>JGI12635J15846_10002376_pt1 | contig 16444 bp, 14 predicted proteins | sample BlaSpr_A8_OM2_M2_FD_15846 | JGI IMG/M metagenome (IMG submission 15846) | reverse complement strand
AATACGTCAGCCCCAACGCAACCGTCGCCGACGCCCACGACGACGTCACCGATTACATCCGCACCAAAGACTTCACTCCCAACACCATGCTCGCCCTCCGCACCCTGGTCAGCGACATCGGCAATGAGACCGCTCTCTACAAAGAGATGAAGAACATCCCCAACAACCGCATACGCAACTTCCGTAACGACATGTATCTGGTCAGCGAAGCCATTCGCCTCATGCAGAAGAGTCACATCCCCACGTTTACCGCTTCGGAAACCGCCGTCCTCGCTAACTACAAAAAGCACATCGATTACTCCACCCGTTTCATTCCTCTCTGGGTAAAGGTCGCGGTGGCTATGGCCCTTGGCCTGGGCACAATGGTGGGCTGGAAGCGCATCGTCGTGACCGTGGGAGAAAAAATCGGCAAGAGCCATCTCACTTATGCCCAGGGCGCAGTCGCGGAAATCACCGCCATGGCCACCATCGGCGCCGCCGACGGGTTCGGTCTCCCCGTCAGCACCACCCACGTCCTCTCCTCCGGCATCGCCGGCACCATGGCCGCCAACCACTCCGGAATCCAGTGGTCGACCGTGCGCAACCTGGCTCTGGCTTGGGTTCTTACCCTCCCTGTCGCCATGCTACTCTCTGGCTCCCTATTCTGGCTCTTCCGCAAGACCTTCTAGAGAATGGTCTAAAGAATTGGTCTAAGGAATAATGATGATCGGGAGCGGAACTCCCTAAACCTGTCAGCTTGGCGATCCGCGAAGCGAATCGCCAGACGAAGTCGAAGGACCCCATACAAATCTGCGCCTACACTGGCTCCGCAAGGTACCTCCATAATTGCTCCGCATGCCCGCCTGGTGCCATTTCTCGCGCGTTCTTTGCGCGAGAAGTGGGATTCTTCCAACCCGTAGGCCGTGCCCTCCCGATTACCCACCCTCCCCCCAATTCCTCGCTAGAATAGATCTCATCTGGAACTGGTATTTCAGGACTCACCTTTCCATGGATAAACTCGTAATCCGCGGCGGCGAGCCGCTGCTCGGCACCGTCCGCGTCAGCGGCGCAAAAAACGCCGCGCTGCCCTGTATGGCCGCCGCGCTGCTCACCGATGAACCCGTCATCCTCGAAAACATTCCGCAAGTCCGCGACATTCAGACCACTCGCAATCTACTCGCCGCCATGGGTGCCGACGTTGAACTCGGCTACGGACGCGCCCAGCATCGCACCACTCTTCACTGTAAAAATCTCACGACCCCAGAAGCTTCCTACGAACTGGTCAAGACCATGCGCTCCTCCACGCTGGTACTCGGGCCGCTCGTCGCCCGTTGCGGTCGCGCCCGCGTCTCGCTCCCCGGTGGCTGCGCCATCGGCAGCCGTCCCATCGACATGCACATCAGAGGACTGGAGCAGCTCGGCGCAAAAATCACCCAGGACCATGGCTACGTGGAAGCATCCGCCAATCACCTCATCGGAACGGAAATTGTCTTCGATAAGATCACGGTCACCGGGACCGAAGACCTGCTTATGGCCGCTACTCTCGCCGAGGGCGAAACCATTCTGCAAAACTGCGCCCGCGAACCCGAAGTCGCCGACCTCGCTGATCTGCTCATCAAAATGGGAGCGAAGATCGAAGGCGCCGGCACCCGTACCATTCGCGTAAAAGGTGTGAGCAAGCTGAAAGGCGCGAAGCACCGTATCATACCCGACCGTATCGAAGCCGGCACTTTCCTCATCGCCGGCGCTATGACCGGAGGCGATCTCAACATCGCCGGATGCGATCCCACCCATCTCGACGCACTGCTCAGTAAACTCAAGGAAGCCGGCGTCAAAACCAAGTCCACCGCCGATTCCGTCCGCGTCATGGGCGACAATCCTTTCACCGCTTGCGACATGAGCACCGAAGAATATCCCGGCTTCCCCACCGACATGCAAGCGCAATTCATGGCGCTGGCCACCCAAGCCGAGGGCGCTTCAGTAATTACGGAAAACATTTTCGAGAACCGCTTCATGCACGCACAGGAGTTAGTCCGCATGGGCGCAAACATTAAAATCGAAGGCCGCCGCGCCGTGGTCCGCGGAAAAACTCCGCTCAGCGCCGCCGCCGTCCTCGCTTCCGACCTTCGCGCGAGCGCATCGCTGGTCCTCGCCGCACTGGTCGCCGATGGCGAAACCATCATCGACCGCGTCTACCACATCGACCGTGGTTACGAGCACATCGAAGAGAAACTCCGCAGCATAGGCGCCCAAATCAAACGCATGGGCGAAATATTTCCCAAGCGAGCCGCCGCCGTAAAGTAAGCGATTGCGAGCCGGTCTAAGCTCGCGGCGACATACATCTGTGGGGACAGCCGCCCAAGCCTGCCCTGAGCGGAGTCGAAGCGGCTGTCCGGTCGAACGGAACTCGACAGTTTTCTGCGTCCAGCAAACAAACTGCCAGGCTGCCCGCTACGGCATCCGAAGACTTGACCCTCATGCTATTCTTTTTCCCGTAACCTCGCGGGCCCCGCGGGCCTGCTGCTTTCCGGCAGCGCACGAAAAATGAGGCGGCCCTACCTGCGTTCCCATTCCTCGCAAGGAATAGCGGATGGAGGAGTTGCGAGCACCTCTGTAGTGTGCGTGCAGCCTCCATCTGGCGCACACCCACCGGGTTTAACGAATACCAGTCAGCCCGAAATCACGAGGAGATAAAATGGAACTCAAAAAACTCACGCCCAATCTAGTCGTCCGCAACGTCGAGGCCAGCCTCAACTTCTACCGTACCGTGCTGGGTTTGCAGCCCGGCTTCACCGTTCCTGATGCGCCTCCCTACGTCTTCGGCTCGGTAACATCGAACGGCGTGGAAATTTTCTTCAACGACCAGAAAGCCGTCGCTGAAGATTACCCCGCGCTCGGGGCCAAGCCCATCGGCGGCAGCATCACGCTGTTTATTGAAGTGGAAGGCATCGAAGACATACTGAAGAAAGTGCAGCAACATGGCGCGAAAATCACGATGCCGATGAAAGATCAGTTCTACGGCATGCGCGAGTTCGCCTTCGAAGATCCCGAGGGCTGGTGGTCACTATCGCCGAACGCATCAAGAAGTAATCACAAGAAAAGGTCGCGATTCTAGGTAGCGGGTCAGTTTGGTTTTCTGCACTAAAGGCGTCACCCTGAGCGTAGCCGTTTTTCAGGCGTAGCGAAGAACCTGCCCCTGAGCGAGGTCGAAGGGATCTCCCGCTTAACCGGCCTGGTGCATAAGCCAAACTGCCCCACTACCCGACTTTTGCTTCGCGGCCTCCTTCTGCAAAATCACCATTAGAATTTGCCAGCTCACTGCACGTGAATCATGTTGGCGCTAGCATCGAGAGTTCCATGCACCCGAACTTTCTTCCCGTCATACTGCTTAACCTGATCCTGATGATCAATGTCGTAACTCTTCCCCGACGCAGCATCCTGCAGCATGTACTTATCCCCTGATTTCACGATCGTTCCGGTGAAGGTTTGGGAGTCCGAAGTCGGCGTCGCAGACTGTGCCTGCGGCGAATTGGGCGTGGCCTGCTGTCCCTGGTCTGGTGCCTGGTTCGACTGTCCCTGTGGCGTAGCGGGCCGATCGGTTGACGTTGCTGGCGGCGAGGTCTGTTGCGCGTTGAGCGCAATTCCAACCGTCAACAGCAAAACGAACGTGGCAAGGGAACACATCGACTGACATTTTTTTTTCATGCAATCCTCCGGAAGATATTGTTGAAGACGTTGCTTCTCCTCGGTCTGCTCGATGCAAACCGCATGCCAAACTCGCCCGCACGGCGCGCTTATTCTTCCGGATGAAACGCGTTGTTGCATCGGTGAGCTTTATCCGCCTAGAGTCGCTTCCGCCTGTATTCAGCCTACAGAGTATGTACCTGTCGAGTACCAGAAAGTCCGTAGTTCGTGGCGCACAACGGCCTCCATCATCGACACGCAAGCAGGTAGATTTTTCTTCTATTTGTGACGCGCATCTTGTTCCGCGCCCATGAAGTGCAAGGACACATATGGCTCTTCGCCCACCACCCCAAAAGTTTCAGGGCCGTCGATTGCGAATGTGATAAATCAGATATACAACGATGGCAACGTTAAACACGAGCACCGCTACCTTTGCCCAACTCGGATGCCGGTGGATCTCGTAAATCTCAACCGGCACCAAAGAGCTCGTCAGAATTACAGTCAGCCACTCCGCCCAGGGTTTGCGCAACCACAGCCCCACACCCTCGGTTAAAAACAATGCGGCATAAATAAAGCTGCCCACTCCGACTTGCTTGATCTGAGCAGGACTCACATCAGAGGTCTTCGCCAGCGCGACGTCGAGAAAATGCTGCCCCGGGTCGAGTCTTAAAGCTTCAATCCAATGCTCGAGCACGCTGCCCAAATCCTTATGAAGCAGCCTGAACGCCCCTACGCCAAACGCGATTAGCAACCCCGCCTTCAATAATTTGAATACCGCAATCAGCCGTATCAGCCGGTCATCAGATGATTTCATGCAGAGCCATTATGCCTGATGTTGCAACATTCCTTTTTACGGCCGTCCGCGAAAGGCCAACCCTGCGTATCCCAATGTAACCCCGAGTGAGCCGTAAACTGCTGCGTTCATGGGAGCCAGCAGAAAGAAGATCGATACGGGTGAGGGATCGATCGTCATCTTCACGAAATACATCGGACACAGCGCAAGCATGAGTTGAGAATTGAGATTCCAGCTGTGCGGAGCGAAATAAGCCACCAGCGCCAGCAGATAGGAAATTGCCGCGAAGCCGCCAAGCAGCTTGAGTGGCGCCGTAAACACGCGTTCCTCATCCCGATCTTTCCTGCACGCTTTCGCAAGCCACGAACGGGGCAGCAGTGCAACTGCCAGGCTGAAAAGCCCCACCAGTGCTAGCGCAACCACAAACATCACCCATTCGCTCTGAACCGGCAGGTCGGCGCCCTGCAGCATTGCATAAGGAACGCCGGTCAACAGTGAGATCAGTCCGCAGACAAAAAAAACAACGCGAGATGTAATCCTGATCGCGCGTCCGGCCATGGGGCGCATTCTAACAGCGGTGCGCGTTCCAGAATACAAATTGCTTTCAAACAAGAATCTCGTTGAGCGACCGGTTCTGAGTAAAGTCACCTGTTAATAACAGTTGGTGCTCGACCGTCTCTCAAAAAGTCCTCCGGGAGGCAACGGAAGAAGTATCGGCCAACCATCACAACCAGACAAGCTGTGGAAATCTGCTACTGGGTAAGGAGTCTCGTCTACCTCAAAGGGATCGTCCCGAAGTAGTACGACCAACGGTACCGAATCGGCGTTAGTATTCACGATGAGTGTGCCTGGTTGTTGTTACCATCAGATATTGAGTACGAAGAGAGACCTTCTCGGGAATACTCACCTTGGCTTCTGTTCTCCGACTCGCTCGCTAACCTCTCAGGGTCGGGAGCCAAAAATCGAGAGACTAGCGAGAGTTGGGCAACGTTTATGTCCGCGCCTTCGAATGCTCCACGGAATGTAGTTCCTCTGTCTGCAGGTGCCGCTACAGCCGTCGCTGCGGGCGCGGCCCTGTTCTCCACCCCTGAGCTTTTGGCTTCGATGCTGAAAACCTCGCCGAAGGTGAGCGACCTCTTCTTTTCTCCCGGAAAGCCGCCGCTTGTCGAAATCAACGGGAAACTCGTTCTCGCCGGAGCCTCGCGCGCCCTCACCAGTGAGGATACGCGGCGGATTGCGGCCGACTTCATGGCCAACAACCAGCATGCGACGGATAACTTGAAAACTCTCGGCTCCTGCGATGTGTCCTACAGTTTGCCCGGATCAAGTCGCTTTCGGGTCAATATCTTCATGCAGCGTGGCACTTGTGCCATCGTGATGCGGGTGATTCCTGGCAAGGTCCCAGACTTTGAAACCTTGAACTTGCCCGCTGAACTCCAGAAGATTGTCGGCCTGCGAAATGGAATCGTGCTGGTCACCGGCCCCACCGGTTCGGGCAAGTCCTCCACTTTGGCGGCAATTATCGACAAGATTAATAAAGATCAGTCCTATCACGTGCTCACCATTGAAGACCCGATAGAATTTCTTCACCCGCACAAAAACTGCATCGTGCATCAACGTGAATTGCACAGCGATACTCCCAGCTTTTCCCTCGCCTTGCGGGCGGCGCTGCGTCAGGCGCCGAAAGTCATCCTGGTGGGAGAAATGCGAGACCGGGAAACAATCGAGATCGCAATGGAGGCAGCCGAGACAGGTCACTTGGTCCTTTCCACACTCCATACCATCGACGCGGCTAAAACGGTTGAGAGAATTGTCGGCGCCTTTGCTATGGCCGAACAGCACACCCTTCGAAACCGCCTGTCCAAAAGCTTCCGCTATATCGTTTCGCAACGACTCATTCCTCGCAAGGATGGTACTGGACGCGTCGCCGCACTTGAAATATTGAAGTCCACCCTCCGTACGCGCGACTATGTGGAAAAAGGCGAAGGCGATGGCAAGACCTTGCTGGATGCCATGCGTGTGGGTGACCAAGACGGCATGCAACACTTTGACGGCGAGATCGAAAAACTTATTCGCCAAGGGATCATCGAGATGGATACGGGCCTGGCCTATGCTACGAACCCCGGTAACCTTCAACTGGAGTTGGCCGATCTTGCCGCCCCACAGGCCGATCCCCTACTCGAAACCAGTGCGACTTAGTGAGAAGCCGCTCGTTGTCGGCGCAACCTCGCGATTGCCCAAAACCGGATCACGCTCCATGAAGCAGAGGAACAGAACCTTCGAGAATGGGTGCACAGCCCAAGTAGAATTCACACCGCATCCTCAACCCATACAGAGGGAGGTGCCATATGAAGCCACCGTCGGCACTGCTAACGGCCGCTGTTTCCCGTCCGGCTTGGGTATGTAAACTCGCCGCACAGGAAGTGGTTGATAGGTTCTAGTTTTCAGCTCTTGCGCCAGTTCATCCAGCCATCGTTCTACTCCGTACGCCTCGATGTCCTCAAACTTATGACCATCCACTCCAACCGCTCCACCATTGGCTCGGCAGCATTGGTAAGCAAAGGCCAGACGTCTTTCCGGCACACCTTGTCGTACAGGGCATAGAAACGAAAGCTGGGCGATTCCCTCGCTTTCGCGTGCAACGCCATCTGCAACTTCTGAACACTTGCGGGGGTTGCTAGACTCATCGTCAATCCCTCAGTCTTCGTCGCTTCTTGCGTTTCCTTTCGACTGAGGCTCCCTTCCCTCCACCGGAATTACCCGGTTTCACCAGTACTGCGAGCCTCTCCGTCACCCCATACGGCCCAGCCTAGCTCTCGCGAGTTGCCAGTTGATCCCTACCGCGATCACCGCTGGGGCTTCCCCGTGTTGCGCCTGATCCACTACACCGGAGGCTCCGGCGGCTTTGTTGCCTCCACCGCCGCTCCGATGGCTGCCGGGCGGAGCGATCCAGTTCCCGGGCGGGTCTTTACTCCCGCTGTGGCCCGTTATGTTAACAAGATCCGCTCACGCTCAATCGACGCGATTAGTCCTTTTGGTTGACGTGCTGGCCTGCGGCGATTTCACAGATGCGCTCGGGGCGGCAGCCCAGTCGCAGATCATTTCGACATCCCGCTTCGAAAGCTTGGCGTGGCGATGGATCATCGTGTACTCCGGCAGCGGCATCCTGCCTTCGGATACGGCGCCACAGATCAGCCTGCGTACGTCCTCCGTAGGGGGCTGATTCGCCCATTCCGAGAAGTCCAGCAATTCCCGGGCCTCGCTGACGTGTTTGGAGACGATCCACGACACGGGTGCGACGTGGCTGTACCATGGCCAGCTCGTGCGACTGGAGTGACAGTCCTGGCATGATCGATCCAAAACCGCACGCACCTGCGGATTGATCGCCTCCTCCATGTGGACCCCATTGTTTGCCGAAGTTTTGGGTGTTGTGGCGGTCGGAACGAACTGTATCCCGAGAAAGACAAAGGCAAATAAGACCGAAGTAAGTTTTGCTATTTTACGTATAATTTTGTTTCTCATATATGCAGACTAGAATCTCTGCCCAATTTGCTTGTCATGACACCGTCAAGCAGAAGTCATTTTCATGTCGGGCGGGATCTTGCACGTGTGCAATCGCCTTGGTTAGCGATAGTTACGCGGAATGGGAAGCTTGGAGGCCACGAACACGAGCGGCATCTAGGTTGGACGGTCCTCTGCGGGTCGCGCTCTGAGTCGCTTTATTGATTCGGTCTATCTTGGTGTAATCGCGCTGGCGCGCTTGCGGGTGCGGTATGCGAAGGCGTGGCAATCCGCGCTTTGTTGTCCATGAGATCAAGACCGAACAATGGTTTCTCATACGTTCCTGAAATCCGCACCGGCAGAATCTCTCCCTTTTTCCGCTTCTTGAAGAATGGGTCCATCACTTTCAAGAGGAATGCCTTGGTTCCGGTGGTTGTGTCCGATATTTTCGAATCGACCCGCAGCTGGCCGTGCAAGTCAATCTTATGATCCTCCAAGCGGTAGGTTCCTTGCATGCGGGCAGCCGCGCCTGGGACGCCGAAAGAAAGACCGGCAAACCTTGCGATGCCGTGATCGAGTGCGACTTGCCCGGCGAGTCCGGTGAGCGCAGTCTCGGGATCGGAGGAATCCGGTTGTCCAAGCGCACCGGCGCTGAGTTTGTTGGCGCTTTCCTGGGTTGAAGCCTGGGAGAATTCTCCCCCGCCAATTCCAAAGCTGCCGCGCAGTTTTAGTTTGTCCAGGAAACTCCCCTCGCCAGGAGGAAATTCCACCTTCGTCCGCAAGGTGACTGCACCCGACATCGGAGAGCGGTCCCGCGCGGCGAAGAGTCGCAAAATGTCTTCGATACGGCCGTTGCTGATGCTGACATTAATTAGTGTGGTCTTTCCTTCTCCTTCCGCAGATTTTGCAATGCTGCCCTCGGCTACAACGTGCGTTTTTCGGAATTGCGCCTCCACGCGTTTGAGGAAGGTATCGCCGTTCGTGCCGTCGACGTAGGCGCTGAATTCCGTCGTTAACGGAACGGGGTTCCCGCCCGACGTGACTTCGAAGTTGGGGGTATCGGTCGTGCCCGAGATGTCGATGTGTCCGAGCTTGCCGCCAAACTTCCCTGCCGAAGACAGCGTGCCAGCGACGCCGCCGTAGACGCCCAGATCTGCCTTGTCGAACTTGTATTCGCCGGATACGGGTGTCTCCCCGGGATCGCTGTCATCCCAGGTGCCGAAATTCCCTGTAGCTATGATCTCTCCGGGCGGCTCAGGATTGTGCACCTTCACGCGATAGCTGAGCGAGCCGGACGTTCCCACGTCGCGCAACGACGCCTCGTGAATGTCGAAACGGAGGGGCGACGTGTCCGGGTTGCGCAAAGCGAACTCGAGGGTCGCGCCATCGGTGATGATCTCGCGGATCGCAATGGTTGAGCGGCGAGCGTGAAACGACTGCCCGCTGCCGAATGCGGGGACGGATATTTCCAGGCCTTCAGCATGGATGAGGCTGATGCTGTGGGCGAGCATGCCGAGATACGTGGTGCGGATCGTCAACCGTTCAATTTTGATGAGAGGCTTAGCCGCGTTGGTCCCATGCAGGAACACAACTCCATCCAATATGCAGCCCGGATAAGGGAAGTAGGTGTGGTGAAAACCCCGGATTCGAACCTGACTGTCGCTGGCCCCTTGCAAGTTTTGTAGGATCGGCTTCGGCTCGAAGGGCCAAAAGTGACGCGCCAGCAAAATGGCGACGCAAACAGCCGCTGTTAACAACAGCAATAGGAGACCGGCTATCGCAAGTCGCACGCCACGGCGGTCGCTTTTCCCAACTTCCACGGCGGGTGTGACAGAGGTGGAAACCATGGACGTTAGTATCCGAAAACTTTAGTCCGGTTGCTACACAATTGCCTTCCACGGTTGTCGGCTACCCTTCCCAATTGTTGAAGAAAAGCTGTGGGATCGCAATCGTGTTTGTTCTTCGAGTTTGTGATTTTCTTCACGTGCAAATTCGCCAGTCTCGACTATGCGGGAAGGAGATGAGTATCCGCTGGTCACTAACGCTCACAATAGCCCATCGCCACAAGAACTCCTCTGTTCGGCATAGCTTGTGCGGGAGCAGTTCTTTCTTGCGACGGTGACCCAGAACATCAAGCGACTCGTGAGGTTCCTCAGTCGACCGACGATGCCTGTTCTGCCAGCCGCCACCTAACTGCAGTGAGATAAGGAAAACCTGGGTAGGCCACTCGCAGCTAAAAAGACATTCCGCTCGCCTACTTTTTCAACACCCACCGTGGCTATTGAAAAAGGCCATTTTTCTCAAAACAGCTAAAATTCGAGGGATAGAAAATGTCTACGAAAATCGAGAAAGTCGTTTGTAGGGCATCCTGACGCAAAGGTTGCGGATTTCTACCGAGGCTTTAACTCTGCCCAGAAGTCGAAAAGCGAAAGCACCATTGTTACTTCCTGGTCGATCGGCGGAGTGGCAGGTTGCGCCAAATTGTCAGAGTGGCAACGCTTGGGAACGTGAGCTAAGATGTCGTCACCCTCTGGCCAAACGAAGACAGCCGATCCCTTGCGTGTGCCTTTCGTCAAATCTGGAAGCCCGAAAGGATCAAACGACCATGAGAATGAGTAAAAGGCCGCAGAGGTGGGCAATTGTTTTCGTTTGCCTCGTCGCGCTGGGTTTCTTCTTAATCCCGGCCCAGGCGCGCAGGGCACCGCAGGTATTGCATCAGCATGTCCGCACGGTGGTGGCGAACGGGCGGGCCGCATCTGTCGAAGCGATGCCCCACAATCAGCACATGAAATTGGCTATCATTTTGCCGGGGCGCAATCAAAGTGAGCTGACGAGCTTGCTAAAACGCCTCTATGACCCGTCTAGCCCGGATTACCGGCATTTTCTTACGGTGGCTCAGTTCACCGAGCGGTTTGGGCCGACCAAGCGGGATTACCAGGCTGTGGTGAAGTTCGCCCGATCCAAAGGCTTCAGCGTAACGAATGCGCCGGCGAATCGGATGCTGGTGCATATTGACGGGACAGTCTCACAGGTCAACAAAGCTTTCCATGTGACCATGACGAACTATCGGCACCCAACCGAGAATCGAAATTTTTATTCGCCGGATCGCGAGCCGTCGCTCGATCTCAGTGTACCGGTGGCGCACATTGCGGGGATGAATAACTTCTCAAACCCGCGGCCCAAGTTCAAGCGGGCTCCCCCGAATTTTCGCCGGAATGCTGTTGGCTCGGCTCCGAGCGGTGCGTACTTGGGCAGCGACATGCGCGCAGCCTACTACGGCGGCACCGCGCTCACCGGGAGCGGGCAAGCCGTGGGGCTGCTGGAGTTTGACGGTTATAACGTGAGCGATGTCGCCGCCTCTTTTGCCGGGCAGCCGAATGGCGTTCCCATTCACAATGTGTTGATCGACGGTGCCACTGCCGGGTCTGATGGCGATGATGGAGAGCAGGTTCTGGATATCGTGCAGGCAGCGTCGATCGCTCCCGGCCTGAGCCAGGTTCGCGTCTACATTGCTCCGGGAAATTCGCAAATTGGGGTTGGAGACGTTGATATTTTCAACGAGATGGCGACGGAAAACATCGCAAAACAACTTAGCTGCTCATGGGGATGGAATCCGGAGGACACGACGCAGCTTGATCCCATTTTTCAGGAATTCGCGGCGCAAGGCCAGACTCTTTTCGTAGCTTCCGGGGACGCGGGGGCGTATACGGGGTCGAACACAACTGACAGCAGCTATCCGGCGGAGTCCGTTTACGTGGTCGCTGTAGGCGGAACGGATTTGACTACGAATGGCGCGGGCGGTGCCTGGCAATCGGAAATCGCGTGGGCCGACAGCGGCGGCGGTCCTGCCGATGATGGCTTCGCGATTCCGAGTTGGCAGACCGGAGTGGCCAATTCCACGAATCAGGCTTCCCCGAGCGTACGCACCGTGCCGGACGTGGCGGCGGAGGGGAATACCGACAACTATCTCTGCAACCAGGGTTCCTGCACGGGAGACTACGGCGGCACCAGCTTCGCAGCGCCGCGCTGGGCCGGCTTTCTGGCGCTAGTAAACCAACAGGCGGTGGTCAGCGGCGGTTCAAGCCTGGGCTTCATTAACCCGGCGATCTACTCGATCGGTGAGAGCGCAAACTATAACAGCGACTTCCATGACATCACCAGCGGCAGCAACAACAATGGGCAGGGGCAATCCTTCAATGCCGTGGTTGGCTACGACTTGGTCACTGGCTGGGGAAGCCCGAACGGTCAGAATCTGATCAATGCGCTGGCTGGATCTTCGGCGTCAGCTTCACGCCAGGGAGCGGTATCGCAGCGTTTCAGTGATTGAGGTAAGGCGCGTAGCCTTGCCTTCGTGATTGTTTTCACCTCTATATTCTTGCCCTTTGATGGCAGACGGTGTTGCAGCATCCGGTCGTAAACATCCTGTTGCGTCCACGGGTACCAATTTGCTCATCGGTATTCTGCGCAGACCACTTGCGGCCTGCGGCAAGAAAAGCCGGGGTCCTCATCCCGGACAGTCATCGCTGGGGTGTCCACAACAACCTACGTCACAGCCTGAGCAACTGGCTAGTGAACAAGGCGAAGGAAAATCCAAGGACGGTTCAGGGAATCTTGGGTCATTCGTGCAACCAGACCACCCTTGACCTGTATACGGACGAAGAACTTGGCGACATGATCGCGGCTCAGGAGAAATTTCTTAAAGCGGTGGGCATCGAGGCGGGGGAAATCCAATGACGGTGTGGGTGAGTTTGTGGGTTGGACTTTTGGGCTCCATCCTTCCAACTACTTGAAAGGAATGGCGGGGACGACGGGGACTCGAACCCGCGGCCTCTGCCGTGACAGGGCAGCATAGAGATGTAACTGATGGTTGTCAAACGGTGTCGGCGGACTTCGTTTGATACAAAAAGGAGCCGCAGGTCACTTCTTATCGTCCACTTAAACGTCCCCAGATTTCATCAACATCAGTTCAAACTCTGCTTGCTCGCGAACTCTCCTGGAGTTTGCGTAATGCCAATCATTCATCCCGTTGAGATCGGCATGCACTTGATTGGAACTTCCAAACTCCCTCCAACACCGTTCATGGACAGTTTGCGTATTACCGACTGTCAACAGCGCTACCACAGCCGGATACGCGCCGTTCCTCGGCTGCGTCACCGGCCAGGACCATGGCGCGATGGGCGTGCACAACGTGAATGGCACGCTCCTCAACGGGGGCGAGATTGATGCCTCTCGGCCTCAGGCCCTGATCTACGAACTGGAGGAAGGGGGCAAACTGCGGCTGGTCGGCATCGAGTTCATCGTGTTTGCCGCACCCTGGCTGGCAAGCAACAATAACGCTCCGTCGGTCCTAGAGGGGCGAGTCTTCCAATTTGGCGACAGGCCCAATCGGTTCAACATTCCTGCATTTTTTGAGCTTCACGTCTGGGCTTGGCGGGACAACCCCAGGGTGCGTTTGTGGACTGGAATAACCAGGTGACTTGCGCAAATGAGTAAATTGCCAGGACGATGTTTGCTCACGGTTTGCTATCTCCAACCAGCCACACGATACCCGTGATGCGGGCCAAAATGGGAGCGGCTTTGAGAAGTAATAAGTTAAGGAGGCGGGATTCGTCTCAGTAGGATGGAATTTCGGCTAGTCGCCCGCCTCCCGTTCCCAAAGGTTTAGCGCAAATGAACATAGAGCAAATGAACGGTTGACCCATTCCTCCAAAGGGGCTTAAGATGCCCAATCGACCGCGCACGATGCGTGCGATCCCCCCGGCCTTGGAATCTCTACACGAGGAATCTGCGCTCTAGGCGCCATTCATGGCGACTCAAAAATCCGAATTCGCCCTTTCCGTCGCGGAGTTCGCCGCAGCCCTGCTGGCGCGATCGGAAGTGGGCGCGCGCTGCCAGGTCGTCGCGGATCAAGTTGCTCAACTGCTTCCGGGCACCTCGGTTGTGGTGTACGTCATCGAGCGTCAGGAAGACCCCGCATGGCTGCTGAAGGCAAGCGCTGGTGAGATCAGGGTCGCCCGGGTGGTGGAATTCAACAACGGCACACTGGGCACGCTGAAAGAGACCCGGGCATTTACAGAGTTCGAGGCGCGTAATCTGGCGCGCGAAGACTACGCACACCTGGATGTCCGGCGCACAGTTGCCGCCCTTGCTTACATGCCCTTACAGCAAGGTGAAATCCTTTTCGGCGCAATCGAGCTGATTAGCTACGACGACGGATTTCCTGGGGAAGCGCAGGAAACGTTGCTCGAGATCGCAAAATTGGCAACCCCTGCGCTATCTGTTGCCTTGTCCTATGAACGCGAGCGCAACACCAGCCTCCATTCCATAAGCCGCGTCACCCAGATGTACGACCTCGAAAAGGTATTCAACTCGACCTTGGAAATGGACGAACTGCTCGTCACCATCGCTAAGAAATTTCAGGAGGTGATGAACGTCCAGGGGGTGAATTTGTGGATGGTTAATAATGACACTCTCGAACTGGTGAGCTCAGAAGGACTCGACCCGACGGTGATAGTCGGTCAACTGCAGAAACCGGGAGAGGGAGTCGCGGGAGACATCTCCGACGATGGCGTGCCCGTGTTGATAGACGATCCGGAGGACGCGCGCCTTCAGAAGCGCAACGCCGGACATGAAGATGGAGCCACATTCTCCCTGGTTGCGGCCGCGCTCATGGAACACGAGAATCTTGTGGGTGTGGTCGAGGCCGTCAATCGGCTCGACGGCGCCCCCTTTGATGAAGATGATCAGTTCCTGCTGACCAACATCTGCGAAACCGCCAGCAATGCTCTACACAACGCCAGCCTTTTGCAAGCGGAGCGCAAGGTTGAAATTTTGCAAACTCTGGTTCAGGTAAGCGCTGAGATTACCTCTACGCTGAACCTGGATCGCGTGCTGCAGTCGGTGGTGAACCACACTCAGGCGATTGTTCCCTTCGAACGCGCGGCAATTGCGCTGGAACAACGTGGCGCGCTGCAATTGAAAGCAATCTCGGGCATGACGCAAATCAATCCTTCGAGTCCGGCGGTTTCCGGTTTGAAGGAAATGCTCGAGTGGGCGTCGATTTCCACGAACGAAACCAAAGTCACACAGCACGGCGATCGGATCGATGATCCGCGTCCGGAGACGCAAGCGAAGTTTGCCAGTTATTTTTCGGCGACCGGAATGAGGGGTTTCTATGCCCTTCCGCTCATCGACGATCAGGGGCGCCTCGGCATTCTGTCGTTTGAGAGCAGCGATCCTGATTTTCTCAACGCAGCTCATCTTGAGATCATCAAGGTCCTGGCCGGCCAGGCCACCGTCGCTCTGCGCAACGCTTCGCTTTACCGGGAAGTCCCGTTTATCAACCTTCTTGAGCCGTTGCTGCAACGAAAAAAGCGCTTCCTCGCGATGGAGCAACGGCGTCGGCGGCTAGTTATCGCAATGGGGTCGTCTGCGACTCTCTTCTTGTTATTTTGCCCGCTGCCCATGCGTGTGGATGGCGTCGCCACCGTGTTTTCGGGGCGCTCCGCCCAAGTGCAAGCCGGCGTGGATGGAGTTGTAAGAAATGTTCTCGTCCACGAAGGCGATCACGTAAAGCAGGGTGCGGTGCTTGCAGAAATCGAAGACTGGAACTTTCGCGCGGATATGGCCGAGGCGCAGGCCAAGTATTCGGAATCCATGGCCACGATGAATCGTGCTCTCGCGCAGAATGATGGAACCTTGGCCGGAACCGAACAGGCAAAGCTCGACTATTTAAAGGCAGATCTGGCGCGGGCACGCGAACAATTGGCTTGGACTACGATCCGGGCGCCTTTCGATGGAGTCGTAAGCACAACCCAGGTGCAAAACTCCGTGGGCCGTCGTCTTATGCATGGCGACGCCTTCGCGGAGATCGTTGAGGTTTCTCCCGTCGTAGCGAATGTCGCGATTCCGGAGGAGGACGCCACGTTGTTGCATTCGGGTGAGGTGGCGGCGATCAAGCTGGAGAGCTTTCCACTTCACACCTTCCGCGGCGATGTGACCGTCATCAGCCCGCAGAGCCAGGTGGAATCCGACCATCGGGTTTTTTTTGCGCGGGTGAGCCTGCCTAATCCTGACGGCGCCATCCGTTCTGGCATGCAAGGACGCGGCAAGGTCTTCGTTGGCTGGCATCCGGCCGGCTACGTTTTATTGCGGGGTTCCGCCCTGTGGCTGTGGAGCAAGTTATGGTCGTGGTTCGGCTGGTAGGGCGGGGTTTTGGAGAATCCGTTATGCAGAGCTCTTTTCTTCGCGGTTGGGTGCTGTTTGCGATGTCATTGGTAACGATTTTGCTGTGCGGTTGTAACTCCAATCCGATTCCCTCCGGGGCGGTCGCGGCAACGCTGCCCTCGAAGCCCGCCGCTGAACCCACGAGCCAGATTCCACCGGCGGACGCGGACTACATCGCCTCCGGGCCACTCGTAGTGGAAAACCAAATCAATCTGGTGGCCCAGCGCGACGGAGTGGTGGCGCAGGTTTTCGCGGAGGTAG
>JGI12635J15846_10002374_pt1 | contig 16456 bp, 17 predicted proteins | sample BlaSpr_A8_OM2_M2_FD_15846 | JGI IMG/M metagenome (IMG submission 15846) | reverse complement strand
CGACCGTGGGTTATGTTCCGCAAGCCGTTATGCGACGGCTAAACACCCACCGAAAGGCGGGCCATGCCCCTTCGCTGCGCGGTCCTTGACGACTATCAGAACGTTGCACTCTCTTTCGCCGATTGGTCGAAGGTTTCCGGCGACATCGACATCACGGTATTCAACGAGCATCTCGGAAGCGCGGATCAAGTCGTAGCCGCGCTCAAGGACTTCCCAATTGTCTGCGCCATGCGCGAGCGCACCACGTTCACGCCGGCGGTGATAGATGCGCTGCCGGAACTCAAGCTCCTCATCACCACCGGCATGCGCAATGCTTCGATCGATCTCGAAGCGGCGAAAGCCAGGGGCATCGTCGTTTGCGGCACGCCCGCGGTCGGCAATGCCACTGCGGCAATCGCCACCGGTCTGATGCTCGAGCTCGCGCGCCATATCGGCTACGAAAATATGCGACTCAAATCGGGCGCGTTTTGGCAAAGCACGATCGGTCTCGATCTCGAAGGGTTGACGCTGGCGCTTCTCGGCCTCGGCAAGCTCGGCTCACGCATGGCGGAGATCGGCCGCGCCTTCAAAATGCACGTCATCGCCTGGAGTCAAAATCTCACCCCCGAGAAGTGCCGGGAGGCGGGCGTCGAATATGTCGGCGGCGATGAGTTGTTCCAGCGCGCCGATTTTCTTTCCATCCATCTGCAACTATCGCCGCGCACGCGCGGCTTGATCGGCGCCCGGCAAATCGCGCTGATGAAGCGAAGTTCTTATCTGATCAATACTTCACGCGGCCCAATTGTCGACGAAGCGGCCTTGCTCGCCGCCTTGCGGGATAAACGCATCGCCGGAGCCGGACTAGACGTGTTTGACCTTGAGCCGCTTCCGCTGGACCATCCTTTGCGCAAACTCGACAACGTCGTGATCACCCCGCACCTCGGTTATGTCGCTGCGCAGAACTATCGGGCTTTTTTCGGTGGAATGGTGGACGATATCCGGGGCTTTCTCGACGGCAAGCCGGCGCGCGTGCTGACCTGATCGCTGTTCGATTAGCCGTGCCGAATTTTCAGCACCAAAATCGTCATCGTCATGACCAGCGTCGCGATGCTCGAGCCGATCAACGGAACATCAAGTATCGCCGCTCCATAGACCAGCCAAAGCAAGACGCCGAGGGTGCACAACGTCGTGCCCGGAAGCGAAATAGCTCGCGCCTCCCCCTCGCGAACGATTTTTAGCGTCTGCGGCACCCAGCATAGCGTCGTTAAAATCGCTGCTGCGGCACCAATCGCGTCGATGATGTGCGACGTCAGCATTCGGACCCTGCGGTACGACGGTGTTGATAAAAAATGCGCTGCAACCGGACACTCGAATCATTTTTCGACACCTAACGATTGCTTGATGTGTTCGGGATGACAAACTCTGCGTCAGCGCGGCTTGCGGGCGCCGACCGGAGCCAAATCTGTCATCGGTTCGTCATGGACGAATCGTAGAATCATCAAGGCGTTGGGTTAGTTTTTGTTCCGGGTCTGTGACGCAGCAGCAGCGGTGCGAACAGCTCCCGATAGTGTCACCTGCGCCTGCGGATACATCATGAACGTCTCCGAGCACACCGCCAGAGTCTTCGATACCGATCTCATCAAACTCACCCAAATGGTCGCGCAAATGGGCGGCTTCGCCCAGAAGCAGGTGACCGATTCGATCGACGCGCTCACCCGACGCGACGTTTCGCTCGCGCGGCAAGTGATCGCCGCCGACGCCACGGTGGACAATCTGCAGCGGTTGATCGAAGAAAAGGCCATCGCGACGATCGCTCTCCGGCAGCCGATGGCGATCGATTTGCGGGCGCTGGTTGCGATGTTGCGTATCGCCAATGATCTGGAACGGGTCGGCGATCTGGCGAAGAACATCGGTAAGCGGGTCATTGCGGTCAGCGACGACCCCACGCAACGCAAGCTGGTGCGCGGACTAAAGCACATGGCCACCCTCGTCGTCACTCAATTGGCGGCGGTGCTCGACAGCTTTGTCGATCGCAATCCCGGAAAGGCCTTGCAAGTTTGGCAGGCCGACAAGGAAGTCGACGCCCTCTACGTGTCGCTATTCCGGGAATTGCTCACCTATACGATGGAAGACCCGGGCACCATTTCGATGTGCATCCATCACCTGTTCTGCGCTAAGAACATCGAGCGGATTGGCGACCACGCCACCAACATTGCCGAAGCCGTCCATTACATGGTCGAGGGGGAAGCTATCGCCGGCGAGCGCCCCAAAGGCGATAACTCGAGCTATGTCGGCGAGATCCACGCGGGCGTGAGCAGGGTTCCGGCTTGACCAGCTTGGGACGCCTATAGGGGGCCGTTAACTCCTCATTAGGGTTAACGCTCTATTGCTGAATTCACCGCCTCGCCGGCGCTTCTTTGCGTAACGTGGCTATTTGGGCAGCGATAACATGGGCTCAACGGCTGGGATTAATCTTCGCCTTCCACGCCTGCTTGCTTCGGTCGCTATGTTTACGGCAATCGCGGCCCTAGCCGGCGGATGCCAGACTACGCAAAGCACGGAATCGACCGGTTCCGTGCCGATCGTGTCCTCCGAGCATTCCGACGCCGATTGGCGGCGCGATGTGGAAGTTTACGGCCAGAAGTATACCACCAACCCGGCCAACGTGGACGTTGCGCTGCATTACGCCAAGGCGCTGCGCATGAGCGGGCAACGCGCCCAAGCGGTTGCCGTCCTTGAACGCATTTCGATCGCTAATCCCCACAACAAGGAAGTGCTGGGCGCCTATGGCCGCGCGCTGGCCGATGCTGGCAACTATAGTCAGGCGCTCGAAGTGCTCGAACGCGCGCATACGCCCGATCAGCCGGACTGGCACATCCTTTCCGCGCAGGGCGCTGTGTTGGATCAAATGGGCCGCCACGCCGAGGCGCAACGCCATTACGAAACCGCGCTCAGAATGGCCCCCGACGAGCCCAGCATACTCTCCAATCTTGGGCTTTCTTACGCGCTGGCCAAAGATTTGCGGCGCGCAGAGGCGACGCTGCGCAAGGCGGCCATGCGGCAACCGGTCGACCAGCGCGTGCGCCAGAACTTGGCTCTGGTCGTCGGATTGCAAGGCCGCTTCGAGGAAGCCGAAGCAATCGCCCGCGCCGATCTGCCGCCGAACGAGGCGGCCGCTAACGTCGCTTACTTAAAGCAGATGCTCGCCCATCATAAAGATCTGCGCGACCCGAAAACCGCCAGCATCGCGTCGCACGACTGATCGAGCGGGCAACTGGCGGCGACCGGCAANGCTTCGCCGGCCCATCGACAAAACAGCCAAACGACAAAACAGCCGAACAGAGCGCCGACGGCAGTTAGTGTTGGATAGCCATGACCTTGATGGCTGCCGGCCCGAGAATCACTATAAACAAGACCGGCAGGAAGAAAAGAATCATCGGCACTGTGAGTTTTGGCGGCAGAGCGGCCGCGCGTTTTTCCGCTTCNGACATGCGCATGTCGCGATTTTCCTGCGACAGCACGCGCATGGTGGTGCCGAGCGGCGTGCCGTAGCGCTCGGCTTGCTGCAAGGCCAGACAAACGGCTTTCACGCCTTCCAGACCGGTGCGGCGCGCGAGATTCTCGTAAGCCTGCCGACGATCGGGAAGATAGGACAGTTCCGCAGTCGTCAGCGTCAACTCCTCAGCCAACGGAATCGATTGGCCGCCTATCTCTTCGCTGACCTTTTGGAAGGCGGCTTCCACCGACATACCTGATTCTATGCAAATCAAGAGCAGATCCAGCGCGTCCGGAAACGCGCGCTTGATCGACAATTGCCGCCGCTTGATCTTGTTTTTGAGATAGAGGTTCGGGCTCAACATCCCGAAATAGGCCGCGCCAATCCCGATGCCGAGCTTTATAAGCAACGGTTCGTCGAGCTGGATTACGATAAACACGTAAAATAGCGACGCCAGCAGCATGACGACTGGCATGATCATCCGGAAAAACAGATAGGTCACGTAAGGCGCCTGGCCCCGATATCCCGCCTGGACAAGCAGATTGCGGGCCGCCTCCTGGCCCACCCATTTGTTCAGGTTGAAATTTTCCACGACGGTCTTCATGTACACTTTAGGCGATTGCCGCAGGGAAACCCTGCTGCCCAGAGCTAGCCGCTCCCGCTCGCGCTGCCGGATTTTCTCGCGTTCAAACGCGACGGCTTTCATTCGCGTCGACAACGTGTCTCTGACAAGCAATGGCATCGCCAGCGTGATCACCGTCGCGCCGGCCGCGATTGCGGCCAGCACCATGGTGAGAACGCGCGGATCTATCAGTGCCTGGAGAATTTCAAACATATCACGGCTCAGAAATCGAAGTTGATCATTTTGCGCATGACGAAGATGCCCATCGACATCCAAACGGCGCTGCACAAGAGCATCATGCGACCGAGTGACTCGGTCCATAGCAGCGAAATGTAATCCGGGCTCGTGATGTAAACCAACGTCATCACAGCGATCGGCAGCGCGCCGATGATGCCGGCGGAAGCCTTAGCTTCTTGCGACATCGCCCGGATCTTGGCCTTCATTTTTTTGCGGTCACGCAGCACGCGCGAAAGGTTGCCGAGTGCTTCGGACAGATTGCCGCCAGCGCGCTGTTGAATGGAGATGACGATGCCGAAGAAGTTTGCTTCCGGAAGCGGCATGCGCTCGTAGAGTTTGAGGCACGCCTCGCCCAAGGGGATGCCGACCGTTTGGGTATCGATGATAGTTCGAATCTCGCTCCGCACCGGCTCGTTGGCTTCACTGGCAATGAGCTTAAGACTGTCGAGCAGCGGCAATCCGGCTTTGATGCCGCGGACGATGACGTCAACGGCGTCCGGAAAGGCATGGAGGAATTTTGCTTCGCGGCGCTTCTTCAGAAATGAGAGCAGCCAAAAAGGCACTCCAAATCCGGCGGCAAAACCAAGACCGAGGCTTTGCAGGATACCGATGCCGAAAATAAGCGGTACCAAAAAAAACACCGCGCCCAGCGCGGCGGCGGTCATCATGAACCGGCGTGTCGACCATTCCAGCCCGGCCTGCGCGATCCGGACGCTCAGCGGCACGCGCTTCGCGGTCTTCTGTCTTGCTTCGAGCTGTTTGAGCGATCCTTCGACCTGCTCGCGCCGCGATTTTTGGGCGGCCCTGGTAGGGCGCGCCGCCGCCGGTTCGGCGCGCGTGACGCTCGCCATGCGCCGTTCCGCGGCCTTTTCGCCGGACAGGATCGGGTAGAGGAAGACCCAAGCGACTCCGCCGATCGCCAGCACTACCATGAAAAAGATGACGTATATGTTCACCGCCGCCGCCCCTTTAGTTCCTCGTCGGGTTCACGGCTTGTGCGGCATCGAGCGCCGCGGCGAGCCGCACCTCCTCGCCGAAATAGCGCGCCCGCTCCCAGAACTTCGGTCGGCCAATCCCGGTTGATTTGTGCTGTCCCATAAGGTTGCCGTTAGCGTCCTCGCCCAAGATGTCGTAGACGAACAGATCCTGGGTGATGACGACGTCGCCCTCAAGCCCAATCACCTCGGTGATGTGGGTGATGCGTCTTGAGCCGTCGCGCAGACGCGCCGCCTGAATGACCACGTCGATGGAGGCGCAGATCATTTCGCGGATGGTGCGGGAAGGCAAAGAATATCCGCCCATAGTGATCATCGATTCCAACCGCGAGAGCGCCTCGCGCGGCATATTGGCGTGAAGCGTGCCCATGGAACCGTCGTGACCGGTGTTCATCGCTTGCAACAGGTCGAAAGCTTCCGGTCCGCGCACTTCGCCGACGATGATCCGCTCCGGCCGCATCCGCAAGCAGTTGCGCACCAAATCACGCATCGTGATCTGGCCTTCGCCCTCGAGGTTCGGCGGCCGCGTCTCCAGCCGCACCACGTGCGGCTGCTGCAATTGCAATTCAGCCGCGTCTTCGCAGGTGACGATGCGCTCGTCATCGTCGATGTATCTGGTCAGGCAATTAAGCAGCGTAGTTTTACCCGAACCGGTTCCGCCGGAAATCAAAACGTTCACCTGGCACCGGCCGATGATCTTGAGAATTTCCGCGCCTTCCGGTGAAATCGAGCCATACCGGACGAGCTGCTCGAGCGTCAGCTTGTCCCTTCTGAACTTGCGGATGGTGAGCGCAGGCCCGTCGATCGCGAGCGGCGGCACGATGGCGTTGACGCGCGACCCGTCGGGCAAACGCGCATCGCAGATCGGCGACGATTCGTCGACGCGGCGGCCGACTTGACTGACGATGCGCTGGCAGATGTTCAGTAGCTGCTGGTTGTCGCGAAAACGAATGCCCGTCTTCTGAATTTTTCCGCCGACCTCGATGTAGACGGTGCCGGCGCCGTTGACCATGATGTCGGCGATCTCGTCGCGGGCAAGCAATGGTTCAAGGGGTCCGTAACCAAGCACATCGTTGCAGATGTCGTCGAGCAGATCTTCCTGCTCGGAGATCGACATGACGATATTCTTGATCGCGATGATTTCGTTGACGATGTCGCGGATTTCTTCACGCGCTGAATCGGCGTCGAGCTTGGCCAATTGACCAAGATCGATCGCCTCAATCAAGGCGCCAAAGATGGTGCCTTTGGTCTCATAGTAGGAATCCGAACGGCGAGAGTCGATTGCCGACGAAACCTGCTGGTTTTGTGTCGCCGCCGCAGCCTTGCCAGGCGTAGGGGCGCTTAAAATCGGCGCGCCTAGACCGGCCGATGGAAACGGCGTGCGTCCACCTTGCGGCGACGGGCTCGTCACCGCGGGCCCGGCGGGCCCAGGTGGCGCTGCCGGCCGGGCGGGACTCGGCGGCCGATCTTCGGGTTCGGCGACGGTTGAATTATCGGAAACGTCACGCTTGCCAAACACAACTCAACTCCAGTGGACCATGTAGTGACAATTACTTCTTCATCAGCTTTTCGATCAGCGGCGACAGGAAGCTCGACCGTTGCTTCGGTGGCTCCCCGCGGCCCGCCAACTTTTGCGCCATCGAGCGAAATGTTGCCGCAGTGCGATGGTTCGCGGCCATCTCGGCGATCATTTGGCCGTTATTTGCGGCCGCGCCGAATACTTGCGGTTCGAACGGAATAGTGGCGATCGGGTTGTCTTCCAGCGCCTTGGCAAAATCTGCCGCCTTTATTTCCGGGCGCTTAGGAACTCCGACCTGGTTGAGGCAGTAGAGCGGTCGCTGATCGTTCGGCCGCGCCGCCTTTAGAAAGTCATACAGATTTTTTGTGTTGCGGAGATTAGCCAGATCGGGCGCCGCAACGATCAGTATGTCATCGGCGCTAATCAACGTCTGCTTGGTCCAACCGGTCCACTGATGCGGCACGTCAACGACCACGCAGGGAACGGTCGCGCGCAGCGAATCAAAGATCGCGTCGAACGCGTCCGCGCCGAAATCGTAGACCCGGTCAAGCGTGGCCGGCGCGGCCAGCAGGCTTAAGTGGTCGGTGCATTTCGACAACAACCGATCAATAAAGGCGTGATCGATGCGGTCGGGCGAAAACACCGCTTCGGCAATGCCCTGCGGCGGATCCTGGTTGAAGTCCAATCCGGCCGTACCGAAAGCCAGGTCGAGGTCGGTAACGACGGCATCGAGCATCAGGTCGCGTGCGATCGAGAAACCGATGTTGTGCGCGATGGTCGAGGCCCCTACCCCACCCTTGGCCCCGACCACCGCGATAATGCGCCCTACCGGTTTGGCGTCTGGCGCCGAAAAAAGCCCGCAAACCGCCCGCACGACCTGCAGTGTGTTGACCGGCGCGATCAAGTAATCACTGACGCCACGCCGTACCAACTCGCGATACAGCCCGACATCGTTCATTTTGCCGATAATGATAACCCGCGTCGCCGCATCGCAGACCGGCGCAAGTTGATCAAGACCGTCCAAAATGTCGGTGTCGCGGTTTTCCGATTCGAGAATAATGACGTTCGGCGTCGGCGAACTCTGGTACGCCTCGATAGCGGCGACCAAGCCGCCCATCTGAATGCGTAAGTGCGCCTTGGCCATGCGCCGGTCTTCGCCGGCTGACTGGATCGCGGCAGCGGTCTCTACGGTTTCGCAAAACGCCTGCACCGAAACGCGCGGCGCGGGCGCGATATTTTCCTCACGGCCGGCGAGCTCGGCGGGAGTATCAAACTGAACTGCTTGGCTAGCTGGGCTCATACAAGACCATCATTAAGTGTGATTATTTGCCGAGATCGCTGATCTTTGCCTTGTCGAGACTTTCTGGAGGTTCGGCACCGGTTTTATCGCCGGTCCGATATTTACCCATGACGTTGGTACGCCGCATTTCGTAAGGCGGCGTTTCCGCGCGCGGCTGGACGAGATCCGCCGGATTATCGACCATGGCGGCAAGATTACGTTGAGTGGCGCAGCCGGCATTCCACGGTGGCGCGTTTTCAAAATAGCTGCGATTGCCGCTTGGTCCGATGTCTTCCGGCCAAATACCGCAAGGCCCCGCCTGGGCGCCGATCTTCGGATAAATGACATGGATGGTTGCGAGCGTGCCGGGCGGCGGCTGATACCGCTGCAGCCGTATCCCGTTGGCCGGCACGCCGCCGGCGGTGAGAATCGCGTGAATGGCCGGCGCTACCTCCGCCGCAGCGCGTTGATTGCTGCTGCCGACAGGTACGCTGACAACTACACCGCCGGTGGCTTCGTGTTTCCAGTTTTCGACGAACTCGGCAAGCGACGCGCGCTGGCTGGCATTGAGCTCGCCGCGATTGGAGCCGACGAAGATTTCCACGGTGTGCTGCGTTTCGGTTATCGAAATCGGATGCCGCAACCGGTAGTCGAAGGGAACGTCTGGAGCAGCGGCAACCTGCTGATCGGTGTTGCAGGCGCAGACAAAGAACGCGCACCCGGCGATGATCGCGGCCCGGACCGCATTTCCTGGCACGCCGCGACTGGTGCCGGTCGGTATCTTGAAAGTGAGCATCGCCGTCTCCTTGCGCCGCAAGTCAGTCGAGGATGAAGCCGTATTTGCCCCGGTAATTATCGGGCGGGTCGGTCGTACCGCCGACGCCGTAGATACGGTTGAACTTGCCGAGCAGCACTTGCGCAGGGTCGCTCGCGTCGGCGAAGCCATCATCCGGGCGCGACAAATCCTTTTGCGACACCGCCCGGACTACATACGGCGTCACTATAACCATCAGCTCGGTGCGCTGATTGACATAGTCGTTGCTCTTGAACAGCGCACCGAGAACCGGAAGATCCATCAGTCCGGGCAAACCATTGATATTGTGCTTCGTGCCCTCTTGAATCATGCCGGCCATCGCCAACGAGCCGCCGGACGGAATTTCGAGCGTCGTTTCAGCCCGGCGCGTGCGAATTGCCGGCACGGTCACGGTGTCGGTCGAGCCCGGGATCGGGATGGTCAGCGAATTTTGGCTGGTGATGTCCGACACTTCGGTCATCACCCGGAGGCTGATGCGGCCCTCACTCAGCACCACAGGAGTGAAGTTAAGGCCGACGCCGAATTTCTTGTATTCAATCGACGGCTGGCAGGTGGTCGGCGCTCCCGGCGTGCTCGATGTCGCCGAACATGAATAGCCGTTGAGGATCGGAAACTCGCCGCCGGCGAGGAAGGTCGCGGTTTCTCCGGAAATCGCCGTCAGATTGGGCTCGGCGAGAGTATGAATGACGCCGGCCTGCTCCATCGCTTGCAGAGTGCCGGTGAGCGATTTCCATCCAGCTTGGATCTGGGAGCCGCTTAGCGATTGCCCGTAAGCGGTGAATGGATTGGTGTTGTTGAAGCTGATAACCGCCGTGCCGTAGCCAAGCGAGCCCTGTAGATTGACGCCGAGTTGCTTGATGAGATCGCGCTCGACTTCGGCCACGACGACCTTGAGCATGATCTGATCGCGGCCGCGAACGACGATCATGTTGACGACTTTGCTCGCACTGGCGCTATTCAAAGACCCTCCCGCAGGCAGAGCAGACGGCGATGCCCCAACGGACACGTTGTTGCCGCCAGCGCCGCCCGCAGAACCCCCGGCGTTGTTAGCACCAGTGTTGAAGGCGTCGTTGGGAGCGGTAAAATGCGAGGCAATATCGAAAGCCTGTTGCGCCTCGAGCTGGCTCGACACAGTTCCCGACAGAACGATGCCGTCGCCGACGGCTTCAACTTGGACCTGAGAGCCAGGAACTAGCCGCGCTATGGCGTCGTGAATATCTTGCAGAGTTCTACGAGGCGTGGGTTTGTCGACTTCAATGTCAAAGTTGGCCATCTGATTGCCGTCGCCGTCAAAAAACACGACATTCGTGGTGCCTTTGTCGACGGCAATAATGTAAGCACGTCGCGACGAGCGCACGACGGCGTTGGCGATTTTCGGTTCAGCGACAAGCACATCTTTAATTTCGCGCGGAAAATCGACGACGACCGATCTGCCGACGCCGAGCCGAACGACCCGCGATCCGACTTCGCCGCTTACCACAGGTACGGTCTGGGACGCCGTATCGGTTTCCGGGCGGGCCGCCGTTTGGGCCATGCTCGGCACCGCGCCGAACAGCAGCAATCCGAGAACCGCCGCCACACGCATCGGAGTCCGTGATCTCATCATCAATTTCCTCTCAATGCGTCGTGGTTTGCGTGCTAACGCCGTAACGCACTGTATTAATGCCCCTCTTGGCGCCCTCATCGTCGCCGCCCTCCGGCTTCGCCGATTGAGAATCAAGAATGCTGCGCAGCGTCAGTGACAGCGAGCCGAGCTGACGCGCACGGGCGAGGGTCTCAGCCTGTTGCGGATCGAGCGCGACGGTAACCGTCTTGCCGACCACCACTTTTTGACCGTCCTTTTCCTCTATCGTTTGATCGACCGCGAGCACCTGCACATTTCGCAGAATGGTCTCGCTCAGGTAGGTTTCGACCCCGGTAACTTTTTCCGCTGCCTTGTCCCGACGCGAAAGCAGGATGTCGACGTGGTCGTTGGGAAGGACAAATCCGCCGGCGCTGGTATCGGCGGCCACGTCCATCGAGATCGCACGCATGCCTTTTGGGAGAAGGACGGCCATGTAGCCGCCGTTCTTGCCGGTAACGACCTTGCTGTCCCGAATCGGTTCGCCGGCGACGACCGGCGAGCGCACGATGGCGCCGACAAATTCTTTCATCGCATCCGGCCGGTCGGCCTTCTTGATGAAATTTCCCGCAGATGCGGCCGGCCACAACTGCCAGCCCATGTCTTTGTCGTTGACCGTTTGCCCGATGTTGAGATCAGCCTTGGCGACAAGCACATCGACGGTCGCCAGCGGCGGAGCCGGCGGCGGCGCCGGCGGAGCCTGCGGCTGCCGCAGCCCACTGGCCAGCATGGCGGCAACCCCGCCGGCGGCGAGAGCGATGACTAGAACGATGAGACGGGCGGGTTTCATAACGCCTTCACCACCTGACAAATCGACGCAACCGCCGGTCGCGTCGCGAAACCGATTTCATCAGCTAAACGTCAAGGCATGGTTAATGAGGCGTATCTAAATCGCGTTAATTACGCGTTACGCCAAGGGTTTCGCCCATGCGGGCGTCGGTTTGCTGACGAGCAAATCCGGTTACGCGCTAATTCGTTAACGAACTATGGACGCCATCCACTCAGTCTGTGGATAGATCCAAAGAGCGGCCGCGGCCAAAGCGATGCCGTAAGGAACACCGGCGCCGCGCTGATGGAGCCGCTCCGCCCATTCCCGCCCGACGAATGCCCGCGGTAACGGCAACGCGCGAAATTGGACGATCAAAAGGGTAAGTGCTCCGCCAAACAGCGATGCATAGATCAGATAATCAGGCAGATGCGCGAAGCCCAGCCAAAGAGCTGTTGCCGCCGCGAGCTTGGCGTCGCCGCCCCCGATCCAGCCTCGGCTAAAAAAGATGAAAACGATAACAAGCACTACGGCGGCGGCCGCGGCGTGCCACATCAGGTCGGGCAGGCTCATTCCCGTCAGAAGTGCGAGCACGCCGAACCCGCCGACCAGGATCAGCGACACCCGATTGGCGATTGTCATCGTGAAAAAATCGCTCGACGCCGCAAACGCCATTACGGCCGGAAAGAGCGTCAGACTGATCGCTTGAATAACGAAGGACATGGCGCCGCGACACCGTCGGCTGTTTCAACGCGTCGCGGTCTTAGCCGACGCAAGTTGACGGCAAGTTAGCAATGTCGACGGACGGTCGACAAAGCGAACGGGCTCCGGCCACTGGCCGGAGCCCGGATTATGACAGCAACAAAACGCCGCTTATTTAAGCTGGGTCGAAATGCTGCCGAAGCTCGTGTTCAGCTTGGTGCCGATGCCGTTTACGACGGCGATGATGGCAACCGAAATGCCGGCGGCGATCAGACCATATTCAATGGCCGTCGCACCTGACTCGTCTTTCACGAAACGCGAAACAAGGGTCTTCATGACATGGCTCCTTAAGGTCCATACGTGGCTGTCTGAGCTCGACCCAATGCCCGTTTGCCGGACCATTTGGATCACTCGGCCACCGTAACAATGACAAATTGCAATGCGGTTAAACCGACCGCTGAAACTAGGGCTTAACGCGCCGATCCAAAATTTGGTTAATAGCTAACTTCCGCAGTCAGAACATTTTGACGAACTCATCGAAACTCGCTTTGCGCCGGCGTCGATCCCGAGCGCGAGTGTAGCCTCGGAAACTGGAAGCGCACGCCAAACCCATAGCGAGGAAGTGTTGTCGTTGGCGTAAGACGGCGCCGTGCATTTGATGCAATTCTGCGGAGGCTCTGCTGCACAGCTCGGCGAAAGTTTTATTCATCGCCTATTAATTGGCGTGCCTGATACCAGATAAAACACACGCGCCGTCAACGCGGTATCGCAGCTCTAAAAAAGAGGTTCGGCGAGATGAGCAAGGAATTGCTTGGATTCGTCATCAGCGTAGGCGAAACGTTCATGAAGAGCATCCCAATCTCGCTTGGGCTGGCCGCCGTCTTTACCGTGCTCGCCTACTTTTGGTCCTGCAACCCGGGCCGGCCCTGGTGGCAAAAGCGCGACATCGTCACCGACCTTTGCTACTGGTTCTTCATCCCCGTTTTCGCCCGTTATTTCCGCATTGGCTTGCTGGTCGCCGGCGCCGCGGTGTTATTCGGCATTACCACCGCGGATGGGCTGATCGCCTTTTACGAAAACGGCCACGGGCCGCTGGCGGCGCTGCCGCTGGTCGCGCAAATGATCCTGTTTCTGGTCGGTGAAGACCTCATCACCTATTGGATCCATCGTTTGTTTCATGGGGCAAATCTTTGGAAATATCACGCCGTGCACCATTCTTCCGAAGAACTGGAATGGATTTCGGCGGCGCGTTTTCACCCCGTGAACATCTTCTTTGGTTCGGTGATCGCCGACGTTGTCCTGCTCCTGGCCGGGATTTCGCCGAATGTGTTTGTCGTGCTCGGGCCGGTCACGATCGCCCATTCGGCTTTCGTGCACGCCAATCTTCACTGGACGCTTGGGCCGTTCAAATACGTGTTTGCCGGCCCCGTCTTCCATCGCTGGCACCACACGGCTGCGGAACGCGGTGGTGAGAAGAACTTTGCCGCCACTTTCCCTATTCTCGATATTCTGTTCGGCACGTTCTATATGCCGGCCGGCCAGCTTCCCGACCAGTACGGCGTCGACGACAAGGCGTTTCCCACCACTTTCGGCGGGCAACTTGTGCACCCGTTCACAGCCGAGCGAGGGCAAAAGCCTCCGGCCGATCTTTCGGCGGCTGCTTGAAGCGTTTTTGCCGGTCAAACGGCCACGCGGATTTGCATTTCTTTCACCAATTTGGCGTCAATTGGAGGTTCCGGAACAGCGTTATCGATTGTTGTGTCCGCGTAGCGTATCGGAGAGTCCTATGACGGCGTCGCGCATTTCCGGTCGGGCAAAGCGCCGACCGCAATTCCTATTATTGGCCGTCCTGGGTATCGGCGCGCTGGCTACGCCGGCCTTTGCCGCGGATCAGATCTCGGTATCGCTCGATAAAGCCAAAATCCTCCATCTACCGGATCGCGCCTCGACTATTGTCATCGGCAATCCGCTCATCGCTGACCTTTCCGTTCAGCCTGGCGGCCTCGCGGTCATTACCGGCAAAAGTTATGGCGAGACCAACTTCGTGGTGCTCGACCGCGCCGGCGTCGTGCTGACGGAAAAGAACGTCGAGGTGACGCTTTCAAACGACCAAAGCAGCGTCATTGTCTATCGTGGCGCCGAGCGCGAAACCTATAGCTGTGCGCCGGATTGCTCGCGCAGCCTGGCGCTCGGTGACGCCCCGGATATCTTCGAGGCGACGATGAAGCAGGTCACCAACCGCAATAGCCAGTCCGCCGCTGCCGGCGGATCGGGCGCACATTAGCCCCAGCCAGTTTGGGTGCGCTTCACTGCCTGAGCGCGTCGCGGCCAGGCGTCATGGGATGGGCAGCGCGGTCGTGGACTTGATCTTCTCCATAGCGAACCGCGAAGTCACATTCGCCAGCGGCACCGCCGCAATCAACCGCTTGTAGAAAGCGTCGTATCCGGCAATATCAGGCACCACTACACGTAGCATGTAGTCGACGTCGCCTGCCATCCGGTAGAGTTCCATAACCTCAGGCATTGCGCGAACGACTTTTGCGAAGCGCTCCAGCCATTCCTGTGAATGATCGCCGGTCTCAATGGACACGTACACCGTGATTCCGAGACCCACCCGGTCCTGATCGACCAGCGCGACGCGCCTTTGAATAACCCCGTCAGCCTCCAAGCGCTGAATGCGCTTCCAACATGGGGTGGAGGACAATCCAACCCGGTTGCCGATCTCGGCGACCGCCAACGAAGCGTCCTCTTGCAAGACAGCCAATATTTTTCGATCGATAGCGTCCATGAAAAAATCTTTCATTAACCCGGTAGGAATGGTCTCTATCGAGAATAATATTCCAAATCAAGTGAAATTATTTACCGGACATTGCCCGCGGGCTGGGATTCCGCCCGCGTAAATAACGAGGCCGACTGGGGAATTACGCCGGTCCGGGCGCCGGCACGGATTTCCCGCCCTCGGCCAAGAACGCTTCGACTTCCGCCCGCTTCGGTGTCCCGGCTGAGCCGCCAATGCGAGTGCATTTTATGCCGGCGACCGCAGCGCCGAAGCGCAAGGCATCCGCCTCGCTGCGGCCTTCCGCGAGGGCCAAAGCGAACCCACCATGCAATGCGTCGCCGGCGCCAAGCGTATCAACCGCTCGAATGGCGAAGACCGGAACGCGGCGGATCGCACCTTTCTCGAGGAAAAGAATGTCGTCGGGGCCGTTGCTGACCGCAAGAAACGCGTCGGTGTGCCGGGCTATTCGGCTGAGCCCGTCGCTGAGATCGCCAACACCGGTCGTCGCTTTCAGACATTCTGAGGAGAATACGACGTGGGAAGCGATGCGAAACAAGGCATCGCTTTCTTTCGTCGGCTTGTCGCCATCAAGGACGACTGGAATTCCCCGCCGTCGCGCCGCTTCGCAAATCGGACGCGCGAAGTCGGGATACCTGTTGTCGGCAAGAACCAGGTTGGCCGACGCGACAATTGTTTCCGGATCGTCTGGAACAACGGCCGCGACGCGCTGGTCGCGATACGTCACTATGGTTCGGTCGCCGCGGGCGTTGACGAATATCGCCGACAGCGCCGTCGCCAGTCCGCTAACCCGATGACACGCAGCAGTATCGACATTTTCGCGATTGAGCGCCGCTAACACCCGGTCGCCGTTCGAATCTTGCCCGGCGGGCCCGCCCAACGGGCCCGCCATTGAGGCACGGCCGCCCAGCCGCGCGATGGCGACCGCGGCATTCGCTGCACAACCGCCGTTGACGACGAAAAAGTCTTTGGCCTCGACCTTGCCGTCGGCCTGCGGAAATTCCTCGACGCGGAAAACCTCGTCGAGCACGATAATACCAGTGCAAAGAATGCGCGGCGCGCCGCCAGCGTTCATTTTTTTCACCCCTGTCCTCGACCAAACGCGTCTTTACGAAAGCAATCGCCCGACCCTGAGCATTTCATTCAAGCACCTGCGCGCCACGTTCGACGAAGTCGCGGATAATGTGGTGAGCGATGGCGATCGGAGGCGGGGTGGTGAGGCCTTGCGGATGCTTAAGCGCCAGCATCAGTTGGAGTTCCTCCCGGTCGAACCAGCGCGCCTCCTCGATTTCGTTTTGATCGATTGTTATCCGGTCGGATATCGCTTCAGCGTGGCATCCGATCATCAGCGAGGACGGAAATGGCCACGGCTGCGACGCAAAATATGTAACACGGGCGCAAACAAGTCCCACCTCTTCATGTATCTCGCGGCGCACCGCTTCCTCGATCGATTCTCCCGGCTCAGTGAAGCCGGCGAGGCAAGACCACATGGTTTCCGGAAATCGGGGCGAGCGGCCCAGGACGCAACGCTCGCGCCCGACCGGCAGCATGATGACCACCGGATCGGTACGCGGGAAATGCTCGGTCTTGCACGATGGACAATCACGCCGCCAGCCGGCTTGCGTCGGC
>JGI12635J15846_10002373_pt1 | contig 16456 bp, 8 predicted proteins | sample BlaSpr_A8_OM2_M2_FD_15846 | JGI IMG/M metagenome (IMG submission 15846) | reverse complement strand
AAATCACGGTGGACGTGAAGGGTGAAATTCTGGAGTTGAAGAACACCATCAACACCATGGTGGACCAGCTGAACGCGTTCGCGGGCGAAGTGACGCGCGTGGCGCGCGAAGTTGGTACGGAAGGAAAACTCGGAGGGCAGGCGCAAGTTCCTGGAGTCGGTGGTACGTGGAAAGATTTGACCGACAACGTGAACTTCATGGCCAGCAACTTGACGGGCCAGGTAAGAAACATCGCGGAAGTAGCGACGGCTATTGCGAGTGGCGACCTTTCACGCAAGATCACTGTGGACGTGCGCGGAGAAATTTTGCAGCTGAAAGAAACGCTGAACACGATGGTGGAACAGTTGCGATCGTTCGCCGCGGAAGTGACACGCGTGGCGCGCGAAGTCGGCAGCGAAGGGCGCTTGGGAGGACAGGCCAACGTGCCTGGAGTGGCGGGAACGTGGAAGGATTTGACGGACTCGGTAAACTCCATGGCCGGGAATTTGACTGGCCAGGTGAGAAACATCGCGGAAGTAACTACCGCCGTGGCGCGCGGCGACTTGTCGCGCAAGATTACCGTGGACGTGAAGGGTGAAATTCTGGAGTTGAAGAACACCATCAATACGATGGTGGACCAGTTAAACGCGTTCGCGGGCGAAGTAACGCGCGTGGCTCGAGACGTGGGCACGGAAGGAAAACTGGGAGGCCAAGCCAAAGTGCCTGGAGTAGCCGGCACGTGGAAGGATTTGACCGACAACGTTAACTTCATGGCCAGCAACTTGACCGAACAGGTGCGCGGTATCGTGAAAGTGGTGACCGCGGTGGCCAACGGGGAATTGACGCAGAAGCTGACGGTGAACGCGAAGGGCGAAGTTGCCGCGCTGGCTGAAACAATTAACAACATGACGGATACGCTGGCGACGTTCGCCGACCAGGTGACCACCGTGGCGCGCGAAGTTGGCGTGGAAGGGCGACTGGGTGGACAAGCTAACGTGCCGGGCGCTGCCGGAACGTGGAAGGACTTGACCGGTAACGTAAACCTGCTGGCGGACAACTTGACCAACCAGATGCGCGCTATCGCGGAAGTGGCGACGGCGGTGACCAAGGGCGACTTGACGCGTTCGATTCAGGTGGAAGCGAGCGGAGAAGTTGCGGAGCTGAAAGACAACATCAACACGATGATCGATAACCTGCGCTTAACGACGGACCGCAACGCCGAGCAGGACTGGCTGAAAACGAACCTGGCGCGATTTACAGGCATGCTACAGGGGCAACGCGATTTGACGTCAGTGGGACGCATGATGCTTTCCGAGTTGGCTCCGCTGGTCAACGCGCAGCAAGGCGTGATCTACCAGATGGAGACTGAAAATTCGGCGGGCATGGTGCTACTGTCGGCGTTCGCAGACGACGGCGAGAATGGACACCGACAGCATTTGCGCGTTGGCGAAGGATTGGTGGGACAATGCGCCGCGGAGAAGCGGAGGATGTTGATTTCGGACGTGCCCAGGACTGCCGTGCCGGTGCGATCCGGATTATTTGAAGCGGTACCAAAAAATGTGATTGTGCTGCCGGTTTTGTTCGAAGATCGAGTAAAAGCGGTCATCGAATTGGCTTCGCTTAGCGCTTTTACCGCGTCGCACCTGGCTTTCCTGGAGCAATTGACGGCCAGCATCGGCATCGTGCTGAACAGTATTGAAGCCACGATGCAGACAGAAGGCTTACTGAAACAATCGCAGCAATTAGCAACTGAACTGCAAACGCAGCAGAAGGAATTACAGCAAACCAACGAGCAACTGGCGCAGAAAGCGCAGCAACTGGCGGAACAAAACGTTGAAGTGGAACGGAAAAACCAGGAAATCGAGCAAGCGCGCCGCGCACTGGAAGAAAAGGCCAAAGAGTTGGCGCTCACTTCCAAGTACAAATCGGAATTCCTGGCTAACATGTCGCACGAGCTGCGCACGCCATTGAACAGCATTCTGGTTCTGGGCCAGCAGTTGAGCGACAACCCGGAGAGCAACTTGACGCCGAAACAAGTAGAGTTCGCACGTACGATTCACGGCGCGGGCACGGACTTGCTGAACCTGATCAGCGACATTCTGGATTTGTCGAAGATCGAGTCCGGTACGGTTTCGGTGGAAGCGGAGGAAGTATTTTTCGCGAGCCTGCTGGAAATGATTGGACGGCCTTTCAAGCACGAAGCAGAGAATCGCAGGTTGTCGTTTGAGATCGCCTCCGATCCGCATCTGACACGCAGCCTGGTTACGGACTCCAAGCGACTGCAGCAGGTATTGAAAAACCTGCTGTCCAATGCGTTCAAGTTTACGGAACACGGTGGCGTGCGATTGTCAGTGGCAGCGGTGGAAAGCGGATGGAGCGAAAACCATCCGATTTTGAATGCGGCTGCGTCGGTAATAGCGTTTGAAGTTTCGGATACCGGTATCGGCATACCATCGGAAAAGCAGAGGATTATTTTCGAGGCCTTCCAACAAGCGGACGCGGGAACGAGCCGCAAGTACGGCGGAACCGGGTTGGGGTTGGCTATCAGCCGCGAATTGGCTAGTTTGCTGGGAGGAGAAATACAACTGCGAAGCCAGCCGAGCAAAGGCAGCACGTTCACGCTGTACTTACCGAAGACCTACGTTGGACCTGCGAACGCGCTGGCCATGCTCAATGAACGCCAGGTGTCGTCGAGTGCGGTGGCCATGCATCTCGTAGCCGCAACTCTGGAGCACCCGACAGAGACGATTCCCGACGATCGCGAGAGGCTTGAACCTGGCGATAACGTGCTGCTGATCGTGGAGGACGATCCGCATTACGCGCGCGTCCTGGCTGATCTGTCACGCGACAAAGGGTTCAAGGTGCTGGTGGCGTCACGCGGCGCGGAAGCGTTGGCATTGGCGCGCGAGTACCATCCGACAGCGGTGTCGCTGGACGTTTTTCTGCCGGATATGCTGGGCTGGTCGGTGCTGAATCACTTGAAACAGGATCCGGCCACGCGGCACATTCCGGTGCAGATGCTGACCATGGATGAGGATCGGCATCACGGGTTGGCGCGCGGTGCATTTTCTTTTGTGACCAAGCCGACCACGCCGGAAGGATTGGAGTCGGCGCTGGAAAAAATCAAAACATATTCCGCACCACGGCGCCGGCGGTTGCTGGTGGTGGAAGACAATCCCGCGGAGCAATTGAGTATTCGCGAATTGCTAACGCATACGGACATTGATGTGACCGTCGCGGAAACCGGCACGGAAGCGTTGATGAGCGTAAATGAAAATAATTTTGATTGCGTGGTGCTGGACCTGCGGTTGCCGGATATGTCGGGATTCGACGTGCTGGAGCGCATTGGCAACAGCCCGACGTTGAGCGATTTGCCGGTAGTAGTTTTTACCGGCAAAGATTTGTCTTCCGAAGAGGACGCGCGACTGCACACGCTGGCCCGCAGCGTGGTGGTGAAGGACGTGGAATCTCCGGAGCGGCTGCTGGACGAGACGGCATTATTCCTGCACCGCGTGGTGACTGACCTGCCACCCGAGAAACAGCGCATGCTGGAGAAATTGCACCGTTCAGACGAAGCACTGGTGGGTAAGAAGGTGCTGGTCGTGGATGACGACGTGCGAAATATTTTCGCGCTAAGCAGCGTGCTGGAACGTCGGGGCATGACAGTGGTCACGGCGGGGACCGGGCGAGAAGCAATCAAGACGCTGGAATCCACAAGAGACGTGGCCATCGTGTTGATGGACATTATGATGCCCGAAATGGATGGGTATGAAACCATGCAGGTGATTCGGCAGAACCCCAGGCTGCGACGTTTGCCGATCATCGCCCTCACCGCCAAGGCTATGAAAGGCGATCGGGAAAAGTGCCTGGAAGCGGGGGCATCGGAATATCTGGCCAAGCCGGTGAATACGGATCAACTGCTTTCCGCGTTACGCATGTGGCTGCACCGGTAGCTTGTGAAATCATTTGTGCATTACCGCATAAGGATTTATGGGCGGAACTTTTGGCGCGGGGACACCGTTGGGGTATAAATCCTGGAGGCCAGCAGATAAATATGATCGTGCCTGACAAAGTAAATATTTTGATGGTGGACGATCAGCCCTCCAAGCTTTTGACCTATGAAGCGATTCTGGCCGAACTAGGCGAGAATCTGATCAAGGCTAATTCGGGACGCGAAGCTCTGGAATTGTTGTTGAAAACGGACATTGCGGTAGTACTGATGGACGTGAGCATGCCGGAGCTGAACGGATTCGAGTTGGCGGAAATCATCCGGCAGCACCCGCGATTTCAAAAGACGGCGATAATTTTTATTTCGGCAGTGCATTTGACGGATCTGGATAGATTGAAAGGTTACCAGCGCGGCGCGGTAGATTATTTGTCCGTGCCCGTAGTGCCGGAGCTGCTGCGAGCGAAGGTAAGCGTGTTCGCGGAGTTGCATCGCAACGCGCAACAACTGGAGCTTTTAAACACGGAGTTGCGTGGGCTTTCGGGAAGATTACTGAGCACGCAGGACGAAGAACGAAGGCGCATCGCGCGCGATCTGCACGACGGGCTTGGCCAAGAGCTGAGTGCGGCCAAAATGCTGGTGGACGGAATCCATATGGGACACCAGTCAGTAGAGGCGAAAAATCAAGCGGCGTTGCAAGCGAGCGGGCTGCTGGAACGAGTGATGCAGCAAGTACGTAGCATTTCGCATCTCTTGCACCCGCCGTTGCTGGATGAGATTGGATTGCAATCGGCGCTGCGCTGGTATCTCGATGGATTAACGGAACGGAGTGGAATTGAGACAGTTTTCGACGTGGACCCGCCGGAATTTCCCCGACTGGCACCGGAAGTCGAGACCACGGTTTTTCGTATCGTTCAGGAAGCGCTGACAAATGTTTTTCGTCATTCGGGAGCAATGAAGGCTTGCATCACCTTGACGAAAAACGAGCATCAGGTGGCGGTGAGCGTGCGCGATTTTGGAAAAGGCATCGCCGGACATATCGTGGAGTTGCGGCCCGGTAGCGTGGGGATCGGACTTGGCGGGATGCGCCAGCGTGCTAAAGAATTTGGCGGCGAGTTACGATTAAAAAATGCGGATCCGGGGACGTTGATCGAAGTGACGATTCCCCTAAAGGCGGGCGATTCGGAAGCGCGAGCGACGCAAGCTTCCATGCGCGGGGCTCGCTCGTAACCTGCGCAGCTTACAATGCGCCTCCTGGCAAGAATAAAGGCTAAAGTTGATGTGGATCGACCTCCAGCAAACTGAGTAGTTTCGGCCGCAAAATCGCCAGTAAATAAGTCATTCGAAAAACATGGGATTGGCAGAAGATAGGGATATCTCCGCGCCGCAAAAAGTTTTGCGCGATGTTTGGGGAGAGCGTGAAACGATATTGGGCGAGTCAGACGTCTAACGCTAAAACGTATACGTGTGCTTATGGCGGAAATGCGAGATCGAGGAAGAATCATGAAGTCCCCAGAACAGTACATTTCCCTGAAGCGGGCAAGATGCGTTGAGTTGCTGCGTTTGTGTGTCGTGGCTGCGACGATGGTAATGGGGATGTGGGGTGACGGCGGATTGGTCGCAAGGGAAACGGCGGGGCAAGAGCCGGCACAAATCAATCAGGGAGCGGCAAAATCACCCCCGGCGCTGGGAACTATTAAATCGATTTCGGGGAATAGTCTGGTATTGACCAGCGATGCGGGCGTTGAAATCAATGTAGATGTTCGGGACTCCACAAAGATCGTCCGCATCGCCCCTGGTCAAAAAGATTTGAAGGACGCGCAGACTATTGCACTGACGGATCTCCAAGTAGGGGACCGTATTCTGGTGCGTGGGAAAGCCGCGGACGACAATAAGACTTTTTCGGCGACTTCCATTATCGCGATGAAGAAGGCGGACATCGCCGAAAAACAAAGCCACGAGCGGGACGAGTGGCAAAAATCCGGGGTCGGGGGCTTGGTAAATAATGTGGATGCGGCGAGCGGGCTAATCAGTATTACAACTCCGTCGTTACGAGAAAAGAAAACGGTCGCCATGCACGTAACGAAAGACACCGTCCTGCGGCGCTACGCACCGGGCTCAGTAAAGATTGACGACGCCAAGCCGGCGCCACTGGGGGAAATCCGACCCGGCGATCAACTGCGAGCGCGAGGTGAGAAAAATGCGGATGGCAGCGAGCTGACGGCGAAGGAGATTGTGTCTGGCAGCTTCAGAAATATTTCTGGAACGATTTCATCGTTGGATAGCGCGCAGAGCACCATCACGGTGCATGATCTGGCCACGAAGAAAAACGTTGTGGTGAAAATTACATCTGAGTCTCAGCTTCGCAAGTTGCCTGCACCGATGGCGCAACGCATCGCGCAACGATTGAATGGAACGAGTGACTCGAATGCCGATCAAGCGGGCAATGGTCAACAGGCGGCTTCCACAAGGTCTGGAACTATGTCAGGAACTGCTGCGCCGACCGCCAAGGAACCAGCTGCGGGTTCGGGACAAGCATCCGCATCTGCCGCCGAAGACGGACGTCAGCGAGATTTTGGTGGACGCGGTCGCGGCATGGGGGCTGGCGCGGGCGGTCCTGGCGGCGGGGGCGCGATGGATTTGCAGCAAATGATCAACCGCATGCCGGCGTCCACAATTGCGGATCTACAGAAGGGCGACGCGGTGATGCTGGTGGGCACGGAAGCGGGCGGCAATGCGGTGACGGCCATTACGCTGCTTGCCGGGGTCGAGCCAATTTTGCAAGGCTCGCCAAATAGCGCGGCATCGTCAATTCTCTCGCCCTGGAGCCTGAGCGGAGCGCCCGGCGGAGAAGCAGGAACACCTTAGGCCGCGCCGATACACAGACTCACCTGCGGCAATTAATTTGTGGAGAGTTAATGAAAGTTCGCGTTTTATACATAGCTATTTTATTTTTTTTCGCGCTGGTTTTCAGTGTGAACTTTAGCGCTGGGGCACAGGTGCCTACGACGGGGTCGCTGCGCGGGCAAGTGATCGATCCTTCAGGTGCGACAGTAAGCGGCGCGGCGGTGTTGCTGACCGCACCAAATGGGAATTCGGTGGACGCGGTTACAAATAAGGACGGATTTTATGAAGTAACGGGATTGGCGCCGGGAACGTACACGGTAAAAGTTGTAGCTGAAGGCTTCGGCTTATTCACCGCGTCGAATATTGCGGTAAAAGCGGGACAGACACAGACACTGAAGATCGCACTGACGCTGGAAGAGCAAAAATTGGAGATACACGTCGAGGACTCTCCGACACAACTGGATGTGAACCCTGAAAACAACGCGGGCGCCATTATTTTGAAAGATAAAGATCTGGAAGCGTTGTCAGACGATCCAGACGAATTGCAGCAAGAGCTTCAAGCTTTGGCGGGGCCGTCCGCGGGGCCTAATGGCGGACAAATTTATATCGATGGATTTACCGGCGGGCAACTTCCGCCAAAAGCTTCCATTCGTGAAATTCGAATTAATCAGAATCCGTTTTCCGCGGAGTACGACAAACTGGGCTACGGGCGAATCGAGATTTTTACCAAACCGGGCACAGACAAATTTCACGGGCAGTTATTTCTGACTGGAAACACCGCGGGATTCAATTCGCGCAACCCGTTCGAAGTGATTCCGCCGGGTATGCAGCCGCCAGGTTACGAGTCCACGCAATTCAGCGGCAGCATCGGTGGACCATTGACCAAGAAGGCGTCGTTTTTCTTTAATTTCGAGCGGCGGGACATCAACGACCTTGCCATTGTGAGCGCAAAAATTCTTGACCCTAACTTCAATGTTATTGATTTCAGCGATGCGGCGGTGGCCAATCCACGGGTGCGAATGAATTTGGGGCCGCGATTTGACTACCAGGTCAGTAAAAACAACACGCTGACAGTGCGCTATCAGTACGAGCGCAATCGCCAGGACAACAACGGCATTGGGCTGTTCAATCTACCCTCTACCGGATACAACAGCCTGGAAACTGAGCAGACACTGCAGGTAAGCGACACGCAGATTTTGAGTCCCAAGATAATTAACGAGACGCGTTTTCAGTTCATCCGCGAGACCAGCGACCAGACTCCCCTCAGCACAGCGCCGACGGTTAACGTGCAAGCAGCGTTCGTGAATGGCGGCAGTACGCACGGAAGATTGCAGGATGTGCTAGATCGCTATGAATTTCAAAACTACGCATCGATGGCGCTGGGTAAACATTTTCTAAAATTTGGAGTGCGGCTGCGCGCCAACCGCGACGCGAATGTGGCGACATCGGATTTCAACGGTAACTTCACATTTGGTTCGCGGCACAATCCTGCTTGCGCGCCAAACTCCACGCCCGCGAATTGTCCGTTTATCAGTGGCCTGCAGGCGTATCAAATCACGGAACAAGGACTGGCCGCCGGGCTTAGCTTCCCGCAGATTGTAACCATGGGCGGTGGCGCGAGCCAATACTCGGTGACCGCCGGAAGCGCCAGCGCGGACGTCACGTATTTCGACGCCGGACTATATGTTCAGGACGATTTTCATCTGCGGCCGAATATGACGCTGAGCTACGGTTTGCGACTTGAAAGCCAAAATAACCTTGGCGATCATGCTGACCTGGCGCCTCGACTTGGATTTGCGTGGGGCCTGGGTGCGGGGGCAAAAAACAGTGTGCCGAAGATTGTACTCCGCGCGGGCTTCGGAATATTTTATGACCGCTTCACGTATGACTTGGCGCTGCAGCAGGAACGGCTGAATGGCGTAACGCAACAGCAATTCCTGGTGGCGAATCCGGAGTTTTTTCTTAATAACATTCCCGATCCGAGCGTGTTGCCCGCCAGCGCGACTGCTCCGACGATATATCGCACCAATCCAAACTTAAGAACTCCTTACATAATGCAAACGGGAATCAGCGTAGAGCGGCAGCTCACTAAAAGCGCCAACCTGGCGGTGACTTACCTGAATTCTCGGGGAGTGCATGAATTTTTCACTGAAAATATTAATGCTCCGGAATGCTCCGCATTTCCATGCAGTGCGGCCGCCGCGCCGCGGCCGCTGGGCTCGCCGGATAATATCTACCAGTACCAATCGGAGGGTATTGTTAAGCAGAATCAGCTGATTGTGAATAGCAGTGTTCGAATCGGCGCGAAGCTTTCGCTGTTCGGATACTACACCCTGAATTATGCCAACAGCGATACCGGCTCGGGGGCCGGGAGCTTCCCATCCATTAACAACAATATCAGCCTGGATTATGGGCGCTCGGCTTTCGACATCCGTCACCGTTTCTTTTTCGGCGGAACGATCGGGCTACCATATGCATTCCGATTGAGCCCATTCATGATGGCGAGTTCCGGCACACCCTACAACGTTACGACCGGGCAAGATCTGAATGCCGATTCGATATTTAACGACCGGCCGTCATTTGCGGGCCCGAATTCGATTCCCGCAAACGTGGTGACCAACCGCTTCGGATCTTTCGATGTAGTTCCACAGCCCGGCGATCCCCGGATTCCCATCAATTATTTGACCGGGCCGGGACGGTTTTCGCTGAATGTGCGATTGAGCAAGAGTTTTGGATTCGGCAAAAAGACGGAAGCCACAAACACTCTGGGCGGTGGTCCTGGCGCGGGAGGAACGTTTGGACGCGGACCCGGTAGGCCGGGCGGTCGCGGTGGCGGCGGATTCGGTGGTGGACGTGGTGGTGGTGGACCCGATGCGGGCGCCACCAATCATCGCTATAACCTGACCTTTAGCGTGGCCGCGCGCAATATTTTTAACAACGTGAATCTCGCTACGCCCATCGGCAATCTGGGCTCGCCGTTATTTGGACAATCGAATGGCATAGTGACCGGGTTCGGTCCCGGCGGTGGCGGACCCGGTGGTGGACCTGGCGGCGCGGCGGCCAACCGAGAAATTGATTTGCAGGTGTCGTTCAACTTCTAAATTAATCTGATCAAGACTACTGCGCGACGGCCTTGTAAACTTCACCGCCTTTCATTACAAAGGCAACTTTCTCCATTACGGTGATGTCGGAAAGCGGATCGCCGTCCACGGCAACAATGTCCGCGTATTTTCCGGGTTCAATGGAGCCGATGTCTTTGGAGCGACCCATTAATTCAGCTCCATTGATGGTTGCGGCTTTCAAGGCCTCAATGGGAGTCATTCCTCCGCGAACCAGGGCGCCAAATTCTTTGGAAACAAAATCGGGATCGTCATCCAGGCCGTAGGCTATTTTTAAATGATGGTCGAGCGCGCGCTTAAACGCCGGACCTTGCTCCTTCATGATGGCGACGCCTTTGGCGAAACTGGCGGGATCGCGGCCCTGTGAGAGGCCCGTCTCCATGTCGTGCTGAAAGCAAAACAGTGTGGGGACGAGCCATGTGCCGTGTTGTTCCATGAGCTTCGCGCCTTCTTCGTCGAACACGGTGCCGTGCTCGATGGAATCCACGCCGGCGCGAACGGCGGCTTCGATGCCTTCGGAGCCTTCCGCGTGAGCCATAACTTTTTTTCCAGCGCGATGAGCAATCTCGACGGCCTTGGCCATTTGTTCCTGGCTCAATTCCTGCACAGTGTAATCGCTGATGGGATCCATGACGCCGCCGGTGGCCATGAGCTTGATCCAGTCGGCCCCGAATTTAATGTCGCGGCGAACGGCGATGCTGACCTGGTCGACGGTGTCGGCCATGTTTGGCGCGCGTGGCAAAGATTTATCGGGCGCGAGCAAATCGGCATCGCCGTGGCCGCCGGTGAGCGAGACGAAGTTACCCGCGGAAACGATGCGTGGGCCGCGAATCAGCCCGCGGTCAATGCTGTTGCGCAGCGCCAGTTGGCCATAACCGATATCGGACTCGCCCGCATCGCGCAACGCGGTAAAGCCATGGTCGAGCCAGATGGTTACGTTGTGCACGCCCCAGATGGCCGCTTGCCCGGAGGACATACGAAGTCTAGACATGGAGGATTGGTCCTTGGGGTTGCCTAGTAAATGCGAGTGACAATCAATGAGGCCGGGCACGACCGTATATTTGGAGAGGTCGATGAGTTTCATGCCGGCCGGAGCGGCGGTGACGATGCGCGCTATCCGATCTTTCTCGACGACGATATATGCGTTGGTTGTTACGTGGCCAGTGCGCACGTCGATGAGGCGGCCTGCCAGGATGCCGACAGTAGAGGGAGAAATGGATTTCTCTGGCGTTGACGACGCTGGCGCTGACTGTGATCGCGCGGCGGTGGCGATCAGCGTGGCTAAAATGAATGCGCCAACGAGGATTGGAAATTTTAAACTGGTTTTCACATGGGCTCCGGGATCGTAGAATCGTCCGGCAAGAGCTTACGAAGCGAAGGGCACGGAACGCAACGGTAATATGAGGTGGGTTGCGAGGCGGGGCGGATGAGAAAAACGGTCAAGAAGAAATTTGAGAAGGGGACGGAAGCGCGGCGCGCGGCGCGGAAGTCGGGTATCGTTCCAGCGAATACGCGGGTGATCGAAGACAAGAGGAAACGTCCTCCGAAGCACAAGAAGAAATGGTTGGAGAAGGAAGTGGTGGAAATAATTCCTTAGTTGGTCGCTCTTACTGAAGAGGGTGCCCAGGGTTCGCAGTTGAGGTATGAACCCGGGTCTTGGTTCTTCTTCGAGCCTTTTTCTCTTCGATTTGTGTTCTCTTCGATCCTAGGGCTACAGTGATGAACTTTTATCTTGTTAGGTTCGACCGAACCTAGTTTCTGGATCCTCAACCGGGGCGATGCGCGGGAACGGATTCGCCGGGACGGAAAAGCGCCGAGAGTGGTATTTTGTGGCGCTCGGAAAGTTCCGCTGCGACGGCTTCTAAATCTTTTTTGTTAAAACCCATGCTGGCAATTTTTACGGAGCCGTCGGTGTCGATCAGGAAGCTGGTGGGCACATTGGTCAAACCGTAGGCATCGGACGCGGGATAGCCTTCGGCGTCCAGCACCATCGGAAAGGTGACTCCGTATTCGTCGGCGAATTCCTTAGTGGCGCGGGCGTTGTCCTGGGAAATTCCGAGGAAGGTGACGTCTTTGCCTCCGTAGCGTTTGTAGAGGCGCTCCAAAAATGGAAAGGTGAATTGGCATACGGGGCAGGAAACTTTAAAGAACGAGACGAAAACCGGCCCCCGTTTTAAGAGTTTTGGCAGCGAATATTCCGTCCCATCGATTGATTTCAGTGAAAAATCCGGCGCGCTCTGGCCGGCAACGATAGTGGTCATTTTTTTGCTTGAACCTGCCCAGCGCGAAAGCCGCTGCAAGATTCCCATGCGTATAGTTTATCGCAAGTGTTGGGGCGCGAGGCGCCGGGCTAATGGATTTGTTTGGTTTTGCGCTGCATGTAGTCCATCAGCAGATACTGGCCAAGGGTATAGGGCGTAGTAAAGTAGGCTTTGCCGCGGCACATTTCAGTGATTTTTTGCACGAAATGCACCAGGCTGTAATCGGTGGCCAGCATGAAAGTGTTGATCAGAATGCCGGCGCGTTTGCACTTATTTACTTCTTCCAGCGTTTGGCCGACTACGAAAGGATCGAGGCCGAAGGCATTTTTGTAAATGCGGCCGTCTTCGAGAGTGAGCGCCGAGGGCTTTCCATCGGTAATCATGATGATCTGGCGCATGTCTTTTTTCTGGCGGAGCAAGATGCGCTGCGCCATGCGCAGACCTTCGCGGGTGTTGGTGTAGTAAGGGCCGACCTGCACGCGAGCGAGCTCGCCGAGTGGCACTTCCTCGGCGCTGTCATGGAAAAGCACCAGGCTCAGCGTGTCTCCCGGGTATTGCGTGCGAATCAAGTGCGATAACGCCATGGCCACGCGCTTGGCGGGCGTGAAGCGATCTTCGCCGTAAAGAATCATGCTGTGGCTGCAATCGAGCAGCAGCACCGTGGCGCAGGAGCTGTGATATTCGCACTGATGGACCATCAGATCCGAGTAGGTCATCTCGATGGGGACTTTGACGCCTTCGCGGCGCACGGCATTGAAGAGCGTTTCGCTCACGTCCATATTTAAAGTGTCGCCGAATTCGTAAGGGCGCGAGACGCCGCCGGATTCTACCCCGGTGGATAGATCGCGAGTGTCGTGACGGCCAAAGCTGCTGCGACCGACGGAGCCCATCAAATCCTGCAACGTTTTGAAACCGAGAAAATCGATGGTCTTGTCGGTGATTTCGAAGCGCGCTTCGGTCTGACGCTCCTGCGGCTGGCCGAGGCTGCCCCGCGCAGTGTTCTGATGCGGCGGCGTGACTTGCGGAGGCTGCTGTGGATTGATGAAACCCTCTTGCGCGAGGCGGTCCATCAATTTTTCCAGTAAGTCTTTCACCGCCTGGCTGTTCTGCGCCTGGGGGCTCTGCAGCATTTTGCGCAGTTCTTCGCTCATGGCGTCTTCGGGCAACAAATCGCCTTCCTGCAGGGCCCGCAAGATGGCTTCCTTCAGCGCTTCCATGGAGCGCTGATTGTCCATTTCGGAGACGCCGAAAAATTGGGATTCAAAGCCGCTCTGCAAGAAGAAGTCGCCCATCCGCTTTACAAGCTCGTCGAGGTCGACGGCGTCCGCCGGCTCACCAACATATTTTCCGTAGCGAATTACTTTCATAATGTTCCCCGGGTCTGGCTGACTACTTTTGCAACGCGCCCATACTAATTGAACTGGCGGCGCGGTCCACGCGACGACGGAGTTTCGCGCGGCTCCTGCGGCTTTTGTTTCTCGGCATAATACCCGCGCTCTTCGCTGCGGCCGATGCGACGGTGGGCCCACAGCCCTTCCAGGATCATTTCCGAAGCGGCAGACACGGCGGCATGATTCTTGGTGTCTGTGGCGCCGATACGGCCAACGTGTTCGCTGAGGCCCTGGATTTTTGATAATTGGCGGTAGCGTTCATCGGCGGAGGAGAGCTCAGGAAGTTTTAACTCACCGCCTAGTTCGAACCATTGAATCACCGGTTGGAAATTTACTTCGCCGAAATACCTTGTGAAGACGCGGCCGACCGCGGTGCGAATCAATTCACGGGCGATGGTGTCGGCGCCTTTCAATTCGCCTTCGTATTCCAACTCCATTTTGCCGGTGATGGCGGGGAGCGCGGCATAGATGTCTGCAACACCGGCGTAGCAGCTATTTTCTCCGGTACGGGCGGCACGCTGTTCGGCGCTGCTGACCACACTTTCGAGCGTAGTGATGGGCAGGCGTTGGCTTACTCCCGAGCGGCGGTCGACGCGCTTGTCTTCGCGAGCCTGAAAGGCGATTTCTTCCACGGTCTCGCGAAGGTAAGTAGGCACTTCGATGGCGCGGCCGGCGGTGCGGCGCACCCAGGCTTCTTGTGCGGTGATGACCATGCCTTCCTTGACGCTGGCAGGGTAATGGGTACGAATTTCGGCGCCGATACGATCTTTTAACGGGGTAATGATTTTTCCGCGGGCGGTGTAGTCTTCGGGATTGGCGGTGAAGACGAGGAGCACGTCGAGCGGCAAACGCAGCGGGTAGCCTTTAATCTGAATGTCGCCTTCCTGCATGATGTTGAAGAGGCCGACCTGAATTTTTCCCGCGAGGTCGGGCAGTTCGTTGATGCCAAAGATTCCGCGATTGGCGCGGGGAAGCAAACCGTAGTGAATGGTCAACTCATCGGATAGATCGCGACCACCGCGAGCGGCGCGAATGGGGTCAACGTCGCCGATTATATCGGCCATGGTAACGTCAGGTGTGGCCAACTTTTCAACATAGCGGCTGTCGCGAGGCATCCAGGCGATGGGTGTGTTATCGCCCTCAGCAGCGATTTTTTCGCGGCAGGCGCGGCAGATGGGTTTCAGTGGGTCGTCGTTAATTTCGCAACCCACCACCACGGGGATTTCCGCATCGAGCAAATTGATCAGACCGCGCAAAATGCGGCTCTTGGCCTGGCCGCGCAATCCCAGCAGAATAAAATTGTGACGGGAAAGCAGCGCGTTGACGATTTGCGGCACAACGGTGTCTTCATAACCATGAATACCCGGGAAGAGCGGCTCATCGCGTTCGATCAAACGCAAAAGGTTAGAGCGAATTTCATCTTTCACGGAGCGCGAGACACTTCCGGCGTCGAAATCGGGAATACTCTTCAATTCGCCGAGAGTACGAGGCTTTGGGTGGTGCGAGTGAGATTTCATCGATGTGCTAACGGTCATTAGGTCCCCAAATGGATAAAGTTACGAGTACTGCTCCAGGGTTTTAAACGACTCGGCCCGGAGGCGGCGAAGAATTCTCCCAACATGATCAATTCAATCCGTGCCCATTCCCAGCCGATTGGGCGCGCACAGACTCTGCTTTCTGTAGATGCGGGGCCCAGCCGCGAAGGTAGCCTATTAGTCGCTCCTGGCGTTCAGTTTCGGTGCGAAGCTCCAAGAGTTGCTGCTTCCACATCAAATCCATGGGCAAGGCCGCGGCTATTTGAAAAGAAAACGATAGCGGGTGGTCGCCAGGAAGATTTTTTGGGTAATCACCGAAGATCAGGGTATGGCAAGTTTCGTAAAGTTCGATCAGCTCGGGCTTGGGAGGTTGATTGGAAACTTCGCGGTCCTCGAGATAGTCAACCTGGCCCTCAAGCAGTGGATTATCGGTGAAAAGTTCGACAGCGCGGAAAGGCATGCGCCCTACTGATACTATGTCCATTCTGCCGTCGGGATACCGCGTAAGCACTTCCATAATCTCGGCGGTGCAACCGACTCGCGCTAGGCCGTTGGGCATGGAAAGCAACATTCCAAACTCAGAACGCTCGCTCATGCATTTATTGGCCATTCGTCGGTAACGCGGTTCGAAAATATGCAGAGGCAGTTCAGCGCCGGGGAGAAGGACGACGTTAAGCGGGAAAAGCGGGATGCGATCTGGCCGCACGAGCACCATAGGTGATGATACCAGAGCGAGTCAATGGCTGCTGATGAGGTGTGGACTTATATACCCGTCGGGAGTGTTAAAGCTCAATTTCCGATGCCGATGGCTGTTCAGCTGATGTCGGCCAGCAGCGCTTCCATTTCCGAAACTGCATGCTGATCGCCCTTTTTGCCAGCGGCAGCAATACCGGTTGTAAGGATCTGTTTAGCTTCCTCAGGTCGAGATTCGCGGACCAGCAGCTGACCGTACATCAAGTAAGCGGGAATATAGTCGGCGTTTTGTTTGAGCAGCACATCGAAATTGTGAATAGCTGCCGAGGCGTCGCCGGTACTCATACATTCCATCGCGAGTCCGTAGCGCGAGAAGGCGTCGGCCGGGGACTTCTGCACAAATTCTTCCAGCACCTGCCTGCGGGTTTTCTTTTGGTCTGTCACGATGGCTACCGTAGTATACGGAGGGAACGCGAGGTTCCAAAATTTGGGCATGCGGGGACGAATGAAGCGAGAGAAGAATAGAGCGATAAATCTGGCACAGAATTCGAAGCTGAAGCCGAAGCCGGTGAGCGCTTCGCGGTCGGAGATGGCGGAAGTGGTGCTTCCGGCGCAGACGAATCCGCTGGGAAAGCTTTTGGGCGGCCAGGTAATGCACTTGGTGGATATGGCGGCAGCGATGGCC
>JGI12635J15846_10002370_pt1 | contig 16465 bp, 12 predicted proteins | sample BlaSpr_A8_OM2_M2_FD_15846 | JGI IMG/M metagenome (IMG submission 15846) | reverse complement strand
CGAACACTATTTCCTCGGCGCAGCACGGGTCGTTGCGATGCTTGTCGCGGGCGGCGCGTAACGCGAGGCTCAACGCTAGTGCGTCTTCGCGCTCGGTCGGCGAGAGGTAAGCGTTGCGCGAGCTCATTGCGAGGCCATCCTTCTCGCGCACTATCCGCACCGGCACAATTTCCACGTCGAAGTTCAAATCGCGCACCATCTTCTGGATTGCGCGCAACTGCTGAAAATCTTTTTCGCCAAAGACCGCGAGATGCGGTTTCACGATGTTGAACAGCTTGGCGACCACCGTCGTCACGCCGCGGAAATGTGTGGGGCGATGCGCGCCGCAGAGACCGCTGGTGATGTCGCCGGCGTCGACCGTGGTCTGCGCGTCAGGCGAGTACATCGCACTCGGCGCGGGCGCGAAGACGACGTCCACCGGTACCGTCTCGAGCATCGCGCAGTCGCGCTCGAAGTTGCGAGGATAGCGCGCGAAGTCCTCGCCGGGTCCGAACTGCGTCGGATTGACGAAGATCGACGCGACCAGCACTGACGACTCGCGGCGGCCCTCGCGCATCAGGGTCAGATGGCCGTCGTGCAGAAAGCCCATCGTCGGCACCAGCCCGATCCGCTCACCGCGTTGGATCGCGTCACTGGAAAAACGGGTCATTTCGGCGGGCGAGGTAATGATCATCATCGCGTGGGCGCCCTCCTTGATTCGGCGTAGCAATGTTCCGGCGCGGGAAACGCGCGCTCTTTTACTTCGCGCACGTAGGCTTCGGCGGCGGACGCGGCTTCGTTCCACAAGTGCGCGAACGGCTTGGCGAAGCGCGGTGCGCACGATTCGTAGAGGCCGAGCATGTCGTGCATCACGAGCACCTGGCCGTCGCAATCGGGGCCGGCGCCGATGCCGATAGTCGGGATCGCGACGCTGGCAGTTATCTCGCGCGCCAATGACGGCGGCACGCCCTCGATCACGATCGCGAAGGCTCCCGCGGCTTCAAGTGCGGCTGCGTCTTCGAGCAGGCGTTCGCGGCATCCGGCAGCACGCCCTGATTTGCGGCCTTGCACGCGATGACCACCCATCCGATGAATCGATTGCGGCGTAAGCCCGACGTGGCCCATCACGGGAATATCGACCGCCGCGATTCTCGCGACCGCCTCGGCGATCGCGACCCCGCCTTCGAGCTTGACCGCTTCGGCGCCGCCTTCCTTGATCAGACGGCCGGCGTTGCGCAGCGCATCTTCGGGACTCACCTGATACGAGAGGAACGGCATGTCCGCGACGACCAGCGCACGGCGCCGCGCACGCGCGACCGCGCGGGTGTGGTAGATGATTTCGTCGATCGTGACGGCGAGCGTGCTGTCCTCGCCGCGCACCGCCATGCCGAGGCTGTCGCCGATGAGCAGCACGTCGACGCCGCAGTTGTCGAAAATCCTGGCGAACGGAAAGTCGTACGCGGTCAGCATCGTGATCGGCTGGTGCGCCGCCTTCATGCGCGCGAGATCGGGCACGCGAACTTTTTCTTGCGTCATATTCTCACTCACTCGCTTCGGTTGCTCCCTACTCAAAAAAATCGGGGCTGCCGCGCACCGGCAACCCCGCATCAGAGCAATCTCGAAGGAACGAGCGCTCGAATCACTCGGAGTCCCGGTCCTCATCGGATCCAGGCGCGAGCAGACTACAAATGTCCTCTCAACACCGTCTCGCCGGGAAAAATCCTCGACGGACCAATTTCAAGTATATAGAGAAACCGGGCGCGCGCGTAAAGGAGAGAATTGCAGCGGCGTCAGTTGGTGGCTTGCAAGGTGGCAGCGGTTATCGGGATCGTTACCTGCAGGCGTCTGCCGTTGCGCAGGACGCTCAGGTAGATGATTTCGCCCGGCTGCAGATCGCGCATGCGATCCTCGAAGTCGAGAAAGTTCGTCACGCGCGAACCGTCGACGCCGATGATCATGTCGTAGCTCTCGCCGATTTGGAAAATATCGAGCACGGGTATCAGAAGAATCGCGGGCTGTCCGCCGGGAACCATCGCCCCCACCATTGCGACACCCGCCAGCGCGTCATGCACAGCATGACTATAGGGGTGCAAACCGGCCACGGCCGCGGGGCTGCCCTTCGCCACCGCCGTGATGAGCAAGCCGTCGGCGTCCTCGCCGGATTTGAGCGTGCGCTTTGCTTCGCGCAATTGCATTCCGAACGGAGTCGAAAGCTCGCCGTCGGTGCCGAACTGCTGGAGAGCCTGCTGCGGCGGCATCCCGTTCTGCTCTTCCTGGTAGCGCGCGATGTCGTTGTTGCTTTCGTTCGACGACTCCGGATCCGCGGATGTCTGCGAATCGGCCGCGAAGTCCGGGGACAGTTGCTGCTGCAAGGCGTCGGGGGAAGGCGCGGCTGGGATCTCGGCGGTGCCCGGCAGTGTTGTTCCGGTGTTTTCCACTGGCGTCGGGACCAGGTTCGATGGAGTTCCGGAGGCAGCACTGGTGGCCGCGGCAGATGCGGCGGCGGTCTTCCAGGTTTCGGAGGCGGTGGTCGTATCGGCGCCGGACTGCGCCCTGGCGAGCGCACTCGCGAACAGGACTAGCAGCATCGCGGCGAGCGATGCGCCCAGCGCGTAACGATCGCGCGTCCGGCTAGTTGAGACTCCAGCGCTTTTCATGCTCCACCACGCGGCCCTCGCGCTCGAGCTTTTTCAGATGAGAGCGAATCGAGCTTGCAGCCGCAGCATGCAGATACTCCGGATAGTCGACGTAGATCTTCTTCACGATTGCCATCGCGTCAAGCGGCGCCGCGCCGTCGGCCAGCGCTTCTAGCACCTGGCGCTCGCGCAATTCGCGATGAGCAATATACTCGCCGATCTTTTCTTTCGGATTGCGGATGACCGGGCCGTGCGCCGGATAAATCGTCTCGAGATCGAGCGCGAGCAGCCGCCTGAGCGAATCCATGTACTCGCCCAAGTCGCCGGTATCGTCCGGAATGACTGTAGTACCTGCCCCCAGCACGACGTCCCCCGTGAACAGTGCGCGCTCTTCCTCGAGATAGTAGCACAGGTGATCAGGTGCGTGGCCAGGAGTAAAAACCGCGCGCAGGGTGGCGCCCTCGGTATGAACGACCGTGTCGTGGCCGATGGCGGAAATCTCGCCGGCGGGAGCGTCGTGGCCCTCCCACGGCATCTTCAGCACTTCCATCTCGCCGAATCGCTCGGTGACCTGCTTGACGCCTCCCAGGTGATCGACGTGCGCATGCGTCAGCACAATTCGCTCGAGCTCGGCGCTGCCGGAAAGTTCCTTGAGCGCCGTTTCAAGCAAGTCGGCGTAGATGGCGACGCCCTGCCCCGTGTCGAGAAGTATTGGACGCTTCGAAGTTCCGACGAGGTACGTGTTGGTGCCCGGGCCGGTGAACGGACTCGGATTCTGGCCGAGCACGGTCGCGACGCGCGGTGAGATCCGCGAGTAATCCGGCATCTTGAGACCGATCATCGAATCGGTCACGACCCGCCCCTGCTTGCTCATCGAACGTCCCCTCGAAAGCCTAGCGCCGGTTCCGCTCAAATATCAGCCGAAGTCCCTTCAATGTCAAAAACTCGTCGACCTCTTCAATCGTCTCGCTCTCGGGCGCGATCAACTCCGCGAGACCCCCGGTCGCGATGACGCGCGCCTTTTCGCCGCGCTCCCTCAGGATGCGCGTGACGAGGCCGTCCACCAGCGCGGTGTAGCCGAAGATCAGCCCCGACTGAATCGAGCCGACCGTAGTGCGCCCAACCGCCTCGCGCGGGCGGACCAGCTCGACCCGATAGAGCTTGGCCGCGTGCTCGATCAACGCGTTCATCGAGACGCCGAGGCCGGGCGCAATCGCGCCGCCGGCATACTCGCCCTTGCCGGTCACGTAGTCAAAGGTGGTAGCAGTGCCGAAATCGACGACGATCGTCGCGCACGCGTAGCGCTCGTAGGCGGCGACCGCGTTGACGATTCGATCCGCGCCCACTTCCTTTGGATTCTCGTAGAGGATCGGCATCCCGGTTTTGATTCCCGGGCCGACCATCAGCGGCGTGCAATGGAAGTAGCGCTCGGCCAGCTGCTCCATCACTTGGTTGAGAGGTGGAACCACGCACGCGATCGCGACGCCTTCAGGCCGGACGCCGCCTTCCAGGCCGCCGCCGGCGAGCAAAGTGTTGAGCAGCGCGCCATGCTCGTCGGTCGTGCGATCGGGAATGGTCGAGATGCGCCAGTGATTGCGCAGGCGCTCGCCTTCGTAAATTCCAATCACGGTGTGGCTGTTGCCCACGTCAACCGTTATCAACATTACAAATCTCCGTCCGACGGGCGCCGACGATAGCGACGCGATCGGGCAAAGATAATAGCGCGCGAACTTGATCTAAAAGAAACGGGCCACGAGGCGTTGCTAATGATGGAATCCGAAGGCCGGACCCGGTCTCATCATCCCCATCATCGGACTGCCGGCGGGACGGCCGAAATAGGACGCATTAGCGGAATTCACCCACGCGCCCTGATTCAGCGGGAGGGCGGCCTGNGTGAGCGGGAGAGCAGCTTGGATTCCGGGGCTCGCCATCGTAGACCCGTAAACTCGCGGAGACCGGTTCACCGACCCTGCGCCGCCGATTGCGTTAGGGTTGACTGCGTAAGGGTAAGGATACACCGCGTAGGGAGCCGCGTACTCCTGCTGATTCGCGTACTCGTCGGCGGTGCCAAAATCGACATCGGGCACGCCACCGTTGGCAGTATCTTCATCGGCAGTTGCCGGTGGCGCACCCGGCGAAGGCGCATTGATGGCTTCGCCGTCGGCGTCATCGTCATCGTTATCGTTGCCCGCGCAAGGAGCGGGCGCGCCACCGGGGCAGGTCGCTTGTGGAATCTCGAGTACCTTGTCGGCGGTGTCCGCGTCCTCATCTAGCGCGGGTCCGCCGGATTCCCAATCGGCATCGACGCTGGTGCCGGACACAGCGCCACTCGAATCGGCATCGGCCGCATCAGCCGCATCCTGTGAGAACGCGAGCCGGGCATTCACAAAAACGGTCATCGCGAGCGCTGCAAAAATTGCTACGAATAACCGCGTGGTCTTCATAGAAGAAAACATTACACCGGTTGGGTGGAGGGGCCAAGGCGAAATCTGCAGTTCGCCTGCATAAGGTTTGCACGCTGGCCGCGAGCGGCTAAGATTCCGCGTTATGTCGGAAACAAAAGTCGCATTGGTAACCGGCGCAGGCCGCGGCATCGGCCGCGACATCGCGCTTCGGATGGCAAAAGAAGGCTACGCGGTCGGGCTGATCGCGCGCACCAAGTCGCAGCTCGACGAAACCGCCGAACTGATTCGCGCGCAAGGCGGCAAGGCGGTCGTGACGCCGACCGACGTCGCGCGCCGCGATCAGGTGGTCGCCGCGGTCGAGACGGTCGAGCGCGAGCTCGGACCGATCTCGGTGCTGATCAACAACGCGGGCGCGTACCTGCGCAAGCGCTTCAACGAAATCACCGAAGAGGATTTCGACTTCCAGCTCAAGGTGAACGCGTACGGGCCGTTCTTCTGCACGCAAGCCGTAATCGGCAAGATGGCCGAGCGCAAAGCCGGCACGGTGATCTTCGTGCTGGGGTCGGAGTCGCGCAGCGGACCGGCGCAATACTCGGCCTACAACGCGTCGAAGCTGGCGCAGCGCGCGATCGCGGAGTCGGTGGCCTACGAGTTCATGCATCTTGGCGTGCATGCGGCCGCGCTCGACGTGGACGGCGCGGTNGACAGTGCGCGAGTGCGCGAGTCGATGCCAGACACCGATCCTTCGCACTTCGTGCCGCCCGCGGCGATCTGCGACGAGATAGTGCACCTCATCAATCAGTCGAAAAGCGCGTGGACGTTTCAGGTCGATATGCGAGCGTTCGTGCAATGGCGTCCGCGCGTCGCGCCGAAGAAGAAAGTCTGACACTCGCGCACGCTGGTCTTGCCGGAAGCGAATATATAATGTTCGACGCGTCGGGGTGTGGCGCAGACTGGTAGCGCACTCGCTTGGGGTGCGAGTGGTCGCCGGTTCAAATCCGGCCACCCCGACCATTTCAGCTCACTGGAATATTCCGCCGAAACATACTGACCTTCTCTTGCACACAGAGAGTGGTGAGCTTAATACATGCATGCTGGACTGAACTGTCAGTCACTCTGCGTTGGGATTAATCGATGCGAAAAATTGGGCCCCTGGCTGCGCCTCTAATTCTGGCCGTTACGGCTGCCTCGTCCTATGCGGGTGTCACGTGCAAGTCGAGCAACGGTTCATTCCAGGCTAAGCACAGTTTCACTGCCGGCCAATGTGAGGCGGAGTCCGATGGCAGCGGCGCGAAGAGTATTGCGCATGGCAATGGCCCGGGTTCCAATGGCTACGCGAGCTCTCAAACTCTTGGTGTCGCGAATGCCACTGCCGGTGCGCACTCGGCCGCAACCGCTTACGCATCAAGCAGCGGTGTAGGAAAGGCAATTTCCGATTCGCGCAGCCTCTCGACGGTAAACGCGAGCGGCGGTCAAGCCAAAGCTGTTTCATCCTCCGGCGGTAATGCCGAGGCGGATACTTCGCCCGGCGATGTCGCGAATGCGACCGCAACACACCATGGATCGTCGAGCGCCTCCGCGGACGGGAGCGGCAAAGGTTCTGCGACTGCAAAATCGGACGACGGCGATGCGAACGCCAACACATCCGCCGCATGCAGTACCACGGCAACCGCAGACTCGAAGGGGGAAGCTGACGCGTCGTGTTCGATCGATGGAAGCGACGTCTCGGCGCAAGCAACGGGCGGTGCTACAGCACAAGGCAGCGACACTATTGCGCCCGTATGCGACAACAGCAGCGGCGGCACCGCCAAGGTCCAAAGTCCGATGGGAAATTGCGATAGCCAATAGCGCGACTGCCNTTTCTATCTTGCACAGTAATTAAGCTCGGCTTCGCTTTCGATCCGCNNCNCGCTCGCCGCGTAAAATTTTCGCACTTCCAAAAATCGTTGAAANGCGTGGGTTTCGCTTTGCAGGCGTTATCTAGGACTTGGCCGCGAAAATCGATGGCATGGTTTTCGCTCCTACTGCGCTTTGATTCTCGAAGCGCATTGCCGCTTAGAAGGGGAGCTTTCTTGTCGGTCAAATTTTTTCACAGTCAGGGCGGAGAGATTAAATTGGATACCAACGGGAATTTCGGAAGCGCCAGCTCTCGACGCTTGCGCGTCGCACAGATCGCTCCTCTCTATGAAAGCGTGCCGCCCAAACTCTACGGCGGCACTGAGCGTGTCGTTTCGTACGTCACCGAGGAACTCGTGCGGCGCGGCCACGAAGTGACGCTGTTCGCGGCGGGTGATTCGCAGACCCGCGCGAATCTGGCACCTGGGTGTCCCCAGGCGCTGCGTCTTATGGGGAAGCCTGAACTCGGGGCGTCACTGCAGTTGGCGATGCTGGCGGAGGTTTTCGAAAGCGCTCGCGACAGTTTCGACATCGTGCATTCGCACATCGACTATTGGTCGTTCCCGTTTGCCAGGCTGACCGGAGTGCCGACCGTTTCCACGATGCATGGACGGCTCGATATCCCCGACCTTCATCCGGTGTATCGTCGGTTCCCTGAAGCTGCGCTGGTGTCGATCAGCGATTCGCAACGCGCGCCGCTAGCGCACATGAATTGGGTCGATACGGTGTATCACGGCATGCCGCGCGACCTGCTGCGCTTCAACGAACGAAGTGGAAAGTATCTTGCCTTCATCGGACGCATATCGCCTGAAAAAGGCATCGATGTCGCGATCGAAGTCGCGCTCAGATCAGGAGTGCCGCTCAAGATTGCGGCCAAGGTCGATGCGGTTGATCGCGTGTACTTTGACGAGGTGATCAAGCCGCTGATCAAGCCGCCGATGATTGAATATATCGGCGAAATCGACGACACGCAGAAGAGCGAGTTTCTCGGAGGCGCGCTCGCGCTGCTGTTCACGATTGACTGGCCCGAGCCGTTCGGCCTTGCGATGATCGAGGCGCTCGCGTGCGGCACACCGGTCATCGCGCGTCCGTGCGGAGCCGTGCCCGAAGTCATCCGGCCGAATGTCACCGGATTTATCGCAAGGGAAATTGACGAACTGGTGGCCGCGGTCGGCAAGATCGAATCGATTCCACGCGAGCGATGCCGGCTCGAATTCGAGGAACGCTTCACCTCGGAGGTGATGATCGAGAAATACGAGCGCGTCTACCATCGACTGATCGGCCTGGACGCGCCCGTGCCGGAGTTCGAAACGCAGCAAGCGGCTGTCGGCCGATAATCGGCGCTTCTGTCTCCTCGCCCTGTTAGGGCGAGGATGAAGGTGAGGGTCCGACTACAGCGCGCATTTTTTGCGCGCGATTCAAGATTCTGCCCCTTCTCTGAAACCAAGATGAGGTATGTGGGGTGAACTATTTTGCCTGCCCCCGTCAGATTTTCTGTGTTAGCTTTTAGGGAATGGACAGCCGAAGCAGATTCCCCAGCTCACCGAAAGTCTGGCGAAGGCCATGCACCGCAAAAATAGATTTTGACGGAACGAAACTACCCTTGGTGGTTGGCCGTTTCAGAACCACGACATATGGTATGAGGACGCTCTTTTCGCCTAAACTCGACGAGTCAGAGTCGCGCCAGTTTGCCTCCTCGGCAAGCTGAAACCGCACGCATCATGGCAGAACTTAGGGCTCCCGCCGCGCCAGCGCAGGTCGTCAAAGTAGGCTCGGACTACTATGTGCTGGCGTCGTCGCTCGCGTCGCGCCGGGCGAGCGCGGTGCTCGCGAACGGGCGCAGTTTCGCGGTGTTCGAGACGGCCGGCGACATTATCGATTCGCCGATCGAGGCGCTCGGTTTTTTCAACTCCGATACGCGGCATCTGAGCCGCTTCGAGATGCTGATTGCGGGCAGTGAGCCTTACTTTCTCAATTCATATTTGAGCGACGACCGCGCGCAGTTCCGCGCCACGCTTACCAACGCCGATCTCGGAAAGAAGGGGCAGCCGGATTGGCTGCCGCGCAACTCGATCAGAGTGAACCGCGGATGGGTCCTCAACGGCGCCGCGCTGTACCATCGGCTGGCCCTGCATAATTACGTTGACGTGGCAGTCGAAATCGAGATCGATTTTTACTACGCGGTCGATTTCGCGGATGTCTTCGAAGTGCGTGGCCTGCGTCGCGCGCGCCGCGGTGAAATGTTGAGTCCCTCGGTTGACGACAGCGGCGTCGAGCTTCGCTATCGGGGTCTCGATAACGTCACACGTTCGACCGAGATTCGTTTTGATGCTGCTCCGACCAGGATAGACGAGAATCGCGCGGTGTTCGTGTTGCGCCTCGAGCCAGGTGAAAACCGCCAGCTCGAGTGCCGAATCACGGCCGTAGGTGAAGCGCCAACATACTCCTGTGCTCCGCCGAATCGCGCCGCCAACTTCGGCGCGGCGCTCGACGAACGGCAATCCGAGCTGGCGAATTTCCGCGGCGAATGGGCACGCATCGCAGCCAGCAACAACGAATTCGCGACCATGATTGGGCACGCATGCGTCGATCTGACTTCGATCGTTGCGCGCGGTGAGAAAAGCGCGTTCATCATGGCCGGCGTTCCGTGGTTCGCCACGCTGTTCGGACGCGACAGCATCATCACGGCGCTGTCGATACTGCCGTTTCATCCGCAAATCGCCGTGCGAACGCTGCGGACGCTGGCCCAGCTTCAGGGCGAAACCGTCAATGAGGCGCGCGACGAGCAGCCCGGCAAAATCGTGCACGAGATGCGCAGCGGCGAGATGGCGGCGACCGGCGAGATACCGTTCGGCCGATACTACGGCAGCGTAGATTCGACGCCACTTTTCCTGTGGCTGTACGGACGCTGCGTCGAGTCGACCGGCGACCTCGAGCTCGCAGACGAGCTGTGGCCCAACGTCGAGCGTGCGATCGGATGGATCGAGCAGTATGGCGATCGCGACGGCGACGGCTACGTCAAATATAAGCGCGAAACCCGGCGCGGGCTGGCCAACCAGGGCTGGAAGGATTCCGAGGACGCCATCTTTCATCATGACGGCGAGCTGGCGCGCCCGCCGATCGCTCTGGCGGAGGTGCAGGGTTACGTTTACGCGGCCTGCATGGACGTCGCGTCGGTCGCGACGCGGCTGGGACGCGGCCACGTCGCGGATCGGCTGCTGACGCGCGCGTCCAAGCTGAAGCAATCGTTCGAGCGCGACTTCTGGCTCGAGCCCGAGGGCATGATCGCGCTGGCGCTCGACGCCGACGGACGCCCATGCCGCGTGATGGCGTCGAACGGCGCTCATTGCCTTGCGACCGGGCTGGTCGATGGCGAGCGCGCGGCCGCGATGTGCAAACGTTTGCTCGCCGACGACATGTACTCGGGATGGGGAATCCGCACGCTCTCGGGCAACGAGAAACGCTACAACCCGATGAGCTATCACAACGGCTCGGTCTGGCCGCATGACAACGCGATCGCGGCGCTCGGACTCGCGCGCGCTTGCGACCATGCCGGCGTGCTGAAGGTGCTCGAGGGCCTGGTCCTCGCGTCGGAAAAGCTCAACACTTCGAGTCTGCCTGAACTCTTCTGCGGCTTTCGCCGTGAGACTGGCTTAGGCCCGGTGCCATATCCGGTGGCGTGTTATCCGCAAGCGTGGTCGGCGGCGAGCATCTTCATGATCCTGCAGGCGATGCTTGGGATGCGCGTGCTGGGATTCGAGCGCCGCGTCTTTTTCGACACGCACGTGCTGCCATCGTGGCTGGACTGGCTCAGCATCGATGGACTGAAGGTCGGCGACGGCAGCGTCTCGTTCGTGCTGCGCCGATTCCCCGACGGCGCAGCAATCGAAGTGAAAGAAAAATCCGGCGGCGTCCGCGTCGAAATTTGACTACGTCTAATGCTGCGGCGTCTCTGTTGCCGATGGCGTCGCGTGCGGGCGCTCAGTCGGGGTCGGACTGATCGTCGGCGTCGGCGTATCGGTAGGAGTAATCGACGGCGTCGGACTGATCGTCGGCGTCAACGTATCGGTGGGAGTGATCGACGGGGTCGGAGTCGGAGTGTTGGTCGGCGTGATCGAGGGAGTCGGAGTTACCGACGGCGTCGGCCGAATCCAGGTGATCGGCTCGCGCGCGAGGATGAGCGTCGCGCTGTGTCCGGCGCGTCCTTCGGTCATTTCGCCGGTGGTAACGAATCGGTTAGCGACCGGATCGAAAATTTCCGCGCTGGAAAGCGGCTCGTAGTCGGGATCCCATCCGCCTGCGAGCAGCACGGTACCGTCCGGCAGGAGCGTCGCCGAATGTCCCGAACGAGCTTCGACCATCTCGGGCCCCACGACGAACTGGTGCGATTCCGGATCGTAAAGCTCCGACGATTTGTCGGCGCGTCCGCCCGCTATCAGTACCCGTCCATCGCCGAGCAGCGTTGCCGTATGTCCGGCGCGGCTCTCAGTCATCTTCGGTCCCTCGCTGACAGTTCGAGCCGATGGGTCGAAGATTTCGCTGGTGTCGACCGCGCTGCTCCTCGCGTAAGGACAGCCTCCAGCGATCAGAACGCGGCCATCACCGAGCAGCGTTGCCGTGTGATAGACGCGATTGTCATTGAGTTTGCCGGCGAACTGAAACTTTCCGCTGACAGGGTCGTAAACCTCGACCTTCTGGTAGCCGCCGCCCGCGATCAACACGCCGCCGTCGCGCAGCAGAGTCGCAGTCTGGCCGTGGCGGCTCGAGGCCATCGCGCCGGTTTCGGTAAACTTATTCGACGCCGGGTCGTAAAGCTCGGCGGCCGGCGACGCGCCACCCACAATCAATACCTGATCGTTTTGCAAAGTGGTGGCGGTCGGATCGTCGCGGGAATCCTTCATGTTCGGGGCGGCAACGAACTTGCCGTTGCCCGAGTTGAAAATCTCGGTGGACCGCAAAACCCACGGCATCGCCGGACCCGGAAACACGTTCAGCGGGACGAGCAGAGTATTGATGCCGCCCACAATCAGAACCTTGTCGATGCCGATGGCGGCCGCGGTGAATTGGTCGCGCGGATCGTTCATCGCGGCGATCGGCAGAAACTGGTGGAGTGCGGGATCGTAAATCTCGGCGGAGTTCAGCACTTCCGGACTTTGTCCGGCGGCCCCCTCGACGTAACCGGTGCCGCCCGCAATCAAGACAATCGGAACCAGCGCCCCGGGAGTTACACTCGGCGTAGCCGATTCGGGAGTGGCACTCCGCGTAGCCGACGCTTCCTGCGCGAACCCCGGCGCGGGACCGACGCCGAAAGCAATCGCGTATATGAGGATAGCGAGCCTCCGCGCAAGGAGTGAAACCTTCAGGCGTTCTCTCATCACCTTACCTATCGGCCGCCTTGCGGGGATTTTCGGCGTCGGTGGGCCACGGGTTGTGCCGAACTTCGTTCCATTGATCTTCGAGCGCGGATTGTTCCAGCGTCAGGCCGCGCGTCTCGTCGATGAAGAGCCCGAAGATCACGGCGCTCGGAATGCCGAGCAATGCGAGGTAGCGAATGACGTTCGCGAGTCCGCCCAGCGGTCCGATCAAAGCGGCGATCAAAACCTGCGCGAGCATCGAGAACGCGGCCGCGGTTATCCCCTGCCAGCCGATCATGGTGGTGCGGAGCGCCGCGGGGAAAAGTTCGGTCGCTGCGGAATTCGCGCCGACGGTCATCACGTCAGACGCGAGTTTGAACCAGCAATACACTACGACCAACCACATGAACGGCCAACTCACGAACGCGGGCGGCCCGAGGTAGAACGCGAAGGCGCCGAGCCATGCCGCGCCGCCCATATAGACCACCGTCGGCACGCGGCCGAATCGTTCCGAGGTCCACGCGCCCAGCGGAAATCCGATCATCCCGACGCCCATGCCGGTCACAACCAGCGTACTTGCGGCGACCGGCGAGAGGCCGAGGATCGAAACCGCCTGATAGTAGAGCCAGCCGTTGACGGCCGTGCCGGCGATAGTGTCGAGCGCGGCGCAGGTCAGCAGCGCGATCGAGCGGCGTCGATATATCGGATGAAAAATATCGTAGAAGTGCGTGCGCTTCGCGGTTCCACTCGAAGCGGCGCTCGACCATTTCGATTGCGCGGGCAGCATCATCGCCACCGGCACGGTGAGTAGTATGCCGGCCGCCGATGGTGCCAGGAGCCATCGCCACGAATAGTTCCACGCCAGCAATGCCGGAATGATCAGATAGCCAAGAACGCCGCCAATCGCGCTCGCCAACGCCGCGGCCGCCTGCCCACGAGCGCGCTGCTTGACCGGAAGTTCCTCGGCTAGCAGCACGATCGCCGACGAGACTGATCCGCCGAGCAGCGCGGAGACCATTATCTCGCACGCAGCGAATGTGTTGGCGGTGGGGGCGAGTGCGGCTCCCGCGGAGAAAATCGGGGCGAGCAGCAACGCGCCGAGAATTACGAGGCGGCGTCCGACTCGGTCGGCCAGCCGCGCGAGCAGCAGCGAGCCGAATGCGGATATCGCCATCCAGGCAAAGAGCCGGGCGAGCTTGCCTTCGTCGAGCGCAAAACTTTTCGCTATCCATGGCGACGCGATGCCGACGATCGACAGCGTGTAACCCTGGTACAACAGCAAGATCACGATCGCGCCGACGGTCGTGGTCGACCGCGGACCGCCATGTTGGGGCGCGTGCGTCGAGTGACTCGCAGAAGCCTCGCTTACCGCCTTCGCTTTAATCTTTTGCTTAGCCACCAAGCACTCCGCATCAAAATGAAGCGAAATTCGCGCCAACACCAATTCGCTAGTCTTCAATCAGCGAGCGTTAAGCTTCCCATATCGGTTAGTCGGCTTGACGATTTGGAACGTCCAAAATTTCACAGGAGGCGTTCAGTGNGAGTAATGCAGGCGAAAATCCCGCGAGTAATAAGGGCCTGCGATAGGCATGTCCGTTGCTTTTCCATAACGGCTCGCGTTTCCCCTCGCCCGCGTAACGTGCCTGTCAGGAATCTGTTGAGGAATCGGTATGAACCCGCACGAGGTAAAAATTTCCAACTCGGTAATTTTTAGATTTATCGGATACCTTAGACCNTATCTGCGNTTGGTGGTTGGCGCCGCGCTGATGGGCGTAGGCAAATTCACGTTGCCGCTCGCGTTTCCACTCGCGTTTAAGTACGTCATCGACGTTTTACTGACTTCGCCGCCGAAGCTCGACCGCGTGATGAGCATGATCGACGGCTGGTGCAGTGGACTTTCCGGGCTGGCCGGTTTCGCCGCGACGCCTGCCAACAAGCTGGCGGCGCTAAGCGTGGTGATGCTGTCGCTGTACGCGCTCCAGTCGCTCGCCAGCTTCTATCGCAACTACTGGGCGGGCCTTGCCGGCAACAAGCTGATTTTCGATCTTCAGTGCCGTTTGTTCTCGCATCTGCAAAGTCTTCCGCATTCGTTTTTCGATCGAAATCCGAGCGGAACGATCGTCTCGCGCGTGCTCAACGACGTTCAGCAGGCCAATGAATTAGTGGGATCCGCGCTGATCGACGTTTGGATGGATGGCATCTCGCTGACGCTGGTAGTCGTTGCGTTGCTCGCGCTCAACTGGCGGCTGGCGCTGGTCGCGCTTTGCATCTCGCCATTGTGGGTCGCGTTCATGCGGTTCTTCGCGCCACGAATCAAATCGGTGAGTCATCGGATGCAGGAAACCGTCGCCGAGATCTCAGGCGAAGTTCACGAACGCGTCACCGGCGCGAGCACGATCAAATCTTTCTGCCGTGAGGAGCTCGAGGTCCAGCAATTCCGCGGTCAGACCGAGCGGCTGCTGGAACGCACGATCGACAAGGTGAAGCTCGCGGCGCGCCAGGAGATGCTGATCCAGCTGCTGACTCGCGCCGCCCCCATGGTCGTCATCTGGGTGGGTGCGCTCATGATCATCCGCGGCACGATGACACTCGGCACGATGGTCGCGTTCTTCTCCTATCTCGGTTTCCTGTATTTGCCGCTGGAACGTTTCGCGCAACTCTCGGTAGTCGTGTCCACGTCGATGGCGGCGATCGAGCGGATCTTTGCGTTTCTCGATCTGAAACCCGAGATAACCGATCACGCGCTGAGCCGTCCTTTTGCGGTGCGAAGCGGGACCGTTCAGTTCGACGACGTGTACTTTGCTTATGGCGCACGCAACGGCACGTCGATGGGGCTGGCGCTCGAAGGCCTCAACCTACACGTTCCAGGCGGGTGCCGTGTCGCGCTGGTCGGCAAATCGGGGGCTGGCAAGACCACGATGGCGAACCTGATTCCGCGCTTCTATGATGCGACGCGCGGGCGCGTTCTAATCGACGGCCGCGACGTGCGCCACTACACGCTCAAGTCGCTGCGCGAGAACGTCGCGCTAGTCGCGCAGGATGCGCTGCTGTTCAGCGCCAGCATCAGGAATAACCTGCGCTACGCGCGTCCCGATGCGACTGACACGATGCTGCTCCAGGCGCTCGAGATGGCTAACCTGCGGGAGTTTGTCGAAGGTCTGCCGGACGGACTCGATACAATCATCGGCGAGCGAGGCTTCAAGATTTCCGGCGGCCAGCGTCAACGTCTGGCGATTGCGCGTGCATTTCTGAAGGACTCGAAGATAGTCATCCTGGACGAAGCGACCTCGGCGGTGGATTCGGAATCGGAGAATCAGATTCACAGTGCGATGGAACTGCTGATGAATGGCCGCACCGTGTTTCTCATCGCGCATCGCCTGCGCAGTGCGGTTACCGCGGACCTTATCGTCGTCATGGATCGGGGCCGTATCGTCGAGACCGGCAAGCATGCCGAACTGATCCGCCGGGGCGGCGCGTACGCCAGGCTCTTCGGCGAGCAGGCTCGAGGGCTATCGCTGGAATCGATGGAGGCGAGCACTCGCTCGCGGATAGCGTCGTTCTAGCCGCAACGAATAAAAAGACCTGCCTGAATCAGACGTTCGTGATAGGATTGGTGGTGTTCACCGACTCTCAAAAGGTTCGGCAATTTCCCACAAATAAGATCACGACCTAAACTTTCATTCGCCGGCGATGCCTTCCTATCAAGCACCAACTGATTCCCGGCTCGCCTCATCCGGTCGGCGGCTGAGCCATATCATAATCGAAGATGTGACGCCTTCGGTTGACGGCGGCCGCTATCCGGCGAAGCGGATCGTGGGTGAGCCGTGCGTCGTCGAGGCGGACATCTTTCGCGACGGGCACCAGGTGTTGCGCGCCGCGGTCAAATGGCGGCGCAAGCAGGACGAGGTTTTCGACGAGGCGCCGATGCTCGCGGTCGACAATGATCGATGGCGCGGAGAGTTCTTGCCCACCGACAATACACGCTACGTTTTCACGATCGAGGCGTGGACCGATCTGTTCGCATCGTGGCTTGCGGACTTCACCAAGAAAGTGAAGGCGGCGCGGCCAGTCGCGTCCGATGTGCTGGAAGGAATCGCACTGGTCGAGAAAATGATCGCGCGCGCGAATGGAGCTGATCGCGAATTGTTCGAGCGCACGCTCGCGCGATTGCGCAGGACCAACGATGGCGCGACGG
>JGI12635J15846_10002368_pt1 | contig 16467 bp, 15 predicted proteins | sample BlaSpr_A8_OM2_M2_FD_15846 | JGI IMG/M metagenome (IMG submission 15846) | reverse complement strand
ATCATGTTGTGGACTGGACTCCCCAACAGTCCCTCGACGCGATGGATGAGGCGGGCGTCGATAAGGCGATCCTATCGATTTCGACACCGGGGATCTGGTTTGAGAATGTCGATGAAGCTCGCACGGTGGCGCGGGAGTGCAACGAATACGCGGCATCGCTGGTTCGGTCTTATCCCGACCGATATGATTTCTTTGCCGCGGTCCCATTGCCGGATCAATCGGGTAGCATTGCCGAGATCGCTTACGCAGTCGACCATTTGGGTGCCGCCGGCGTCGGATTGCTAACCAGTTATGGTGGACGCTATCTTGGAGACCAGTCCTTTGCGGCCGTTCTCGAAGAACTCGATCGGCGCTGCGCGACCGTATACGTTCATCCCACAGTCGGCGATTGCTGCCGCAACCTACTGACCAACCTACCCCCAGCCTTCCTCGAATTCGTCTTCGACACGACCCGCACTGCGGCTAGCCTATTGTTCAGTGGGACGTTGACCAGACTTCGAAACCTGCGCTTCATCTTCTCACACGGCGGCGGCACATTGCCGATGCTGACGGGGCGCTTGGGATTGAGAGTGAAGAATCGGCCGGAATTGCAAAACATGTTTCCGCAAGGTTTGGAATGCGAGCTTGCACGGCACTACTATGACACCGTGAGCATCATGTCACCCGGGGCCGTTTCTTCGCTGAAGAGTTTAGTGCCCAACTCACAGCTGCTCTTCGGAACCGATTTCCCTTATGCACCGATTGCCCCGCAGCTGAGGGGGTTGGAAGTATTCGGCTTTTCCGACGCAGATCGGGCTCTAGTGATTGGCGCGAATGCACAACGCCTTTTGAAGCTCCTATAAGAGAGCGGTCCATTCCGGGTGCTACGCCGCCAGACGGACTGGGGCTGACACTGATCGGAGCCGCGGGTGCCAGCGCTCGAAATCCCCGCGCAGTTGCTGATTGAGCACGCGGGTTCTGACTTGCAGCAAATGGTGGGCTCCCGTTGGGGTCCACCGCATCTGCTGTTTCTTCACAAGCCGCTTGCTGACAACTTGGTTGACCGCGGATTCGACGAAACCGGTCGCAATGGGCTCGCCGTGCCGGTGGCGGTCCGCATAGTTCGGGATCGCGGTCAGGTTAGCGGTCACGTAACCCATGAACTCTTCAAGTTTGTCCTGCATAGCGTTCGCATGTTCGGATTCAGTACCAATCTCCCACGTCAGATCCTCAAGTATCTGCAGTGCTCGGGGTGGGATGCCATGCCAGAGATAGGCTTTCGCACGGCGTAAGGTTCGAAGACACTCCTCTGTATGTTTAGGAGGGTTCGGTTCATCCGTCGGATCAGCCGGCAGACCCTTGATGGCCTGTGACAACTGAGTCATCCGCATGGCCACATGGAACCAGTCGAGGATCGGCTCGCCGAACTGACGAAAGTCGCCTTGCGCTTGGCGCACGGTCTCACCGCCATCGGATAGAAAGGTCGTGGGCTGCGCTGGGAACACACCCTGCTGCGCCAGAAATCGTTCCATGCGCTTGGTGGGGTGTGCTTCCAGTCGATGCACGAAGGCGAAGACTTGGCCTGTGCCCACTCGCGGAAGGCTTTTGCCGACCATGACTTCGAACCACCCCTCCTGGCGCGAGGCTGCATCGGCAGCTTTCACGTACCCGCCATCGATGCCGATTGCTTGCAGCGGGTTGCGTTTCGGGAGTCCAAATTCGTTGAGCGCCGGCGCGGCCACGAGGCGCTCATGAGCCTCGCGATCCAAACGGGCACCGAGAGTTGCAACATGTCGCTTCCAGCTCGTGATGCTCGTGGCACGTTCCAACGGTAGCACGGTGCCCAACATGTGGGCGGACACTCCGTACGGTAGGAGAGCGGCGAATTGGGCTTCGAGATACTGCAGCTCGGGACTGATGTGCCCGCCAAGCCAGATCGCCAGTGGGCTGATGCTCTGTCCGGTGTGCGTCTGGCATCGACAGCGATAGAACCGTGGACTATCGAGGTCCAGTCGGCCGAATGGCGTTCGATAACCTACCCGGTGCTTTCCGTTGCGTCGAAGCCGCTGCTGACAGGCAGGACAGATCGAGCCGCGATCGATCGTCTCTTGAGCCTGGATCTCGATCATCTTGCGCTGTACGGCGCCGGTCATGGCCTTCGCTTCCTCGAGGCTCAAACCGATCAGATCGTCGGTGTGCCGTTCGATCGCCGCGATGTCGGCGCAAGTGCTCGTTCCGGAAGCGTCCTCAATGACCAGCTGAACCCGCATCTTCATAGAGACTCCCTGCGTCCCAAGCGTTTCTGGGCAATTGCCGAAGGCGGTCAGCTATCATGCGTCGAGTGGGCTGTTCGCCGCGAGCCTGGGAGAGAATCTCACACGCTTCAGATCGGAAACACGCGTCGTCGAGGTCCTCGTCAAGCAGCTCCTCGATCTGGTGCAGAACCCAGGCTGGATCGCTGTCCATTCGCCACTGCGAATAAGCCGCCGGACCCGCAAGGTCCTCATCCGGCGTGTCACCACGGGCAGCCAGGCAGGTCACCGGTTGCGTGTCGCGGATCAAGCCGCGCGCCTCAATGCGGCATTCAATCTCCCAAGGAACCAGCAGGTTGTACTGGTAGAGGAAGGGTTCCCCGATATCAAACCCAAAAGCGGCAAGCGGAATGTCGACTCCGCCGCCGGCGAGCGCAAGCTCGATTGCCCGGGCTGGGTCGCCGAACTGCCACCCGCGAATCTGAAAGGAGTACAGGTGCTGATCGCTCCAGCCGAACGAGACCTGCAGGGTTGCGTGGAGTTCGGCCAGGGACGATTGTTCAGTGATCAGTACTCGGCGAATCACCGGCGGCGACACGCCGCGGAGGCGAGCGCTTAGCTGCACCGCACCCACTTTCTGCTCGGCTTCCATCGGCGCAACCTAACACTCCCCGACCGGGCGCCTCAAACATTCCCATTCAGCACCCGGAATGAACCGCTCTCCATCTAACAAGCTCCGATCGGTGGCGCTCTACCTCACGATTGCACGTTCTCGCTCATTTCCGACAGAGCGGCTCCGGACGCGCTGCATCGCTCGCCTTCACGGCGCCGACCGCCGACGAGTCATTGTGCGGTTCGGAAAAGCGACTTCCTTCCACCCGCGGCCGTGGCGTCTGCGGCAAAGCTAGGAATATCGAGCGGCATGGAGACTATCCGTCCGGCCTCTTGGGCGCGGATACCCAGGCTCCGCAAATACATCGCAACGCTGAGTTGCGTGTAATTCCCCGGAACTTGTTTTCTGCTCAAAATCGTCCGCACCACCATGGCGACCATCCCGAGACCGAGGTCGTGCGCAGCCTGAATCGAAACGATCTTGAAGCGACCGCTCTTGACTCCTTCACTGAACATGGCAAGCGAGTGCCGGCGCATTTGTTCGTTCAGGGGGCCACCCACGATGGGGATCATGCGCACCAGTATGGCTCCCCGGATTGGGTCGCTCGATGCCATACCGATAAAACATCGCAATGCCGCCGCGACCAACTCGGCGGGGTCGTGCAGTCCCTGCAATACGGGCAGAATCGAACCGTTGATCTCTTTCGCTAGCTCATCGGCCACCGCGGCCAAGATTTCTTCGCGAGTCAAGAAGTAGTTATAAAAGGTCCCCCGGGACACGCCGCTCGCGGCGATGAAATCAGCGACCACTGGCGCATCGAATCCCTTCTCCGCGAACACATTGAAGGCGGCGCTGACCAGCTCCTTGCGAGTGCGCGCTCGCTTGGCCCTGCCGATCTGGGCCCGGCGGGCGTCGGACACGCGCTCTCGTTTTGCGGTTGATTCGTTCATCGACTAATTCTCATCCTATTGATAAATCCATCAATAACCGGCCAGCACCGTTATGGAAGCTGTCAAGAATAACTCAACATCGATTCGACCGGCCGCCTCCCGAAATCAATGCACGAGATTCATATTGACATCAATGTCAATTTGACACAGTATCCAATTATAGGCTTTAGGACGTCCAGCGGCAAAGACGCCAAAAATCGAACGCGTCCACTGAATGCCTGGGAACGGGGGGAAGTATGGGCACGAGATTCGGTTGGACGAAGGCTGGACTGGCATTGTCACTTTTGATGGGCCACGCGCAGGCGGACGAAGCCAATGACTCGGGGGGAGTGGCGCTCGAGGAGATTGTGGTGACGGCGCAGCGGCGTGCGGAAAATCTACAGAACGTTCCGATCGCCGTCACGGCGCTGCCGGCGTCCGCGCTCGCGGCCAGCGGAGTGCAGGGAACCTTGGATCTGCCTACCGTGGTGCCCGGTTTGCAGATGCCCGAGTCATCGGGCTACGTGACACCTCACATTCGGGGCGTCGGTACCGCCGCATTCGGCGCAGGCCTCGAGAATTCCGTGGCCGTCTACGTGGATGGCGTCTACTACGCGTCGGCACCGGCATCGATTTTCAATCTCAACAACATCTCCCAAGTCGAGGTTCTGAAAGGTCCCCAGGGCACGTTGTTCGGCCGTAATGCCACGGGCGGCCTCATTCAGATACAGACGGCGGATCCCGGCGAGGAATTCCACGGCATTGCCAATATCGGATACGGGGACTATCAGACAGCCACCGGCAGTCTGTACGTCACCGGCGGAATCGCCAGTGGCGTGGACGCGGATCTCGCGATGACGTACTCCCGCCAAGGTCAAGGATATGGGAGAAACTTCTTCAATGGTGCCGATGTATACCAAGACGATCTCAATTACTCAGCACGCTCCAAGTGGTTGTTTCAGTTCGATCCGTCGACCACGCTGCGGGTGAACTGGGATTTCTCACGGGACCTCGGCAACCAACTAGAGACCACGCGTGAGGCGCCCGGCACGTACTTGGTATTCGGCCCGCCCACCCCCGGCGGACATTGGGATACCGACCAGGATTTCCAACCTTTTAACGACTTCAAGGGGTACGGAACCAGCGCGCGCCTCGATCATGACTTCGGCGCGGTCCAGCTGATGAATATCGCCGCTTTTCGAAAATCGCAGTTCTCCATCGGGTTTGATGCAGACCTCACGCCGCTCATGATTGAGACGATTGCCCCGCTGACCGACGATGAGCATCAATTCACCGAGGAGTTGCAGCTCAAATCCCCGGACGGCCAGCGGATCACCTGGGTAGCCGGCCTATTCTATCTCGGGGCGACCGGCGGCTATCACCCGTCTCAAGTGCTGCTCGGTGGGCCCTTGGAAATCCCTTTGGGACCTCCCCCGGCGCCGAGCCTCACCGGCATCGACATCGTCGGTGACCAGAAGACCACCTCGGTCGCAGGTTACGGACAGGCGTCGATGGAAGTGGCTGCCGATACCAAGGCGACGCTCGGGGTTCGCTACACCTATGAGCGGCGAGAACTCGACGCGGATGAGTTCGGTTTCGCCGAGGCCGTACCCCTTGGCCCGATCAGTCCGGCCGTGTCGGAAGAGCGCCGCTACTACAAGCCGACGTGGCGCTTCGACCTTGACCATCGATTCGATGATGAGCTGTTCGCCTACCTGTCCTATAACCGCGGCTTCAAGAGCGGTGGATTCAACGTGGGAGTTCCATCGGACAAGCCGTTCGAGCCGGAGGTACTGGATGCCTATGAGATCGGGCTGAAGATGGACTGGTGGGACCATCGCGTGCGCATCAATCCCTCGATCTACTATTACGATTACAAGAACATCCAAGTCGCTCACTATGTTCTTGGACAGGTGGGCTATTACAACGGCGCCGCGGCGAGGATTTACGGACTCGATTTGGATGCCGAGGCAAAGCTGACACGAAACCTCTCCCTTCGCGGCGGCGTCGAATTCACTCAATCGAAGTTCACCTCCTTTCCCAATGCGCTGATCGCAACGCAACTCCCCACCGGCGGCACCGACATCCATACCGGGTCCGCCACAGGGAACGAGCTGCCGTTTGCACCCAAGGGGACGTTGAACGCAGCCGCCGACTACCGGGTCCCCGTACCCCTCGGCAGCATCGACATGAATGTCACCTATTACTACAACAACGGTTGGTTCGCGGCGCCCGACAACGTGCTTCGGCAACCGGCCTACAGTCTGGTGAATGCCTCGGTCACGTGGACGGCATCGGAAGACAGACACTCGGTGAAGTTTTGGGGCAGCAATCTGACCAACCAGGCGGTGGCGACGGGGTTGGATGCCTCGGCGATTTCCAGTCTGGTGCAGTATCAACCGCCGCGTACCTACGGCCTCCTGTTCACGACCCGTTTCTGATGCAGGTACCAGTGAAAGCCAACCCATGAGTGAGATCGATGTTTCACGCCCGCCCGGCCAAGGTTTCTCACAACGCACTGAGCGCCTCGGCAATCGCGAATTTCGCCTTTGGGAGGCCGGAGACGGCGATCCGCTGGTGTGGTTGCATGGCGCAGGAGGAGTGGTTTTGAGCTATGCCCTGGACCGGCTTGCCCGGCGATACCGAGTCCTGTTGCCGGAAATGCCCGGCTGGGGACCAGTCGGTGAAGTCCCGACCTCGATCTCGCAAATGCGCGACACGCTCGCAGATCTGCTAAGCCGCCAAGGGTTGTCTCGGTATCACCTCGGCGGCACTTCCTTGGGCGCGGCAGTCGCGCTTCACCTGGCCGCCGATCGCGGGGAGATCCTGGAGTCCCTCGTGCTCGAGTCGCCCTACGCGTTGCGAGCGGGGGGAGAGGATCCGACGCACCGTTCGCCGCAACAGATGCGCGAGATGCTGAACGCTCGACCCGATCGGGTCGCGTGGCGAAGCCCGGTAGCGCCGAACGAGGCTCAATTGAAGCTCATGCAAATGCTGACAAGCGAGCAGAACGACGCCTTGATTGCCGAGGCGCTGCCCTCCATCCGCATTCGAGCGTTGGTGATCTTCGGGAGTTTGGATCGGATTACTCCGGCGGCGGCCGCACCGGCATTTCAACGGCGGCTCCCGGATTGTCGCTATGTGAATCTGCCCGGCGCGGCACACGATGCGCAAGGTGACTGTCCGGGCGAATTCGTGGACGCGCTCGAGCAGTTTCTCGGGACGCACCGCAAAGACAGGGACAACCAATGATCAAGGTGTGGGCATTCGATTTCAATGCGATCCAAGGGCGCCAATTTCCAGACTCTGGAAACGCGAAAGTGTTGCAAACGACATTCGATGGGAACCTTGAACGACTCGCCTCTCTCGAGGAGAGGGGGTTCGAAGGGGTCTTCTTCAGCGAGCACCACTTTCTAGATCTCCCGTGTCCGTGCCCGAATCTACTGGTGGCGGCTCTCAGTAAAATGAGCAAGAAAATCCGATTGGGCGTAATGGGAAATGTCCTGGCTTTTCATCAGCCCTGGCGGTTGGTCGAGGAGATCGGAATGCTCGACTACATCACCGACGGCCGCCTCGAGATTGGCGTGGCGGCCGGTGTGCCTCCAGAATTCGCCTTTGTCGGCATTGCCCCGGGTGATGTCCGGGCGATGTACGAGGAGATGCTCGACTACCTTGATAGGGCATTCGTCGACCCGGTCGTCAGTCACCATGGCAGGTTCTGGCACGTGGACGAAGTCCCAATCTTCCCCAAATTGCGGTCCGAGGCGCGCCGTAGAAAATGGATGACGGTATTTAGCGCCGGCAGTGCGATTGCCGGAGCCCGTCGAGGCTACAAGATTTGCACTGCCTATCAGGCGACCGACGAGGTAGCGAGGGTCTTCGACGCCTACCGTGAGGCTGCGCGCGAGACGGGTTGGACTGCGGGTCCCGATGACGTCGGTCTTCGGCGCCAAGTTCTGATTTGTGAGACCAATTCGCAGGCAGATGATCTCGAGCAGGAACTCATCGAAACGGCGAGATCCCGGATGGTTGCTTCGTTTGCCAAAGTACAGAGCCGACTCCAGCGAGGCGCGGTGGGCGGCATGAGCGAGGGGGTCAGGCAAACCGGCGTGATGGACGCCGCAGCGCCTCGCCGTGTTTCGGAAGCGAAGGCCGGCGTCGGTGCCGTTGAGAAGATGGTATCGATTGAGGATGAATATATCTCGGGCACCCCCGCACGCGTCATCGAGAAGATCATTGATCAATGTCGCAGAACCGGTACCGGCAATTTTTTGGCGTACCACGGTATCGGGCTCGAGTTGGACGAGCTCGATGCTCATTACAAGCTTTGGGATCGAGTCATTCCCTCTCTGGCCAAGGCCGACGTGTCAACGGTTACAGCCTGAATGCAAGCGCGCCAACTGGCATATTGAGGAGAGATCCTTGGGCAGACTCACTGGAAAGGTAGCCTTCATCACCGGCGTTGCGAGTGGCATGGGGCGCGCCGCCGCCAAACTCTTTGCAGCAGAGGGCGCGAGAGTCGTGGGATGCGACGTCAACCAATCTGCGGCGCAACAAACCGTCTCCGAAGTGCGCCGTGCCGGAGCTCAGATGGTGACGTACGGTCCCGTGGATCTGGGCTCGCCTGCCGAAACTAAAAAGTGGATATCTGATGGCCTCGCGGAAACCGGCGGAATCGACATTCTTTACAATAACGCCGGCGGTGCGCGCTTCGGCTCGTTCGGTGAACTCTCGCAAGAAGACTGGGCGTTCACCTTGCATCATGAAGTTGACTTGGTTTTCTACGCCACCCAGGCCGCTTGGCCGCATCTCATCGCGCGCGGCGGCGGCGTAGTGATCAACACCGGATCCGCGGTTGCAGTGCGCGGCAATCCCAACATGGGCTTTGCGGCGCATGCCGCGTCGAAGGGCGCCATCGTGGCATTCACCCGACAGCTTGCCGCGGAAGGCGCCAAGCACAAAATCCGGGCAAACACCGTTCTCCCGGTCCGATTAGCACGCCGGCGACTGCAGTGATTCCGTCCGAGCCGAGGGAGAGAATTAGAGTGTCGATTCCACTCGGGCGCTGGGGCGAGGTCGAAGACGTTGCCTATTGCGCGCTGTATCTGGCATCTGACGAAGCGCGCTGGGTCACGGGGGCCGATTTCGTGATTGACGGCGGCCAAGGCGTCGCGGGCCTTTGAGGCAGCTCCGCCTTTTCAGTTCCTGCTCGTTGAAAGGCCTTATCTTGGAGGAATTATGGATGCTCTGAAAAATACCTGGTATGTGGCCGCCTGGTCACGGGATGTCGAGGCGAGATTGCTCAAGCGGACACTGCTCAATCAATCGATCGTTCTTTTTCGGACTCCAGACGGCGCGCCGGCGGCGCTGGCCAACATGTGTCCGCACCGGTTCGCGCCTCTGCACCTGGGTGAGCTCGTCGGCGACACGCTCCAATGCGGCTACCATGGCTTGCGATTCAATGCCGCCGGCAAATGCGTGTTCAATCCAGACGGCGACGGAATCACGCCCGCCGCAGCCAAAGTGCGCAGCTATCCGCTGCACGAACGCTACGGCATGGTGTGGATCTGGATGGGCGATCCCGCGCTGGCGGATCCCACGGTCTTGCCAAGCTACCCTTTCCTCGAGACCCCCGAGACCCATCACCCGGTAACCGGCTACCTTAATGTCAAGACCAACTATCGCTTCATGATCGACAATCTCATGGACGTGGCTCACGTACTCATCCTGCATCACGATATGCTGGCCTGTCCGGGTCTGGCGTTGACGAAAACCAAGGTCGTGCACGACGGCGCCGGGATTTGGGCGAATCGCCTCGCCACCAATACGACACCGCCGGTCATATTCGACATGATGTGGCGGCGTACGCGCGGAGACTATACGGGACTGATGGATCACTGGGCGGAATCACGCTGGGATGCACCCTCGCTAATTTCCCAAAATACCGGGGTTGCTCTGACGGGAACTCCCCGCGAAGCAGGCTTGGAGACCAAGAACTGTCATTTCACGACGCCCGAGACGGATAAGTCCACCCATTATTTCTGGGCCATTTGCCGAAACTTCGATCTGAAAAACGAAAAGTTTGACGAAGAAATACGGGCCGGCACGGAATACGCATTCATTCAACAAGACGAACCCATGGTCGAATCCATCCAAGAGGGGGTCGGCGACCGGGAATTCTGGTCCATGAAACCGGCACTGCTGCAAGGCGACATCGGTACGATCGAAGTGAGGCGCACGCTCGACCGCATGATCGAGCAGGAACGAGCGGCGGCCGAGACCCGTCAACCCACCCCCGCATCCACCTTCGGCTGAGGAACGACATGAAACTTGCGACATTCACTCACTCGGGACAGACGCGCATCGGTGTCGTGGTGGGCGATGAGCTCGCAGATCTCGCGCCCGCAAGGCTGCCGACTGATATGGTGAGCTTGCTCGAGGGCGGACCCGCTCTGCTGGATGCTGTGCGGGCCGCGCTGCCGAGCGCCCCCCGGCTACCGTTGTCGAGCGTGAGGCTCGAAGCCCCCGTGCTTCGTCCGAGGAAATTCCTTGGCCTCGGGGCGAGCTACGGCTCGCACATCAAAGAAGTTGCACATATCATGCCGCCTCCCAAACACCAGACTTGGTTCAATAAACAGGTCACCTGCGTCAACGGCCCGTATGACGACATCGACATGCCGCGCATCTCCCACACCTTGGACTATGAGGGGGAACTCGCGATCATCATCGGCGCGCGCGGCCGAAACGTGAAGGGCTCTGCCGTGCGCCAGATGATCGCGGGCTTCACGGTATGCAATGATGTCAGTGTTCGTGAATGGCAGATGCGCGCCTCGACCGCGACGCTCGGCAAGTCTTTCGACACCCACGGGCCCTTCGGACCGTGGATCGTCTCNCCGGACGAGCTCCCCAATATTCATAAGCTCTCGCTCCGCACCTGGGTCAATGGCGAATTACGTCAGGATGGCAACACCAGTGATCTCATTTATCGCTTCGGCGAAATGATCGAAGAACTGACGACGGTGTTCACCTTGGAACCCGGTGATGTACTCGCGACGGGAACGCCGGCGGGCGTCGGAGGGGCACGACAGCCGCCCGAGTATCTGAAGATCGGGGATGTGGTGAAAGTAGAGATCGAAGGCATCGGGCATATCCAAAACCGCGTTGTCGCGCAGCCTTGATGAGGAGCATCCGTGCACAGCAAGTCGCGTAAATTATCCGAAATCCTGGCCGGCCCACCGTTGACGCCGGCAAAACTCTCGCACGTCGTTCTGCGCACCGCGAATCTCAAACCGTCACGGGACTGGTATCTCACCGCGTTGAATGGACGCGTGCAGTACGAAGATGCCGCCGTTTGCTTTCTCACCTACGATGCCGAACATCATCGAATCGGCATTGTGCAGATACCTGGGGTGACCGAGGAGCAGGGGAGGGGGCCCGGGCTCGAACATGTCTCCTTCGCGTATCGCGATCTCGGGGAGCTGCTCGCAAACTATCAGCGCCTCAAGGCTCTGGGTATTGAACCCTACTGGACGATCAATCATGGGCCGACTATTTCGATGTACTACCGGGATCCCGACGGAAATCGCATTGAGCTTCAGTACGATATTTTCTCGACGGCGGAGGAAGCCAATCGCTTCATTGCGGAGAACTATGCCGAGAACTTCATGGGGATCATTTTTCACCCCGAGGAGATGATCCAGAGATACGAGGCGGGCGTGAGTCTGGCGGAGATCGTCAAGAGACCGACACTACCCGCCGGGAAAACGCCTTGGGACATGCACCGACCGTAGCACATGCGACCAATTTACTTCGAAGCACAAAACGACCACATGCAGAACGAATGCGCGCTCTAGAGATTTATAGATACGGCACTGCTGCCGAAGTCCTCCATATCAATGCCGATGCCGCGGNACCCTCGGCGTCAGCGGATCAGATTCTGATCGAGGTCAAAGCGGTNTCGGTCAACCCCGTCGACTGCGCCATTCGGCGCGGATATGGCCGCGAGGTATTCAGGACCTCAGGTNAAGCGGGACAAATGGCGTTTCCCATGGTCCTTGGGCGCGATGCGGCGGGAGTTATTGTCTCGGTGGGCTCTAACGTCGAGAATTTNCGCCCCGGCGACTCCGTCTGGACGGCTCCTACGAATCCGACCTCCGCGGACTTCATCGCGGTGTCGGCGTCGGAGGCCGCCTTGATGCCGAAGGGGGTAAGTTTTGTCCAGGCCGCATCGCTTCCGTTCGTCGCCTTGACCGTGTGGAACGCATTGGTCAATCAAGCCGGGTGGTCCCCCCAGTCGTTTTCCGGCAAGCGGGTGCTCATTACCCGCGGTGCCGGCGGCGTCGGCAGCTTCGCCATTCAGCTCGTCAAAGCCTGGGGCGGGTTTGTCGCCAGCATCTGCAGCTCGCGCAATGTCGAATTCGTAAAAGGTCTCGGCGCGGATCTCGTCGTCGACTACGCGCAGCAGCCCGCGCCGGCGGAATTGCGGGACTTCGACCTCGTCCTGGACAGCTCCTTTGATAAGGAAAGGCAGCTTCTCGACGCGCTCAAGGTCAACGCGAGTGCCACCTACGTGACGATCACCTCGCCCAAAATCCGCCTGGCCGATGAGCTCGGCCTCGAAGTGGGATTTCAGAAGGCGGACGAGCTCCTCGCGTCACGGCGTGCCGAGCAGGCGTCCTTGGGCCGCCACTATCACTGGGGCTTCATGCGGCCTGATGGACAAGCTCTCGCGGAGGTGGCACGCCTGGTGGAGAGAGGACAGGTGAAACCGCTCGTGGACCGCATCTATCCGCTGAATCGAATAGCGGGTGCGCATGAATACTGTGAGAGCGGTCAGGCACAGGGCAAGATAGTGATCGACATGACGTTGTAGCGCGCATGCGATCATGACCATATGTCGGCGCGGAACAACGCCGGCCGTCGCCCGCGCGAACACATAATCGGTCTTGCCTTACTCCACAACGGGCAGCACAGGGCGCTTTCTGCATTGCGGCGTGGGGCCCTTGCGGGCCCCTTATCGAATCGCAGGACCTACTTGGGCGGCGGCGGTAGCCCTCAAGCGCTGAACCGCGTGCGATACTCTTGTGGGGTGACTGCCAGCAGTCGTAGGAAGCTTCGGCGCATCGTCTCCTCCGAGCCGAAGCCACAACGCTGAGAGATGCGCTTCACTGGCAAGCCCGATTCCGCTAACAGTCGCCTCGCCGCTTCGACCCGCAGTCGCTCGATAGCGCGGGCGGGGGTAAGGCCGGTCGCCTCGGCATAATGCCGGCTAAAGCTTCGTTCACTCATTCCGGCTTGATCGGCCAATACGGGAAGCGGGAGATCTTCGCCCAAATGCTTGTTGATCCATTCGTGAAGTGCCCCAAACTTATCGTCCGCCGCTTGTAGCGCCAGTGCGGTGCTGAATTGCGCTTGTCCACCCGGCCTCTTCATGAAAACAACCAGAAATCGCGCTACGGCCAGCGCTACCGTGGGTCCCAAATCTTCCTCTACGAGCGCAAGTGCTAGATCGATGCCGGCCGTCACACCTGCCGAACTCCACACCGAACCGTCACGCACGAAGATTGGATCTGATTCGACGCGCACCTTGGGGAAGCGGCGAGCAAGTTCGGCGCAATAGGACCAATGGGTCGCGGCGCGGCGCCCATCAAGCAGGCCAGAGGCGGCCAGCAGAAACGCCCCGGTGCACACGGAAGCGATGCGGCGTGCCCGTTTGGCTCGCAGCTGCACCCAATCGATGATCACAGGGTCCGCAGCCGCCGCCTCAACGCCTCGGCCGCCGGCCACCATCAACGTGTCCACAGCCACGCCCTCGAGTGGAAGCGACTGGGTCGATAGCTTGAGGCCGGCTGAAGCCGTCACCTGCGCACCGCTTTGCGCCACAACCTTTAGCTCATAGGGTGGGCGTCCTCCAGATTCGAGTACGAAATCGTTGGCGGAGGCGAACACTTGAGCCGGTCCGGTGACGTCGAGCAACTGTACCAACGGAAAAGCCAGCAATTCAACGACGCGAACAGGACTTGGCGCAGACCGAGGGTGCTTTGGCATTATCGCCAAAGCCTGCCTGTGTAAATTGCTCTTGTCTACCCTTAATTTACCAAACGGGAACTACACGTGACGCCACTCGACACCCATCTGCTAATCGGTTCTCTCATGTTTGACGGAATGGATCAGATTGATCTAACAGGACCCTTCGAAGTGCTGTCGCGGGTCCCAAACTCGACCTACCAGACTTACGCCAAGACGGTCTCGCCCGTTCGCGACCTCCATGGATTGCGCTTGATTCCAGACGCGACGCTCGGGGAGGCGCCGGCGCTCGATGTTCTACACGTTCCGGGAGGGTTCGGACAGGAAGCGTTGATGGAAGACCAAGAAGTAATCGCCTGGATTCAGAAACAGGCCGCGGGCGCGCTCTACATTTTCTCCGTTTGCACCGGAGCTCTGCTTTGCGGTGCCGCCGGATTGCTAAAGGGACGCCGCGCGACGACTCACTGGTCGTCCCTTCAGCTATTGCCGTGTTTCGGCGCGATACCCGTAAATGAGAGAGTCGTCATGGACGCCAATTACGTATTTGCCGCCGGCGTTACCGCAGGTATCGACGGCGCGTTGCGTCTCGCCGCCGAATTGCGCGGCGAGGAGGTAGCGCAGTCTATTCAGCTCGATATGGTGTATGCGCCCGAACCGCCCTTCAACAGTGGCACACCTGAGAGCGCACCGCCGGCAATTCTAGAGCAGGCGAAACGGTCGTATCGAAAGATTACCGCACAGCGTGAGGCAACGGCACGGCGGATCGCGGCTCGTCTAGGATTCTACGAGCTCATTTAGTNGTGTGGCGAGAATCGAGGGGTTATTGGCAATACGGCCATCAATCGTGGCCTTACATTGCCTTTTATGTTCAGCNGCCNNCCGCTTAGCGCCACGGCCACTGCCATGCCAGACACACAAAAACCGCCATCAAGGAAAACTACGATGACCACGAGCTTTCACAGTNCGGCTGTTACCGCAATCACAATGGNAAGCTGCATGAGACTATTCCGAGGATGGCAACGCNCGCTGGCGATATTGATCNGTAGCACCATCGCGCTCAATGCCGCGCATGCCGCAGCCCCGCAGATCAAGACTCAAGCCCCCGGGTACTATCGCACGATGCTCGGCGATTTCGAAGTGACCGTGCTGAATGACGGCACGCTGTCGTTGCCGGCGTCGGTTATGACCAACACCACCGAGTCCGAGACCGAGAAGGCCCTAGCGCGGAACTTTCTGAAGTCACCCTTCGATGCCTCGGTCAACGCATTCCTCATCAATACCGGCGCCAATCTGGTGCTGATAGATACGGGGTGCGGCAGCCTGATGGGTCCCACCGCGGGCAATCTGCTGACGAACCTGAAAGCGGCCGGTTACCGGCCCGAACAGATCGACGAGGTCTATCTCACCCATATGCACCCCGACCATGCCGGCGGCCTGATAGCGGAGGGTAAGCTCGCGTTCCCGAACGCGGTGCTCCGAGCCAATCAGCGGGACGCCGATTTTTGGCTCAACGAGGCGAATCTCGAAAAATCGCCTGCGGCGATGAAGGGCTTTTTCAAGGGTGCGATGGCGTCGGTGAATCCGTACATCGCCGCCGGCAAGTTCAAACCCTTCGAAGGGGACACCCAGCTCGTTCCGGGTATCGAGGTGATCGCTGCGCCGGGACACACCCCAGGACACAGCATTTATTCGATTGAGAGCCGAGGTCAAAAGATGGTGCTATGGGGCGACTTGGTGCATGTCGCCGCCGTGCAGTTCCGCGAACCCTCGGTGACGGTTCAATTCGATGTCGACAGCCAAAGCGCCGCGATGCAACGCCGGCGCGCCTATGCGGACGCCGCGAAGTCGGGATATCTCGTAGGCACAGCACACCTATCGTTTCCCGGCATCGGTCATATACGTGCCGACGGTAAGGCCTACGCCTGGGTGCCGGTGACTTACAGTGCCCTGAAATGAATTTGAGCGGACGGCCGTAGCAACTTATCAACATCAATATGAGAGGATTCACATGACAAACTTCCCGGTTCACACCATCGATTCTGCTCCAGAACCCTCGCGGCAAGCACTGCAAAGCTTGCAGGCTGCGTTCGGAATGATCCCGAATATTGCCGGTGCGATGGCGACCTCTCCGGTGCTAATTAACAGCCTCGTCGGTCTATTCGGCAATGTGCACGGAGGAAGCTTCACGGAGGCGCAGATCCAGACCGTGCTGCTCACCGATGCGGTGGTCAACGCGTGCACTTGGGCCGTAGCGTTCCATACGGCTTTGGCACTCAAGGCAGGCCTCAATCCGATGGATGTCCAGGCCATTCGCGAGGGTCGTCTGCCTGAAGACGGGAAGCTCGCCGCCTTGTCAGCGCTGGCGAGAAAGATGATCGAAACGCGCGGGCGAGTGGCCGATGCGGACATTGGCCGCTTTATCGCGGCTGGCTTCGGCAAGGACCATGCGCTCGAAGTCATTGCCATCGTTGCCGCGTCCACGATCACGAATTACACCGGAAGCGTCACAAAGACTCCTCTCGAAGCGCCGTTTCAGGAGCACGCTTGGGCCGGTTGACCCGCCGGGCCGCGTGAACATGCTGCTATGACTACAAGCTGCTTATCGAAGCTCGATCACCAGTTTCCCGCCACTCGGTCGTCGCGCCCACTTAGCGAGCACGCTCATCAG
>JGI12635J15846_10002367_pt1 | contig 16472 bp, 13 predicted proteins | sample BlaSpr_A8_OM2_M2_FD_15846 | JGI IMG/M metagenome (IMG submission 15846) | reverse complement strand
AATCCGACCGCGTGCGGCCCGCCAAACTCGTTGAGTCCAAATCCCCCAGTTCGCTTTCGGCTCTCGATCGCGGCTGCTGGCGACAGCTCTCGAGTCTACGTAGCCAATTGCGATGCCGGAAACACGACAATTATCAGTGCTGTCCCAACCAGCAGTAGTCTTTATCCAGCCAACACCATCATCACGAGCCTTCAGACCCCTGTGAGCGCCTTTGCGCCATCCGCAGCGACTCAGGGACTGCCGCCTGCACAGAATCCCGTTTTCCTTTTGGCGTCTCCGTAGATTGGGTTGCTGTTTTTGGAGCGAAGAGATTTTAAGAATTGAATCTAGAGGAAGTGTCGGCAAGTTCACCGACAGACTGATTGGAATAGACTTTGCGCCGGTTCGAATCGGCTCACTGAGCCCGCGCGCATGATTGTTGAATCAAGCCGACTCTCACTTAGCCACTGTCTTTGCCTGCTGCACTTTATATCGCAACGCAATATTCATGAATATGTTCCCGCTGGCAGTCTCAAAACACAACACCATCGCTTCAGTGTCTTCAGTGCTCCTGGAACCATGTTCAGAAGTAAGGAGCGCCGGCGGATGCACACGGAAATGGAATCCCTGATCATTGAGCGTCGCAACCGCGTTGCCGATGACTTGGTTCGCAAGCTCGCATACCGCTTCCGGCACCAGACCGTCCGATTCGGGTAGTTCAGATCCAGCAAACCGGCTCGCCACTCGTCCCGCCGTTGCAGGGTCGAGATCGAAAATGATTCTTCCCTCGATGTCCCCGGTCAACCAGACCAGCGCCGCGACACCTTGACGGCGATAAGCCTCCTCTTCCATGCTGAGGTGCCCGATAAACATCGGAGACTTCAGTCCCGGGGCCAGTACCGCGTCGGCTGCGTTGATGAATGGCTGAATCAGTTCCATCCTCATATCAGGCTCCGGCACCTGCGGCGTTTGTGACCGCCCCGTCGTCTCCGAGGACGTACTTGATCACCTCGTACAAGACCTCCGGCTTGACCGGCTTTTGTACGAAATGGCGAGCGCCTCGTTGCAACGCCGCGACTATATTTTCTTGATAGCCGACGGAAGACACCATCACGATGCGGGCTTCGGGATGCTGTTGAACGATCTTCTCAGCGGCTTCAATGCCTTCCATCTGCGGCATGGTGATATCCATTAGCACAATGTCCGGACTGGTGCGAGTGTATTCGGTAATGGCTGCGAGCCCGTCCCCCGCCTCTCCAGCTATCTGGCCGCCGAAGCTCTCGACGATCCGCGCGAGGTTCTTGCGCGCGAACACGGAATCATCGACGATAAGGTAGCGAACTGGCTGTCCATCTTTGCTGCGTCGTACTGGCACGAATTGATCCATATGAAGCACCCTCCAGTGCTGCTCTAACTCCCTGCGTTGATTCTCAATTGCGTTTTCATATTCAGAACTTGCCAACTCCGGCCGACCTGCCGCTGTGATCTCCTCTAATCCCTGTGCGGTTGGTCATGCAGTTCACTTGCAACGCATTGGCCAGCGCCTCCAGATCCACCACACGATCCACGAAGCCCCTTTCGATGGCGGCTTTCGGCATTCCAAAGACGACGCAAGAACTCTCACTTTGAGCCATGGTCGTTCCTCCCGCAGTCTTCACCATTCCCATTCCTTCAGCTCCGTCGTCGCCCATGCCGGTCATGAGCACGGCGGTTCCCTGCGAGCCGAACTCTTGCGCGAGGCTGTGGAACAAAACATCCACTGATGGTCGATGTCCATTTACTCTGGCCTCATCACTCAAGACAACAATATTTCCCAGCGGCAAGCGCTTCATCTTTATGTGGCGATTGCCCGGGCAAATAAGTACCCGTCCCGGCACTAGAAGGTCTCCGGACTGAGCTTCCTTGATAGAGACTGCGCAAATTTCATCAAGGCGCCGGGAGAACATTTCAGTGAAGCCCTCAGGCATGTGCTGAACGATTACGATTGAGCCCGGAAAATCCGCGGGGAGTTCCCCGAGTAGATACTGCACCGCCTGGGGTCCTCCGGTCGAAACTCCAATTGCAATAAAGCGCTCAGCCTGCTTTCTTAAATCTGGCGCGCGCTTATCGCTGACCTTGAGGTTCCCCGGAACAACAGGGATATTTACACCGCGGCTCTGCGCGGCAGCCTTGATTTTGGAAATTAATTCCCGCGCAATCTCGGGCATGCGCGCCGAAACATCGTTGGGTTTCGCGATAAAGTCAAAAGCGCCCATGGCAAGAGCCTGCAGTGTTACCGATGCGCCTTCGGTACTGTGGGAACTCACGACTATCACGGGCAGACGGTACCGCCGCATAATTTCCTTCAGCATGTCCAACCCACCCATGCGGGGCATCTCCAAATCCAGAGTGACGACCTGCGGCTTTAGTTCTTCGATTTTCTTGAGACCGAAATTTCCATCCATCGCCGTACCGACAACCTGGATCGAGCTGTCCGTTTCAATGATTTGTGGAATTAGCTTGCGCATCAGCGCGGAATCATCCACCACCAGCACTCGTACGGGCTGGATCATTGCGCTCCCCCCGCCATCGCAAACTCTTTCCGCTCGGCATGCGACAACAGCAAACCTGTGGCTGCATGCGCTCCGCGCTCCTCCGAACGAGATCTGGAGAAGCGTTCGAGGATCCCCGCGAGGTTCATAATCAGAACCACGCGGCCATCCCCCAAAATCGAGCCGCCGCTGACCAGATCCGTGGTCACGGTGTGATCGTCCAGCGCTTTGATCACCAGTTCCTCTTCCCCTTCCAGCGAATCCACTGCCAGCCCAAGTTTGCGTCCCCCAAATGCTATGACCAGAACGAACATTTTGTTTCGGCCTTCTCTTGCGCAACTTTGGCTGGAACGTCCCATTCTCATGATTGGCAGCACCTGGTCACGCAATTGAATGACTTCGTAGGACTCCACCTGATGCAGGTCCGATTCATAAGCGCGGGTGATTTCCGCCACCGCATTCAGTGGAATTGCGTAGAGCCGTTGCTCGACACGAAAGAGCAGCGCCTTGATAATGGCTAACGTCAACGGCAACTTGAGGCGAAAAGTAGTACCGCCCCCAGCACGCGTCTCGATGTCGACTGTCCCTTTTAGCCGCTGGAGAACACTGCGAACCACATCCAGGCCCACGCCTCTTCCGGATATTTCCGTTATCTCTTCTGCGGTACTGAATCCCGGCCGAAATACCAAATCCATCGCCTCGGTGTCTGTAAGTCGCTCTGCTTCCGCGGGAGATACCACCCCTTGCATCACTGCTTTGGTTCTTATCTTTTGTGGATCAATACCTGCTCCATCGTCGCTGACGGAAACAATGACGTGATTGGCGTGGTGATATGCATCGAGCCGTAGGACACCTTTTTCCGGTTTGGAATTTTTCCGTCGCTCCTCAGGAGACTCAATCCCATGACTGACTGCGTTCCGAACAATATGAGTGAGCGGCTCGGCGATCGCATCCAACAGACTCTTGTCGAGGTCCGTATCTTGACCGTTCATGATCAATTCCACGTCCTTGCCACAACGCTTCGCGACGTCGCGGACCATTCTCGGGAATCGCCGAAAAAGCTGCTCTACCGGAACCATTCGCACCTTCATCACCGAGCGCTGCAGGTCGCCCAATACACGCGCCTGAAATGCCATGGCGTCGACAAACTTCCCCCGGATCGCTTCTCGGGGATGTAGTTTGGCTAACTCATTGAGCGCCTGTTGAAGCATTGATTTTCCGATGATCAGCTCACCTACAAGGTTGAGTACGGCATCGATTCGCCCAGAGTCCACACGCAGAGTGTTCTCTGCCGCCGGAAAAGGCGATGGTGCCGTCACGACCTCCGGTTCCGAAGACGCCGCTGATGCTGAGGATGATTTGCTGTCGACAATCAAAAGGTCTGCCGGTACATAACCGTCCACGCTCAGAGAAGGCGAGGTTGGTACCGCCAAATCCACCGTCTCGGGAAGTTGGGTTTGGATTTTAGAAGCTGCGACGATTTGAACATTGACGTCGGAAATAATGGTCGGAATACGGCTCGCGGAGGCAACGACCTCCGCATCGCGACCACTCGCTACCAGAAAGTGCAGATGTTTGCTGGTTCCTTCGGTGCCGGCTTCCGGACGCACCCCTAGAATTTCTCCCAGCTTGCGAAGAGCCATCGTTACCAGTTGACGCGCTGCCATCGGCATGGCACAGAAGGGATCGATTTGCGCGTTGACCTGGTAGACGTGCGTCCCCCGGTTTGCGGATTCTTGAATTGCTACTTTCTCGTATTCCGTCCAGACTGCCGTCGGTGCAATTTCAGTTTTCTTCTGACGGGATTTCTTGCTGGCTTTCGGTTTCACCCCTGTCAATTCCCGAACAAGCTTTTTCAGCGATGTGACGGATGGCACCTTTCCACCGTGCTGATAGGCTGCAAGCAGGGCACTAAAAGTATCAGCGGCGCTAAACGCGATTTCCGCCAACGAGATGTGAGATGGCACGGACTCAGCCGCAAGAGCATCCTCCAGTTCGTGCGCTAATTCGCTCAGTTCTCGATAGCTGCAAGCTGCGGCATCGCCCTTTAGCGTGTGAACGGTGCGACGAATACTTCGCACCGACTCAACGTTTCCTGGGTGTTTCTCAAGCTTCAGCGCTTGCTCATTCAATGCGTGCAGCAGTTCCTGAGCGGACTCGAAGAAGAGCTCACGCAATTCGGCGCTGGTTTCGTCTGAGAACTGAGTCATAGCTTGGCCCCGACGTGCTGGTATGCGGTTCCGCTTTCCCTGTACAGCAGCGTGAACTCCTCGCTGAGGTTGCGTAGGCTCTCGGCGTGCCCGACCAAAAGATATCCTCCCGGATTGAGGCAGCGAGCAAATTTCTGCACCAGGCGCTTCTGCTCAGGTTCGTCAAAATACATCATCACGTTGCGGCAGAAAATCACGTCGTTGTGTTGCGGCAGATAATTTGTCTTTAAATTATGAAAGTCGAAATGGACGAGCTCCTTTACCGCCTTCTTGATGACGTACCGTTCGCCCACTTTGTCGAAATAGCGCAACCGATAGCTGTAATCAACTGAAGCCATCTGGCTTTCGGAATAGCTGCCTTCCTGTCCCGCTCGTAATACCGAATAGTTAAGATCACTGGCCGTGATTTCGATTTTCCAGGGAGCGGGAATCGGGGGCTTCGGCCAGATCAATGGCAGGGAAATGTGGGAACGCTCGTGATTTTGAAGTGCGTCCGCCACCAGCATCGCGATGGTGTAGGGCTCCTGCCCGGTTGAGCAACCCGCGCTCCAAAAACACAGAGAAAAATCGCCAGCTTCTTTTTTCCGCTGCAGGATGTCGACAAGTATGTGGTGATGGAAAAGGTCCAGCTGTGCTTTATTGCGGAAGAAGCTTGTCTCGTTGATGGTCAGATCCTCCAGCAATTTGGATAATTCCTGCCTGCCCTGGTCGCTGATCAGCAATCTGTAATAGCTGTAGAAGGAATCAAGCTGGCATTCTTTGAGTCTTCGTTGCAGGCGATCCTGCAAGAAATGCTCGCGCCTGGAGTCGAAATGCATGCCGCACTCCTGATAGACGAGCGCCTGCAAAAGCTTCAGTTCGGCGTCCGAGACCTGCATCGCAACCGCTGGTGTACTCATTGGCTCTTTCCGTGAATTTCTATTTTGCCGAAACCGCCGTGGAGGCTTTTTCCGCTGGTGCCGGATGGGGGACGGTGGGTTGGACGACGCGCTGAAGGCTGCTGTATTCGAGCAGTTTAGCCATATCGAGCAACACGATCAGGCGACCCTTATATTTTCCCAGACCGGTTACGCAGTTCAGACCGCCATCTTCGAATTCCATTGGCGACGCCTCTACGTCTTCAGCGGGAACCTTCAGCACTTCCGAAGCCGAGTCCACAATCAAGCCGGACAGCCGTCCCTTGTGCTCCACAACCAGGATTCGATTCCGGCGGCTGTTGATTATTTCCTGTTCGCCCAATCGCTTTCTCAGATCGATGACGGAAACAATTTTGCCGCGCAGGTTGATGACACCTTCTACGTAATCGGGTGCATCGGGCACCGCCGTGATTTCCGGCACTCTTACTATTTCGTGCAATGAAACAATGGGAACACCGTAAGTCTCGCGTCCTACCCGGAAGCCGACGATGTGGAGCTCTCGATTCATGTGTAGGACTGAGTTGTCAGGCATGGGCGCCAGCAGCGGCCTGGCGAACTACGCCGCGACGAATTCGGTTTGCCTCGGATCCCAAGGCCCTCTCCACTTGCTCCAGCGCGAAGCGGTCCATGGAATCCATTAGCTCGCGCGACATCTTCGACATTTGCTCGGCGGAAGCAGCCAACTCGGTCGAGCCCGATGTCGTCTGCTGCACCAATTCCCGCATACTCTCCATTGCCTTAACTACCGCATGCGCCCCGGAGGCCTGTTCTTCCACGGCGGAGTTGATCTCGTGGGTGATCTCGTTCAACCGTGTAGTCGCCCGCGCAATCTGTGAAGATCCGTGGGACTGTTCGTTGGTTGCGGCTCCAATTTCTTGCGCGAATTTGTAGACCTCGGTCACCACGTTGGAGATTTTTCGCAGGGCGCCATTCAATTCTTCTCCCAGACCCAATCCCTCGTTCACGATGTCCGTGCTCTGCTCCATGTTTTCCACGGCTTTCCTTGCTTCTTTCTGAATGCTCTGAATAAGCTCGGAAATTTCCTTGGTCGACTGAGCAGATTTTTCCGCCAATTTTCTGACTTCATCGGCGACCACGGCGAAGCCCAAACCATGTTCTCCGGCTCTGGCTGCCTCAATTGCGGCATTCAGCGCCAGCAGGTTTGTCTGCTCCGCCAGGTCGTCGATGACCTCAATGATCTTTCCAATGTCATCGGCTCTTTGGCCTAAAACATCAATAATCTCTCCGGAGGAATGAATCGTAGTGTTGATCCGGTTTAATCCGTCCGTGGCCTTCTCCATCGTGGTAATTCCACTGTGCACTTCTTCGCGAGAACGATTGGAGATGTCCAGCAGCACTTTGGCGGTGTCCGCCACTCTCTGAATGGAGGCGACCATCTCATCAATGGAGGCCGAGGTTTCGCTTACGCTCGAAGCCTGAACCTGGGTGCTCTTCACCATGTTTTGCACGTTGACGCTCATCTCGTGCATGGTGCTGGTAACTTCGTCAATCGCAGAGGACGTCTGCAAGCTGATTTTGGCGGATTCATCAGAAGCCCCCGCAACCTGGCTCGAAGCGCTGGCCACTTGCGAGGACGCATCGCGTACATTTCGCACCAGGTTTCTAAGTCCTTCGATCATGCGCGCAAACGCATTTCCGAGAGTGTCATTCGCCGATCTCGGTCTAACTTCCACCGCAAGGTTCCCGCCTGCTATGGCTTCCGAGACGGATGCCATTTCTTTCAGGTATGTGACCATGCCCCCGAAAGTACGAGATAGTTGTCCGATTTCGTCATTGCCTTGGACGTCGATGTGATGTTCCAGGTCGCCATTATTGGCAATCTCCTGAGCCACGACTATCAATCTGTTCAGCGGACCGGTGATCGATTTTGCAGTCCGGTAAGCAATGAAAATTCCCAGGCTTAATGCGATCAGCGTGCTAAACAACGCGATCCCAATGGTCCAGGAACCGGCAGTTTCGTCCGAGCGCCGGCGTTGTTCCAAGACCATGTCGTTCTCTCGATCCGCGGCATCGAGCGATTCAGTTGAGGTCTTTAGCCATGAGGCGGCGTCTTTTTGCAGATAGAAGATTTGAAGTTCAGCAACCGTGGAATTCCCAGCGTCCACCTGTTTTCGCTTCTCCAGCAGCGGAGCGGCGAATTCCGTGGCCCAACCGTCCTCGTTCCTCTGCACCTTGTCGAGCGCTTCGCGCTCTTGCTCGGAAGCCATTCTCAGGCTCAATTGCAACTTTTCGTCGAGCTGCCGCACCCCGTCGTTCATCCGGTCAACTTCGCGGGTATCACCGCTAAGCAAGTAATTGCTCAAATACAACCGGTTCTGCATCATCTGAAATCTGATTTTGGCGTGCGTTTCCGCGATCTCTAATGATTGGGAAGCTGCGGCCTTCGCACTCCGTTCCCGGTACATGGCTACGATGTTCACAAAGAACAACACCACGACCATCAGAAGGATGGCTCCGAAGTTCCAGTAGAGTTTCCTGCCGATCGTCATTGATGTCCCTCCGTCTTCAGACGTGACTTAGTTATCTTGAGGTGCGAATTTAATCTCAACTGTTCCCGTGCTTTCTGCAGCCGCAGACTCGAACTTCCATTTCTTGACGGCATCCATTGCCGCATTCAGCAGCACAGGATGGCCTCCCATTGCGGTGGTGGTTTTTACGCTGCCGTTCGGCGCCACAACAACTGCTAATCTCACCGTGCCGGAAATCCCCATCCGACGTGCGATCTCCGGATACGTTGGAGTAACTCTGGTTTTTACTTTCCGGGTCATGGCTTCCTGAGCGAGGCACGGTACGTTTGAGTAAACCGAAAAAGCCGCAACAGTAAGCAATCCTGCTAATAGCCCCTGGATCATCAGCCGAACAATTCGCAAGGAGAATCCTCCGTCGAGTTAGAAATATTCCGCTGCTCCGAACTCATGCCGATGCAACGGCGATACCACTTCATTGCTTCTAGGTTTACCCTTCATTCTTTTCGACAACAAATCCTTTTAGATTCAGTGAATTACTTTGGTACTTTGGACAGGGCGAACGCCCAGAACACGATATCTCCGGTCTCACCTGGCGATTCCCGTCTCAATCTGACACCGATAGCAGCAACCCTAAGATTCCCACTTCGGCACCTTGGCCGTCATTTCTCTTGACTCAAAATGAGATTTAAGGCTAATGTCCAATTAATCAATTGGTTATAGGTATCTCAGTAGGAGCGAATCACTGATCGGAGAACGTAAAGAGCTGCGGGTGACTCCACCGATGTCCACCCACGCACCAGAGTCTTTCGAGGACTTGCTCCTCCGAATGTCGGAAGCGGCTGCTTCGGCCGTGCCCACGTCCGACCTCATTCGGTTCTTTTGTGAAATCACACGGCAGTTCTTTCAAGTGGATGGAAGTTACTTTTGGCAAGTGGTCTCGCCAACGGAGTTCATTGGCCTCGAAGCTGATGGTTTGATGGCCGACGGCTTTCGCGGAGCGCGTCTAAACTCAAGTCAAAGCAACACCGTGGCGGATGCAGTACGTAAACGTAAAACCGTATTCGCAAATCAGGTGAACCTAGCCGAGAGTTCCCCGCCCTCCCACCCTTGTAAGTCCCTGATGGCAGTTCCCCTGCTGGTTTCCAAGGAGGTGACCGGCGTAGCGGTATTTGTCAAGCAAGACGAAGTCGACTTCTTCAACGAAGACCTCGCGGTCAAGGCGACTATTCTTGTCGGCCAATTGGCTAGTCTTCTTGAAGCCGCCCGGCTGTCGGAGATTGCGCGCGAAGAGCATCGCCGCACCGAGATTTTGGCGGAAGTCGCCCAAATGCTTCACTCCGTCCTCGACGTATCGAGCGTCGTCGAAGCCGTTGGTGGACGGGTTCGGGTTCTGCTGCGGGCCAATCTGGTCGCTATCCTCATACGCAGAGGAACGAATTTCGAACTTTGTAATGTCTCCGCGGATAGTCCTGAGCTGGCATTGTCGGTTCGTGCCCGCCACGACCGTAAGGGAATTCAATTTGCCACAGAGTTAGTCACCCGGGCTCTTTCAGCAGCGGAGTTAGTCGCCGTCCCAATCGATCCAGCGACTCATGTTCTCGGCGATTTAGTTCCGGCAGGAGAATTGATCGCTGTTCCCTTTCGCACTGCTCAGGGTGAAGGCGCAGTTCTGGTGTATCCGAGGGAGAACGAAGCCTTCCGCGAAGAAGAGAAATCGCTCGTCTCTGCGGTGGTTGGATTTGGGGCAGTCGCGATCGCGAATGCTGAATTGTACGCAACCACCCACGGACAAGGCCACGAACTCCATCAACTAATTAACATCTCCGCCGAACTGGGATCGCTTGGGAATCTCGACCAATTCATGCGTCAGTTTGTGTTTCGAGCCAGCGACTTTCTCGGCTTCGAGCGCGCGTTCGTTGGTTTGCTCGAAGGCGAGGCATTTCGCATTCGTTGGAAATATAGTGACGGGCAGTCAGCTCCCACCGACGCGATGTTACCGGACGGCCCGGCGAGCCAAGCTCTCCTGAAAAAAGAGGCTTTCTGGACCGACCATCCCGCTGAAGTCCCGGGTGCGAACGTCGAGTTGATTGAGAAGTTCAGGGTACGCCAGCTGTTAGCGGTTCCCTTACTCGGAACCGACGGCAACGTTCTGGGAATGCTCGGCGTTCTCGATCGCAGCAATGGCGCCGACATTTCGCAGGAGGACATTCGGCGAGCCCGCGCCCTGGCTACGCAGGTTGCAATTGCACTTGAAGTAACCCGGAACTTGCACCTGGCCGAGCAACACCGCAACAGAGCGGAATCCTTAATGGGGCTGGCTCTCGAATTGAGCTCTCAGATGGGCGTTCCCGAGCTGGCAAAGCGGTTTGTTACCCATGCCTTGGCCATGACAGGCGCGTCCGCAGCGGCTTTGCTCGTACAAGGCGATTCGGCATTGGAAACTGTCGTACTCCAGAACCCCTCCGGAGAAGACATCCACGATTCCTCCCTCGTTAATAATTTCGCCACAGCAATTTCGGAAGCAGTGTCACGAAACACCGAACCCATCGTCTCCGCGGGCGCAGCCGGTCTCTTAGGTGTAGCGACGGCAGAGACTTTGGGCTGGACCGACTGCACTTTGGTTCGACTTCTCGGTGCCACCGGAGAATTAGTAGGAGTATTTTGCCTTGCCAAACTTTCGGGCCCAGAAGATAAGCTGCTTTTGCAGGCGATTGCCGGACACGCCTCGGTTGCTTTGGAAAACGCGCGATTCTTCGCTGTGATGGATCTCGCCAATCGTCACTGGATTGAGATTTTTGATGCCATCACCGATTTCATCGTCTCCCACGATGAAGCGGGCAATGTTCTGCGAGCCAATCGCTCGCTTGCGGATTTCATCGGAGTGCAGCCGAAAGAGCTCATTGGGGTGAACATGGGCGCGCTGCTTGCCACCGGCAGCGATGCGCCACCGCGTTCCTGTCCATTCTGCCGGAGCACAGGCGAGGGAGCGGGTGAGTATGTGCACCCCGAACTGGAGCGTACGTTTCTGGTTTCCACCTCCCGCGTTCACGGTGCCAGCAGCGAAGTGCTTCAAACCATCCACGTACTAAAAGACATAACCGACCGGCGGGAAGCCGAACGCCGCTATCGCGAGCTATTCGACAACATACAGGAAGGCTTGTTCTTCTCCACGCCCGATGGGCGCTTCATCGAAGTAAACGACGCTTTGGTGCGCATGCTCGGCTATAACAGTCGCGAGGAACTTCTCCAGACCGACGTTCCCAGCCAAGTTTACTTTTCACCAGAGCAGCTACTGGGAATTACAACCCATATGCAGCGCCAGGGAGTATTGCGCAACCAGGAGGAAACTCTTCGGCATAAGGATGGCAGCACGGTTCACGTCTTGATCAATGCTTTTGCGGTTCGGGATATTCATGGCAGCATGATCCAATATCGCGGACTGATGCTTGATATCAGCGGGCTCAAAAACTTTCAATCGGAACTGCAGCGCGAGCGCGATTTTTCCGGAAAAATTCTTAATAACACGCAGAGCCTCATCCTCGTAACCGACATCGCTGGCAAAGTGAGCTATGCCAACAGCCGATGGTATGACATGGGTTACGAGCAGCGGCAGATGCTAGGTTGCGTCCTCGACGACCTGGTGGTTCCGGCGCGCCGCATCGTCCTCAATGATGCTTTTAAAGAAATACTCGCTGGCAATCAGGTGGACAACCTTGATCTTCAAATTTTGCGCGCCGATGGGCGAGTTGCTCATTTCTCGGTAAATCTCAGTCCGATGCGGGACGAGCACGCCCAGGTAACTAGCGTGGTCGTGGTGATGAGCGACATCACCGATGCTGCCACTCTGCAAGCCAAGTTAATGCATGCGGAGAAAATGGCCGCAGTTGGACAACTGGTCTCCGGCGTTGCACATGAAGTCAACAATCCGCTCACCGCCATTCTCGGCTTCGCCGACTTGCTCATGGAGAATCACGAAGTTCCGGAGAGCGCGCGCAAAGACTTGAGAGTCATCCTGCAAGAAGCCCAGCGGACCAAGCAGATTGTGCAAAATTTGCTGAGCTTTGCCCGCCAGATGCCACCTCAGCGCAAACCGGTGCAGTTGAATGTGATCTTGCGGCGAACCGTTCAATTGCGCGCTTATGACTTTCACAGTCGCGGCGTGGAAGTCATTGAACAGTTCGATCAGGATTTGCCGTTTGTGGTCGGGGACGCTCACCAGTTGCAGCAAGTCTTTCTCAACATCGTTAACAACGCTTATGACGCCGTTCGCGACGCCGTGCGTCCAGCTCGCATTGAGATCGTGACTCTAAGGAAGGCAAACATGGTTGAAATCTCATTTCGGGATAACGGCCCAGGGATAACATTTCCAGATCGCATCTTCGACCCATTCTTCACCACCAAGGAAATCGGCAAGGGAACAGGGCTTGGTTTGAGCATTTGTTACGGGATCGTCCGCGAGCATGGTGGGGAAATCCTTTGTTACAACAACGTCGGTGGAGAAGGCGCTACTTTCGTGGTCCGCTTTCCGGTGGCTTCTGAAGTTGTATCAGTGGGAGCTGCCGCAGGGGTCATGCAGCAATGACACAGTCCGGTATGAACCCAGCTGCACTGCCGCTCTTGCTTATCGAAGACGAGCCAGCGGTAATGAGTTACGTTCGCGCCGCCTTGGAACGCAACGGCTACTCCGTTGTCTGCGGTCACTCCGGGGCGGAAGGCGTTCGCTTGCTGGAATCCGGTGAGTTTTTAGGCGTCGTCTCAGACATGAGAACCCCAGGAGGTCTCGACGGAGGCGACGTTCACGCTTGGATCACCCGTAACCGCCCAGAACTTGCATCTCGCATTGTTTTTATAACCGGCGATATAGCCAACGAAGAAACTGTCGCAACGCTGCAGAAGACGGGCGCTCCGTGCGTTGAAAAACCGTTCCGTGTCCAACAATTTATCTCCGTAGTGGAGCAAACCATGGGGAAGGCACAGTGAGCCAGCTCCTTCCGAGCCAAGATTTCCGCATCCATCTCTTGGTCGTTGACGACGAAGAAAGCATTCGCAAACTTTGCATGACCGTAGGCGAAGGATTGGGATTTGCCTGTATGGAAGCCGAGAGCGGAGACGCCGCCCTGGCTTTACTCGAGGAGCATCCGGCACACATCGTTCTTACCGACATGGTGATGCCGAATATGTCGGGACTGGAATTCCTTGAAAAGGTCAAAAAACTTCTACCGGCTTGCGAGATTGCCGTCATGACTGGCCACAGCTCGGTCGAAACGGCGGTACAAGCCATGAAGCTCGGTGCCTACGACTACATCAGTAAACCGTTTTCGCCCTTGGAAGAACTCCGTTTGTTCTTGCGGCGTATGGCGGAGAAAATCCGGCTAGTAGAAGAAAACAAGTTTCTGCGGGAGCGCGTGGACACGGAAAGCGGACTTCACGGCATCGTCGGTTCATCCGCCAAGATTCAGGATGTCCTGCGGATGATTTCCCGGCTGAAAGATACCCGAACCCCGGTTCTCATCACCGGGGAAAGCGGCACCGGCAAGGAACTTGTGGCGCGGGCCATCCATTTCCGCGGTCCATTCGCAAGTCGCCCCTTCGTGGCAGTTGACTGCGGCTCCCTGGTTCCCACGTTGATTGAGAGCGAGTTGTTCGGATACGAAAAGGGCGCATTCACTGGCGCCGTGCGGTCAAAGACTGGACTCTTCCAATCCGCTCACGGAGGCACAATTTTTCTCGATGAAATTGGCGAACTGCCTCCGGAAATGCAGGCCAAGTTGCTGCGTGTCTTGCAGGAGAAAGAAATCAGGCCCGTGGGCAGCAATCAAAAGGTAAAAGTGGACGTCCGCGTAATGGCTGCTACTAACCGCGATCTCGAGAGAGAATACCAAACGGGCTCATTCCGCAAAGATCTCTACTTCCGGCTGAACGTCGTTACTGTTCATCTGCCCGCTTTGAGAGAACGGCGCTCTGATATCCCAATGCTGGCGCACTGGTTTCTGGATCGTAAAGCGTCGGGCAGCTCCATCCAGATTACAAACGCCGCGATGAAATCCATGCTGCAGTACGATTGGCCAGGAAACGTTAGGGAACTTGAGAACTGCATCGAACGCGCGGTGGCTCTGGGCGCCGATCGCACAATCGATCATGACGATCTGCCTCCCGCAGTCGTCGCCGCAGCGATATTGGAGCCGGGAGTTCAGCCGCGAGTGTCTACCAATGTTTCGTCATCCAATCTCTCAACTACGGACTTGGAGGACATAGAACGAGCCACCATCGAGCGTGTCTTTGAACAAGTTAAAGGAGACAAAGTGCTCGCCGGGAAGATGCTGGGGATCAGCCGCGCAACCTTATACCGGAAGCTGAAGCGCTATAACATCGGCGGTCGCCCCGGTCCTTCCGATGTTGTTCAAGCGCTGCAATAATCCAACCGGGGCTGCGCGGCCTGAGATTTTGTGCGTCATTTTGAGACAAATTGATCGTGCACTGGGTGACCCCGTTCGGTTTTGTCGCTGATTTACTCTCATAATCAATAACTTAGCGGCTTAAACGCGTTTGGCCGGGGTCGTGCAATTCGTACAGCGCGGTTCCGGTACTCAAGCCCTTGCTAACCGGCAGGCTTGGCCGGGCCCGCAATCAAACTTTTGAAATCGAGCCTTCTTGAAATTGAGGACTTGTGGCTAAAGCGGCGACCGCAACCGCTCGTTCCGGGCGGGAAAGCTCCATCTCAAAACTCGCGAGATTCTTTCCCGATGCAACGCCGGTTCGCATCCCCGTGCGATTAACTCACCTGGCCAATCCGGGAAACGGATTTAGCGAGAATACGGTTATAGAATTTGGGACATCACGGGAAGTATTATTTTCTTCAAACCTGCCGCTGGAATTCGCCGACATGCTGAGACTGCAAAATTCTGATGGGACACTCGACACCGAAGCTTGTGTCGTCGCCTTGCAATATAACGGAACTCGCACCGTGGTTGCGGCTCGATTCAAACGAGCTGTGACGAATTGGATCGTGAAGCAATGACCACAACCCCGCCAGCCGGCTTCCCCGGAGTTGATGATATCCACGTTGAATCGGGTGACGCCCAACTCCTTTACCCGCTGTACTGCGCTTTGGCTCGGGAATGCGTGATCGAAATTCCCGCCTGCCACGATATCGAAAAAGCAACTGGCAGCTCCGGCGAAGAATCACTCAAACCGGCCCGACTGTGGTTCACAACAATGGATGAACGCATCGGCGTTCATCAACTCCGCCACTTTTTGCAAACCACTACAACCGTCGCAGACGATGAAGCTTTGCGTGCCCTACTACGCCACTATTTTCGAAAGCGGGAACGCAACGAGTCGGACCGCAATAAGACAGACTTCCTGCTGGTACAGCTCTTTTCTTTGTGCGCTCCTTCCCATTTGGCGGATCGTGAGTTCGACCTTGAATGCGTCGCTCGAACCCTTGAGCCAGTGCTGGGGACATTCGATTTAGCGATCCCGGAATGGCTCGAGCCCCTCGACGAACTAATTCAGAAAGCGGAAAGTTGCCGGACCCTGAAAGAGTTGTTCACCAGCCGCATCATCGAACAGGGCCGAAAGCTCAAAGAATCGTGCGGCGAGAATTATTTTTCACCGATCGCAATGGCTTCCTTTACCCGGTCTGGTTTTCTTGTTCGGCGTGTCTTTTTTCGCCTGATGCACCAGGATCTCAACGCAATTCTGGATGGCTTGCGCGAACTCGAAACTCGCGGCGTTGAAAGTCTGGATTGCCGCAAGGCGCAATTCTCAGCCTACGAACCACTTCTGCGCTTGCGCATGATCTGTCAATCCTGGAAAGTAATGTTCCACGCCGAATATTCTTCCGGTCAACCACTCTGCCTCTTGGTCGATCTGCGTACCGTAGTCGATACCGCTCTGGCAAAGACGGCTGCTGCAAAGCAAAACGCACAACCTTCCGCCAACACGGCAAAAAGTGAGACAGCAAAAAGCCATGCGGCGAGTGCCGCAGCCAGCGCCACAGCATCTCCAGAGTTTGAAGTTTTCGGCAGCTCAGCCACTGCCGAGGACGACAACCAGAATCGCGATTAGAAGCGGGAGAATCCCGGACGTGAATCAGTCAACGGTTTTAATCATTTCGAATGAGGCGGAATTCTCGCATGCCATCACTGCCCGATGGCAATCGGAACCCATTCTTCCGACGTTCACGTTAATGAGCGGCGATCTGTGCCCGGGACTCGATTCAGAGGGCTTCGATGTTGCTGTCGTTGGCGGCCTCACTACCAACGCGTTGCCTCCGATAATCAAAGCCCTGGAAGCATGTGGCAAGCCTGTGATCTTTATTCGCAACGCCGATCAGCCGCTTCC
>JGI12635J15846_10002366_pt1 | contig 16478 bp, 15 predicted proteins | sample BlaSpr_A8_OM2_M2_FD_15846 | JGI IMG/M metagenome (IMG submission 15846) | reverse complement strand
TGCGATACGCTTCCACATTTTGTTTGATCCCGTCGATCAACTTTTGCGAGGTCGGGCCCAAGTTGGAGCCACTGGAAGCCGTAGGGTCATAACCCGTACCTGCACTCGAAGGGCGTGGCTGGAAATATTTTTCACCGCTGAATCCCTGAGCCAGCAGGGCCGATCCTACGACGATGCCGTCCTTGGTTTCAATCAGGCTGCCATTTGCTTGGTAAGGGAAGATCACTTGGCCAAGCGCCCAGATTACTAACGGGTAGAGACCACTACAGACAATCGCCAACACGATGGTCGCGATAATTGAGGTCTTGAGATCCAAAAGCAGAGTTTTCATAGTTTTTTGGTAGGGACAAGCTCCCGCTCGTCCGCTTAAGCGAGGTGAAGGAAGGTGATGATCATGTCGATCAGCTTAATCCCGATAAACGGCAAAATGATGCCGCCCAGTCCGTATATCAGTAGGTTCCGCTGCAAGATTTTAGCTGCTCCTAACGGGCGGAACTTTACCCCCTTCAGAGCCAATGGGATTAACGCCACAATGATCACGGCGTTGAAAATAACGGCGCTGAGAATCGCACTAGAATTATTCTTTAATCCCATGACGTTCAGCGGGCCGATTAAAGGGAACTTATCCATCAACATCGCCGGGATGATGGCGAAATACTTGGCAACGTCGTTCGCGATGCTAAATGTGGTGAGTGCACCGCGGGTGATTAAGAGCTGTTTACCGATCTCAACGATTTCAATCAGCTTTGTCGGGTTCGAATCCAGATCGACCATATTGCCGGCTTCTTTGGCCGCTTGGGTTCCGGTATTCATGGCCACACCGACATCCGCTTGAGCAAGCGCCGGGGCGTCGTTAGTGCCATCTCCCGTCATCGCTACGAGGTGACCTGCTGCTTGCTCCTCACGAATCCGGGCTAGTTTGTCCTCCGGCTTCGCTTCGTAAAGGAAATCGTCGACGCCCGCTTCTTTGGCAATCGCCGCGGCGGTTAACCGGTTGTCGCCCGTGATCATCACCGTTTTAATCCCCATCGCCCGGAACCGTTCGAATCGGTCGGCCAACCCTCCTTTCACGATATCTTTCAACCGGATGGTACCGATTACTTCCGCGTTACGGGCCACCACCAAGGGGGTGGCTCCTTCGCTAGAGATCGCGATCACATCTTTCTCAACTGCCTCGGGAAGTTTGCCACCCACAAATTTCCGGATCGCGTCTGCTGATCCTTTGCGATAACTAATGTTGTCGATATCAACACCGCTCATCCTGGTCTGCGCGGTGAACGGAATGAAATCGGCATGTCCGAGTTCGTGAAGTTCACGTCCCCGGATTCCCAAGGTTTTGGCAAGCACAACCACGCTTCTCCCTTCCGGAGTTTCATCCGCTAGTGAGGCGAGTTGGGCTGCGTCAGCCAGGGTTTGCCGGTCCACATTCGGGGCCGGTAGAAATTCGGTTGCCTGGCGATTACCGAGAGTAATGGTCCCGGTCTTGTCCAGCAGTAGGACGTCGACATCGCCGGACGCTTCAACTGAACGGCCGCTCATGGCCAAAACGTTTCTCTGGACCAGGCGATCAATACCCGCGATCCCGATCGCGCTTAAAAGTCCGCCGATGGTAGTCGGGATCAAGCACACCAGAAGCGCCACTAGAACCGGGATCGAGAAATCGACGGCAGAGTACACCCCGTAAGCCTTCATTGACATCATCGCGATCAGGAAGATCAGGGTAAGCGCCGACAATAAGATGGTCAGCGCAATCTCGTTGGGTGTTTTCTGTCTTTCAGCTCCTTCAACCAGGCTGATCATTCGGTCCAGGAAGGTCTCACCCGGATTCGAAGTGATTTCTATCTTCAGAATGTCGGATAGGACCTTGGTCCCTCCGGTTACGGCACTGCGATCGCCACCAGCCTCTCTGATTACCGGGGCGGATTCGCCAGTAATGGCAGATTCGTCTACCGTGGCCGCCCCTGCGATCACGTCGCCGTCACCCGGGATCAGCTCGCCGGCTTTAACCACGACGACGTCACCTTTACGCAGCTGTTCCGCCGGCACTTGCTCGGTCTTATCGCCGTCGTTTAGCTGCCGGTTGGCAAACGTCTGCGTGCGGGTCGCTCGCAAGGCTTTGGCCTGCGCTTTGCCGCGCCCTTCAGCCATAGCCTCGGCAAAATTGGCGAATAGAACAGTAAACCAAAGCCAGACAGCAATCTGGGTCAGAAACAGCAGGTCACCGCGCCCCTCGAATAACACGACGGTGGTAATCGCCGCGCCAACTTCGGTCACGAACATTACCGGGTTCCTAGCCAGCGTAACCGGATTGAGTTTCTTGAACGATTCCCCGATTGCTGGAACCATTATCGCCGGATCAAAAATCGAATGTTGCTTTGCAGCCATAAATTACTTTCAGGTCCGTTAATTCGTTTGTTCGAGTTAACAGCTCAGTAGGTTTTGCCTCCGTACATCTGGAAATGCTCAAGGATCGGGCCCAGGGACAAGGCCGGGAAAAAGGTGAGAGCACCCACTAACAGTATGGTACCGATCAGTAAAACGATGAAAATTGGTCCACTTACCGGGAAGGTCCCCGCTCCCGTGGCGACCAGCTTCTTGCGGGCCAGTGAGCCGGCGAGCGCCATGACCGGAATGATCATCCCGAAACGCCCGATTAACATGGCGAAGGCCAAGGTAATATCGTAATGCGGATCTCCGTTAGTGGGAGCGGCTGTCAACCCAGCAAAGGCGCTCCCATTGTTACCGGTACAGGAAGTGAAAGCATACAGAATCTCGCTCAGGCCGTGGGGCCCCATATTGTTCCGCCCCGCTTGCCCCCAGTCGCTCACAGAAGCCCATGCAGAAAAGCCCAAAATCGAGAAAGACATCAATAGAATCCCGAAAGCCGCCATCTTAACGTCATAAGATTCGATCTTCTTTCCTAGATATTCGGGGGTACGACCCACCATTAGCCCGGCAATGAAGACTGCCAGAACCACAAAGAGAATCATCCCATAAAGGCCCGCGCCTACACCGCCGAAGATAATCTCCCCTAGCTGAATATTTAGCATCGGGATCAGTCCGCCGATCGGAGTGAAAGAATCGTGAGCGGCGTTCACGGCACCGCAAGAGGCGTCAGTGGTAATCGTGGCGAAAAGCGCGGAGTTGGTGATACCGAACCGTACTTCTTTACCCTCCATATTGCCGCCGGCCGAACTGACACCGAGCGCAGCTACCTGCGGGTTGCCAGCCGCTTCGGAGCCCCAACAAATGATAAACCCAACGACAAACACGAGCGCCATGGTCATCCAAACCGCCCACCCATGTTTCTGGCTTTTCACCATCCGGCCCAAGTAGTAGGTAAGGGCGCTGGGGATCGCGAAGATAGATAACATCTGGATAAAATTGGATAGCGGTGTTGGATTCTCAAAGGGATGGGCTGCATTAGCGTTAACAAATCCGCCGCCGTTGGTTCCCAGCATCTTAATCGCCATCTGTGAGGCCATCGGTCCCTCAGTGACCGTTTGAGAATCGACCGTCTGCTCTTCCATCACCGGGTTACCCTTGGCATCATTCACCGGGTTCCCATTGGCGTCCTTCTTTTGAACCTGGACTTTTTGGGCTTCGACTACCTTAGCCGTTTGATAGGGCTTGAAATTCTGCGGGACTCCCTGCCACACCAGGAACATCGCGAAAAAAAAGCAAATTGGTAACAGCAGGTAGTAAGTGATCCGAACCAGATCCACCCAGAAGTTCCCGAGAGTCTTAGCGGTATGGCGAGCGATACCGCGAACCACGGCTGCCGCCACGGCGATACCGACGGCCGCGGACATAAAGTTGTGCACTGCGAGGCCGACCATTTGCGAGAAGTAGGTCATGGTCGATTCACCGGAATAACTCTGCCAGTTCGTGTTCGTAGAAAAGCTGACAGCCGTGTTGAACGCGACGTGATCGGTAACCGCCTGAAATGTTTTCGGATCCTGATTTAGAGGTAGGAACCCCTGAAGACGTAGAATTACGTAAGTAAACAGGACCGTAACCAAGGTGAATACCAACATCGCGATGGTATATTGAAGCCAGGATTGCTCTTTTTCCGGATCGACGCCAAAGAGCCGATAGGTGAGCTTTTCCACAGGTTTAACCACTGGATCCAGGAAGGTCTTGCCATGGGTGTCCAAGACCTGAACCAGGTAGATGCCGAGCGGTTTAGTAATCACTAAGAGGACGATCAGGTAGATCGCCAATTCCAGCCAGCCTAGGATGTTCATTTTCTGTCTAGTTTAAAGCCCCGGTTAAAACTTCTCCGGACGAATCATGCTGAAGATCAGGTAGACGATAAGTCCTATTGAAACGATACCGACGAGTAGGTTTTCCATAATGAGTCAGCCGACGAATTAGACGTTCTTACAGCCCCAGGTGAACAGCGCCAGAATTACGAACGATCCGATGCTGATTCCGACATAAATAATATCAGACATAATGTTAGGTTAGGTTCTTTAGGTTTCGATCGAGCACCCGCTAGTCGACATGCTTGGCCTGGTTATGGCGCGGTTCTATCGACTTAGCAGACTCGGCGGGATGCAGCGCTTGAAATACCCGGCGCAGCCCTTCTTTGGCAGCGAGATTGTTTCCATCCAGTTTTATGGCCGCTTCAAAGAGCTTGCGGGCCCGCTCGACATCACCGGTTCGTTCCGCCAACTCGCCAGCTAAATTAAAACTATCGGGCGAGTTCGTATTCAGTTCGATCGCGTGCAGAACGTGTCCTTTAGCGGCTCCCAGATCACCTAGCTGCATCAACCGGCGGGCTTCGCTAGCGGTGCGCTCAAAGTCCGCTACCTCGGGGTTTTTTCCCGACTGATCGTTTCGAGCTAGCACCTCCATAACCACCTGACGCAGGTCCTCGGGCCGGAGTGGTTTCTGCAAAAAGTCGCTGGCCCCCAGTTGGATGGCGCGCACCGCGTTAGGAACATCGCTGAAGGCGGTGATGATAATCGCCGGTGTCATCACTCTCTGGGCACGCATAGCGCCTAATAAGTCGAGGCCACCCATCCGGGGCATCCGCATATCGAGAATGACCAGATCAAATTTATCGACCTTTACCTTCTTGAGCGCCTCCGTACTCAGCCCGGTTTCATCAACCAAATATCCTTCCAGCTCTAACGTGATCCGGTAGTTCAACCGGACATTGGGTTCGTCATCGACGATCAGTATCCGTTTCATGCCGCCTTTCTCTCAGCCAGGGGGAGATCAAAGTAGAACTCGCTTCCTTCCCCCGCTCGGCTTTCCAGACCAATGGTGCCCCCGTGGCTTAGGACGATCTCGCGGGCGATAGCTAATCCCAGGCCCACTCCGCCACGTTCAGTCCCAGGGATCCGGAAGAACCGTTCGAAGATCTTGGATTGATATTCCAAGGGGATTCCGCTGCCACGATCGATTACCGAAAATCTAATTCCTTCGCCGGTCCGCTTGGCTCGAAGTAGAATCTCGCTACCTGGCTCCGAATGTTTAGCGGCATTTGAGACCAGGTTCAAAAAGACGTGACGAATCTGTTGCACGTCGACGGCTACCGGCTCCAGGTCCGCTTCCGCCTCGAATTTGAGGCGGCTACCGTGGGCTTCAACCGTGGGCTCCAGATCTTGCACCACGCTGGTGATCAACGTCTTGGGATAAATCTTCTGAAACGTTCGCTGAGTGGTATTCGATTCCAGCCGCGCCAGGTCCAGGAGATCATTAATGATCTTGAGCAACCGCTCCGAATCCTCGCGTGCAGCCAGCAGCAGTTCTGTCTGTTTCGTGTTGACCGATCCAATGCGCTCTTCCAAAAGCAAATGGAGCCCCATGCGGATGCTGGTCAGGGGGGTCTTCAGCTCATGGCTCACCGTCGAGACCAAGTTGGTTTTTACCTCATCCATCAGACGAAAACGCGTGACGTCCTGCAGGATCATGGCGGCGCCGAACAAGTTGGCTGCCTCGTCGCGCATCCCGATGATACGAGGCAGAAGATGAAGCTCGTAACCGTGTAGTCGAAGAGTGATCGCTTTTTCGAAGCTAGCGGGTAAGAAATCCGGCGCACCCCGCAAAACGTTTTCGACTTCGACGAGCAGCGCATCGGGTAAACGCCCGTTTAATTTGGCTAAAAGCCGCTCCGCCGCGGGATTAGTAAAACTGAACTTCTTGTCCGGTGTGTAAGCAAAGATCGGGTCAGGAAATGCGGAAAGCGTGATCTCGGTCATTTGCCGGGCCTGAAGGACCTGGTCGGTGGTGACTTGTCGATAGGCGCGCAGTTTCGACGCCAGTTTGTTAAACGCCGCGGCCAGCTGCCCCATTTCGTCGTTGGAAGAGACCGGCACCAGTTGGTCTAGGTTGCCCTCTCCCAGCTCCTTCGCGACTGACGTCAAAGTATGGAGCGATCGGACAATCGACCGCTGCAACCGGAATGCGAAAAACAAGCTTGCGATGATGCCGATCGCGACGGCCAAAGAAAGGTAACGGCTGGAATTGGTGCTCAATGAGCGCGCTCCCTGGTTTTCGTTCAACATGTTCTCTTCATTGATACGAATAACCTCCTGAGCGGTGTCTTTGATCTTGGTCCCCAAAGCCTGGAGAGTTTCAAAGTAGAAACGGTGCTTCTGTTCTGGGTCGGAAATCTCGTTAAAGTGTTGAACCTCGGATTGATAAGTGGTGAACTCCTGTCGCAGGGTGTCTGCCAGTTGCTGTTCACCCGGCAGAGTGATGTTGTGCTCTTCGGCCACCAGATTCTTGGCGAAAACCGGTTGATTTTGCTGGTAGATCTTGATCCCGAGGTCGGTTTCACCGACCAAAACGAAAACGAGGCCTGAATCCATCGCTTGCAGGCTCTCTCTCATCTGGCGGCCGGCCACCACGCTCCGATAGTTCTCTTTCAGCGTGAGATCGATTTTGCCGCCCAAGGCTTTGAGCAAGACGATGGCGTAGATTCCGATCCCTGCGAGCAGGACCAAAATCGGGGCGAGCCCAAGAAAAATTCGCCTTTTCATCTCTAAGTTTAACCTAAACGCGACGCGCGGGTAGCCGTATCAAGCTAGGGCCGTGCCATTCCGGAACGGGGGTTTTATTTCGACCCTTCCCCCCTAAGCCCCGGTGGTCGTATGCTCGGGCGAACGAGCTCGCTGGTCGTAACATGCGAGATTCATCCCGGGATGGGTCGCAAACTGCCAGTAGGCTGAACCGTTCGCAGATAAGGACTAAGGCGTGGCCGGCCCCTTACCGGGAGGGCGCGCGTCCTCGCGCGCCGCAAAGACGTGCGAAGCTTCTAGACGCATCTGATCGCTCGATCGGCACACATGCTCGACTCCGGAACGCCGGATCGCGAGGACGCGATCCCTCCCAGCGCTGGATCCGATGGTGTCTTCCCGCGGCCGCGAGAAGGGACGCTCAAAGATTCTAGAGCCGTTTTTTGCGTCGATAGAGCGTGGCCGGGTCGATGCGAAGGATCTCGGCTGCCTCATCAATCGTCCTAGAGTTTGCGAGGACTTTTCGGATGTGCTCGTTCTCGATTTCCTCGAGACTCACTCTGCCGCCGAGACGAAATTCGGCGGCGCCTTGAGCGATGTCTCCGAGGTCGCCGGGTTCGATTCGGTCGGTCTCGGCCAGAATCACTGCTCTCTCGATGACGTTCCTCAACTCTCTCAAATTCCCCGGCCACGAGTAGGCCCGCATCGCTTGCATTGCTTCCGGAGAGAANGTGAAAGCGGGTTTGCCGGACCGCCGCGAAAAAAATTGGAGCTGCTTTTCTGCGATGCGCGGCAGGTCGACAGTGCGATCGCGCAAGGGTGGAATCTGGATCGAAATTACGTTTAAACGATAATAAAGGTCTTCTCGGAACCGGCCGGCGGTGACAGCCGGGCCAAGATCTTTATTAGTCGCAGAAATGATCCGCACATTGGCTCGGCGAGATCGGGTATCTCCAACGCGTTCGTATTCCTTCTCTTGCAGCAACCGCAACAGTTTAGCTTGAATTTCGGAGGGCAAGTCGCCGATCTCATCAAGAAATAAGGTGCCGCCTTCTGCCACGGTGACCTTTCCGACGGTCTCAACGAGTGCGCCGGTAAAAGCGCCTTTCACGTGACCGAAAAGCTCACTTTCCAATAGGTCCCGGGATAGGCTTGGACAACTTACTGTGACAAATGGCGCCCTGGAACGAGAGCTTCGCTCATGCATCGCGCGAGCGAGCATACTCTTACCAGTACCACTTTCGCCTAGAATCAGAACGGTGGCTTCGCTAGCAGCGGCTTTTGTGGCGATGCTAAGAGTCTTTTCCATGACCGGAGCCTCTGACTCCAAGTCGAGTTCGGGAGCCTCGGCCTTCAACCTGGTCTCGAGCTCCAAAACCCGGTTTTGAAGTCGTCTGGTTTGCTCGACCCTTTCCAAGACCTGTCGGACCTGCTCCGGAGTACAGGGTTTAGCTAGAAAATCGAAAGCGCCCCGCCGCATCGCTTCTACCGCGGTCTCGATCGATGCATAGGCGGTGACGATAACCACCGATGCATTCGGATCCCGGCGAGATATTTCCCCTAATAAGTCCAGACCGCTGTCCTGCTGGAGCTTGAGGTCCAGCAAGATCACCTGAAACGGACCTGCCTCCATGCGCCGCAGTGCTTCCTGCGCGGTGGAAGCTGTCGCCACTTCATGATCCATGACTTCCAAAGCCGTGGCCATCGCCTGGCGGATATTTTTTTCGTCGTCAACGACCAGAATTCGCATACCGGAAACGCCAACCCGCTGGAATCTTCACCAACTACCGAACCCAGAGTGATAATCCATGCAGGCCTAGCTTTATAACTCGATGATACCAGGACCTTGAATCGTTTTCGCTCCAGGTGCAACCCGGAGGCCAATGGGAACGAGCAGGACGCGGTCCGTCTTACCTTGGCTATTCGCTATCGACGTTGGCTATCGCCTGCCGTCTGCTCTATCCACTTGTCCCAGCGCGATTTGTCACCTGTCATTTATCACTTGTCATCTCGACCTACGCTTGACACCTCAGTTTGCTAACTGTTAACTGAACCCAGACCCCAATCCCTGTTCTACAAACCCCCAATGAGCAACAATCCTTCCCCGTCGTACGGGCGTATTCTGTCTAGATCCTTTTTGGCAGCGGCTACGGCACTCTTACTGCCAACCGCGCTGCGCGCTGGAGTAACCATCCATTTTGCCGGCGACTCTGATGTCGGAGAAGGCGGCCGATGGACCAAAGTCGTCGCCGAAGAATGGGCGAAAAAGACTGGAAATACGGTTGATTATATCAGCCGCCCTAACGACGCTTCTGCGACCCTACAGTTATTCCAGCAATACTGGGCCGCCAAAAGCGGGGACGTTGACGTTTACATGATCGACGTGATTTGGCAGGGGATCGCTGCAGCTCATGCTGCCGACCTGAAGAAATACGTCAAAGACGACGAGATCAAAGATTATTTCCCGCGCATTATCGAGAATAACACGGTGAAAGGGAAGCTCGTCAGTCTGCCGCTCTATACTGATGCAGGCGTCCTTTATTATCGCACCGACCTTTTGGAGAAGTACGGATACAAAGAACCGCCGAAGACTTGGGAAGAGCTAGCGGAAATGGCCAAGAAAATTCAGGACGGCGAACGCCAGGCGGGTAAACCGGATTTTCAAGGTTTTGTTTTTGAAGGTAAAGCGAGCGAGAGCGTGACCTGTAATGCGATTGAGTGGGTTTACAGCTATGGCGGCGGCACGATCATCGACCCGGACAAAAAGGTCACGATCAATAACCCGAAGGCGATTAAAGCACTCGAGGCAGCGAAGAGCTGGGTGGGGACAATCTCTCCCCAGGGTGTGGTCAGTTACGGTGAGGAGGAAGCCAGGAACATCTGGCAGGCCGGTAATGCCGCGTTTATGCGCAACTGGCCATACGCTTATGCTCTGGGTCAGGATCCAAAGAGTGTGATCTCCGGAAAATTTGCGGCGACCGTGCTGCCGAAAGGTGGAGCGGACGGGAAAAACGCGGCTTGCTTGGGCGGTTGGCAGTTGATGGTTTCCGCATACTCCAAAAACGCTGACGCAGCGGCTGATCTAGCGCGTTTTCTCTGTTCAGCAGAAATCCAAAAGAGACGAGCCGTCGATCTAAGCGAATTGCCAACCCGTCCCGAGGTTTACAAAGATCCGGATGTACTGGCAAAGAATCCTTGGTTCGCGAATGCAGTCGAGATATTGAATAATGCCATCGCTCGTCCGTCAACGGTCACAGGCGTGGATTATAATCAGGTCTCGACGGTCTTTTTCCAGAGCGTGAATAAGGTCCTGACTGGCGGCGAATCGTCTCAGCAAGCAGTTACTGACGTCGAGCGAGTCGCTAAACGGATCGTGCGGTAATTCGGTCAACCGGACATTCAAACGGTGATCAAAGAAATCGATCTCTACGCCCGTCAGAAGCGGTTAGCGTGGTTTCTGATCATGCCGTCGGTGATAGTTGTCTTATTGATCATCGCCTACCCGACCATCCAGGTTCTGGTCTACTCACTTCTGAAGTACAAGCTTGACGGGGTCACCCCGCCAAGCTTCGTCGGGTTTGACAATTTCGCGTTCGTTTTGTCGGATCCTGATTGGTGGAGCGCAGTTAGCAACACGTTGATCTTCACCGTCGTGTCCGTCGTGCTGGAGAGCATTTTGGGTTTGATGATCGCGATGGTGGCGAACTCGAAATTTAAGGGACGCACGCTACTGAGAGTCGCCATCCTGGTGCCATGGGCAATTCCGACGGTAGTGTCGGCACAGGTGTGGAAATGGATGGTGAACGACATCTATGGGGTGGTGAACATCGTCCTCACCGATTTGCATATCCTACCGGAGAAAATCGCTTGGCTGGCGACCCCTGCGACCGCGCTGCCGGTTATTATCGCGGTCGATGTGTGGAAGGCCACGCCTTTCATGGCCTTGCTGCTATTGGCTGGCTTGCAGTTAATACCAAAAGACCTATATGAGGCAGGCTCCATCGACGGAGCCACCAAGGTTCGCCAATTCTGGGCCATCACCCTCCCATTGGTGACACCCACGTTGCTCGTTGCGCTCATTTTTCGAACCCTCGATGCGCTCAGAGTGTTCGACATCTTCTACGTGATGGTGGGAGGTCAAGGGAACATGGCGACGATGGCGGTTTACAATCAGCAACAGCTGATTTCGTTTCTCGACGCGGGCGTCGGGTCTGCCACCTCGGTGATCATCTTGGTTATCATCATGCTGTTTGTCATCCTGTACACACGCTTTAGCCGGACTAGCTTCGAATGAGCAATGCTACTAGAACCGCCGCGACTCTGGAAGTCCCGACCAACGTAGGCGCAACCAAAAAGGCCGATAATCGGGGTGTGGTCCTGCGATGCCTCTTCTATCTGTTGGTCGTCGCAATCATCGTCTTCAATCTGTTCCCGTTCGTCTGGGCGCTGCTGTCATCGTTCCGGCCCAGCAGCGAACTCTTCTCGACGAAGCTTCTGCCTACCGCGTTAACGATGGATCATTACGCGGCAGTGTTTAAGGATGCCAGGTTCGTGGCAGCCCTGGTTAACTCCGTGGTTGTAGCGGGTTCTACCGTTCTGATTGCTCTAGCGCTCGGTAGTTTGTGTGCCTACGCCCTTGGACGCCTTCCATTTCGGTTTAAAGGCGCCGTGCTTTACCTAATCTTAACCATGACGATGTTCCCCACCATCTCCGTCCTCTCGGGGCTCTTCGTTATGCTGAAGACGCTGGATTTATTTAACACCCGGCAAGGACTGATCCTGACTTACCTGATCTTCACGATGCCATTCACGATTTGGGTTATGACCCAATATTTCCGTAGCCTGCCCAAAGAGCTGGAAGAAGCTGCTTATGTCGATGGGGCATCGCCGCTAAAAGTGTTTTGGGATATCTTGCTTCCTCTCACCATGCCCGGTCTGGTTTCGACCGGACTCTTGGCATTCATCGCTGCCTGGAACGAATTCTTGTTTGCTCTCACCTTCACCGTCACGGACACGATGAAGACGGTCCCGGTGGTGATTTCGCAATTCGCCGGCAGTACCTCCTTTGAGCAACCGTGGGGCTCTATCATGGCCGGCTCGATGGTGGTCACGATTCCACTGGTGCTACTCGTCATGATCTTCCAATACCGGATCGTCGAGGGGCTGACCGCTGGAGCGGTAAAAGGCTAAATCTGCGGCCGGTCCGTAAACAGCATTGCTTTTGATTAGGCGAGTCGCTTAAAAGAGCGTAGTTGCATAACCAGGCTACAAAGGTCGCCATGACGCCGTTTTTTACCTCGATGGGTCGTCGTTTTTTTGCCCCGCTGTCGGCTCTGCTTCTGACGCTCCTCCCTCTGCAGGTCCGGGCAGACGAATTACCCAAATTCAGCGATCAAGACGTAACTGATTTTGTTAAAAACTACGCCGATTTTGTAACCAAGTATATTCAAGCGTATCAATCGGCGAAAACCGGTAATAAGTCGGCGTTCGACCAGGTAAAGACTCAGGTAGCGCAATTGCAAGGCAAGGTGGCGAGCGTGGCCGAAAAGCTGAAATCGAAGCCGGAGGAAGTCCAAAGGTACGAAGAATTTATCGCGACCTACACCGAGAAAATGATTGACGCTACTAAGTAGAAAAAGCTAGTCATCAAAGCCCCCGCCAAATCACATGAAAAGATTCTCTTACACCTTACGAAACCTCTGTTTGGCTTTAGCCTTGATAACGGTGGGCAGCTTCGTTTCTAGCCGAGCGCTGGGCGACGACATCCCGACGTTTAGCGACCCGGAAGTAAACACCTTTGTAAAAGCGTACTCGCAGTTTGTAGACGACTACCTTGAGGCGTACAAAGCGGTGAAAGCGGGTGACAACACCAAAATTACGGCACTACAAGCGAAACTGCCCGAATTGCAATCTGAAGCGGCTCAAGTGGCTGGCAAGGTGAAGGCTGATGAAGCGACCAAATTCCAGACATTTGTAACGGCGTGCGCTCAGAAGATGGTGGACGCCACGAAATAGCCGGGCTGCCCTAACGGTGGGCTTGATTCGCGCCGTTTTCCGGTTAGCGCGACGCAGCGAATTATTGATTTTGTGACAGGGACGAGCCAAGGCTCGTCCCTATTGTTTTTCCGGCCTGGATGCCTCAAAATGCCTGGGCATTTTAAAGCGAGTAAGGCTAATCTTAAGTTTAGGTCGCTATGGCTTTTCGCTTTGAAAATCACGAAACGCCGGTTGACGGGGTAAAACGAATTGCGAGTGAACGGTTGGAGCAGGCGATCGCCGCGGCTGGGATTAAGCCGCGGCCAAGTCCGGACGATGTCCATGAGATCAGAAAAGATCTGAAGAGTCTACGCGCTCTCCTCCAGCTCGCTCGCGGGCATTTGCTCAAGGCAACCCGAGGCCAGGAAAACCTGGTCTTACGCGACGCCGGCCGGACGCTCTCAAGCAACCGTGACGCGGCGGCATTACTGGAGGCTCTGGAAAAGCTTTTTGGCCCTCAGAAACAGCCGAAAGGAGAGGCGTTGCAACCCGCCGGCCGGCAAATCGTCGATCGGCTCAGACAACAAATCCAAACCGAAGCCGCGCGGTCATTAACCCAACGTGACTTGAGAACGGTCGCTGAGATGTTGTCGAGTATGCGGACCCGGATACCCGATTGGGTCTTTGCTACTGGCGTTATCCAGCGGGGGAGCATGCTCCTGGCAGCCGGCTTGGAGCGCACTTACCGGCTAGGCCGCCAACACTACCGGATTGTTGATACGATTGGGATGGAGAACGCGACCGATGAGCTTTGGCACGAGATCCGTAAACAAGCCAAAGCATTGGGTTATCAGCTGCGGTTACTTAGAAAGATCTGGCCGTCGGCTCTTCATGCCTGGATCGATGCGCTAGATGAGCTTTCGGACGGGTTAGGTGATGATCACGACTTTGCATTGATCCAGCAAAAGATTTTACAGCTGCCTTTCGAATCGAGTGATACCGAAGAACAAGTTAACGCACGCCAAGCGCTCCTTCGCGCGATTGACCGGCGACGTCAGCGGCTTAAGCTCTTCTCCCTTAATCGCGCCCGTATGATTTACGTCGAGAAGCCGGCTCGTTTTGTGCAGCGTCTCAGCGTTTACTGGGAGCTATGGAGAGACGGAGGGAAAACGAGTGCACCCCGGAAACGGACTGGAGACGGACCCAGCCACAGAGTGCCAGGCCACAGACAAAGACAAACCGCGAATGGACCAGCCTTCCCCCACGGCCGCGGGACTCCGGACGCCGCAGGTCACGAATAGACGCGAACTCACGGGTTTCCGCTGGCAGAGGCGGAGGGAGAGGGAGAAGCATTTTCCGGTTTGGGTAGCGAAAGAGTCTTAAGCTGGTCGCCAAACTTATGGAGTTCCGTTTGCAGCGCGTCCGTCTGCGTCCGAATCTCCGCGTTTAGTTCGTTTCTTCTGGGATCAGGAAGGAACAACACAGCTACTCCGCCGAGTATCAGCCCTAATAGGAAAGCCACGAGCGTTCTCATGTCTCACTCGTTCGCAATTGGTCACCGGGCCGGCTGTTTCTCGGCCTTATTCCTTTACCTTGGTCCAAACCGCGGTCCGGCCGATTAGCGAGATTCCGATATAACCCCTCAACTTCAGGGTATCGCCCCCGCTGTACTCCAGGAATGACGCGTAAGTATTACCAGTCTTTGGATCGTAAATGGTTCCATGGTCCCAGCGTCCTGATCCTTCCGGCGTGAAGCCGGTCATGAAAACCAGCCCAATAAGCGGCCGGTTTTTTTTGGTCGGATCAGGATTAGATAGGTCGGTTTTCTCAATCCCGTCCGTTGTGTACTCCTTGTTAAGCGCAGCGATTTTCCCGTTCAACTTTCCGTCCACCTCAAAAATCTCGATCTGGCCATCCTCGGCTTTCCAGAGCCCCACTGGGGGGCTTGCTTGGTCTGCTTTACTTGCGACCGGTAAGCTCGCCGAAGCTAGAAGTAACGCGAAGGAAGCGGCTTTTCGAAGACTGACGTACAAGCGGATCAACCCTCGGACCGAAATGCGATAAAACTCTGATTGCATAGCTAGTGTCCCCTCTGTCTGCTCAGGTGCTCACAAATGTAAACGCCTGGCTCTATAATTTATTCCCACAGGGATCCCGAGGTGCAACTTCGCGTCGCAGTTTTGACGGTCGCGCATTTTCCAGTTGCCAGGAGCGCGCCATCGTACTTTTGCAGGTGTGCTAAGCCGATAAACTGATGGCCGAACTTGTGTTACAGGCGACCATCTGGTAATAGCAAGGCGATCTTAAGGTAGGAAAGATCTATGGAAAACTTCACTTGGTTAGCGGCAGTGACTCTTTCGTTTTCTTTAGGGCCAGTCGTGGCCTTGATAGCGGGCATTCTGATTCTAATCATGCCGCGGCTGTTAAACTTCATCGTGGCGCTTTATCTGATCATCGTCGGCTTGAGCGGCCTTTTGCATTGGCCTCTATAGTTGGGGCCGGGAAAGACGCGCCAGCGACCTGAGCAGCCCCGATATCGCTTTCCGAGCTGGCAAAGAGAGTCGCCTATCCCCGCTTGGGCAAGGTTCCTTTTTCGATCAGGAGCTGCAGAGCATTATCAAATCCTGCCCAGGCCGCGGCGGCTAGGCTTCCCCCGGTACTCACCCGCCTGACACCGATATCGGCCAGGCTGGCAACGTCCATCTCGGGGCCAAGAAGCAGCGCATTCAGAGGCTTCGGCGCCACGGCCGAAACCACTTTAGCCATAGCGGAAAGGTCTCTAATACCAGGAGCATACAAGCAATCGGCTCCGGCATCCGCATATGCCACTAGTCGCTCAATCGTAGCGGTTAGATCGGTGCGTCCAATTAGGAATCCTTCCGACCGCGCAACCAAAATCACATCTTGGCCCGAGTTCGTAATAGCCTCTCGCGCAGCCTTGATCCGATCCACTCCCATAGGCAATTCGTAAAGACAACGTTCGGTTCGATCCTCGATCGAGAGTCCGGCCACCCCGGTGTCCAGAGCAAGGCTTACGTTGGCCGCAACCTCCTCGGGCTCATCGGCGAAACCCGATTCGAAATCGGCGTTAACCGGTAGATCGGTGGCGGCGCAGAGGAAACGTAAATGTTCGAGCACTTCGTCACGAGACAAGTCGCCGTCGTTACGTCCTAATGCCCAGGCGGCGCCAGCGCTGGTCGAAGCCAGCGCTTTGAACCCAGCCTTCTCGATACGCCTTATTCCGCCAACGTCCCATGGGTTAGGCAAGACAAAGCATCCCGCTTGATGGAGAGCATGAAAAGAGGCGCGTTTGGCGCGCACGTCCGTAGCCATATCCGGTGTTCCTTAAATCCATAAACGCAGCGTTCAACAAGAAAGGTTGGTTAAGCCGACACTGAGGCACAGAGCAAAAGAAATCCGAGGAGAAAGAAAACCGCGGAAGTGATTCGGACTATCCGCAGGGTTTGTTCACCAGAGACCGGGAAAGGGATGCCGCTTAAATCTTGTTCCGGCGGTAGATCTCGGAACGGG
>JGI12635J15846_10002365_pt1 | contig 16478 bp, 11 predicted proteins | sample BlaSpr_A8_OM2_M2_FD_15846 | JGI IMG/M metagenome (IMG submission 15846) | reverse complement strand
GAGAGCAGCCAGATTCACCGGGAATGGCGGCATAGCGCGCCGCAAGTAAGATAGGGAATCGGCGGCGGCTATGACCGCGCCAAGTCGGAGAGCCGCAAGCCCTGCGGCCTTGGAGAACGTCCGCGCGATGAACAGATGCGGGTACTTCCCGATGTACGGAACGGCTGTTACTCCGGAAAATTCAGCATAGGCCTCGTCGATGACGACGGCCGTGTTCGTCGCAATCCGCAAAATCTTCTCGATCTCGGTAACCTGCAGCAGAGTTCCCGTCGGATTATTGGGATTGGCGATGAACAGCACGCGGGGCTTCTTTTTCAGCGCGGCAAGAATGCCGGACAGCGGAAATTCCATCTCCGGCCCGTAACGCAGCGCCTCCACCCTGGCGCCCGCAATTTCCGCGTAATAGCGGTACATAGGGAACGTGGGCTCACAGGTAAGGATGCTCGACCCCGATTCCACAAAAGTGTCAAAGAAGACGCGTAGCGCATCATCGCCGCCGTTGGTGAGCATCAGTTCTTTCGACTGGACGCCAAAATGGCGTGCGAGACGCGCAGTGCTCCGCTGGTATTCGGGATACATCGCGAGCTGCTTGCCAGACATCTTTCCAAGGGCGCGGATGACTGTGGGCGAGCAGCCGGCGGTATTCTCGTTGAAGTCCAACCGCACCTTCCCTTCGCGGCCCTCGGCGGGAGCGTCGTACGTCTGGCGTTCGAGAATGGCCTTGCGCACGGGAAGATGAGCTGTCATGCAGGAAAACATAGCACAGGCGCCGCTCGCAAAGGCGCAGAGTCGTGCCGGGCCAGGGAGCCGCCGCTAGACAAAATGCGTGAAAAGGTTGTTTAGGGACTCCGCCAATGTCGGATGAGCGAAAATGGCTTCTCGCAAGNTGGTGAATGGCAGACGGCCCATCATCGCCAGTTCCAGCATCGCCATGATTTCGCCGCCCTCAATCCCCAGAATGGCGGCCCCAAGAATCTGGTTGCTCTCGGCGTCAACGATGGCCTTCATGAAGCCGCGNCTTTCATCAACTTCGAGCGCGCGGGCAACATANGTCAAGGGCATTTTGGCGACGCGAATTTTTTTGGTTTGCGAGCGCGCCTGCGCCTCCGTTATGCCCACGCGCCCAAGCTGCGGGTCGATGAAAACCGTGTAGGGCACGAGGCGATTCTCGGTTGTGGCGCTTCCCTTCTCGATCAGATTCGTGCGCAGAATCCGGAAATCGTCGTACGAGATGTGCGTGAACGCCGGAGGACCCTTTATGTCCCCCAGCGCGTAGATGCCCTCCACGTTAGTCTCCAGTTTTTCGTTCACCTTAATGAAGCCGCGCTCGTCTGTCGCAATTCCAGCAGCGCTGACATTCAGACTGTCCGTGTTGGGCGTGCGGCCCGTGGCTGTCAACAGGTGCGAGCCTTGAAGCGTACGCGGTTCCTTACCGGCACGAAGTGTGAGCTGAATTTGTCCGCCAGATTTAACGACGCGCTCGGACTTGGTGTTCAGCAGTACTTCGACCCCATCTTGCTTTAGGATGGCCAGCACCTCTTCGGCAACGTCCGCATCCTCGGCGACCAATAATTGCTCCCGGGAATGCACAATAGTCACGCGGCTGCCGAGCCGCCGGAACAGTTGCCCAAACTCCAGTCCAACGTAACCGCCGCCGAGCACGAGCAAATGTTCGGGAACAGAGTCCAGTTCCATGATTGAAGTGCTGTCGAGAAATGGCACATCCTTGAGGCCCTCTAACCTAGGCACCGATGGCCGCGCCCCGGCATTGATGAAAATGCGATCCGCGGAAAGTGTGCGTTGAGCTCCGTCCGTCATGCGCACGCTCACAGTTTTAGGGCCAGTGAAGCTCGCTTCCCCAAAGATCAGCTCGAGATTCGCTGTTTTTTCCAGGCGCTTTTGGCTGCCGTTGCGAAAACTATCGACAATTTCGCGCTTGCGCTGGCGCACCCGCTGCATATCGATGCGGATATCGCCGGTGTGCACACCGTAGTCCTTGCCGCGCCGAGCGAGGTACGCGACGCGGCCGCTCGCCACCATCGTCTTCGTGGGCGTGCAACCCTCATTGACGCAAGTGCCGCCAATGTGGCTTCGCTCGATGAGCGCCGTCCGCAGACCCGCCTTTGCCAGGGCGCCGCATAAAGGCGTGCCGCCCTGTCCAGAGCCGATCACGATCGCCTGGTAGTGATTAGGTGCAGTCATAGAACTCCTCGGGCGCTACATTACGAAAAGCTCGCGGATTGGGTGCGCGGTGTGTTGATTGGAAACAAGAGAAGCGGCTGCCCGCCTGCTCGCAGCCGCTAGGTCAAATTAGAATCGCGTGACGATGAACAGCGCGCCCGCAACCGCGACGATATCCTCGAGCACCGCGATGACAAAATCCGGAACCTTGAGCGCCCGCACCAGCCCGGTGCGCACCTGATAGCCTGCGAATGCTCCCGCCACGCCGCCGACCGCACCCAGGCATCCTCCGACAGCGGCAGATTGCCCGCCCGCAACCGCGACGGCCGCGCCCGAAAGTGCACCGAGAACGATCCGCGCAATCAAGGCCGGAGGCTTGGTGCGCGCGGGAGTCTTGGGAAGCTGATCCGCCACAAGCTCGACGGCCGCAAGAATCGTGAGGATCGCCACGGCAGCGGTCGACCCCATAAACGACAGTGAGGTCCCGTGAAGGTTGACCCAGCCGCGGTGCGCTGCCCAAGCAACCACAGCCGGCGCGGTCAGGGAGCGCAAGCCGGCAATAATGCCGATGCCGAACGCGAGAAACAAAACATGAGAGGGAGTCATGTGAGCAGAGCCTCTACTCGCTCGGCCCGTTTGTCAATCGAACACTTGGTTGACTTTCGCTTTTTATTCGCTATAATCGGACCCCGGTAGAGGAAACGGGAACGGCTGGCGGCTCCATTGCCTTTGGGCTCTCCCGGGCCGCCGGCCGTTTAAGAATCCCCGCTAAGTGCTTCGACCCCCCCCATTTCCGGAGCAGCGAAAAAGCCAAGTAATAGGGCGGACACACGCGCGCAGAGCCAGTTGCGGTGCAGCCTAGCCAAGCCCATACTCGGTGTATGGGCGTTCTCTTCCACCGCGGCTTCCGTTTGGCGTCCATCTGCGCACTCTCCCTTGCGGCCATGCCTGTCTCCGCGGATGAAATCCGCTTGAAAGACGGCAAGAAGCTGTACGGTGTGATCGTCGCGTACGAAGAAAACATGTTCAAGGTCAAAACTGACTTTGGATATGTGCTGGTCGAGAAGGACAAGATTGCTTCGATAATACCCAGCGCTCCCGCGGGCTCGGAAGCGCAGCCCGCTCCGAAAAATGGTGCAGACTCGTCCAAGACCAGCGCGAATGCACAGCCGAAAGCCGAGATCGCCGTTGCTTCCACCACGGACGTAACACCTTCTGCCGCCAATGCCAGCGCGAAGGCAATCATCCCGGGTGCAGGCAAGCGAGACAAAACCGACAAGACGGCGGGAAAGATCACCAGCACTGCGGTCAAGCCGGGCCTTCCCGCAAATGCGCCAACCGGCGAACCCGTTGCGCCGGCGTTAAAAGGTTCCCCCACCGCTGCTAACGCGGCCTTTCCCTCCGCAGCCTCGCAGCCTGCGCCGCCGAAAGAGCCTGAGGTTCCCGCTATCCGCGAGGATGTCCAGGGCAATCTCTACACGAACTACACGCACGGATTCCGGATGTACAAAGCGCCGAGCTGGCAGCTAATCGATGACGCGCGCAGCGCCCTTCCGAACGCGATTGTCGCCATGGGCACGTCCAACGAATCTTCGCTCATGGTGATAGGCCGCGAGAAAACAAAGGAGCCGCTGGACTCCGCGGCAGTATCGGTTGAAAGGCGGCTGCACGAGGTCTACGAAAATTATCAGCGCGCTTCGCAACGCAAAACGGTTGTCGGCGGATCGCCCGCCGTGGAGTTTCGCTATCGCGGCAAGGCCGATGAGCACGATTGGTCCGGCACGCTTGTAGTTATTAGCCGCTCCGGCGACATTTTCACCGTCCTCGGCATGACCTACGCGGACAGCGATTTGATCCAAATCCAGGAAAATGTGATTGCCAAGGCCATTGCCAGCCTCAGCTTCGACGTTCCCGAAACAAAAAAGTAAACTCCGGCAGTAAAAGCGTTTGAAAGTTAAAGGCGCGAGATTATTCCGAGCGTTCCACTACTTCACTCTCAACTTTTCCGCTCTTGCCTTTAGTCGGACGCGCCCGCGGAATGTTCCGGTGACTTGCGGTACTCGCGGATCAGCGCGATGAGCGCCTGTGCGGCGCGCGGCAGGCTGCGATCTCGCCGGTACACAAGCCCAAGTTCGCGAAACAGGTCGACCCCTTCCACGTTGAGCAGTTTCACTTCGCCGGCTTTCACCTGGTCCCGCGCAAAACTTTCGCTGATGAACGAAACGCCCGCATCCGCTCCCACAAAGCGTTTGATCATCCCGATGCTGGGCAGCTCCATGGTGACGTGAATCCGTGATCGATACGGCCTAAACAATTTGTCAAGCACCTGCCGCGTGAAGCCAGTACGCGGAAAAATGAGCGGCTGCGAAGCCACTTCCTCCAGCGTCAACTTCGAACGCTGCGCCAGGGGGTTGCGCGTGCTGACCATGAACCGCAACCGGTCGCGATGAATGTGGTGCACTTTCAAGTTCGGTGATTTCGTCGGCAAAGTAACTATGCCGACATCGATCGAGCCATCTTCGACGCGTTGCAAAATCTTGTGGCTGAAATTCCGGTAAATGCTAATGTGCACCAGCGGAAAGCGCCGCTGAAACTCCGCAAAAATATCCGGCAAAAGATACAAGCAGGTTGCTTCGTTGGCCCCGAACACCACCGGACCCTGCACGACGTTGCCGCGATCGGCAACCACTTGAACAGACTCGTCTCGCAGCCGTAGCAACTTCTCCGCGTACTCGAAAAGCACTTCCCCTGCCGGAGTCAGCTCCACGGATTTTGCAGAGCGATCCAGCAGCCGCGCATGATAAGCCTGCTCCAATTGCCGTATCTGCGCGCTCACCGCGGACTGCGAGCGAAACACTTTTTGCCCCGCGCGCGAAAAACTCTTCAGCTTGGCAACGTAGACAAATGTAGCAAGTTGGTCGAAATCCATAAGTAAATCGCTCGACGTGGATTATAGCGGAACCAATGCGTCGTGCGCGGTCGTAATCTCTTTCTAGGCATGCAGCGCTGCCTGTGAAATTGCCGGAAGCTCCGGCGCAACGAGCAGGGGCTGGCGCTGCTGCAAACGCTCCAGCACTGGCTTCCATGTGTCCGCGATCGTGCCCTGGAAATGCACGGGCTGCACGCGCACAAGCGGCAGCGCCCCTCTCTTCGACAACAAACGCGCCGCGCGTGGACTCGCGGTGAAATGATGGTGCGCTTCCAGAACGCGCCGTAGCCACAATTGCTCGTCAGATTCAATGTCCGCTAGCGCCACGAATTCGCGGTGCAGAACATCCTCAGCTTCGGCGCGCATTACGTACGCCAGTCCGCCCGTCATACCGGATCCAAAATTGAGTCCGAGCGGCCCGAGCACCAAGACCACTCCCCCGGTCATGTATTCGCATCCGTGCTGCCCGACGCCTTCGACAACCGCCAGCGCTCCGCTGTTCCGAACCCCAAAGCGCTCGCCAGCTCGCCCGGCAAGGAACAGTTGGCCAGAAGTCGCGCCATAAAGCACGGTGTTTCCCGCAAGCACATCTCCTCGACGCGAAGCCGCCGAGCCCGCGGAAATCGCAATTGTTCCGCCGGAGAGCCCTTTGCCCACGTAGTCGTTCGCTTCGCCGGATAATTTCAATGTCACACCGTCCGCCAGGAAAGCGCCGAAGCTTTGGCCCGCGGACCCCGTGAACGCCTGCGTAAACTCCTGATCGAGCCAGCGGTCCTGCGCCCGCCGCCGCATCAATTCCCCGCTCAGGCCTGTCCCCACGCTGCGATCCGAATTGTGAATCGGCTGTGGCTCGGCTTGCGGCACAATCGCGCTACTAAGGTGCAGCGAATCTTCCAGCGCANCGGAGTGATCCGTTGGAACCTGCTGCGGCGCTACCCGCCGCGTTTCCGAAATTGGAACCACCAAGAACGCGTCCATTCCCGACCGCGTTCCCAATCGGTCATACCATCCGCGCAGTTCACTGAGTGACCGTACACCGAGTTGCGCCATCCGCTTGCGCACCTCTTCGGCCAGCGCCAGGAAGTACGCCACCACCATTTCCGGCTTGCCATTGAAACGCAGCCGCAATTTTTCGTCCTGTGTGGCAATTCCCACCGGGCAAGTGTTCAGATGACACTGTCGCGCCATCACGCAGCCAATCGCCAGCAGCGACGCCGTGCCGAAGCCAAACTCATCCGCACCAAGAATCGCCGCAATCAAAATGTCGCGAGAGAATTTCAGGCCTCCGTCCACGCGGAGAGAAAGGCGTGAACGGAGGCCCGCGCGAACCAGTGTGTCATGCGTTTCGCGCAAACCAATTTCCCACGGCAAGCCCGTGTTCTTGATCGAAGTAAGCGGCGAAGATCCCGTCCCGCCATTGTGCCCGCTGATTGTGATGACATCCGCTCCCGCTTTCGCCACGCCCGCGGCGATAATGCCTACGCCCGACCCGGACACCAGCTTCACGCCGATGCGCGCCTGCGGATTCACAGTGCGCAAATCGTGAATCAGCTGCGCCAAATCTTCGATGCTGTAAATATCATGGTGCGGAGGCGGAGAAATCAGCGGCGTCCCCGGCGTGGCGTGCCGAATGCGCGCGATATATTCCGTGACTTTGCGCGCCGGAAGCTGCCCGCCTTCCCCGGGCTTCGACCCTTGCGCCATTTTGATTTCAAGCTCCTGCGCGTGCACCAGGTAATCCGCGGTCACTCCGAATCGCCCGGAAGCCACCTGCTTGATCTTGTTCGCCGCGTTCGGCTCGCGCCGATATAGCGAAGGATCCTCGCCGCCCTCTCCCGTGTTGCTGCGCCCACCAAGCGAGTTCATCGCCAGGGCAAGCGTCCGATGCGCCTCCAGGCTTAGCGACCCCAGCGACATCGCTTGCGTGCTGAAGCGCCGCACAATCGAGTCGATAGTCTCAACTTCTTCCACCGCAACGGGAGGCGCCGGCACCGTCTCCAGCAGGTCGCGCAGGAACACCGTGCCCTGGCTCTCCGCCAGTTCCTCGAATGCGGCAAATTTCCCCGCCNCCGGCGCACGCACATGCGCGTGCATGCGCCGCACAATTTCCGGTGAATTAGCGTGAAGCTCNGCTCCTTTGCGGAACCGATACAAGCCCGCGTCCGTCAGTTCGGTAGAAGCGCCCGAAAACGCCGCGCGGTGCATGCGCAAATAGTCGCCGAGCAGGTCGTCCAAGCTCTTCTGGCCCGGAAAATCAGCAGCGTCCTCAAAAAATTCCACGCAGACCTCTTCCGACAGCCCGACAATCTCAAAAAGATGGCTGTTGCGATAGCTCGCCAGCGTCGAAACCCCCATCCTCGCCAGCACTTTGCGCAACCCTGCCACAATAGCGTCGCGCATTCGCTCCGTCCCGCCCGCCTCCAGCGATTCCGCGAACTGCTCGGCAAGATAGGGAACGACCGCGTTTGCGCCGGCAGCCACCAGCAACGCCACGTGATGCGTATCGAAAACCTGCGCCGATTCCACAATCAGCGGTACGTCCCATAATCCTTCGCGAACCATCGCCTTCCACACCGCCGCAGTCGCCAGCAGCGCCGGAAGGGCCGCGCGTTCGCTGCTGATGGCGCGATCCGAAAGGAGGAGAAGCCCCGGACGCACGCTGCCACTCAGAGGGGTAGTCAACTGAGCCAAACTGCAGCGAGCGCCCGGGACTTCGTTGGGGGCGGAAAAAGTAAAGTCAATGTTCTGTACGGGGCCGAACGTCGTAGAAAGCTCGGCGAGCTGCGCCGCGCTAATCAGCGGACTCGGCAGCACGATCCCGTTCTTCAGATGCACCGCAAGCGACATCACGTGTGATTCGCGCAGCGGATCGATCGGCGGATTGGTTACCTGCGCGAAACGTTGTTTGCAGTAGTCCCATAGCGTCCGCGGCAAATTTGAGAGAAACGCCGGCGGCGCGTCGTCCCCCATGCTCCAGTCCGCTTCTTTTCCTTGAACCAACGCCGAAAACAGAATTTTGAATTGGTCTTCAGTCCAGCCCGCCGCCGCAGCCATGCGCTCCGGACGCTCCACGCTTGCAGCCGCCGCAGCGCCCGAGACACTGAGCTGCCGTACGACCGGCAGCGAGCTGCGCGATTGCAGCGTAGCCAGCCTTTTCAGGATCTCCCGATAGCGAAAAACAGCTCCCGTCGCCGGATTCGCCAGGATCATTTCGCCAGGGCCGAGCCGCTGGCGCTCCGCGATGCGCGACTCCTCCAGATCGATAATGCCCACCTCGGATCCTGCAATAAGCAATCCATCGTGGGTCAGCGTGTAGCGCAGCGGTCGCAACCCGTTGCGATCCAGCTTCGCTCCAACAAACTGCCCGTCGGAGAAAACCAGCGCTGCCGGGCCATCCCACGGCTCGCCGTGCTCCGACAAGGACGCCAGCGCCGCCCGAACATCGCGCGAAAGCAGCGGATCATTTTCAAACGCAGGCGGCACCATCGAGAGCATCGCCGCGTCCGCGGAAAATCCTTCCAGCAGTTTCAACTCAAATCCATTGTCGAAGCTCGCCGAATCGCTGACGTTTTCCTCGAGAAGCTGCAGCCACGGGCCAGCGGTAAGCTTCGCCCGAACCTCCCGTTCTTTAGCGCGGAGCCAGCGGCGATTGGAAACAATCGTGTTGATTTCGCCGTTGTGCGCCACGTACCGGAACGGCTGCGCCAGATGCCACGACGGCTGCGTGTTGGTCGAATACCGCTGGTGAAAAACAGCAAAAGTCGTGGCGAAGGCTGGATCGCGTAAATCTTCGTAGAACTGCGGAAACTGCCACGGTGTCAGTAACCCCTTGTAAACCACCGTCTGCGAAGAAAGCGAGCAGATGTAACAGCGCGCTGGCAAAAGTGACTCGGCGCGTTTGCGCAGCACTGCCAGTCGCCATTCAAACCGGGCCGCCCCACGCGCCGGATGAAACAGCTCAACGAAGAACTGCCAGGTTTCCGGCATCGTCTCGAGCGCTAGCCGCCCCAGCGAATGGGTGTTCACCGGAACGCGTCGCCACCCCAGCACCCGCAGCCGCTCCACATCCGCAGCCGCTTCTATAGCAGCGCGAGCATCAGCCGCCGAGCCGGCAGGGAAAAAAGCAAAACCCAGCCCGAAGACCTCCGGAAGCGCGATCCCCTGCTCCTGCGCCTGTGCGCGAAAGAAAGCCTCCGGAATGGAGGTCAGCAGCCCCGCACCGTCTCCGCTGGCGCCATCCGCGTCGACACCGCCGCGGTGCGTCAAGCGCTCCAGCGCCGTCAATGCATGCTCAATGATGTCGTGATTCGGTGCGCCGCCAAGGCGAGCGATAAAGCCTGTTCCGCAGGCGTCGTGATCTGGGTGTCCCCAATTGGGGTGAGGGCACATGGTTGTTTATCGAACGCGGAGGGCCTGCTTGTACAACGCAGAATTTGCATTCGACAAATCGAATTTTGTGCGGCAGCCCTGCAGACGCTGGATTGTTAGAACTTTGTGACTTCCGAGAAGTGAAAATCGCGGACTTTCATCGCCGGAACGACCATCTCGAAAGCCTCCTCACCGGTTGCCCGGACCGCCGGTCCAAGCATCTCGACATTGCGCAGCATCTCCAGAATCGACTGGTTAAACCGGAAATTNCGCGCCGCCGAAGTCACCCGTCCCTTTTCCACCAAGAACAGCCCGTCCCGGGTCATTCCGGTCATGATTTTTTCGTAGGGATCGACNTCGCGGATGTACCACAGCCGCGTCANCAGCAGCCCCCGCTCGGTCGAAGCAATCATTTCCTCCAGCGATGACTTGCCGCCCGAAAAGACCAAGTTCATNGGCGCTTCGCCGTATTCGTTAGGCAGCATAAAGCCGTGGCCGGTTGGCTTCTTCCTTGCCAGTTTCGCGGAAGCCCGCGAATACACCAGGTTCTTAGGCACGCCGCAATCCACCAGCAGCACTCGCTGCCGCGGTATGCCTTCGCCATCGTAGGGAACGCCAAGCTGCAATGGATGGTAGACGTCGTCCACAATGCCGATGTTCTTGCCGAACACCTGCTTGCCCATGCGCTCGTTAAAGCAAGACCGCTTGTCCCGCACCGCCGTCGCCGCGAAGTCATAAAAGAGAAAGCCCACCAGGTCGAGCACGGCTGCCGGCTCCAGAATCACCGTGTACCGGCCCGGCGCAAGCTCGTGCGCGTCGGTGGCGCGATGCGCCTTATCGCTCGCGCGTTCCGCCAATCGCTGCGGATCGATGTCAGAGACGTCTGCAGCATTTTCCTTGGCCCAGCTTGCCGCCGAGCCTTCCTGCATGGTGATGGAAAACACCGCGTGCGTATCTCGGTACGCCGCAAACAGGCCGCGCGAATTCCCCATCGCGCTTTGCGACTGCGCGCTCGAGAAAATGCCCGCAGCCGTCTGGCCTTTTTTGATCGCCAGATCGCAAGTCTGCCGCACCGCACGCGCGCGATCTTCCGGCGTCAGTGCCGCGGTCCGCTTGATGAAACGGTTAACCTTGCGGTAGCGCTGCTTCCCGGGCATCGGCAGTAAATGTGGATTTTTCGGCTGGCTATGCGCCAAGGAAAGACACGCCTCGATGGCCGCACGTAGCGAATCTTCATCTGTCCGATTCGTCGTGGCTCGCGCGGTGCGCTGGTCCACCTGCGTTCGAACCGACACGTTCACCTTGTGCTCCGCCACATTTTGGTGAATGCCGTTATTGGCAAAGCGCGTCAGCGCGCTAATAGTTTCATCGACGTGTACTTCCGTCTCCGCAACGCCAATAGATTTAGCCAGCCGCAGCACCGTATCGACGATGCCCCGAAGATAGCGCTCCGGAAACAGTTGCTGCCTGGGGGCTGCAGCCGGGTTAGATTTACGCGCTGCGCTCATTGTTTGGAAAACGCCGTCCCAATCCGCACGTTGCGAAACCGCGAAGGCGAAGCCCCATGGCCAGTTCCCATGGTCTGCATCGGCTGGCCCTTCCCGCAATTCGGCGTGCCCCAAAGCGTCCAATGTTCGCGCTTGCAAATCGCGTCGCACGAATTCCAGAACTCCGTCGTAATTCCGCTGTAGCTCGGATTCTTCAACATCCGGCCGCGCTTTCCATCCTTGATCTCCCAGCTAATTTCCGTCGAAAACTGAAACTGATACCGCCGGTCATCGATGGACCACGAACGATTCGTCTCCATCAGAATCCCATCGTCAGTATCTGTTATCAGGTCATCGAATGACCACGTTCCCGGCAGCAGGCTCACATTAGTCATTCGAATGATCGGCAAACGATTCCAGCTTTCCGTGCGCATCGTTCCGGAAGAGCGATTGAGCCCGATGAGGTGCGCCGTCTCGCGATTGGAAAGATACCCACGGAACTGCCCAGCCTTGATGATGTCGGTACACTGCGCTGGCACGCCCTCATCATCGTACGCGAATGTCCCTAGCCCCTGTCCGTGATCGAGCCGCGCGTCGGCAACCACGTTCACAATGTCGGACGCGTAGCGAAGTTTGTTGAGCTTATCCAAGGTAAGAAAACTCGTGCCCGCGAAATTCGCTTCCTGCCCCAGCACACGATCCAGCTCAATCGGATGCCCCACCGATTCATGAATCTGCAAACCCAACTGGCTTCCGCCCAAAATCAGCGTCCCCGTTTTTTGCGGGCACTGCGCCGCCGCATGCAATGCCACCGCTTCTTCGGCAATCAGCGGCGCATGTTTCAGTAAATCGAGCGACTCCACCAGCTCATACCCTTGCAACGCATGCTGTCCGCCAAAACTGTTCGGGTACGACCGCTTCTGGATTTCGTCGCCCTGAAATGAAGTGGCCACAATCCCGCAGCCGGTAATCACTTTTCTCTGGTGAATGCGCGAACCGATACTCGAGGCAAACCACGAATCAATCTTCCGAAACTGCATGTCCGTCTCGGTCAGCGTCACGCCTTTAACGCGCCGCATCTCCGCGTCCGCGGCCAACAGCAACGCCAGCTGCGTTTCCAGTGGAATTTCGAACGGATCCTTGCGAAACGGGCTCTGCCAGCTATCCACATATGCATCTTCCGGCGTCATCACCACGTCTTCGCGCTTCGCCAGCGCCGAAGCCTTTGCGATGGACACCGCCTGCGCCGCGCAGGCCGCCACACCATCCCGCGTCAACCGGTCCGTAGACGCAAATCCCCAAGCACCATTCGCCAACACGCGAATGCCCAGCCCAATCGACTCCGATTGCGCCAGCGTCCCCACTTCACCGTTCTTTGTGGTCAAGTCGCGCTGTCGCAAATGCATCACGCGCACGTCCGCGTAAGATGCGCCTCTGATTTTTGCGGTATCAAGTGCTGCGGTGGCCAGATCGTACATGCGGCGGAAAGCGCTCCAGACTTTTACTTCCCAACCTTCTCAGGCGGAACATCTATGATGTCATCAAGCGTAAATTTCTGTCCATCTCAGCGGTTGGATGTCGACGCCTTCGTTTTGTTTTGCGGCGTACTCTTTCGCTCGCCAGCGCATCGGGTTGCATCGATCGCGACGTCGGCACTGGAAGCAGCCGCAAAAGCACAGGGAACCTGCAACTCAACCTTGAACTTCAACCACTCAATGGAACCGAGATCCTTGTCGCCACCGGTCGGGTTTACGCGGGAGTCCAATATCGTGACTCGGCCCTTCGATACAGAAAAGGCTTTCAGATCTCGTACCGCATCCTCTGACTCCTTGCCGAGTTCTTCTGGAGTTCTGTGGTCGGATAGTGGGTGTGACGAGATGGCCAAATCAACTAGGTCGGCGGCGCGGTTGAACTGCTGCTCGTTCAAAACAAAGTTGAAATCTCTTGGGGACTCGCGAACCGCTTCCTCAGCGCTCGTTCCGTAGGCTGTATCCAGGTAGCGAACGTTGTTGAAATGATAGGGAGGCGTTACAACCCATACGTACTCTCGTTCTGCCGGTTGATCTTGAATTTCAGGAACCACTTCGATCGTCCATCCGTAAGATGCGTTCGCCGGATTCAAACGGAACAGCAGCTTTCCGCCGAATTTCCGTTCAAATTTCTCGCCCGAAGGAACCTCGCCGGCAAAGGAGAGTCGAAGGCACGGTGCTGCTTCCTCGAAAGGAGAATCCATGGTCCCGCAGCCACTTTGCTGCGCGACCTTTGGTTGAGTTGAAGACGCTTGCGCATTCGCTTTTGCGATCGAAAGAGCGAATGCGCTCAGGAATAGCTCTGCGATGACCACACGGGCTAGCTGCAACGTTGCGGGGGAAGAGCGTTGCATTGTTTTTTGGCGAGTGACGCGTCGAAAAGTTCTGAAAAACTAGGTGCCTTCTTGCCAGGAGGCGAGGTAGTGCTCTTGCTCGGGCGTGAGCTTGTCCAGTTTGTGGCCCATCGATTCCAGCTTGAGGCGCGCGATCTCCCGGTCCAGATGTTCCGGCACAACGTAGACTTGCGGCTTCAGCGCCTTGTAATTCTTCAGCAGGTATTCCGCCGAGAGGGCTTGATTCGCAAAGCTCATATCCATCACCGCGGCGGGATGCCCTTCCGCAGTCGCCAGATTCACCAGGCGCCCTTCGCCGAGCAGATATACTTTGCGTCCGCCCTTTAGCACATATTCATCAACCAGCGGCCGCACTTCCCTCTTGCCGCTGGACAATTTCTCCAACGCAGGAATATCAATTTCCACGTTGAAATGGCCCGAGTTGCAAACCACTGCGCCACTCTTCAGCACTTCAAAATGCTCGGCGCGAATCACGCTCTTGTTCCCAGTCACGGTGATGAAAACGTCGCCTTCTTTTGCGGCATCCGCCATCGGCATCACGCGGAAGCCATCCATCGCTGCCTCGATGCCCTTGGTCGGATCAATTTCCGTTATGATGACGTCCGCGCCGTGCCCCTTCGCGCGCATCGCGATGCCGCGCCCGCACCAGCCGTACCCCGCAACCACTACCTTCAGCCCGGCGAGCAGGAGATTTGTAGCGCGAATCACTCCATCCAGCGTCGACTGCCCCGTGCCGTAGCGATTGTCGAAGAAATGTTTAGTCTGCGCGTCGTTCACCGCGATAATCGGATACTTCAGCGTGCCATCCTTGGCCATCGCGCGCAGCCGAATCACGCCCGTGGTCGTCTCTTCCGTGCCAGCAATGACATTCGGCACTAGGTCGGTGCGCTTGGTCAGCAGCATGGTCACCAAGTCCGCGCCATCGTCCATGGTGAACTGCGGTTTGTGCTCCAGCGCCGCGCTCAGGTGCGAGTAGTAAGTCTGATTGTCCTCGCCCTTGATGGCGTAAGTGGGAATATTGAAATCGCGGTTCAGCGAAGCCGCCACTTCATCCTGCGTGGAAAGCGGATTCGACGCGCACAGAACTACTTCCGCGCCTCCGTCACGCAAGGTAATCGCCAGGTTTGCAGTTTCGCTCGTCACGTGCAGGCAAGCCGAAGCGCGCAATCCCTTTAGCGGCTGCTCCTTCGCAAAACGCTTGCGAATGATCTCAAGCACGGGCATCTGCTGCGCCGCCCATTCGATTTTGCGCTTGCCGGCATCCGCCAGCGAAATATCCTTTACATCGCCTTTTTTCATTTCCGCGATAGCCAAAGTGATGCTCCTAAAATTTGAGATTCCTAACGTCAACGCTGAAACGGCGATTTGTGTCGGCTATGTCGAAATTATGCGAGGCTCTACGCTCGCGCGCCCACTTCGATGCCCGCGCTGGAGCTCGCACCCAAGCCCGCGGCTTTGCGCAGAGCGGCAGCGCGATCCGTGCGCTCCCACGTGAAGCCCGGGCCGCTGCGCCCAAAATGCCCGTACGCCGCGGTGGGCTTGTAAATCGGGCGGCGCAAATCCAGCGCCTCGATAATTCCCTTCGGCGTCAGCGGAAAATTCTCACGTACTAGCGCGGTAATGCGCTCTTCCGGAACGTTCTCCGTGCCAAACCCATCGACCATCACGGAAACCGGCTCCGCCACTCCAATCGCATAGGCTAGCTGCAGTTCCGCCTTGCGCGCCAAACCCGCAGACACAATATTCTTCGCGATGTACCGCGCCATGTAGCAAGCCGAGCGGTCCACCTTGGAGGATCCTTGCCGGAAAACGCGCCGCCGCCATGACGGCTGTAGCCGCCGTAGCTGTCCACGATGATTTTGCGCCCCGTCAATCCCGCGTCGCCCATGGGCCCGCCAATGACAAAGCGTCCCGTAGGATTGATGTGGTACTTCGTGTTGCGATCGAGCATGGATGCAGGCACGATCGGGCGAATGACGAGCTCCATGACCGCTTCGTGCAGATTCGCCGTGGAAACCTTCTCATCGTGCTGCGTCGAATCACCACGGTGTCCACGCGCACCGGACGTCCATTGCGGTATTCGACTGTGACTTGGGATTTTCCGTCGGGACGAAGGAAACCAACTTTCTTGGACTTGCGAACTTCGGAGAGGCGCTGCGTAAGGCGGTGGGCCAGTTGGATGGGCATGGGCATTAGTTCGTCGGTTTCGTCGCAAGCGAAACCAAACATCAACCCTTGGTCACCCGCCCCGCCGGTATCTACGCCCATGGCGATGTCCGGCGACTGGCGCTTCACGGTGCACATGACCGCGCATGTATAACCGTCGTAGCCGTAAGTCGCGTCGTCATAGCCGACGCCGCGAATCGTGTCGCGCACCAAGTCGTCGTAATCCACGTGCGCGCTGGTGGTGATTTCTCCGGCGACCACGGCCAAGCCGGTGGTCACCAGCGTTTCGCACGCCACGCGGCCCATGGGATCCTGCCGCATTACTTCATCGAGAACGGCGTCGGAAATTTGATCGGCGATCTTGTCGGGATGGCCTTCGGTAACAGATTCGGAAGTAAACAAGAAATTGCGTAATCCTTCGCTCAAGACAGGATCTCCTTTTTCAAAGCTTCAAAACTTGGACGCAAAGCGGCAACCACAAATGCGCAGGGGGAACACAGCCCGCTTCAGGCCTAATTTTCATGTCATCTGCTTGTCTTCAGTAAGCTACCATCCTGACCCGCAAGAAGCAACGAGGTCCTCTGCAGACCTACCCCCACCCCGGGTGTTTTGCGAAAGAGGCTGCAAGCTATTGATTTTGCCAGAGATAACTTTTTTGGGTGCGCCAAAGAGGCTGCAAATTATTGCAACCAAATAGTTTAGGCCGGAAACTGGCTGCAAACCGGTGGATGGATGTGCCAGAAGCAGCGCCCCAGCCTCTTGTGACTTGCGATCGTGACAAAGCGGCGATTGCATGGCGAATGGTAGCGTGGAATTAATTCAAGGGTAAAGGAGAAAGCAGCGAACGGTCGAAATCGAGGGTCGAACGGCGATTATTGGGATTGAATGGTTCCGAAGCCTGCCGGTTGGAGCTGTGGCTTCGCCGCCTCGAAGAAACCATGTTGCTGCGTGCTACAGGCGGGCG
>JGI12635J15846_10002364_pt1 | contig 16483 bp, 17 predicted proteins | sample BlaSpr_A8_OM2_M2_FD_15846 | JGI IMG/M metagenome (IMG submission 15846) | reverse complement strand
ATCGGCGGCTTCGGGTTGGGGTTGGTGAGCAAAACGATCGAGCCGTTCTGGGGCGCGGTGCTCGCGAAAATCGCGGTGCTCGTGCTGATCGTGTTGTTCATCCAGAAGCGTCCTCAGGGCATGTTCGCCCTGAAGGGCCGCAGCGCAGAGGTTTGAGATGAATACGCCAAACGTCTCCGCGAATCTCGACGTCGCGCCACAACCCGACGAGCAGGCAAAGCGCGAAGGCTTTGCGTTGGGCCTGCCGCCCCGCGCCGCCCTGCTTCCTCGCAGCGGCTGGATCGCGCTGATCGCGTTCATCATCGCAATGGGCATCTGCGTGCCGGTCGCCGCGCTCGTGCTGCCGGAGTCGAGCACGTTCCACCTGAGCGCCTATTCAATGACGCTCGTCGGCAAGCTCATGTGCTATGCCATCGGCGCGCTGGCGCTCGATCTCGTCTGGGGCTATTGCGGCATTCTGAGCCTCGGCCACGCGCTGTTTTTTGCCCTCGGCGGATATGCGATGGGCATGTACCTGATGCGCTCCATCGGTCGCGAAGGCAACTATCAAAGCGACCTGCCCGACTTCATGGTCTTCCTCGACTGGCACAAGCTACCGTGGTATTGGCAAGGCACTGAACATCTTTGGTACGCGCTCCTACTCGTGATCCTGGTGCCGGGCATTCTCGCCTGGGTCTTCGGCTTCTTCACCTTCCGCTCGCGTGTGAAAGGCGTGTATCTGTCGATCATCACGCAAGCCATGACCTTCGCCGCGATGCTGCTGTTCTATCGCAACGAAACGGGCTTCGGCGGGAACAACGGCTTCACGGATTTCAAGCGCATAGCAGGCTTTCCGATCACGTCGGCCAGTACGCGCACCGTGTTGTTCCTCATGACCCTCGGCGTGCTGATCCTTGCGTTTATCGCGGCACGGGCGATCGTTACGTCGAAGCTCGGGCGAGTCGTGACCGGTGTGCGAGATGGTGAAGCGCGGCTGATGTTCCTGGGCTATAGCCCGCTGTCGTACAAGCTGTTTATCTGGACCGTATCTGCTGTGTTGTGCGGCATCGCCGGCGCGTTATACGTGCCGCAAGTCGGCATCATCAACCCGAATGAAATGTCACCGGGTAACTCCATCGAAATGGCGATCTGGGTCGCCGTCGGCGGTCGAGGGACGCTTATCGGGCCGATCATCGGCGCGTTCGCGGTGAATGGCGCGAAGAGCTTTTTCACGGCGAACTTCCCTGAATACTGGCTGTTCTTTCTGGGCCTGATCTTCACGCTCGTGCCCTTGCTGCTGCCGAGCGGAATCATGGGCCTCATCGATATCGCCCTGCGCAAGAAGAAAGCGGGAGGACATTCACATTGACCACCTTATCGATCCCATTAGCTAACGCATACAACGCATTGATCGTGGACCTGCCGCCGCTGCCGGAACTCAACGAAAAGAGCGAACGTAATCAACACGGCATCACGGGCCTCGGCCACGTGCTGGAACCGGGCGAGATCGATGTCTCCCACGGCACGATTCTTTATCTCGAAGACGTGACCGTGAGCTTCGATGGTTTCCGCGCGCTGAACAAGCTGACGTTGTCTATCGATGTCGGCGAACTGCGCTGCGTGATCGGTCCGAACGGCGCAGGCAAGACCACGATGATGGACGTCATCACTGGCAAGACACGTCCGGATTCGGGCAAGGTTTTTCTCGGCCAGACCTTCGATCTCACGCGTATGTCGGAGCCGGTGATCGCGCGTACAGGTATCGGGCGGAAGTTTCAGAAGCCGACCGTGTTCGAGAATCATCCGGTCTGGGAGAACCTCGAACTCGCGATGAAAACGAACAAGGGCTGGCTCGCGTCGCTCAGATCGAAGCTGGATCGCGAGGCGCAGGCGCGCATCGAAGAGACGCTGGAACTGATCCATCTCGAAGCCGATGCCACACGTTTCGCAGGCGAGTTGTCGCACGGTCAGAAGCAGCGGCTGGAGATCGGCATGTTGCTGATGCAGCAGCCCGCTCTCCTTTTGCTCGATGAACCCGCCGCCGGCATGACGGACCACGAGACCATGCAGTTAGCGGAGTTGCTGAACAAGCTGCGCGGCACGTGTTCGATGATGGTCGTCGAACACGACATGGAATTCGTCGCGGCGCTTTCCGGCGATACCGGACGCGTGACGGTGATGGCCGAAGGCAGCGTGCTTGCGCACGGCACGCTCGACGAAGTGAAGCGCAACGAGAAGGTGATCGAGTCGTACCTCGGTCGATAAGGGAATTTTAGAAATGCTCGAAGTCGATTCGCTTAATCAGTTCTACGGCGGCAGCCACATCCTTCGCGATGTGAAGATGACCGTGCCCGATGGAAAGCTGACGGTGCTGCTTGGACGTAACGGCGTCGGTAAGACCACACTGCTGCGCTGTTTAATGGGCGTCGTGCCCACGAAAAGCGGCACGATCTCATGGCGCGGCGCGAAGATTTCATCGATGCCGACCTACAAGCGCGTATCAAGCGGCCTGGCTTACGTACCGCAAGGCCGCGATATCTTCGGCCGCCTGACTGTCGAAGAAAACTTGCTGGTGGGCGCGGCGAGCCGTAAAGCGCCATCGAAAGTACCGGACCGGATCTACGAACTTTTTCCCGTGCTGAAGGAGATGAAAAGCCGTCGCGGCGGCGACTTGTCGGGCGGTCAACAACAGCAGCTTGCAATCGGCCGCGCGCTGATGAGCGAACCGCAGTTGCTGATCCTCGATGAACCCACCGAGGGCATCCAGCCATCCATCATTCAGGATATCGGGCGGACCTTGCGCCAACTCGTCGATGAAATGGGCATGACCGTGCTGCTCGTCGAACAGTATTACGACTTCGCCCGCGAGCTGGCAGACAGGTATTGGGTCATGAGTCGCGGTGAAATCGTCGCGGGTGGTGCGGGCGCGGATATGGAAGCGCATGGCGTGCGGGAGTTGATCGCCGTCTGACGTTCGCCTTACCATGGCGGCTCGTTCCGATCGTTAACCCCTCATGCATCACGAACCTATAGCCGCACTCTTGCCATCGACCGTCTCAGACTCCAGCGAGTGGCACGGCAAGCTCGAACTCGGCTTCACGCATCAGCCTCCGGGGCGGACGGCGCTCACGCATCGGAAGCACGTTGGACCCTTGCGCATGCAACGGCCTTTGTACCCCGAAGGCGAAACCATCTGCCACGCGGTGATCGTGCATCCGCCAGGCGGTGTGGCGGGCGGCGACCGGCTTGCGATCGATATCGATCTGGCTCCCGAAACGCACGCGGTTATCACGACGCCCGGCGCGACCAAGTGGTACAAGGCGAACGGCAAGCTCGCGACGCAGCGCATCGATATCCGCGTTGGCGCGCATGCGAAACTCGACTGGCTGCCGCAGAACAACATCGTGTTCGAGTCGTCGAACGTCGCGCTGGATTTCACGCTGACGATGGATGAGACCGCGACGGCTATCGGCTGGGACGCGATGCAGTTGGGTCGTCAGGCAGCGGGGGAACGATGGTCGGACGGACGGCTCGTTTCCGTGGCGCGGATCAAGGACAGCAAAGGCCGCTTGCGCTGGTTTGAACGTGCGCGGCTGACGGCCGACGACCCATTGCGCGTAGCGTCGCAAGGTCTTGGCGGGTTCACGGCCTACGGCACGTTGTGGGCAATCGGTCCGGCCTGCGACGACGCATTAGCGGAATCTCTGACAGCCCGCATCCCCTTCGATTCCACGCTGCGCGCCGCCGCCTCATGCGTCACACCGGGCGTGTTGATCATTCGCGCCGCAAGCCATTCGATGGAGCCACTCCAACTTCTGATGATCGAATGCTGGACCACGCTGCGCCCGTTGATTCATGGCGTCGATGCCCAACCGCTGAGGCTTTGGACCACATAACCGGGTAAGTCCTCTTAAAAATCGCACCACAAACGCGCACAATTACGCCCATTATTTGTGCATAGCTGCCGCATGCCTCTCGTTTGAGCCCGCCCAGCAAGGCGCAAAGGCAATGGCACGACTCTCGCTTAATCACCTCTCCGACGAGTGCGTCAACCATGACACGCACCGCGCCACATCGCGATTTAAGGAAAGAGAATCAAATGACCAACACGCTTCGCCGCACCGCTGTTCGCACCCTCATTGCCGCCCTCCTCGCCATTCCGGCTCTCGCTTTAACCCCGCTCACCGCCCACGCCGACGCGCTCGATAACGTCACGAAAGCCGGCGTTTTGAAAGTCGCCGTGCCCGAGGACTACCCGCCGTTCGGCGCAGTCGGCGGCGATATGAAGCCGCAGGGTTATGACATCGACATGGCCGCGCTGCTCGCCAAGTCGCTGGGCGTAAAGCTGGAACTCGTGCCGGTGAACAGCGCGAATCGCGTGCCGTATCTGACGACGAACAAGGTGGATCTGGTGATCTCGTCGCTGGGCAAGACGCCGGATCGCGAGAAGGTCATGGACTTTTCAGCGGCCTACGCGCCGTACTTNCAGGGCGTGTTCGGTCCCGCCGATGTCAAGGTCACGGGTCCCACCGATCTCACCGGCAAAACGGTCGGCGCGACGCGCGGCGCACTCGAAGAAATCGCTCTCACGCAAATGGCGCCGAACGCGACCATCAAGCGTTTCGAAGACAACAACGCGACCATCCAGGCGTTTCTCTCCGGTCAGGTGCAACTGATCGCAGCGGGCAATATCGTCGCAGCNACAATCCTCGCGAAGAATCCGCCGCGCCGTCCTGAGCCGAAATTCGTGATCAAGAACTCGCCGTGTTTCGTCGGCATGAACAAGAACGAACCGCGCTTGCTGGCCAAAGTCGATGCCACCATCGCTCAGGCGAAGAAGGACGGCTCGCTCGAAGCCATGTCGGAAAAGTGGTTCAAGGCTCCGCTGCCGGCTGGTCTTTAATTCAGCTCGTGAATCAACACCGTCAAGCTTAAATAACAAGGCGCCGTTTTAATGGCTTATCAACTCCAGTTCGGCGATCTCGGGCAGTACGCCGGCATGTTCGCGAGCGGCGCGGCGATCACGCTCGGGCTGACCGCCGTTTCAACCGTGCTCGGCCTCGCGGTCGGCATCCTCGGCGCGGCGGGCAAAGGCAGCAAGTATCCGGCAGTGCGTTCGTTCGTTGGCGGTTACGTAGAAGCGATTCGCAATACGCCGTTCATCGTGCAATTGTTCTTCGTGTTCTTCGGGCTGCCGGCGCTGGGAATTCGTATCGATGAATACGTCGCCGCCGTGCTAGCCATGACGCTCAATCTTGGTGCGTATTCAGTGGAGATCATCCGCTCGGGTATCGCGGCTGTGCCGAAGGGACATCTTGAAGCAGCGGCTTCGCTGGCCATGACACGTGGCGAGACGTTCCGGCACGTGGTCTTGCCGCAAGCCATCGCAAAAGTATTTCCTGCTCTCGCCAGCCAGATCGTGATCACGATGCTCGGCTCGGCGGTGGTATCGCAGATATCCGTCGCCGACCTGACCTACGCCGCGAGCTACATTCAGTCGCGCAACTTCCGCGCGTTCGAAACGTATTTCCTGATCACCGCGGCATATCTCGTGATGGCAATCGCCCTGCGCTTCCTGCTCAACGAAGTGGGCAAACGCCTGTTCGCACGCAATCTGCGAGGTGCCCGATGATTGAATTCACCTTCGAGCAGATCCTCACCAACCTGCTGCTTGCGGCGCGCTGGACNATCGTGCTGTCGATCGTGTCGTTCGTGGCGGGNGGGATCGTGGGCTTNGTGCTGCTTGTCATGCGNGTNTCGAGTTCGCGGGTGCTGCGGACCATCGTGAAGCTCTACATCGAGATCTTCCAGGGCACGCCGCTTTTGATGCAACTGTTCCTCGTATTCTTCGGTTTGCCGCTGCTTGGCGTGGAAGTTCAGCCGTGGATAGCGGCGACCGTCGGTCTCACTCTGTTCACCAGCGCCTATCTCGCGGAAATCTGGCGCGGCTGCGTGGAAGCTATTCCGAAGGGGCAATGGGAAGCATCGTCCAGTCTCGCGATGAATTACTTCGAGCAACTGCGCCACGTGATTCTTCCGCAAGCCACACGCATCGCGATCGGGCCGACGGTCGGCTTCGGTGTGCAAGCCGTGAAGGACACGGCGCTGGTCTCGATCATCGGCTTCACCGAACTCACTAAAGCCGGCACGATGATTTCGAACGCGACCTTCAGGCCGTTCGTGGTCTACGGCCTTGTCGCGGTGATCTACTTCGTGATTTGTTATCCGCTTACCCGCTACGCGCGCACGCTCGAAAGGAAATGGAATGCCGCTCGTTGAAACTCAAAACCTCAAGAAGCAGTTCGGCGCGAACCAGGTCCTGAAGGGCATCGATTTTTCGGTGGAATCAGGACAGGTGGTGGCAATCATTGGCCGCAGCGGCTCGGGTAAAAGTACCTTGCTGCGGACGTTGAACGGACTGGAAAGTATCGACGAAGGGTCGATTGAAATCGACGGCGAACACATGGATGCGCGTCACGCCGATCTGCGTGCATTGCGCCTGAAGGTTGGCATGGTGTTCCAGCAGTACAACCTGTTTCCGCATCTCACCGCGGGACAAAACGTGATGCTCGCGCAGACCGTGGTCAAGAAAGTCCACAAGGCGAAGGCGCGCGCCACCGCTGAACAAGTGCTGGAACGCGTCGGCCTCGCCGATAAATTCAACGCCTATCCCGAACAACTGTCAGGCGGACAGCAACAGCGCGTAGCGATCGCGCGGGCGCTTGCAATGAAGCCGACGGTCCTGCTTTGCGACGAAATCACCTCTGCGCTCGACCCTGAACTGGTGGGCGAAGTATTGGCTGTAGTCGAAAGCCTCGCCGCCGATGGCATGACGCTCATCATGGTCACGCACGAGATGCGCTTCGCGCGGCGTGTGTCGAACAAAGTCGTGTTCATGCATCAGGGGCGCGTGTGGGAAAGCGGCACGCCGGAGGAGATCTTCGAGCGGCCGACGACCATCGAGTTGCAGAAGTTCATCCAATGAAATCGTAGGGTAGCAATACCAGGATTCCTTCAAAATTGACGCCTACCTAAAATTGACGCCTACCTAAGACACGCTCCGAACCCATGAAGCTCACCCACCGCGAAAAAGACAAGCTGCTGATCTTCACCGCCGCGCTGCTCGCCGAACGGCGTCGCGCACGCGGGCTGAAGCTGAACTATCCGGAAGCCATTGCGTTCATCTCGGCGGCGCTGATGGAAGCGGCGCGCGACGGCCGCACAGTTGCCGATGTCATGCACTACGGCACCACGCTCCTCACCCGCGACGACGTGATGGACGGCGTGCCGGAAATGATCCCGGACATCCAGATTGAAGCCACCTTCCCCGACGGCACCAAGCTCGTGACCGTCCACCATCCGATTCCCTGAACGTGCAGCACGCTAAAAGGAGCCGCGCATGATTCCCGGCGAATATCTGATCGACGATGGTGAGCACGAACTCAACGCGGGCCGCGAGACGGTGTCCGTGACGGTATCGAATACAGGCGACCGGCCTGTGCAGGTCGGTTCGCATTTTCATTTCTTCGAAGTCAACACGGCGCTCACCTTCGAACGCGACAAGGCAAGAGGCTTTCGGCTGAACATTGCGTCGGGTACGGCCGTGCGCTTCGAGCCCGGTCAGGAACGCACCGTCGAACTCGTCGCGCTGGCGGGTGACCGCACGGTGTACGGCTTCAATGGCCTCGTGATGGGACCGCTTTGATCTTCTCTTCAGGACCAGCACTATGACGCTACGCATCGGACGCCGCGCTTACGCGGAGATGTTCGGCCCGACCACCGGCGACCGCGTGCGTCTCGCCGATACCGACCTGCTGATCGAAGTCGAACGCGACTTCACGACCTACGGCGAAGAAGTGAAATTCGGCGGCGGCAAGGTGATCCGCGACGGCATGGGCCAGTCGCAACGCGTGCACGCCGACGTGGTGGATACGGTGGTGACGAACGCGCTGATCCTCGATCACTGGGGCATCGTAAAGGCGGATATCGGCATCAAGAACGGGCGCGTGTTTGCTATCGGCAAGGCGGGCAATCCGGACATCCAGCCGGGCGTGACGATTGCCATCGGCGCGGCTACCGAAGTGATCGCCGGTGAAGGCATGATCGTGACGGCGGGCGGTATCGACTCGCATATTCACTTCATCAGCCCGCAGCAAATCGATGAAGCGCTGGCCTCCGGCATCACGACGATGCTCGGTGGCGGCACCGGTCCCGCGACCGGCACGAACGCCACGACCTGCACGCCGGGTCCGTGGCATCTCGAACGCATGCTGCAAGCCGCCGATGGCTGGCCGGTGAACCTTGGCTTTCTCGGCAAGGGCAACGTGAGTTTGCCGGCGCCGGCTATCGAGCAGATCAAGGCCGGTGCGATCGGCTTGAAGCTGCATGAAGACTGGGGCACGACGCCTGCAGCAATCGACAACTGCTTGTCCGTTGCCGACGATACCGACACGCAAGTCGCCATCCACACAGACACGTTGAACGAAGCGGGTTTTGTCGAAACGACGGTGGCCGCGTTCAAAGGCCGCACGATCCATACGTATCACACGGAAGGCGCGGGCGGGGGGCACGCACCCGACATCATCAAGGTCTGCGGCGAGTCGAACGTGTTGCCGTCATCGACGAATCCGACGCGTCCGTACACCATCAACACGCTCGACGAACACCTCGACATGCTGATGGTCTGCCATCACCTCGATCCATCGATTGCGGAAGATATTGCGTTCGCGGAATCGCGGATTCGTCGCGAGACGATTGCTGCCGAAGACATTCTTCATGACCTCGGCGCGTTGTCGATGTTGTCCTCGGATTCGCAGGCGATGGGCCGTGTCGGCGAGGTCGTCATGCGCACGTGGCAGACCGCGCACAAGATGAAAACGCAACGCGGCGCGCTGCCGGAAGACTCATCGCGTAACGACAACTTCCGCGCGAAACGCTACGTCGCCAAGTACACGATCAACCCGGCCATCACGCATGGCATCGCGCATGAAGTCGGGTCGATCGAGCCGGGCAAGTGGGCCGATCTCGTGTTCTGGGAACCGGCGTTCTTCGGCGTGAAACCTGCAATGATTCTGAAAGGCGGCATGATCGCGGTTGCGCAAATGGGTGACCCGAACGCATCGATTCCGACACCGCAACCGGTGCACTATCGCGAGATGTTTGCGACTCGCGGCGGAGCGTTGGGGAAGACTTCTCTGACGTTTGTTTCGCAGATGGCGATGGATGATGGCGTCGGCGAACGGTATGGTTTGCGTAAGCAAGTGGTCGCGGTGAAGAACTGCCGGAACATCTCGAAGGCCGACATGATTCACAATGCGTACAGGCCGTCGATTACCGTCGATCCGGAAACGTACCAGGTTGTAGCCGACGGCCAGTTGCTCACCTGCGAGCCGGCAACCGTTTTGCCGATGGCGCAGCGCTACTTCCTGTTCTAAGTACCTTTTCTGAGACTTTCATGCGCACGATCGATAAACGTATCGAAGCGAAACTGGCCGCACCGCTGATCAAGCGCGCGCCGACGCTCACCCTTCCCTTCGATGACCGCTGCAAGAGCCGCCTCGCCGCGACGCTGGATAACGGCGAGGAAATAGCGCTGGTGCTGCCGCGCGGCACGGTGCTGCGCGACGGCGATATGCTCGTCGCCGACGATGGCGGCCTCGTGCGTGTCATTGCGGCTGCACAAGATGTGCTGGTCGTGCATGCCCACGATGCCATTACGCTGACACGCGCCGCCTATCATCTGGGGAATCGGCACACGCCGGTGGAAGTGAGCGCGGGGCAGTTGAAACTGGAAGCCGATCCCGTGCTGGAAGACATGCTGAAGCGTCTCGGCGCGCATGTTGAGCACGCGACGTCTCCGTTCCAGCCGGAGACGGGCGCGTATGGCGGCGGTCATAAGCATGGGCATGACGAGACGTTTGTAGAGGACTACGCGCTCGCGCAAAAGGTCTTCGATGAACATCACGGGCATGCGCATGATCACGGCGCGCATGGGCATAGCCATAGCCACGGCGCTCATGCACACGGCGCAGGCCACGATCACGGCGACCACTCGCAGTGCAGCCACGAAGGCCACGATCACGACCACGGTCATGCGCACCGCTGAGCTCACTGCCCTGCTTCATCTGGCGTCGCCGGCATTGCCTATCGGCGCGTTCAGTTATTCGCAGGGTCTTGAATCGGCGATAGAACACGGTTTCATCCACGACGGTGACACCGCTCGCGACTGGATCGCCAGCGGTTTAACAACCGTCCTCGCACGCGGCGAACTCCCATTCCTCGCGCACCAGATGACCCGCTGGCGCAATCACGAAGCCGCAGCCCTCGCCACCGCCGATGAAGAATTCCTCGCCAGCCGCGAGTCGGCGGAATTGCGTCGCGAGACACAGCAAATGGGCTGGTCGCTTGCGCAGTTGTGCACACAGCTCGAATGGGGCGACGCCGCGCGCCTCGCGACTCTGAACGCCCTAAAACCGATTTCGCAGCCGACAGCATTCGCCTTCGCCGCCTATGCTCACGATGCTGCCCCCGACGCCGCCCTTGCCGCCTACGCCTTCGCCTGGGTCGAAAACCAGGCCGCAGCCGCGCTGAAAGCGGTACCCCTAGGCCAGATCGCAGGCCAACGGATCATCGTCGCGTTGCGCGAACCTATCGACACCGCCGTGCAACGCGCGCTCGCCACCTCGCCCGACGAGATAACCACCTTCGCGCCGCAACTCGGCATTCTCTCCGCGCGCCACGAGTCGCAGTACTCGCGCTTATTCCGCTCTTAAAAAACCATGAACGCACCCGTCTATTCCGCCGCTGCCCGCCGCTCCAAGAAACTGCCGCCCTTGCGCGTGGGCGTGGGCGGCCCGGTCGGCTCGGGCAAGACCACGCTGCTCGAAATGCTCTGCAAGGCGATGCGCGAGAAATACGACCTCGTCGCGATCACCAACGACATCTACACCAAAGAAGATCAGCGCCTGCTCACGGTCGCGGGCGCGTTGCCGGCCGAGCGCATCATGGGTGTGGAAACGGGCGGCTGCCCGCACACGGCGATCCGCGAAGACGCATCGATCAACCTTGAAGCCGTCGATCAGATGATCGAACGTTTCCCGGACGCGGACATCGTGTTCATCGAATCGGGCGGGGATAATCTCGCGGCCACCTTCAGCCCGGAATTATCGGATCTGACCATTTACGTGATCGATGTCGCCGGTGGAGAAAAAATTCCCCGCAAGGGCGGTCCGGGTATCACCAAGTCCGACCTGCTGGTCATCAACAAGATCGATCTCGCGCCGTATGTAGGCGCAAATCTCGACATCATGGCCTCCGATGCGCGCAAAATGCGCGGAGAACGTCCATTTGTCATGTGCAACCTGAAAGCGCTTGAAGGACTTGACCACGTGGTTCGCTTTATTGAAAAGAAGGGCCTGCTCGCGGTCTGAATGCAGGTTTGGGTGCCTAGAAGCACCTATTCGCACCCTATCGAGTGCGATAGCATGTCGCCTTGCACTTTTTTACGGCCATAGGCCCGCTTTTCGGAGACCTCTGATCGACAGCCCCGACATGCTCCTTACTCGCGACAACGCCGGGCGGCTGAAATCGTCGGCTGCGGCGTCGCCGACGCCCATGGCTCAATCCTCGTCGAAGCGCGTTGCCGTGCTGTTCCACGTCGCGGATTTCAACGACGGCGGCATTGAATCGTCACTGATGCAGTGGCTGCGTATCTTCGACCGTGCGCGCTTTGCGGTGACGCTGTCCGTCATGTTTTCGTCGCCGGCGTTCGAGCAGCGTTTCCGCGCGCAGATTCCGGCGGATGTCGGTGTCGAAATTCTCACCGACAAACCCTGGCTCAACGTGTTCCAGGCGCGTCGTTATGCGCATCGGTTGAGCAAGCTCGGCCGCATCGGCCGCGACGTCTTCAACACGCTCGTCGTGCGCCCCTATGTCAAGACACGTGTGGCAGAACTCGCGCAACGTCACGAAATCATCGTCGACTTCGACATGTCGCTGCGCCGTCTGGCCGGCCGCTTCGGCGTGGCGTGGCTCGGCGTGAACCACTTCAGCTTCGATGCACGGCTCGGAGGCCGGCCCCGGAAAATGAAGCGCCTGCTGACGCAATACGAGCGCTACGACGGCATCGCGGCGCTGAACCGCCACATGGCGGATGAAGCGAGCACGCTGTTCAACGGCAATCTGCGCAACGTGTTTGTGCTGCCGAATGCGATCGATATCGACCGGATTCGCGAGAACGCCGCGTATGTGGAAAAGCCGCCGTGCCCGGGACCGTACATCGTTTCGGTGGCGCGGCTCGATGAAATCCAGAAGGATCACCGGACCTTGCTGCGCGCTTACNCNCAGCTTGCTCGAACGTTTGCTGGCGGCGCGCTGCAGGAAGATCTGGTGATTGTCGGCGATGGCGGGTTTCGCAGCGAACTGGAAGCGTTAGCGGTGGAGTTGGGGATTGGCGAGCGGGTGCATTTCACGGGGTATCGGAACAATCCGCACGCGGTCGTGGCGCGGGCGAGCGCACTGGTGCTCAGTTCGCGTTACGAAGGCATGCCGATGGTGTTGCTCGAGGCGCTCGCGCTCGGCAAGCCAGTGATTTCGACCGATTGCCCGACGGGACCGCGAGAAATTCTGGGCGATGGCCGGTTCGGGCTGCTGGTTCCTGTCGGCGATGTGGACGCTATGGCAGCAGCGCTGTCGCGACTGTTGTCGGATCATGCCCTGCGCGATGGTTTTACGCGTGAAGCGCTGGTGCGAGCGCGGGAGTATGGCCTGGAAGCGAGCAATGAACGGTTTGCCGCCTGCGTGACGNGAATCTTGCAGGAACGCGGTTAGGCGTTAGCGGAATTGTTCGCGCCGCCGACGGCGCGAACCTCCGTTTCACTGTTCCTCTCCATTCGTACGTAACAACGCCCCCAGCACCGCCACCGTCCTCGCCGTCGCCCCGCGGTGCTTCGCCGCAAACGCCGACGCCGCCGCGCTCATGGCCAGCCGGCGGGGTTTATCGGTGAAAAGCTCGCGCAGGTCGCGCGCCAACGCCGCTGGATCGCTTACCCGTAGCGCCGCGCCTTCCGCGATCGCGTCATTTGTCGCTTGCGTGAAATTGAACGTGTGCGGTCCGATCAGCACCGGCACGCCCGCGGCGCACGCCTCGATCAGGTTCTGCCCGCCCAGCGGCAGCAAACTCCCGCCGATAAACGCCAGATCCGACGCCGCGTAATACGCGCTCATCTCGCCCATCGAATCGCCGAGCAGCACGTTGACGTCCGAAGGCAGAACCGGCGCGGCATCGATTCCCGATCCCGCCGCCGCCACCCGTCCCGCCCAGGCCGAACGCCGCACATAGGACAACGCCGCTGAATCGATCAACACCGCCACTTCGTCGAACCGCTGCGGATGGCGCGGCACAAGGATCAGCAACGCATCGGGCACGCGGGTCCGCAAGGTCGTGAACGCCTGCAACACAAGCGCTTCCTCACCCTCGCGCGTGCTCGCCGCCACCCACACCGGGCGCTCCCCGATCGCCGCGCGCCACGCATGGCCGCGCGCATAGAGTTCGGGCGGAGCAGTCATATCGAACTTCAGGTTGCCAAGCACGGCGATATTGCGCGCACCCAGCGCGCTCAGGCGGTCCGCATCGGACTGCGTCTGCGCCAGCACGCGCGTGAATCCGCCGAACACTTCGCGCGTCGCATTGCCGAATTTCGCCGCACGCTTGAACGAGCGCGCCGACATCCGCGCATTGGTCAGCACGAGCGGGATATCGGCCCGTTTGCATTCGTCGATGAGCGTCGGCCACACTTCCGTCTCCATCACGATGCCCAGCGACGGCCGCCACGCCCGCAAGAACCGCCGCACGAGCGAGGGCGAATCGTAGGGAAGATAGCTGCGTGAAACACGCTCGCCGTATAGCTCCACGCCGGTCGCGCGGCCGCTCGGCGTCATGTGCGTGAGCAGGATGCGGGCGTCGGGATGCGCCTGCTGCAACGCTTCGATCAGCGGCTGCGCCGCGCGCGTCTCGCCAACGGACACCGCGTGGACCCAGATCATCGGCGCGAGGTCGTCGGCACGGCGCGCGGGACCAAAGCCAAACCGCTCGCCGATATGTTCGCGATACCCTCGTTCCCGCCGTGAGCGAATCAGCAGCCGCAGCACGGCGAGCGGCGCGACGAGCAACCATAACGCGCGATACACGAGCCTCAGCATCGGCCGTCCTCGCGGCAGTCGACCGACGGCGACGATTGCTCTCGGTACACGCAGAAACGCGAGTCCGAGCGCACGGAACCCGGCGCGCGGGAACGCCCGAAAAACCAGGCGGCGCTCAAACCAGCGCCCTGCCTTTCAAACGCTGCAGGATTCCGAGCGGCGCGCAGTCGGGCTGGGCCATGGCATTGACGGGAAGGAAGAAGGTCTGCTCCAGCATGTACTGGCCGGACATGACGGCGTGCGAGGTTTGATCGGAGAAACACACCCACACGCAACCGGGCGGGAACGGCATTTCCTGTTGCGGCGACGTCTGCTGATAGCCCATATCGGCCTTCATCGCGTCGTGCAGATGAAGCATCAGGTGGTCATATTCGCTGCGGGGCGTCTTGGTGATGTGCAGCAGGTTCATGAGCCACGCAGAACCCGGAACCTGCGCTTTGATGGCGGGCAAGAAGCGCTTCGCCATGTCCTCGAACGGCTCGCCGACGCGCCACACACGCGGCGCGCCATCGGGATTGACGTTGGTGAACACGCGCAGGATGCGCTCGCCGTAATTCGGCCGCGACGGGAATGCATCGACGTGAAGACGGCTGTCGTCCTTGCGCCACGACGTCTCGCGCGTTTCCACGCGATGCAGCCGGAGGCTCGTCGGGGCCACCCTCAATTTGCCGCGATATTCGGGAAAGAGCCCGTCGACCAGTGAGCGAGCGTTCGCCTGATATCGGGCGATCAACGCCCGCACGGCGGATTGCGTGACGGCGTCGCCGAGCACACCTACGAGCGCGCCGCCGTTGGGCGCGAGACTGATGTTCTTACGCGCGAGATCGGCGACCTTCGGGTCGAGCAGCGCCCGCTCACCGCCTTCGATGGCAAACGCCAGATGCGGGAAATACAGGACCTTGCCGCGCTCGACGCCGGCCAGTAACGCCTCGCGCGGCACGGAGAGCTGCTGGCCCTGCCAGTCGGCGGAAGCGACTTCGATAATTTGAGATTCGGTCATGTGCCTTCGATTGTTTGGATGAGCGGGCTCAGTTGGCTTCGGCTTCGGTCAGCTTCGATTCACGCATCGAGCACCGCCGCGCCCATCGAGCGCGCTGCATTTTCGCTCAAACCGACTGCAAAATCCGCTCCGTGAAAGGCGGGCTGTTGATGGGCCTCAACTGGACCACGACACGAACCGCCAACCGCCGGGCTACCGACGAGCTACGTGAGCGCGCCATCGGTTGATCGCGGCGGACCGGGTGAGCCAAAGCCGCTTCTTCATGCATTCGCGCTGCCCCTGATTCATCCGCTGCCACTACCCTTCCTGTTCGTCGCTCAAAGCAGCCCAAACCCCGCGAGCGTCGCTTTGACTTGCTGCAATGTCGGATGCTGGCTGGCGCTGCCGAGATTCACCACGCGGGGCGACCAGTAACCGCCCGTGCGCCAGGCGGTCGAGAAATTGTACAACTCGACCGTTGGCCGCTTCAGCGCCGCCGCGATGTGCACGAGTCCCGTGTCTACGCCGACCGTCGCCGCTGCGCCGTCGACCAGGCCAACCACCGCTGGTAGCGAGAGTTTCGGCGGCACGACCGCTGCCGCGCCGAACTCTTTCGCCAGTTTGTCGCTGGTTTCGCGCTCGGCGTCGCTGCCCCACGGCAGCACGATCGATACCCCGCGCCGGATCAGCGTCTGGCCGAGTTCGATCCACGCCGTNTCGGGCCATTGTTTATCGGCGCGCGACGTGGCGTGGACAAACACCACGTAGGGCACCGGCAGGTTCAGCCCCGCCTCCGACAAGGCCAGCGCGGCGCGGCGGGTATCGATGCCGAATTCGATTGTGTCCGTCGCTTCCGGGCGCGGATCGCCGAGCGCGGCCGCCACCAGTTGCCGGGTGCGCTCGACGACGTGCGTGCGCTGCTCGATGGGCACGCGTTTGTTGTAGAAGAAACGCACGGGCCATTCGTAACCGGCGCCATCGGTCCGATTACCCAGGCCGATCAGCTTGCCGCGTGCCCAGCTTGCGACCCATGCGGTCTTGATGAGGCCTTGGCAATCGATGACCAAGTCGTATTTTTCGGCTGCCAGTGCGTGGCGGAAGCGTTGGATTTCGCGCCAGTTATCGAGGGAAAAGAGGCGTTTTCGCCAGCGCCGGAGCGAGAACGGGATCGCGCGGCGCACGCCATCGACGAGTTCGACGAGATCCGTGAAGCTCTCTTCGACTAGCCAGTCGATCTGGGCATCGGGGTGGAGGCGGCGGATATCGGCGATAGCCGGCATGTTATGGACGACGTCGCCTAGCGACGACACCCGGACAATCAAGATC
>JGI12635J15846_10002363_pt1 | contig 16485 bp, 19 predicted proteins | sample BlaSpr_A8_OM2_M2_FD_15846 | JGI IMG/M metagenome (IMG submission 15846) | reverse complement strand
TGCCCAGGCAATCCGATGACGAGTACAAAGCGCTGGCGCAGGCCGCGTAGCGCACTCCACATTTGCTCGCGCACGACGACTAAAAACGTCCCCGAAAGAAAGCGCGTTCGCCCGAGTTCGGCGTTACGTCGGGTTGCCGGCCTGATTGCACCAATCGAAGGCGGCTTTTAGTTAGAATCGAAAGCAGGCCGACGTAGCTCAGTTGGTAGAGCGGCCGATTCGTAACGCACTCAGCCTTGCGTATGTTGTTGTGGAGTATGGTGGTCTCAGGGTTTAGGGAGTTCTAGGGTGTCCCTGAGCACCGTTTGTACAGCATTTTGTACAGCAATTTGACTAGCCGATCTCAGGTCGGCTGGTCTTCGTTCCTCCTTCGCTCACCGTTCCCGATCATCGCTCCCCGCTCAAATCCCACATCAATCTTCTGCCGCCCAGCCTGAGTTGCGGCGGCAATCGCCAATTGCTGCGACGGGAATGTATGGGGCAGGTAAAACTGAATCTCGGTTCCCTGCGTTTTAATTATCGCACTTCGAGGTTCAGGAGATTCCAAACAGAGGCAGCAGGCGCAGGGACGTTCAGTTCACCGTCACCCCGCCGCAGCACCGCTTGTACTTCTTGCCGGAGCGGCAGTGCAAACGCTACGCGGGTTCAGTTTCCCCGTCGCAAGTGCGCGACTTTCGGGGAGCAATGTCGGGTCGTGCCGACAAGGGAATCATAATCACGACGGGGACTTTCACCGCAGAGGCACGCCGAGAAGCATCGCGAGACGGTGTCGCGCCGATTGAAGTCGTGGATGGAGAAAAGCCGGTTGAGATGTTCAAGAAATACGAATTGGGTGTTAGGCCTGTAGCCACCTATGAAATCGTCGAGTCCTTCTTCGATGAATTCAGGAGTTAACCAGCACAAATCCATCCGATGAGCATCCCCGTGGCAGGAGCCTGAGTTGCTTCAGACACAAGTAGCGTTCATACTCCCGTCATGACACTCAAAAACGCGGCACTGTTAGCTTTGATCGGGACGATATTGATGACGGCTCTTTTGGTATGGGTGTTCGTTTCCAACCTGGTCAATGTCCTGCGGGGCGTGGACGCGCCAGTGGTGCTCTTCTCGTCATTCATCTATGCGTTTGGTTGCTTTACCCTGATGGTGTCCTTTTTCGTGTTCCATCGAGCGCAGCGGTAGTCGTAATTTCGGCGAGGACGGCCCTGACGATTACGGCAACTCGAAGACGACTTGAACAGCCTCAGTGGTTTCTTGAGGTGTAACTTCAAATTTCCATTTTCCGACTGCAGTTGTGGCTGCTTGGATCAGCACCGGACTTCCCCCCAGCACCTTCGTAGACTTCACTCGTCCATTGGCCCGGACGACCACTTCCAGCTTGACCACGCCACCAACCAGCATCCGCTTTGCCACTTCGGGATAAAAGGGAGCGACCCTGCTGACTACCTTACGCTCCTCGTGGCCCGGAGTCTGTGCCTTGCTGGTGCCCGTGACCAGAGCGGCACACCGCGCAGCAACAGCCATCAAACTGCTTGCTCGACGCATGGGGGATGCACCTTCTTCCTTGTACTATCACCCTATCGACACGACGCCGCATACACAACTGTCTGAAGTAATGGGGCTGCTCTTCTCGATGTCGGTCGCCGCCGCTGTGCGACTGTGGGGCTGAATTCTCCCATGACTTTCGCCGTATATCTGAAGTCGGATGCATTTGCTTTCAAGAAGCGCCGCCTGCCGGGTGTTGTCTGCCGGGAGATGTTAGGGTCGGCTGGGGCGTCTCAGAGGTCTTGGCAGCCTTCGTGGCCAGTCTGAATGGGGCATCGTGGCGTGGGCCGTAGTCTTGCGCTTGAGCTCACTCAAACATAGCCCGATGTGGTGCCAAAGGGAGAAAAGATGTTGGAGAGGTCGTGCACCATTTATAGAGCACTTTTGCTCAGACTCCGCTTGTGCGATTCGGTTACGGTTGTAGTTGCCGATGGATTATGGTGGGGTTACTTGAGGTAAAAGGCTATTGCGGCCCCGTCCACCAAAGATTCGCACCCAGAGGAGATAGTGATGGCGAAGGTGATTGATTTTTATGTTCCTACGAACTTCCGGACGCCACTGAAAGGGAAATCGCGGCGACGACGATACGGAAAGGTTATCGAGTTTTGCACGCAGACAAAGAAATCCGCCTAGCTGTAAGACTCCGCACTCGAAGTTAATCGTCGCACACATGCCGCAACCTTGACGTTGACCAATCCCCTGGGGTCCTGCTATCTACTGATTCAACGATGCGCTCTTTGAAGAGACTGGTTGTGGGACTCTCGTAGCCTCAAGAATCACGATTCTGATCTCTGCCGCCAATTCAGACCTGACGAGCCATCTCCAAATAACGACAAAATGCGTTGGCGAGTTCGATCTGGCGCGGAGTCTTGCACTGCACTTGGAACAACGCCGGGCTAGCGACAATTACTGCGACGCATCGAGCGCGAGACACCGCGACGTTCAGGCGATTCAGGCTGTACAGGAATTCCATGCCCCTTGGGGCGTCCTCCGGGGTTGATGTTGCCATCGAGTAGAAGACAACAGGGGCTTCTTGCCCTTGGAACTTGTCCACAGTTCCCACCCTCGACCCTGCGGGGAGCTTTTCCAAAAGCGCCGAGACTTGCGCGTTATAGGGAGCCACAATCAGAATGTCCTCAAGTTTAAGGGTACGGGTTTTACCCCTCTTGTCCGTCCAAGTTGCACCACTTCTCAACAAATCACCAACTGAGGCGGTGATCCTGTCAACCTCTTCCTCCGACTCGTTCTGGTTGCCTGTATGCTCAACAGCGACAACACGAAGCCCGGTGCCTCCTACAGGGTCGGCAGCGTTGAGCCGCTGTTTTGCATTCTCTGGGCGCGATGTGAGACGGCCTTCGTAAAAAAGCTCCGATGTGAACGCGCAAACCTCCGGATGCAGACGGCGGGTTTCGGTGAGGAAGACCCCTTGGTCGGCGGCTATGGTTGCACGCCCATTCAGGAGATGACCGAGGGCAGAGACCTCGGCACCCAGCGGATGGAGTCCTCTTTGGGGCTGGTCGAGTTGCTGAGGATCGCCGAGCAACACAATGCTGGTCGCGGCAGGCGACAGCGCAAGCACGTTTGCCAAAGCCATCTGACCTGCCTCATCTACGAAGAGCACGTCCACAGAGTCCGCCATGTCCTCGCGAGCCCACAACCATGCCGATCCTGCGGCCACTTGTGCAGACCCAGTGGTCAGTGCGTTGAGAACGGCAGGGTTGTCCTTTGCGAGTATCACCGCTGCATGTTGACACTGGTTTCCATCGCTCGCTTTCTGCACCGCTTTGAGCGAAACACCGGCTTTGGCAGCGGTGCGGCACACCTCGTCGAGCAAATTGCTGATTACTTTGTGGCTGACAGCCGTGATTCCTACTCGCCGACCCTGTTTCACAAGCTCAACAATCATGCGAGCCCCGGTAAAAGTCTTGCCCGAGCCCGGCGGCCCTTGGATTGGAAGCACAGAAGCTTCTCGGGCGAGCGATGCCACGAGAACCTTCGCATCTTCCGTCAATTGCTCGCCTTCACCGATCAACGTCCCTACTGCGTGCCCCAGCGCAGACGGGCGTTCACGAAGAAGGAGTCCCCGTGCCGACTGGAATTCGCCCGATCCCGCGATGTCGTGATCAGCTACCCAAGAAGCGATGCGGAGGATGCTATCTCGCAGGACTGTAGAATCCACGATGTCATAGGGAACGAGAGCAGCCGGATGTGGAACCGAGGAGGACGCGCCCCGCTTGAGGTCAATCGTCCGATTGCGTTCGTCGACGGCAACACGCTCCCCGGCGCTCTTCCCAGTCCTCGGGTCATGGAGTTCCAGCGCCCGGTCGACAGCGTGGTCTTGGGGTGGAAAGGCGTACCGATAGATAATCGACCGCTTGATCTGACCGACCTCCCCTGCGAATTTGAGTCCGCCTAGCGCACTCTTGTCCTCTTGGAGTTCATCGTCGGAAAGATCGCAAAGCCGAAAGTACTCCCACCAAGCTGACTTTTCCTCCCTGCGATGCCATTCCAACATCTGCGCAAGGAGCGAAATTGCCCGGTGCTCCGCTGTCCATTGGGTCTCGTCTTTCGGGAGAGGTGCGACGAGGCGGGACATGATTCCGCGTACCTCTTGGAGCCGGGCACCCAGTTTCTCTGGGGGCTCGCCAGACTGGGGCGTCGGGCGTGGCAATAGGCGACCGCACTTAGCTTCAAGTTCCTGGCGCCGATCTTCAAGCCAATCCCTCAACCGCAGCGCCGAAACGCAGTCGTCGCGGTTGTAGCCCTCGATGGTCTTTAGCAGATCGCCGATTTCTCCCAGATCGTTTCCAAGCGCCATTGCCGTTTCGTAGGACTGAAGGGCGAAATTCGCATCTTGAAGCGGCACGGCGCGGGCGAATCCATAGAGCGGTTCGAGTCTTTTGATGGAATAGCTCTCGACCGAAGCTCGAATGCCTTGCCGAACTGCACGGTAGAGATCGACGAAGACTCCTGCCCTCAGCAGTTCATCCACTTCATCCACGCACGTCCCGTGCCTCCCGACCAATCGCTTTATTGCCGTCGGCTCATAGGGGGCGTAATGGTAGATGTGCATCTCCGGATTCCGACGCCATCGCTCCATCACTCTTCCGATGAATGTCTCAAACGCCTTCCTCTCTTCCGAGTGGTTAAACGACCAAAGGGTCTCATAGATTGGTTCCTCGCCTGACTTCGTGGGCAACGTCACTACACCGAAGAGATATTCCAAGCCTTGGTCGAGCACATAGGGGTTCGATTCCAGATCAAGAAACATGTCTGCCGACGAGGGGGACGGCAATGCGGCGAGCCCGTTACCGTCGTCAACACCATCGATCAATTCGTAAATAAGCCGATCCTTGTCACGACCTTGCACCTGAAGACGTGCTTGCTCCCTGATTCGCAGCAGGGCGGCATCTGCGATTCCCTCAATCTTCGGCTTTGGGGGCAGAGCCAACTTCGCAAGGCCAACAACGGTGCTCACGTCGCGCTGAGCCAGTGCTTTGCGTTGATTGCGCGAGATTCCAGCGACCAGCGACGGGTGGTCGTCTGCGCGGCGGCGAGTGTCACACAGCGAAAACCACGAACATACCTCGCAGTGCTCCGTTGGTTCGGGATACGTATCCCTTTCAAGCTTCCACGCCTTCTCGAACTCACTTCTCACGTTACGGAAATACGCGATGTAGCGTTGAACTTGGAATCGCTCGGGAGCAGCCGTGCCCCCGAGCACCACATGCATCCATCGGGGCTCCACACCTTGAATGCGGGCTAGCAAATCCGAATAAAAGCAAAGTTGAACCAACGCTGTCGCCTTGGTGGAGCGTGCGAGCTTGGTTTCCACGACTTCGTAGGACCAGGACCCGAGGGCACTGGGAGTGTTGACCCGAACAAGAAAGTCAGAGCGACCGCCCCACGGTCCGTCCAGAAACATTGCTTGATAGACGGCATCGACGCCTTNGTGCATCGCCCGAACCGTCGCCGCGACGGCATCTTCCCAACGACCGTTGATGTCGATCTGCGAAACCGCGAATCCGTCCTTGTCAGACAGTTNCCGCAGGTATCGCTGCTCGTGCTCAAGTCCCAATTTCCGCAGCAGATCGATTGTCTGGTTTTTGAAAAAAGGTTTGGTGATTTCGTCCTTCGACTCGGCGCGGGCAAGGGTCGCCGTATGTCGGCAGGCAAGAAAGCTCGCTATGTCGGTCGCGGAAAACATGATGGTGGCGGCTCAAGTGCGCACATTGACGGAGGTAAATTTTTCCTACGATTTCACGAATCTTAACTGTATCAGGCAGAAGAAGATGCTATCGGCACTGCCCCTCAGTTTTGTCTTTCGCTTTACCGTCCGCGACTGTCTGCCATTGCATGTTGCTGGGCGCATCCGCGCCGCCGCGCTCCAGTGGTCGCACATGGTCAACGACGGAGCCCGGGCACCGACCGCTCGATCTTCCGGTCGATGGGCTTCCTTCATGACGATGGCTGATTCGACATTCTTTGGCAGCTATGCGAGGACTTGGAACCTTTGGTCGCCGAATTAGAGCAGGCAACCGTACGCCAGTTTGAGATTCTGCAAGTGAGTGAAGGAAAAGTTCGGCGGGCTGCGCATCCACGTGCAGATGACGCCATTCGCCAACGCATCGAAGCCGCCGAACGGGAATCTTTCCGTACTTGCGAGGTTTGTGGGCAACCGGGAGAACTGCGGGAAGGTAGTTGGATCAAGGCTTTGTGCAACGAGCCTACAACTACAACTGATCCAAACTGCTCAGACTGACCCTCACTCCACCAGCTAGACTCTCGATTATGACAGTAGAAGTGGAAGCAGCAGTAGTGCCAACTGGAAACGCGGTTGTACCCATCAAATCCGGTCAACCAGCCATATCCTCTGCGACGATCACCGAAAACCGCAAGTCCACCAAGTTCCGTCGCAACAGTCAAGTCCACAACGGGTCGAAGCTACTCTGCAAGGAGTGCAACCCACAAGCCGAGTCTGAACTGAGGCGGATTAGGAACAAGGAGTTCGGAAAGAGAAGAAACTGATTCCTCGCTTAGCAGAAGCGGCAGACTGCGTTCATTGGTCGCATCGCAATCAAGTCCTCATTTCGTCTTAGGATTATCCTCGCCGTAGCCAGCGCGTACTTCATTCTTGTCAACTGACCGCACTTCATTACTGCCGACATCCACGTTCACATCTTCGTGGCTCACCACTGTGGAGCCATGCGGAACCACGACTGCCCCATCCTTCGGCACGGTCATCCCCACGTGCGCCAGTCCCGTTAGACTCGTGGCCAGAGTGTGTAGTTCTTTCACGGCTTCCCTCGTCTTCCCCAGCGCCTTAGGGTAGACCTCCATTTCCAAGAAGCCGCTTATGAGTTGCAGTTGGTTCGTCATTCTGTGAACCGACTCCTTCACAGCCTTCAGCATGTCAGTTCTTCCTTCCCGGTGCACGAAGTATCATTGCGGAATGGACATCAACTGTTCCGCTTGTATCTTTGGCTGCTGATAGTTGTACGTCTTCGCCATGCGATAGATCCGTTGTTTTCCCGATGCCTAATAAAATATGCCGCGAGATGACAATCACCGCCGCACTTGTCGAGCGGGGCACCGACCACGCGCCCCCCCCGACTTCGTTCAACGGAAGAGCAAGCAGGATGGCTTTTCGCTATCCAAGAAAGTACCCATAGCTTATCCTCTTACAGGTTTGCTATGTATCGTCCTCCGATCTGCGATCCCTGAATGGCCACAAACAGTCTGGGGGCCAGTGGAACACTGCTTTGGATTCGTGTGTCAGGGCTTTGGGCTTCGAATCATCAGGAAGTTGGTCGGAATNGTAAGTTGGTATTTCGATTATCATGCCGCGANTCTCCAAAAGAACTTTGGCGCAATATCTCACTAAACTGCGCCATCAGAAACCGGTGGACGACGGGGGGGCCGCGTGAGTTTCTTTACGTCTCTCTAATCGTATCAAGTTACTTCGTGATGTATTGGGTGTCTGTTCAAAAGTGGACACTCTGCACGATTCCCAAAGTGGGAAGAGAGAAGGACGTGCCCAATACAAAGTAGTTGTCAGTACTTTCGTTGTGAATGGTAACTACGGTCGTTAGGGAATCGGCACCGTCCCGTTTGTCACCACTGCTCCACGACCCCGTAAGTTCTTCGGAATGGGCTTCAGCACCGATCCTATACCGTGCTTCTCGCGGGAGTGATTTTGCATTGCTCGCGCTGCTTGCGTGCTGCGACTGCCGAAGCTCTCATTGAATGAGTCGATACGCTCCGTATGTGAGCAGTCGTGACAAATGAGGACAATGCTATCGGTCTCTTTGCTGATTGTGTACATGGTTCGAGCTTACTCTCTGTCTTATTGCACAGAATGTGCATAATTGAACAGACGAGTGGGGACTTACTCGATACATTAGGCAAATCATAGGAGAGTGATTTGAAGGAGCCGCCGTCCCTCCCTCGACGTGAATCGCGTGATCTGCGGCTGACTCCTCTGGTGGTGCAGTCCTCCGACTCTCGTTGGGCGGCTGCACCGCATCGTCCACAAGTGCCGGATCAGACCAGTCGCCCAGATCGGCCTGAAGCAGTACGACCCGCCGTCCCTCCCAAGGACGACATCGTGGGATGGCCTGACGAACTCCTCATCGCCTTCGCAGACTTTCCTGATTGCACCCTCGACTAAGAAACTGGGCATCCAGCTTAAGGACTACACTTCGTCAGGATACCCCTGGGTGTTCATATCGTTGAATCGTACTCACTGCCGAAATGCCGGCATTAGTGCCGAAATGTTGTGGGTTCGCCTGTGCTCAAATACTTCCTGCGGAACTCTTCACCCTCGGGAGTCGGGCACACCAATCTGGCGAGATGTACACCGTTCGTTCGATGCGTATCTCCGTCACGACATCGCCAACGTTTTTACCGCGTGCAACGTTAACGTGTGCGAGCTGCGGGTAAACCACGGAGGCGATGACCAGCACTGCCCAGAGTGTCATAGTCGCTCCTACCAGCATTCGCATTATACGCAGGCGGCTGCCGCCGACTGGGCTTACAATGCCAATAGATTGTTAGGCCGCCGCCCTTCATAACTTGACCAGCGAGCCAGCCAGCGATCAGCCCAACGACAATCCAAGTGATGAACCCCGTTTGCGTGTCCTCCTTGCAGACATTTCAATTAGGCCGGAATTCCCGATTGGCCGATTGACCTGCCGCCAGCGCCGAGATATACGCTCGCTTCCCGAATCCTGCAATGCTCCAGTCCGGTTTCTAGTGGGAAGCGTCGGAACGTCGCCACACTGTCGCAAGTGCTGGCTCGCTAAAGCTGTTGATGCGTGAAATGCAAAAGAGTGCCGAGCCTCGGCACACCGTCCCCTTTCGTAACTTTGGTGGTCTTCCGAGCGGCAGTACACTTAACTTGGAATACAGCGTTCACGAGTGGAACGTAGTGTGCAGGACATCTCCCCAGAGAAGTCAGCGAAAAGTAGGCAGAGGCAGCATTGTGGGATTTAGACAACTTATCCTCCCAAAACGCGCCGCGTTAGGCACCCGCATTCGAGCGATAAAAGCGGCAATGACTATTGGCTGCATCATGTTTGTTTTTGAAGCAGCTAAACAGGCCCTTTTCCCCACAGCGTCAATCTGGACTTCTCATACCATCACGGTTCTGTTCACCACGTTAGCGGCTTTCGTTATCCTTGCCGTTCTCATGAAAGAAGCGGGCGACGCATTGCGCCACTCCGAAATCCAATATCGGCTGCTGTTTGAGAGCAATCCGATCCCGATGTGGGTTTTTGACAGGAAAACTCTTAAGTTTCTGGCAGTCAATGAAGCGGCGACTCGGCAATATGGTTATTCAAGCCGGGAGTTTCTGGCGATGACAATTGCGGATATAAGACCCGCGGAAGACATTCCTAATCTGCTGGAAGCCACCGCAGAACCAGTTCACGGACTTCAGGAAGCAACGATTTGGAGACATCAGAAGAAGAACGGCGCAATCATCGATGTCGAGATTGTCGGTCATGATCTACAGTTTCATGGAATCGAAGCAGAGTTGATAGCGGTACGTGACGTTACGGAGCGCAAGCAGGCTGAGGAGACGCTCTTGTTCAAAACTGCGCTGCTGGAGGCGCAAGCTGAGACGACAATTGATGGCATCCTCGCCGTCAACGAGTCCGATCACATCGTCCTCGCAAACAAGCAATTTGGGCTCAACTTCGGAATACCGAATGAACTGCTGAGCACACAAGACGATCTTATCGTGCGCAAGCACGTAATGGATCAAGTCGAGGACCCCGACGCCTTTGTCGCGAGGGTCGAGTACCTTAATAGCCACAGGAATGAAAGGAGCAGGGATGAGCTTAGATTCAAGAATGGGAAGATTTTTGACCGATACTCTGCGCCTCTCGTGGACTCAAACGGTCGGTATCGGGGAAGAGTCTGGTATTTTCGCGACATTACGGAACGCAAACTCGCCGAGGAACGAGTCCAATCCTTGGCCTTTTACGATGCTCTTACGGGACTACCCAATCGCACTCTTCTTCAGGATCGACTGACGACGGCACTCGCTGGCGCTCGTCGGCACAAGCATAAAGTCGCGCTTCTGTTCCTCGATCTCGACAGGTTCAAAGACATCAACGACTCACTGGGGCACTCGGTCGGCGATCTCCTACTGCAAGAAGTTGCCAAACGACTTAAGACATGGGGGCGTGAACAGGACACCGTTGCCCGTCTAAGTGGCGACGAATTCCTGATCACGTTGACTCACATAAAGGACGTACACGACGCGGCCGTTGCCGCTGAGCGGCTCATGGATGCAATGACCGCTGGATTCGTCGTCCAAGGGCATTCCCTCAATGTTAGTTGTAGCATTGGCATTAGCATGTTTCCTGAACACGGTGCGGACTGCAAAACGCTGATCAAGAATGCCGATGCGGCCATGTATGGTGCCAAAGATAGTGGACGTAACAACTTCCGGTTCTTCGCGGAGGATATGAACGCTCAGGCTGTAGAGCGATTGGCCTTAGAGAACAGCTTACGATTGGCACTCGACAACGAAGAACTCTCTCTGGTGTACCAGCCGCAACTGGATATTGTTTCCGGAAGGATCATCGGACTGGAAGCACTGCTACGCTGGCAACACCCGAAACTGGGACTTGTGCCACCCGATAGGTTCATTCGAATTGCTGAGAACAGCGGCTTGATCGTGCCGATTGGTGAATGGGTGCTGAGGACGGCCTGCCGTCAGGCGAGGAAATGGCAAGACGAAGGGCTGCCCGCTGCATCAGTAGCAGTAAATGTATCGGCAGTCCAGTTTCGTCAAGCGGGCTTCTGCGAATTCATCAGAAGAGTGCTCCATGAGGCTGGCCTCGCCCCGCAATATCTCGAACTGGAGCTAACGGAGGGCCTACTCCTAGCCAATGCGGACGTGACGCTTTCCGTCCTTAAGGAATTAAAGTCCATGGGGGTGACGCTGGCGATTGACGACTTCGGGACTGGCTATTCCAGCTTCAACTACTTGAGACAGTTTCGGGTCAGCAAGCTCAAAATCGACCGCTCGTTTATCCGAGATATCGCTGTGAATCCCGATGACGCAGCGATCACTACCGCAATCATCAGCATGGCAAAAAGCTTGAATCTCAAGGTGATTGCCGAAGGCGTCGAAGACGAAGCGCAGATGACATTCCTGCGGGCACATCAGTGTGACGAGATTCAAGGCTACTACTTCAGCAAGCCCTTGACGGTTGATAAGGTTGCCGACAAATTGCGAGGTAACAATCCCGACCCGCAGGCCCACGCTCAAGCCAGCGGGGGACAATCGTAACAGGAGAGTTTATTTGGTGTCCGCTGATCCAGTCGGACTAGTCCGGATCACTTCGAGACGTTTCATGGCAGCAGTGACGACCTGCGGTACAGTCTTGATGTAGCTCGGCTGAGTCGTTCTGATGTCCGCGTGCCTGAGTGTCGCTTGGATCACAATATCAGGAACACCGAGTTCATGCAGGTTCGTGGCTAGGCCCCGGCGATACGCATACCAGCCTTTCCACTCAATCCGTTTGCCTTGAACCTGGGCTTGATCACACGGTCGGCAAGGTTGTCCAAATCCCAGCGCCCCGCCGATCCTATTTGGGAACAATCCAGCCAGATGCATCCTCGGGCTCGGCTTGAGTCTCAGGTCGCTTGTACAGCAAAAACCGCCAAGCGATTTGGTAAACTAAAGAAAGCAAACACAGAGCAGCCGATTCGTAATTTGCAAATCCTCCCACATTATCAATACCTTACACTCGTGAGAGCGCGTGAAACCTGTGTGTCAGCCCCTGTATTCGTCCGGGCCGCCACTGACTCGTGAGCTAACACGAGAGAAACACGAGAGACTTTTCGTCCTTGTGACGCCTTCGCTGGCAGCGCATGCTGCCCGCTGTGTCGCTGTGTGCAAGGTCGCTGGCTGGGGCGAGATCGACGCCGCCGACATTGAAGGAATTGAAGACTATATCCGTCAGCTTTCCGAACTGGATGGGGATTCCTTCAGCTCTTCAGCTTTCGTTACGCGCATTCGAAGAAAGGTGACCCTTCGGTGCCAGCCAATTTGAAGAACATCAATCTGAGGCACTCGGGGACCTGGTGGGGCGACTGGCCGACTACCTGTACGGGCTCGACGAAGCGATCAGCTGGCTGGCGGAAACTAAGGCTGAAATGGAAGGCGAGTGGGCAAGCGAAATGGCCCGGCTATGCTGAATACGAGTAGGTCTTCGAACGGCGGAATTCGTTAAGCGAGTTCCGCCTTGACATGGAAGCGGACGCCCTCGCGGTTCTGCAAGAAACTGACAATTTCGAAAAGATTGTCGGCGCGCGGATTGCCGGTCGGTCCAAGCATCCGCATCAGACTCTTTGATGGAATGTGTGTGGCTTCGGCAACTTCCGCGAAGCCTACCGTCGCGTTGATGTAATCCCGGAGGATGGTCTTCGCCGTCGCAGTATCTCCAGTGAGCATGCATTCGACGCCTTCACGGAGGAGTTCCTTGCGGAACTTGGGATCGCGCGCGGCACGGGCACGGATCGTTTCCTTGAAATCGCGGGTCAGGGGCATTGTCTACTTCCTCCGTTTGTAATCCTGCCAGTTTGCAAGGGCGGCGTTAATATCGAGCTGCTGGCGTTACTTGGTGCCGCCGCCAAGCAAAATTACTAGGCGTTCCCCGTCTTTTCCGAAATACACTCGGTATCCGGGGCCGAAATCGATCCTGCATTCGAACACGCCGGAACCGACTCCTTTGACATTCGAGAAATTGCCGCCAGCCAGCCTGGTCAAAGCCGTCGCCACCTTTGCGGCCGCTTGAGCATTCAAGCGATCGAACCAGGCGGCGTATGGGCTACGCCCTTCGCGGTCGTTGTATTCTCGAACATCAACCATGGTAACACATACGTTACTATTGTCAAGGGGTTAGGTAACCTCTTCATTTATAGCATTTTGCTGGAGCTGGTCACTCCGTCAAGTCTGAATCTTCTTCGAGGGCCTTCACATAGCATTCCAGGTTGCCGGAGATCTTGTCGAACACTGCTGGAAGCACCCGCCCGATGGTACGGAATTGTGTCGCGGAGTCCATAGCGAAACCGTGGTAGGAGCGGAGATACTGAGCGATGTCGTTGCTCTTGGGGAGTCAATGAATCAAACGGGTCCTTATTAGGGTAGTCATGGAAAGCAGAAAGATGGATGAAGCCGAATTTAGGTCTGTCATCTTAGGGCCGGACACTTGGAGACGGCCACAATTGAATCGTTGCGGATTGAGGCCGCCTGGCCACCAACTTGCACGAGATGGGAGTTCCTACTAAAGTTATACTGAGAGTATGCCGTCACGCCGACGAAGCAACGACGAAGAAGCACTACATCCACGCCACCGAACCCGGCGTGCGGAGGGGCATGCGAAAGCTGGAAGCGTCGACAACACGAGAGAAGAACGAGAGACGCTAAAACATCACATTGTAAGTTGTTGATTGTAAAGGATGCCGACGTAGCTCAGTTGGTAGAGCAGCCGATTCGTAATCGGCAGGTCACCAGTTCAACTCTGGTCGTCGGCTCCATCTTTCCAAGCACTTGCGTGTTGCCTTCACTGTACGCTCAATCCATTGTGACGTGGATTGTGACGTAGATTCCGCTGATCGATGGCTTCACGAACCGAATCCAACGAGGGATGCTGGTACCGCATTGAGGTACGCACATCCGTATGGCCCATCACATTCATTACCATTGCGAGATTTCCGGTCGCTTCATACGCCGCCGTACCAAACGTGTGACGTGCGCAATACAGCACCAGTCCTCCAGGTAGGCCAGCTTGGCTGCGAGCTTCTCTGAACTGCTTTGCAACAGTGGTGAGATGCCCGCCCTCTGCCCTCGGTGACGGGAACAGCCACCCGTCCCGGTTGCCCGCGCAGCGAACCATTAACAGGTTCAGCATTCGTTCGCTGATCGGTACATGCCGTCGTGCCGCCCTAGGTATAGTTTGGGCACTCGACGATGTCTTCACCGCTGCCAATTTTGAAATTGCCACGGTCGCCGCGCTCTGCGGTTATATCCTCTTCGAATTTCTTCGAAAGAGATTCTAGACAGGGAGGGCTGTTCGAACGAGCGTCCCATGACTCGAAAGAGTTTGGGGCGCTTTCGTTTGTCTTTTCTTATCTATTTAACCCACTCCAGCCACGCCCATCCCACGATCAACGTCATCACGGTAATCGGCAGCCCAACGCGGAAATATTCCCAGAACCCGATCTTCGTCTCAGGCTTGGCACTCTCGACCACGATAATGTTCGCCACGCTTCCCGTGATCGTCAGATTCCCCGCCAGCGTAGAAGCCATCGCCAGTACGAACCACGCCGTGTGCGGATTCCCAAAGTTCGGTGCCAGTGACTTCAAGAGCATCACCGCTGGCACGTTGCTCACAATATTGCTCAGCAACGACACGGCAGCCGTGAAGACCCCCAGATTGTGGAGATTCCAATGCTCTGCGACCCCCAGAAACTCCCCGATAATTCCCGCTTTCTCTGCTCCTCCCACAATCAGAAACAGCCCGACGAAAAACACCAGCAGACCCCAGTCGACTTCCTCGTATAGCTTTCGCGGCTCCAGCGTTCTGCTGATCAGCGACACCGCCGCGCCCAAAGCGGCTGCCATCGCCGGAGGCACACCTGCCAAAAACGCGATCACAACTGCGGTTACCACAATCACTGGTTTCGTTAGCCGCGAGAGATCGAGCGGCGGCAGTGGAATCCCGTCGTTCACCAAATCCGCATGCTTCACCTTCCGCATGTGCATCCAGTGCAGCACCATCCAATCTAGGAACAAACCCACCACTGCCACCGGAGCGAGATGTAGGAGGAAGTCACGGTAAGAAATGCCGGAAAACGACCCGATGAGCATGTTCTGCGGATTCCCGGTAATAGTTGCCACGCTGCCAATATTCGATGCGGTCGCCACCGCCAATAGATACGGCAATGGTTCCAGCCGCAGCCTGCGCGTGATGCTCAATACAAACGGCACCATCACAAGGCAAACAATATCGTTCACGAAAAATGCGGAAAGCACTCCCGACGTAAAGACCACCGCAGGCAACAGGCGCGACGGCTTCAGCCGCCGCAGCACCATCTCCGCATTCCACTCGAAGAATCCCACCAGATGGAGATTGCCTACAATCAGCATCATCGAGAACAACAGAACCAGCGTGGGGAAGTCGATGAACCGCAGTATGTCGGCTGGCTGCACAACCCGGAACGCCACCATGCCCACAGCGCCGATAATCGCCGCGCCCGGACGGTCAATTTTTAGTCCGGGGAAGTTTCCCAGCGCAAAGACCAGATAGCTCGCGAGAAAGATGATGTAAGCAGCCAGAGTTTGAACGTCGGAAACTGTCGTCGGCGAGAGGTGAGCCATGCTGTTCGCAGCCTCGGATTGGGATATTCAGGGGTGCGATAATACTCACCCAGATGGCTTCGGTGCTGCAAATCGCTCCTCCAGACGCTATCCGACGAATCCAGCGGGTGCAAACCGTCACAATCGCTTGGATGAGTGTGGAGGCTCTGGTATCGCTGTTCGCGGCGTGGCGGGCACGGAGTCCCGCCCTGCTTGCATTCGGTGGCGGCAGCGCCATCGAACTCTTATCGGCGGTGGTAGTGCTGTGGAGATTTCGTGCAAGTGATACACCTGAGAACGTGGAAAGGCGGGCTGCCCGTGCAGCCGGAGCCTTGTTGTTCGCGCTGGCTGCTTTTGTCGCAGTAACTTCGGTCATGAGTCTGCTGGGCTATAGCGACCCCAAGCCGACATTTCTGGGAATCGCTATTCTGATTGCCGCCGCAGTCGTCATGCCGTGGCTTGCGAAAGAAAAGCGGCGGCTGTCAGGATCTACAGGCAGTGCTGCGTTGAGGGCGGACGCTGCACAGTCTGCGCTGTGTGCTTATCTGTCGCTCATTGCCTTGTCGGGACTGGCGATCAACGCGGTTTGGCACGTAAAGTGGGCAGACCCGCTTGCGGCTTTAGTCGTTTTGCCGCTCATCGTCTGGGAAGGTCGGGAAGCCATGCGCGGGAAGGCGTGCGGCTGTTGTTAGATTCGGAGGAGCAAATGATCTCTGGCGCTCACATAGTTGTCTACAGTAAGAATGCCGAGGCCGACCGCGCCTTCTTCCGCGATGTCCTCGGTTTCAAATCCGTGGATGCAGGTCATGGCTGGCTGATTTTCGCCCTGCCGCCGGGAGAAGCCGCAGTCCACCCGTCCGATGAGAGTGGTGCCCACGAACTTTATTTCATGTGTGACGATCTGAAGGTCGAGATGACTTCCCTAGAAGAAAAGGGCGTTGAGTGCTCTCAAGTTCAAGAACAACGATGGGGTTCTATTACAAAGATGCGGCTTCCCGGTGGAGGCGAGGTCGGCCTTTATCAACCCAAGCATCCTACGGCCTTGGACTTGAAATGAAGCGTCC
>JGI12635J15846_10002362_pt1 | contig 16487 bp, 16 predicted proteins | sample BlaSpr_A8_OM2_M2_FD_15846 | JGI IMG/M metagenome (IMG submission 15846) | reverse complement strand
GGACCTCGAAGAGGTAGAGCATCAGCAGCGCGAACACCTGCAGCTGATTGATGAAGGTGCCCGTCTCGTCGATGATCCCCACGCGGTCGGCGTCCCCGTCGGTGCAGATGCCAAGGTCGTGCCCGCCGACCTTCATGAAGGCGAGCGCCGAATCGATGTTGGGCCGGATCGGCTCGGGGCTGATTCCACCAAACAGTGGGTTCCGCTGGTTGTGCAGCTCGGTCACGTTGGTGCGCCCGCTGCCGATGAGGTCGCCCACATACCCGTAGCCCGAGCCGTACATGCACTCGTGGACGACCCGCAGCCCGGCATCACGGATCGCGTCGACGTCGACCATGCGGGCGATCTGCGCGTAGTAAGGCTGGCGCGGGTCGATCGTCGACACGAGGTCACGCGCGGCACGGTGGTCGACCTGCGGGACGCCCGACAGGGCATTGATGCGGCTTTCCAGGTCGGCGATCACCTCCGTCGGCGCTGAGCTGCCGGTCTCCGGCTTGTACTTGATCCCGTTGAACTGGTACGGGTTGTGGCTGGCGGTCACCACGGCCGCGCCGGTTGCTTTGCGATCGATCACCGTCCACGATGCGACCTGCGTCGGCGACGGGCGGTCAAAGATCACAGTCCGTACGCCGTTGGTCGCGAATATCTCAGCGACGGTGCGCGCGAAGTCTTCAGATGCGAATCGGCAGTCGTAGCCAACGACCGCGAGCGGGTCGGCCGACCGGGACTTCATGTACTCGGCTGTGCCCTGTGCGACGCGACGTACGTTCTCGTAGGTGAAGTCGTCGGCGATCACCCCCCGCCACCCGTCAGTGCCGAACTTGATCTGGGTCGTCATAAGTGGCCTAAAGGTAACGGGTCTTGCGCGCCCGCCTGAGCGCCTCGACCACCTTCCGAACGTCCTGGGCGCGAGAGCGCGGCACCACGAGGAGGGCGTCCTCGGTATCGACGATGATCAGGTCCTTGACTCCAATCGCGGCGATCAGCCTTCGATCACCAAAGATCAGGCTGCCGGTCGTGTCAACAAGAACTGCTTCACCGTCGACGGAGTTCCCCTGGGCGTCGGCCCGGACGCGGTCGCCGAGCTCAGACCAGCTGCCAATGTCCGACCAGTCGAACGACGCGGGTATCACAAGCAGGTTCTCAGTCTTTTCCAGGACGCTGCGATCGACGACCTCGACCGGCAGCCGCCTGTACAGCTCCGACGCCAGGTCCTCGTTGCCTGCCGCGCGTGCCTCGAGAACCTTTCGCAGCCCAGCCAGATGCTTTGGCGCGTGCAGCTGCATCTCCGCCAGGAAGACGCTTGTGCGCCATGCGAACCAAGCGACGTTCCAGTAGTAGCCACCCGATTTGAGGAACCGCGTCGCTGTCTTCAAGTCAGGCTTTTCAAGGAACTGTTGGACGCGACGAGTCCCGGCCGGTCCGGGCCGAGATGCATGCAAATAGCCAAGGCCCGTCGACGGGTATCTCGGCTTGAGCCCGATCGCGATGAGACTGTCCGTGACGTCCGCAGCACGAAGAGTTGCGCGCAGGGCGCGTGATATTTCAGCTCGTCCCCTTACGACGTGATCAGACGCCATCGCCAGCATCACGCCCGTCGCGTCGAGCCGGTGCAGTGTCAATGCCGCCAGCCCATATGCGTTGGTCGTGCCACGGGCTACCGGCTCGATGATCATGTGTTCCGAGTCGACTTCAGGCAGCACGGCGTTGATGATTTCGCGCTGGGTCAGCTCCGTGACGACGAAGACCTCGTCAACCAGACCGCGCACCCGGTCGTATGTGTCTCGAAGCAGCGTTCGGCCGCCGCTCGCCAAGGGCAGCGTGTGCTTCGGCGTGAGCCGGCGCGAGCGGGGCCATAATCGCGTGCCCGCTCCACCGGCTGGAATTACGGCGTAGTTCTTCTGACTCAAGCCCGTTGTGCGAGCTCTTCCCCGAGCTCCTTTGCACGCGCGGTCGACTCCCACGGCGCGTCGATGTCCGTCCGCCCGAAATGGCCGTACACCGCCGTCTGGCGGAACAGCGGCCGCCGGAGGTTGAGCTCTTTGATGATCCCCAGCGGGCTCAGGTCGAAGAGCTTGCGCACGGCGGTCGAGATCGCCGAGTCCGGCACCTTGCCGGTGCCGAACGTATCGATGCGGATCGCGACAGGCTTCACGACTCCGATTGCGTACGAGATCTGCACCTCGCACCGCGATGCCAGCCCGGCGGCGACGACGTTCTTCGCGACGTGCCGGGCGCCGTAGGCGCCGGCGCGGTCCACCTTGGTCGGGTCCTTGCCCGAGAAGCAGCCGCCTCCGTGGCGCGCGTAACCCCCGTAGGTGTCGACCATGATCTTGCGCCCGGTCAGCCCAGCGTCCGCGACAGGGCCCCCGACCACGAAGCGGCCGGTCGGATTGATGAACGTGCGAATGCCGTCGGCTCGCAGGTCGGTGGGGATGACCGCGTCGATCACATGCTCGGTGATGTCGGACCGCAGCTGATCCGTGCCGATCTCGTCGTGGTGCTGCGTCGAAAGCACGACGTTGTCCACGCCGGCGGGCCTGCCGTCCTCCCCGTAACGGATGGTGACCTGGACCTTGCCGTCCGGCCTCAGATAGGTGAGCGTCTTGTTGCGACGCACGTCGGCCAGCCGGCGCGCGAGCCGGTGGGCGAGCATGATCGGCAGCGGCATGAGCTCGGGAGTCTCGTCGCACGCGAAGCCGAACATCATCCCGGAGTCGCCCGCGCCGCCGACGTCAACGCCCTGCGCGATGTCGGGGGACTGTTCGTCGATGCTGGTGACCACGCCGCACGTCTCGGCGTCAAAGCCGTACTTGGCACGCGTGTAGCCGACTTCGCGAACCGTCTGCCGGATGATGCGAGGTATGTCGACGTAGCAGTCGGTCGTGATCTCGCCGACCACGATCACCAGCCCGGTGGTGACAATTGCCTCGCAGGCGACGCGGGCCAGGGGGTCTTTCGAGAGGATCGCATCGAGGATCGCATCCGAGATCTGGTCGGCGAGCTTGTCCGGATGGCCCTCCGTGACCGACTCGGACGTGAACAGCGTCGATTCCGCCATGGGAAAGTCCTCCACTGAATCTCCCGCGCCGGCAAGGACGATCCCCAAGCGCCAGGTTCATACCTCTGGGACGCGCGAATCCTACTGCAATTCCAGGTAGTGGATCCCCGAATGGCGGAAGAGACGGGAGCCGCGCTGCGCCAGCAGCTTTGCGGTGGCGGCCCGCGACGACTCCATCACCGCGTCGAGGCGATCGCGCTTCATGTCCCAGGTCGCGGTCGGGGACGTGACTGGGCACAGGACCACGATCCGAGAGCGCTCACGCAGCTTCTCGTAGTCGGCCAGCATCTGATGGTGCAGCGACAGCTGCAGGGTTCGAGCGATGAGCTCTGGCAGGCTGTTCGGCACCACTGCGTACTCGCCGCCGCCCATGAGGCTGATGGCCAGGATTTCCTTGGCGCCGTCGTCGACCGCGATGTTAAGCGGAGTGTTGTCAACGACGCCGCCGTCAAAGTGCTCCCGGTCGCCGATCCGCACGGTCGGGAACAGGCCCGGGATGGCGGTTGACGCGAGCAGGGCCGGAGTCAGCTCACCCGCCCGAAAAACAGCGGGCTTGCCGGCATTGAGATCGGTGGCCACCACCGCCAGCGGCACGCGCAGCTGCTCGAAGGTCGTGATCCCAGTCAGGGCTTGCGCTCTTTCGATCAGGCGGCGGATGTTCTGCTGAGGAAAGGCGCTCACCTGGTCTCGCTTGAGGCCGGAGAGGATCATGCCGACCGGGTGCGCGCGGAAAACCTCGATCGCCTGCCGCGACACCCAAACCTCGCGCAGCATCATGGTTCCGGCCAGTGAGGGATAGGCCGCGATCGCGCTGCCATTGAGCGCTCCAACGCTGGTGCCCACTATCTTGGTGGGCGGATCTACGCCCGCCTCGAACAAGGCCTGAAGGACCCCGACCTGCGCGGCGCCTCGCGCGCCGCCTCCGCCCAGCACCCAGGTGCGCCGAGCGGGCCCGAAGATGGTCTAGGTTCCTTCTTCCCAGGACGACAGGTAGTGCTCTTGCTCGGGCGTCAGGGTATCGATCGAGATGCCCATCGCCTTGAGCTTCAGCCTCGCCACCTCGGCGTCGATGTCATCCGGCACGTCGTATACCTTGCGCTCCAGCGTCTTGGCGTGCCTGGCCAGGTATTCCGCGCACAGCGCCTGGTTGGCGAAGCTCATGTCCATCACCGCGGCAGGGTGGCCTTCGGCGGCGGCCAGGTTGATGAGCCGTCCCTCGGCGAGCACGTGCAGCCGGCGCCCATCCCCCATCTTGTACTCCTGCACCGACGGCCTGACCTGCCGCACACCCGTGGCGAGCTGATCCAGCGCTTTCAGGTTGATCTCCGAGTTGAAATGCCCTGAGTTGGCGAGGATCGCTCCGTCCTTCATTGCCTCGAAGTGTTGGCGGTCCAGCACGTTCACGTCTCCTGTGACCGTGACGAAGATGTCGCCGTCGCGCGCGGCCTCATCCATCTTCATGACTCTGAAGCCGTCCATCGCCGCCTCGAGGGCCTTGACCGAATCGATCTCCGTGATAACGACGTCGGCGCCATGACCCTTCGCCCTTGACGCCAGCCCGCGGCCGACCCAACCGTAGCCCGCGATCACGAAGGTCTTCCCGGCCAGCAGGACGTTGGTGGCCCGGATGATCCCGTCGATCGTCGATTGGCCGGTCCCGTACCGGTTGTCGAACATGTGCTTCGTGTCGGCCTCGTTGACGGCGACGATCGGGTAGCGCAGAACTCCTTTCTCGGCCATCGCGCGCAGCCTGACCACGCCGGTCGTCGTCTCCTCAGTGCCGCCCATGACTTCCGGCAGCTGATCCTGGCGCGACTTGTGCAGCACGGACACCAGGTCGGCACCATCGTCCATCGTGAACGAGGGGCGGTGGTCGAGTGCGGCCTCGATGTGTTCGTAGTACGTGTCGTTGTCCTCGCCGCGAATCGCGTACGTCTTGATCGCGTGCTGGGCAGCAAGCGCGGCCGCCACGGCGTCGTTGGTCGAAAGCGGGTTGGACGCGCACAGTGCGACGTCAGCACCACCGGCCTTGAGCGTCAGCATCAGGTTGGCCGTCTCGCTGGTCACGTGCAGACACGCGGCAAGCTTCAGCCCTTTGAGCGGAAGCTCCTTCGCGAATCGCGCGCGGATCAAGGTCAAGACCGGCATCTCGCGCGCCGCCCAGTCGATCAGGTCCTGACCTTGGGCGGCCAGGTTCAGGTCTTTGACGTCGCTGCCCTTGGCACTGACTTTCAAGTCTCTTGTCATCTCCTCAATACACGATTTCGCTGACCACGTCGACGCCTTCGAGGAGCTTTCGCCCGCCCAGGGCCTCGAGCTCGATGAGGACCTGCACGCCGATCACCTCGCCGCCGAGCTTGCGAATCAACCGGACCGCGGCGGCCGCCGTGCCGCCCGTCGCCAGTACATCATCGACGATCAGGACCTTCTGGCCGGGCTCGACGGCGTCCGAGTGCACCTGGAGCTCGTTCGCGCCATATTCGAGCTGGTAGGCGTCGCTGATGGTTTTCCAGGGCAGCTTTCCGACTTTGCGAATCGGGACCAAGCCCGCATTGAGCTTGACCGCAATCGCCGCGCCGGGGATGAAACCACGGGCCTCGATGGCCGCTACCAGGTCGGGTGGCGCGTCAGTCCACCGCTTCGACATCATGCTGACGACCTCGCGGAACAGCTCCTTCCGACCCAGCAACGGCGTGATGTCCCGAAAGATGATTCCTGGCTGCGGAAAGTCGGGAACGTCCCGGACGTACCGCTTCAGCTCTTGTGGCGTAGTCATACGACCGAGCGGAAGTATTCCAGTGTCCGGGCCAGACCGTCCTCGAGCCCAATTTCAGGCTCCCAGCCGAACTTGGCCCGCGCGCGCGTAATGTCGGGCTGGCGCTGCTTCGGGTCGTCGACAGGCAGGTCGCGGTGAACGATCTCGCTCTTGGAGCCGGCAAGCCGCACGATGGTTTTCGCCAGCTCGAGCACGGTCACCTCATGTGGGTTGCCGAGGTTGACGGGCATCTCGTCCCCACGCTCGAGCACGGCGAGCACTCCCCGTACCAGGTCGGACACGTAGCAGAGGCTGCGTGTTTGAGACCCGTCCCCGTAGACGGTGATCGGTTCGTTCTTGATGGCCTGGGCCATGAAGTTGGGCACGGCCCGGCCATCCGCGACCTGCATTCGCGGGCCATGAGTGTTGAAGATTCGAATGATCCTCGTGTCCACCGCGTGAGCCCGGTGGTAGGCCATCGCGAACGCTTCGGCGCACCGTTTCGCCTCGTCGTAACAACCTCGCGGTCCGATCGTGTTCACGTTGCCCCAGTAAGACTCAGGCTGCGGGTGAACCAGCGGGTCGCCGTAGATCTCGGACGTCGAGGCGAGCAGGAAGGTGGCGTCCTTGGCGCGCGCCAGACCGAGCATGTTCATGGTTCCCAGCGTGCCCACCTTCAGGGTATGGATCGGGTTCGCGTCGTACTGGGGCGGCGACGCCGGCGAGGCGAAATGGAGGACGTATCGAACCTCTCCACCGAGAAATATCCCTTGATTGACGTCGGCCTGGCGAAACTCAAAGTCCGGATTCCCGTCGAGCGCGCGAAGGTTGTCGCGCGAGCCCGTGATGAAGTTGTCCAGCGCCAGCACCCGGATGCCTTTGTCGAGCAACGCCGCACAGAGGTGAGAACCGATAAAACCGGCCCCACCCGAGACCACGGCGCGAGGCTTTGCGCTGTCGTTACTCGCGGCCAATTCCTCGATACGTAAACCCGTGGCCACGCATGACGGCCGGATCGTAGATGTTGCGCCCGTCGATCACGACCGGCTTCCTCATCGAACGCTTGAGTCGGCCCAGGTCGAGATAGCGAAACTCGTTCCACTCTGTGACCACGACGACCGCATCGGCGCCGGCGGCAGTCTCATAGGCGCCGTCCATGTACTCGATTTCCGGCAAGATGCGGCGCGCTCCCTCCATCGCCGCGGGGTCATAAGCCCGCACCGCCGAGCCGGCCGCCAGCAGGACCTTGGCGATCTCGATGCTCGGCGCCTCTCGCAGGTCGTCAGTATTCGGCTTGAAAGCCAGGCCGAAGAGCCCGATCACGCGGCCTGACAGCACCTCGAGGCATTCGCGCAGCTTGTCGACGACGAGCATTCTCTGGTCACGGTTGATGGCCATGACCGCGTGGAGAAGCTCCGGGTGATAGTCGAACCGCTCGGCGAGCGCCGCCAGCGCCTTGACATCTTTCGGAAAGCACGAGCCGCCGTACCCGATTCCCGCGTCGAGGAAGCTCGGCCCGATCCGCTTGTCGAGCCCCATTCCTTCCGCGACGAGCTTTGCGTCAGCGCCGACCCTCTCACAGATTCGCGCAATCTCGTTGATGAATGAGATGCGAGCGGCAAGGAAGGCGTTGGAGCCGTACTTGACCATCTCGGCCGTGTAGATGTTGGGGGTGATCAGGATCGGAGCGTCGAGCGTGCTGTACAGAAGCGCCACCTTTTCCGCGGCCCCTCGATCGTGGCTGCCGATGACAACCCTGTCGGGGTGCATGAAGTCCTGGATCGCCGACCCTTCGCGCAGGAACTCGGGATTCGACACGACGGCGGCCGCCTCGCCCGCCTTCGTCTTGCGCAGGACGTTCGAAACCATGTCTCCCGTGAGCGGCGGAACCGTGGACTTGTTGACGACCACCAGCGGCCCGTCCATGCAGTTGGCGATCGAGGTCGCCGCCGCCTCGACGTAGGACAGGTCGGCCTCGCCGCCCTCGCCCTCGGGAGTGCTGACGGCGATGATCGCGTAATCGGCGCCTGGCACAGCGTCCTCATACGCAACAGTGAATCGAAGCCGGCCGGCCCTCGCGTTCCGCTCGACCAGCTCGTTCAGCCCCGGCTCGTAGAACGGAACGTGGTGGCCTTTGAGCTGGGCGATCTTCTCTCGATTGATGTCAACTACGACGACGTCGTTTCCGAGGTCCGCGAGGCAGGCCGCGGTCGTGAGTCCGACGTAGCCGGCGCCGATTACAGCAACCTTGCTCAAATCGGACGGATTATCTCAGCAGAGCCCGCATTGGACAGTTCGATGCGGGTTTGATTTCAACGCGATGCCCGCATTGGACTGTTGAATGCGGGTTTGGCCCTCGCCTGAGCGAGTGCATTTCGGACCTGGGTCACTACGCTGTCAGGGCGCCGCAGCACATCAGCGGCAGTGAAGCGGAGGAGCCTGACATTGGCCAACAGAAGCCGATTCTGGCGACGATTGTCCTCAACGAGATTTGTTCGATGCGTCTCGCCGTCGTATTCAAGGCCCAAGCGATGTTCGCGGTAGTACAGATCTGGGCGTCCAAGGAACGAACACTTGTCGTCCCGAATGGTTACTTGTACCTCAGGCCGCGGTAGCCCGTTGAGCACAAGCAACATCCGAAGACGTGTCTCCATTGGTGACTCTGGTCCGGATACGGCGAGCTCCAGTACGCGCCGTGCCGTGGCAACGCCCTTTCGGCCTGCACGGCTGCCGACCCATTCCCTCAGCGTAGCGTGGCGAATCAAGCCCGCCTGGAACGCCATGTCGGTGATAACGACTGTCTCGACCAAGCTCAAGCTCCTGCTTAGATCCCACAGAGTACGCGCGAGGGAGGTCGTTCGAAAACCACGCCGTACCACGACCGCGCAATCGTCCAGAACGGCGCGACGCACCCTGATGCCACCCCTTTCCCAGCCTTCGCCGTTCCCCGGCAGAATCGCCTCGATAGGCTCGCATGGAGCAGCGTCGAGGCCATGCAGCCAAGCCGCCGTTTTCCCCGAAAACGTCGTAGAGGCCGGCATCCGGAGACGCGCCGCCTCGAGCCACAAAGCCGGCGTATCCCTCAGTGCCGTCGATGCGTATATGCCAGGACCGAGTCGGCGCCAACTTGAACCTTCCAGGTGCCAACGATCGAGGCCCGCTCGACGGGCATCGGCCACTGTGAAGGGCCCGCGTGTCAGCTCCGGCGGAACGACCGGGATTCGAGCCACGAGTCTCAGCATCACCCCGCCCCGACAGAGTCACAACCCACCTGGTTAAGAGGATCGCGAGACCTTTTCGAGCAGCGACTCGTAGGCCGCGATCGTCTGCTTCGCCGCCTTGCGCCAGCTGAACGCCCTCGCCCGCTCGAGGCCGGCTCGCCTCCAGCGCTCGGCCTCGCCGATCATTGCTGCCGCGGCGTGCCCCAACGCTACGGCGTCGCCATCCTCGACGAGGATTCCGGCCTCGGCGATGACCTCGGGCAGGCTCGAGTTGCGAAATCCAGCTACGGGGCACCCGCACGCCATGGCTTCGAGGCATGGAAGGCCGAACCCCTCGTAGCGGCTCGGGAACATGAAGCACCCTGCCGCCGTGTACAGGTCGGCGAGCTCCTCATCGCCCACGCGGCCGAGCAATGTCGCGCCCGGCATGCTCGGCGGAGCCTGCGGACCCGGGTCGCCGGCGACCACCAGCTTCAGCTGCGGAATAACCTCCCGGGCCGCGGCCCACGCACCAAGCAGCGAGGCTGGATCCTTGCGCGCATCGAGGGCGCCCACGAAGAGCAGGTAGCCCGCCTCCACGCCCCAGCGCTGCTTGACCCGCTCCGGGGCGCCCGGCCGGAGCTTGAACACGTCGTCCGCGGCTTCAGCCACGACCCGTACGCGGCGCGGGTCCACGCCCGCGAAGCGAGCTGCGTCGGCCGCCGTTGCCTGGGAGACGGCAATCACGAGGTCCGCGCGCTTCAGAAGCCGCTTGCCCAGCCAGAACCGGAGCCGCTCACCCCTCATCCTCGGCCCGCCCCAGGCCCACGGGATGAGGTCGTGCACAGTGACGGTCAGGGGGCAGGGCGACCTGCCGGGCAGGCGGAGGTCGATCGCGTGATACAGGTCGGGGCGGATTCGCTCGAGGTCCGCCCTCAGCGCCACGGCCTCCTCGTAGCCGGCGAGCTGCCCGTGGTACCGGCGCCGTGACCCGGCCAGCTGGTACCGGCCCGGCGGCAGCGAAGGTTCCTCTAGCCCAGCGTCGAGGAGAAGCGTCAGCCTGGAATCAAAGCCTTCCGCGATGAGGCCACCGAGCAGCCCTCTTGCGTAGGAACCGACTCCTCGCCCGGCGCTCGGACCCTGGAGCGGCCGCATATCCAACAGAACCCGAGATGAGCTCAAAGGTCGAGCCATCATAATTTGGCCGCCATGGAAGCTCTAGATATGGTCATCGTCGGCGGGTGCGGGCATGTCGGCCTGCCGCTCGCGCTATCGCTCGCGGACTGCGGCTACAGGGTGGGCATCGACGACATCGATGCCACCAAGGTCGCCTTCGTCAAAGCCGGCAACGTCCCATTCCTGGAAAACGGGGCCGACGCGCTGCTCAAGAAGCTCCTCCCTACCGGCCGGCTGGAGCTGGCGTCCGACCCGAGCCTGGTGGAAAGCACCGAGACGGTGATCCTCGTGATCGGCACGCCGATCGACGAGTTCATGAACCCGTCGGTACGCATCTTCGACAAGGTGCTCGACGAGCTCGTGCCGCACCTGAAGAACAGCACGATGATCGTCCTGCGCTCGACGGTTTTCCCGGGCACGACGGAGTCGGTCGAGCGCCGGCTCCGCGCTGCAGGCATCCAGGCCGATGTCGTGTTTTGCCCGGAACGCATCGCCGAGGGCCATGCGCTGGAGGAGCTGCGCACGCTGCCCCAGCTCGTCGGAGCCTCCTCGGATCACGCGTTCGAGAAGGCCAGCCGGCTGTTCGAGCGGCTTGGGGTGAGCACGGTTCGCACGACCCCGCTCGAGGCCGAGCTGGCCAAGCTGCTCACGAACACCTGGCGCTACATGAAGTTCGCGATCGCCAACCAGTTCTTCCAGATCGCGCACCGCTCGGGAGTCGACTACAACAACGTGCTCGACGCAATCCGCCACGACTATCCGCGCGCCGCGGACCTCCCCGGGCCTGGATTTGCCGCCGGGCCGTGCCTGCTGAAGGACACGATGCAGCTCTCGGCCTACACGCCTGACCATTTCCCGATGGGCCAAGCCGCGATGCAGATCAATGAGGGCCTGCCCAACTACATCGTGGACACGCTCAACTCGCGAAAGCCTCTGCAAGGGCGCACCGTGGGAATCCTGGGCATGGCGTTCAAGGGCGAATCCGACGACCCTCGAGCCTCTTTGGCCTACAAGCTGCGCAAGCTTGCCGCATTCAAAGGCGCGCACGTCCTCTGTACCGACCCGTTCATCGAAGACCCTTCATTCGACTCGCTCGAGAAGGTGTTGAGCAGCTCAGACGTCATCGTCATCGCCGCCCCTCACCGCGCCTACAAGAAGCTCGACCTCGCCGGCCGCGACGTCGTGGACATTTGGGGCATCACAGGACCGATCCGGCTCTGAAAGTCCTCGTCACCGGTGCCGCGGGTTTCATTTCTGGGTATCTCGTCGCCGACCTGCTGCACGCCGGCCACGAGGTCATCGGTGTCGACAACTACAGCAAGTACGGGCCGCTCAAGCGCAGCTTTGACGACGACCCGCGCTACCGTCTCGTACAAGGCGACGCCAAGGACGCGGCGCTGCTGACCGAGCTCGCGAGCGACTGCGACCAGCTAGTGGCGGGAGCCGCGATGATCGGAGGGATCTCGTATTTCCATGAGTTCGCCTACGACCTGCTCGCGGAGAACGAGCGAATCTGCGCCGCCACGTTCGATGCCGCCATCAGCGCCCACCGCCGCGGGCGGTTGAAAAAGATCACCGTCATCTCCAGCAGCATGGTGTTCGAATCGGCCACCACCTTCCCCACTCAAGAAGGCGCCCAGGTCACGAGCCCGCCTCCGAAATCGACCTACGGTTTTCAAAAGCTCGCCACCGAGTTCTTCGCGCACGGCGCACACGAGCAGTACGGCTTGCCCTTCACGATCGTGCGCCCGTTCAACTGCGTCGGCGTCGGCGAACGCCGTGCTTTGCGCGACCACCAGGTCATGAGTGGGAACGTGAAGCTTGCGATGAGCCACGTCGTCCCAGACCTGGTCCAGAAGGTGTTGAAGGGCCAGGACCCGCTGCACATCCTTGGCGACGGCAGCCAGGTGCGCCACTACACGTATGGAGGTGACCTGGCCCGAGGAATCCGCGTCGCGATGGAATCCGAGAAGGCCCTCAACGACGACTTCAACCTCTCGACCGCCCAGTCGACGACCGTTCGCGGGCTGGCCGAAGCCATATGGCTCAAGGTGCATGGACCCGAGCGGCCGCTCAACCTCGTGTCGGATCCTCCCTACGAGCACGACGTGCAGATGCGCGTGCCCGACGTGCGCAAGGCACGCGAGGTGCTCGGCTACGAGGCCACGACGTCGCTCGATGAGATGCTCGACGAGGTGATCCCCTGGATTCGCGAAGAGATCAAGGCGGGCCGGATCTGATCGACGACTCGACGCCCGCGCTCAGCATCGTCATTCCGGTATACAACGAAGGCGAGAACGTCGTCACGACTCTTCGCGGGGTCGTCGAGCGAACCCGTGCACGGCCGCTCGAGGTGCTCGTAGTCCACGACTTTGACGAGGACACCACAGTCCCGGTGGTCAAGCGCCTGCAGGCCGAGATGCCTGAGCTTCGCCTTCACCGCAACACGCTCGGGCGGGGCGTGCTCAACGCGATGAAGTCAGGTCTGCGAGCTGCCCGGGCGCAGTACGTGCTCATCACGATGGGCGACGGCTCGGATGACCCGGACGACATCGACCGTATGTACGAGCTGGCCCGCGGCGGTGCGGACGTGGTCGCGGGCTCGCGCTACATGCGCGGCGGGCGCCAGCTCGGCGGACCTCTTCTCAAGCGGTCGATGTCGCGCGCCGCCGGGCTCTCGCTGCACTGGCTTGGCGGAATTCCAGTGCACGACGCCACGAGCAACTTCCGGATGTACTCCAAGCGACTGCTCAACCAGGTGACGATCGAGTCGACAGGGGGATTCGAGCTCGGAATCGAGCTGACGGTCAAGGCGTACCTACTAGGCATGAAGGTGGCCGAGGTGCCCACGACCTGGCGCGACCGCACCGCGGGCACGAGCCGGTTTCAGCTGTGGCAGTGGCTCCCACGCTACCTGAAGTGGTATCGAGCCGGGATCGCGGCAAGATTCAGGAAAAATAACCCAGTGGAGCCTTAGGGCGGATTTACTCCGGCCGTCACCTATTTCCCCTTCCAAGCGCCTCCAGACAACGTGTTACTGGAGGGGTACGACGGGGGAGGCCTGCCTCCCGCGTGCTCTTTCAGGAAGTCTTCTTGAGCGGCTGGTAGTTTCGCTTGTAGTACTCCCAGTACTCACCCGATTTGAGCGGGCGCCACCATTCCGGATGCTCCAGGTACCAGTTGACAGTTCGTTCGAGGCCCTCGGCCAGGCTGGTCCTGGGCTCCCAGCCGAGCTCCGTGACACGTGCGATGTCCAGGGCATAGCGATAGTCGTGGCCCGGGCGATCGGCGACGAACTCGATGAGGCTCTTCGGCTTGCCGACGATCTCCAGTACAGCCTCGGCCACGTGAAGCCCAGAGGTCTCAACACCGGTACCCACGTTGAAGACCCCGCCGATCGGCGCTTCGTGAAGGACGAGGTCGATGGCCCGGCAGTGATCCTCGACGTAGACGTAGTCCCTCACGGCCGACCCGTCGTTGTACAGGGGCAGCGGCAAATCGTCGATTGCGTTGGTGATCAAAACGGGGATCAGCTTCTCGGGATACTGGTACGGCCCGTAGTTGTTAGACCCGCGCGTGACGAGAAGCGGCAAACCGAAACTTTCGGCATAGGCGCGGGCGAGGTGCTCGCCGCCGGCCTTGCTTGCTGAGTACGGGCTGCGAGGCTTGAATCCATCGTCCTCGCGCGACCGCCCGCTGGCCACGTCTCCGTACACCTCGTCGGTGCTCACGAGCAGGAAGACCTGGTGATCATGCTTGCGCGCCGCCTCGCACAAAACCGCCGTGCCGCGCACGTCGGTCTCGATGAAGGCGAAGGGATCCATGAGGGAGCGGTCCACGTGCGTCTCGGCGGCGAAATTGACGATCGCGTCGGCCTCTGCCGCCAGTGAGTTGACGAGATCTTGATCACAGATGTCGCCGTGCACGAAGCGATAGCCAGGCTGCCCTTCGAACTCCACGAGGTTGGCCAGGTTGCCCGCGTAGGTCAGCTTGTCGAGCACGGTCACCTGCACCTCGGGGCGCGTCGTGCGGATCAGGCGCACGAAGTTGGAGCCGATGAAGCCGGCGGCTCCCGCCACCAGGAGCCGGCGCAGCGACCGGGAGCTCACTTGATCGCGGGCCCCGCTGTCCAGTCGTAGCCGATCGTCGCATCGTCGTGCGGGATCCTGCCCTCGTCGTCCGGCGTGTAGACGCTCGAGGTGATGTAGAGGATGTGGCTCAGCTCCAGCGCTCGGCACCCATGAGCGACACCTGGCGGGATCTTGAGGCAGGTAGCGTTGGCGTCACCCATCAGGAACTCCATCAGCTCACCCTTGGTCGGCGAACCTTGCCGCGTGTCATAGAGTGCGACCTTCAGAGCCCCCATCACGTACCACCAGTCTGTCTGCCGCTGGTGGATGTGCCACGCCTTGGCCGTTCCGGGGTACATGAGGGAATGGCTCCACTGGCCGAAGCGGTCGAAGAACTCGTCGGTCTCGCGGATGACCTCGCGGAAGAAGCCCCGCTCGTCGGCGTGAGTGACGAGGTCCTTGATCACCACGCCGTCGATCGCCTTCAGTTTCAAGCTTCCTCCTGCAAGTTGGCGCCATGCGCCCGCACGAAGTCGTTGGCCGCGTAGTACGCGGTCATTGATTCTCCCGCGTCTCCCCAGAACCCTTCGAGGATGTCGTACTCCATGACGCCTCGTTCCAGGTACCAGTTGTTGACGTCGGTGATCTCCAGCTCCCCACGACCAGATGGCTTGAGCTCGGGGAGTACCGACCAGACTGTCTCGTCGTAGAAGTACACGCCGGTCACGGCATAATCGCTCGGCGGGTGTTCCGGCTTTTCGATGATTCGCTCGATCCGGCTGCTTCCGTTGAGCTGAGCTACGCCCAGATGCCGTAGGTGTTCGCGATCGGTCTCCTTTGAGAGGACGACCCGTGCGCCCCGCTCCTGCTTGCGAAACGCTTCCGCGCAGTGGCGAATCGAGCGCCCGAAAATGTTGTCACCGAGCAGAACCACCGCGCGGTCCCCGCCCACGAACTTTTCGGCAAGGCCGAGCGCCTCGGCGATGCCCCCCGGCTTGTCCTGGTAGGCGTAGAAAAGCCTGTCGATGCCGAACTCGTGCCCGTTGCCGAGCAGGCGCAGGAACTCACCTGCGTGCGTGCCTCCCGTCACCAACATCATCTCGGTCACCCCGGCCATCACAAGCGCCTCGATCGCATAGCTGATCATCGGCCGGTCGTAGATCGGCAGCAGGTGCTTGTTGGTGATTCGGGTCAAAGGGTGGAGCCGGCTGCCCGTTCCCCCGGCCAGGATGACCCCCTTCATCTATTGCCGGATTCTACTTGTGGACCGGAACTGAACGTAACCCGGGGTCTCGGTTAGGCTTCGATCATGGGAGATCCGGGCGCCCCGCCACCGGCGGGTGCCCAGACACGGTTCTCAGCCGACGGCTTCTGGTGGTGGGATGGCACCCAGTGGAGGCCGGCGTATTCCCAGGACAGGCTATGGCACTGGAACGGCCAGGCGTGGGAGCCGGCTCGACCTCCCGCGACCGCCAGTTCGTCGGGCGCCGGCGTCGGAGCCGCGATCGGGATCACAGTGGCGATCTTTGCAGGAATTCTCGTCCTGGTTTCCGCGGTGGTCGTGGTCATCCTGTTGACCATGGGGAACCAGATCGCCAACGTGTTCTCCAACGTCGTGGCTGCCCTCGGCTCTCCTTCCCCCTAAACACAGCACCTGTCGGGGCCGAAAGCCACAAGGTGTTGTGGCAGACTGGCCCCGACACAAAGCATGCCGAGACCCGACAACTGGCCGCGCACGATCCTCCACGTCGACCTGGACGCGTTTTACACCTCGGTCCATCAGCGGGATGATCCGAAGCTCCGAGGCATCCCGGTTGCAGTCGCCGGTCGCTCCAAGCGCGCGGTGGTCATGGGCGCCTCCTACGAGGCTCGCGCATTCGGTGTGCGCTCCGCGATGCCACTCCACGAGGCTCTCAAGATTTGCCCCCAGCTCATGGTGGTGACGCCTGACGGCGCTCGGTACCGCGACGCCAGTCGCGCCGTCCACCAGATCTTCCGTCGCTTCACATCGCCGGAGCTCGTCGAGGGCATAGCGCTCGACGAGGCCTACCTGGATGTGACGGCGAGGACACGCCACGGAACGTCCAACGGGGAGGATGTTGCCCGACGGATCAAGTTTCAGGTGCACACCGAGGTGGGTCTTACCGCGTCCGTCGGCGGGGCGACCTCGAAGCTCGTGGCCAAGGTCGCAAGCAGCACCCACAAGCCCGACGGTCTCTACCTGG
>JGI12635J15846_10002361_pt1 | contig 16489 bp, 8 predicted proteins | sample BlaSpr_A8_OM2_M2_FD_15846 | JGI IMG/M metagenome (IMG submission 15846) | reverse complement strand
CATTTCAATCCGTGATTGGCATAGTCCTGCTGGGCACGCTGCACACAACCATGGCATGCGGACGCCGCTGGCTTGCGGCCGGCCACAAAGGTGTAGTCCTCAACATCACCACCACCTACACGACCACTGGCTCTGCCTATGTCGTTCCCTCGGCCGTCGCCAAAGCCGGCGTGCAGGCGCTCACAAGAAGTCTCGCCGTCGAGTGGGGAGATCGCGGCATTCGCATGAACGCCATCGCTCCCGGTCCTATTCCGACCGAAGGCGCATTCTCGCGCCTGCTGCCCCGGCCTGAACTAGCCGAAGATGCGAAGAAACGCAATCCTCTCGGGCGCTTTGGCACCACCGCAGAGTTTGCCAACCTCGCGGCATTTCTCATCAGCGACGGCTCCGGCTATATCAATGGAGAAGTCGTGACCATGGATGGCGGCGAATGGCTCCAAGGCGCGGGCGAGTTCACGGCTCTAGGCAGGCAACTGACGAAGCAGGAATGGGAGATGATGAAGCCGAAGCCGAGAAAGGCAAAAGAATGAAACCTCTGGCGGGCACAGCGGTTCGCCACTGCAATAAAGACCTGTTTTCAAGCCGCGGCTTTACAGAGTGCTGAAAGCCCTCGGCGGCTAAGGCCCGTATTCTAGATCAAGCCCTTGATCGCAGCGGTGAACCGCTGCGCCACCCAAAAGCCGAAACAAAATCGAGTTTTTCGCCAAACTATGTAACCAGTGAAGCCAAACCGAGGCGCACTGCAAAAAACGAAAGCGTCCGGACTCAGTTAGAGTCAGCGGACGCCCGTCGAACAGCCCTCCCCCGAAGTCTGCTCAAGGACCACTCTACGTTCTTCGCGCCTAGACGAGAATGGCACGAATGGGGGACTCCATAGGACAATCTGGTAGGTAACCGTTCGTCGACCGATTTTCTGGTGTTTTCGCCCGCAAATACCCTGTTCTCCATGCAGCAAGACTGCGTTAATAACAACGAGCAAAAGAGGGCCTGAAGGGAAAACATCCCGATTGTCGTTCTACTGTGCAAGGCAAAGCGAAAGTCTGCCCATGGTGGAGTTCACATGGCTCAACCTTCTGACAGTCGCATACTCTATTCCGTAGAGCCAGCAGCCCTAGCACCTCCGGTCTCAGCCGCGAAAACGCCGGGGGATCCGGGCCAGCCCGATAGTTCCGCGCCAGGCCCCAAGAGCCGCCAAACTGCGCCCACCTATCCCGATCCTCCACTCTATGTTCGAGAGGCGCTCGATGATGCGGAACGCCTGCTGAAGTATGCGGCTGAAAACGGCGTCGCCGTCGATGCCGCGACCCGTGACCATATTTTGGAGGCGAGGGCCGCCAGCGGCAGCGGATGGACCGAGGAAACAGTGGCGAATCTGCTAGCCGCGCTTACGACGCTTTCGGCCCGGCTCCGCCCGATCAGCGCGGAAAGCCTGAAGGCGTATGCCGATGATACTGAGTCCACGGTTCGCACCTACTGGATCGTCGCCATCCTCCTCGCCGTCGTCATCGTTCCCTTTTCGATCGCCAGCTTTGTCTCTTCCGCTATCTCCACTGCCATTCGCACCGATATTACTACCGCCAATGACTTGGCGGTAAAGCTCAGAGCTGAACTCGGAACGAAGGATGCACCCAAGGGCGGAACTCCCGACAAACCGCTGCCCTCTAGCCTTAGCGAAGCCGAGGTCATTTCTCAACTCCAGCTCTATGCTTCCACCCTCCGGGGCATCGACGCTCGCACGCGTCAATTAAATGCGTTTGTATTCGGGGCGGCGCGAGATCCTTACATTGACTTACGCTGGGCTCCCAAGAAATCTACGGAAGAGAACGCTGAGAACCAACGAAAGCTCAAGGCTCTGTTTCAACTTCCTCTGGGTGTGCCCAACATGCCCGAAACTCTGGACACGTTAACCTCCACCTACCAGGATGACCGCCTCTTTGCGCAAGACACACTCGACCTTGTCTCCGTTTACTACGGCGCTATTGCCACCTGCATCTTGCCCGTACTCTATGCGTTGTTGGGCACCTGCGCCTATCTACTGCGTACTTTCGAACAGCAAATGGCGATTCGTACCTTCATGCCCACGGTCGCTAATTCCGCCCGTTTTCTTATCGCCGCCATAGGTGGCGCCGTAGTCGGGCTGTTCAACAACTTCAACATCACCCAGGGAGCTACCATTCCGCCGCTCGCCATCGCCTTCCTGGTGGGTTATGCCGTAGACGTTTTCTTCACGTTCTTGGAGAGCCTGATCGAGGCCTTCACCAAAAATAAGAGCGGCACGTCTTCCTCGCAACCCGCGCCCGCGGCTGGCCAAAAAATGTAAGCAAAGTTCGCGGTGGCACAAGTCGAGGGAGGCAGTTCTTTGTGCAATATTGAGATTCTCAATGCAGGCGCACTCTGAAGCAGAGGGGGAAGCCTGGTAGGCCCGGCAGGAATTGAACCTGCAACCCTCGGATTAGAAATCCGATGCTCTATCCGTTTGAGCTACGGGCCCGCTTGCCGATAACCCCTTGATTTTACTACTTCACTGCAACACATCCCGAGCGTCTGATTCCAATTCTAAGAACAAGTTGAGGACAGACCGCATCTAGCGATGCCATGGCCAGCATTGAATCCTAATCCCACGTTTGATGTCGCACGCCTTGGCCATGGCAACGTTGGAGTAGCGCAACACGCGTTGGATTACCAAGTCCTGCACTCCGAGACGATGCAGGTTTGAGACGAGCCCGCGGCCGAGGCCGTGCCATTCATGCCAGAAAGTAATTCCCGCACGTTTGAAGGGAGGCCGCATCTGATCCCGTGAAAGGGGAACGCGCAGAAGCACTCAGGCCGATCCTTGTGCTGCACGGGTCCAGGTTGCAATCAAGCGTTTATTAACACGAATAGGGGTGGGAGTAGAATCGGCTGTTCGTTTTTTGGGCCCCCAAGGAGATTCCGGCTTGAACAGTCGCGTGCGCCGTTTGGCGATGTGTTTTGTTTTTCTAATTCTGGCGTTTTCGTTGCAGGCGCAGAGTCCGGCTCAGTCGGCTGATCTTAAGAGTTATGCCAGGTACGAGTTCGTTGTTGAGCGCAAGGTGATGATCACCATGCGCGACGGCGTGAAGCTGGCGTGCGACATCTATCGGCCGGCCTTGAATGGCCAGGCGGTCGAGGGGAAATTTCCCGTCATTTTAGAGCGCACGCCATACGGCAAGGAGACGATAGCAGATTGGGCGCACTACTTTGTCCCGCGTGGATATGTCGCGATTGGGCAGGACATTCGCGGGCGGTACGACTCGGAAGGGAAATGGCGCCCCTATCGCGACGATGGGCCGGACGGCTTCGACACCCTGAAATGGATCGGCGCGCAGCCCTGGTCGGATGGCGGCGTGGGGACGGTCGGCACTTCTTATCCCGGCGGAACGCAGCATGCGCTGGCGCTGGCCAATCCGCCGTATCTGAAGGCGATGATTCCGGCGGACGCGATGTCGGATTTCGGCCACTACGGCGTACGGCATAACGGCGCGTTTGAGATGCGCTGGATCAACTGGATTTTCAACATCGGCGGACCGAACGGCAGTGACGCGGCGCGCGATCCGCACACGAAAGAGGCGCTGCTGAGACTGGGCGAGCAAGTCCGCGAGTATGCCAAAGCGATGCCGCTGCGGCGCGGCACGACTCCGCTGAAATTGAATCCCGAATATGAAGACTGGCTGGTCGAGGCCATGTCGCATGGCGATTACGACTCTTTCTGGAAAGATGCCGGCGCCGATGTGGTGGAGCATGCGGCAGAGTATAAGGACATTCCGGTTTATCACCTGGGCGGCTGGTACGACTCGTGGGGCACGCAGGTGGCGAATCTGAACTACGTTACCCTCAGCAAGTCAAAAAAGAGCCTGCAGCGGCTGATCATGGGGCCGTGGACGCACGGCGGGCGCGAGTACAGCCATGCGGGAGAGGCGGAATTCGGGCCCGACGCCGCCATTGATTTCAACACTTTTGAGCAGCGCTGGTTCGATCACTGGCTGAAGGGAATTGATAATGGCGTGGATCGGGGGCCGCCGGTGCGCATCTTTGTGATGGGCGGGGGCGACGCGCACAAGACGCCCGAAGGCCGCATCTTCGTGGGCGGGCACTGGCGCAACGAAAATGAGTGGCCGCTGGCCCGCGCAAAAGACACGCCGTATTATCTGCACGACAACGGAGTTCTGTCGCCGCAAAAACCGGCAGACGAGACGCCGGCGAGCTACGCGTTCGACCCGATGCATCCGGTGCCGACGCTGGGTGGAAACATCTCGTCACACAACGCGCCGCCATCGCATAAGAACACGATCTCGCGCCCCGGCGACAGCAATAATCTGATGGAGCAAGGCGCCTACGATCAGCGCTGCCGGGTGGAGATCTGGACCTGCGAAGATACGCGGCCGCTTTCGGCGCGCAACGATGTGCTGGTGTTTCAGACCGAACCGCTGGCCGAAGATCTGGAAGTGACGGGGCGGCTCATCGTTCATCTGTGGGCGTCATCGAGCGCGCCGGACACAGATTTCACCGCCAAGCTGATTGACGTCTACCCGCCGAACGCCGATTTTCCCGCAGGAGTGGATTTGAACATCGGGGACAGCATCGTGCGCGCGCGTTATCGCGACTCGCTCGAGCACGCTACACTGATGAAGCCAGGAACGGTCTATCCGTTCACAATCGAAATGTATCCCACTTCGCTGGTGTTCAAGAAAGGGCATCGTATTCGCGTGGATATTTCGAGCAGCAACTTTCCGCACTTTGACGTCAACCCGAACACAGGCGAGCCGCTGAACGCCAACCGGCGCTGGGCCGTCGCCGAGAACACAATTTATCACGACGAACAGCACCCGTCGCAAATTGTGCTGCCAGTGGTGCCTGCCAGTCCAGCGGCAGTGAAGCCAGTTTCGGCGAGCTTATGGGATGTGCCGGGCTCCGATTAGCAGTCGCCAATGCACCGGAACTGGTATCTCGTAGTTCTGTTGCCGTCAAACTCGTGGGCCCGCGGGCCAAGGTCCGGGCAGGGAAGAAATAATCCAAATTTTAGTAAATCGAAATGCCCGCTGTTTGAGTTGGGCATCTTTTGTGTCTGGATTCGTGATATTTGGCCAACTGCGGACGGGGGTGTTCAGAATCCGTATCCCGGTGGATTAGTATCGTGTCCGCCATTTGGTCGGCCTGATCTGCAGGATCACTTCGCTTAAACACTCGACCTTGCGTTTGCGATTATGTGATTATGCAACCATGTCCCAATCTGCGATTAGCCCAGCCGAAGACAGGCGTTCGCTGACAGTCATTCCGCTGTAATCAGGTTGTCGTTCCATCCTGCGAGTCTCCGCGACGAACTCCGACCATCAAGCCACAACTGAACAGTTCGCAGAACTCACAAAGAGTTTGAATGAGAAGCCAAGCCGCGTCTATTGCCCCTGTGGAGGTGTGACTAGCGCGCCAATCTCGTAAACGGCGGAGCTCCAGGGCACGGACAGAATGAACTCTGCCGCGTTGGAACACCCGCTGAAGTTTATGGAGAATGGCACGCTCGCCGAGCCGTTGGCGGGGACGTTCCCGACCGAAACCGGGAAGCTTCCGCCCGGCGGGGTTATGACCGGATTGCAGCGCCGGCCGCCTACTTGCAATAAGTTGAAGCTGGCGATCTGCGTGTTATAGGCAATCTGGTTGCTGGGATTGGTCGCCGTGATCGTCCAGGTGCGGGTCTCGCCTATGATTCCCGTCTTGCCCGAAACGGCGAGCGACATCCCGGAACCGGGCAACTCCTGTGCATTTACGATTCCCCAGTAGGCCGGCTTCGCCTGTAGCCCCGTGTCGAAAGGCAGCGGCTCGTCCAAATGAGCACAGGGGAAGGTGCTGAGCCAGGTGTCGTCATCGGCAAAGCCCCAGAAGGTGACGGCGCTGAGCCACGGCTTCAGGAAGCGCAGTGCGTCGAAATACTGGGCATAAAGCCAACCCTGCTCGTCGATAAGGGAAGGCGGCACGACCCCGTTGTTGATGCCGTAGTTGCTGGCCTGGCAGGTGGCGACGGTGGCATCCTGCGCTGCGGTGTACACGCTCTCGTCCATCTCGGTAATCTGCTGTTCGATGTTTGGAACCGCAACCGCGACGGTACCAATGGCGCCGACCATGGCCAACGTCGAGGGGGAGTCGATGTGGTTGTGCATCTCGTGACCGATGCCATCGATGGGGACGGCATTTTTCTTCAGGCCATCCACCACCTTGACCATGCAAGCCAGGCGATCCTGATCGGTGGTGTTGTAATCATTGATGAACAGCTTGGTTCCCGGCGGAGCGTAATGTCGCGCTGCCTCCAGTGCGATGTCGATGTAGCTGGGACCGAGCACCTGGTAGAAGGGACCGTGCAAAAGACAATCGGGCTGGGTGGGATCGAGCGGCTCATTGACCACGTCCCAGGCGTAGACGTTGCTGCCGAAGTGCTGTACCTCGCTCTGAATGTGCTCCTGAATGTAGCCGGTAACGGCCGCCTGATTGGCGGGCGAATTGGTTCCATCTCCAAATGCATAGGAGGGAGTCTGCGCACCAGTGGCCCACACCAGATTGTGGCCGCGGACCAGCATGTTGTGGCAAACGGCGAGACCGACCTCTTCATCGGCATTGCCAAAGGTGTATACGCCTTCGGAGGCTTCCACTGAGGCCCACTTCATATCGTTGCCCGAAACGATGCTGTTGAAATGCTGCGTGAGCAACTTCTCGTGCGGTCCGGCAAGGTCGGTCGTGTCAATTTCCGCGCCGATGGGGAAGAAATGCGCGTAGGTTTGGAAGATGGATGGGATATTGGTCTGAATGACCGGGGGCGGAATGTAAGTTAGTTGGAAATCGTCAATGTAAAACGACACCAGCGGCGTCTGATCGCTCGAGGAAGTTTGAAGATACAGAAATGCCCCTAGTCCTCCCTGATCGTAATTGGAAGACATGAGGTACTGAGGGACATTTACCTGGTGCCACTGGCCGTCGCCGGGAATCGTAATCGCGGTGATTCCCGGATAACTCACGTTTCCAAGAAACGTGGCCTGAAGACTCATATTGATGGAGTGTTGCTGGCCGTCAACCGGCTCAATCTGCACCCACACGCTGATCGAGTACTCCGAGCCGGGATACATTATGTTGCTTACGCTGATCTCGGGGCCGTCCCAGTAGGCGATGCGGTTGGTGGTCAGGAGGCTGTACGTGCTGTCGTACGCCTCCGCCGTAGTATTGGTCAGCACAGACTGGCCGGAGCGCGAACTCCATCCGTCGAGTCCGCCGTCTTCGAAATTCGTGCTCAGGCCCGAGTTGTTTTGCTGGTTGACGGGCGGGGGCGGCGGCGCAAGTTCGCCGATGGTGACATGGCCGATGTAGAAGGAATCGGTGGCGCTGCTTGACTGTATGTACAGCGTCAGAGTGGACGGCGGACCGGGAATGTTGGAGTAGGTGAATGTGCCCGTAACCTGCGTCCATGCCGTGCTCGACAAGGCTCCGGAAGTAGCAATGTTGTTGTACTCGGAATTGTTGTGGTCATCATTCTGCCCGCAGTTCTCCAGCTTGGCCGAAAGCGTGGCGGTAGGGTTACTGCTGTCTGGCGCGGCGAGCAGGACCCAGGCCGAGATCTGGTAGATCGCGCCCGGCACAATTCCATTGACATTGAGCAAATTCAGGGCCGGGCCCATGTATCCAGCCGAGCGATTGGTGATTTCGAGAGCGCGCAAATCACCGCTCGGATCGAGAATGGGCGGCGCCACGTTCGTCAGAGTCGGCGAACCGAACGGGAACCAGCCGTCCAGTCCGCCGTCGGCAAAGGTGTAAGTCGCCACCGGCGTTCCACCTGGAGGCGGCGAGGTTTCGGTGATCACGACATCGGCGAGGTAGAAGGACTGAGCGCTGCTGGGACCAACCAATTGAGCGTAGAGAGTCAACGCGGTTTCGGTAGCGCTGACGGTGTAGCTGCCGCCAATCTGGGTCCAACCGGAGGCGGTTACGGGAACTTGGTAATTTCCGATCGTGTCGTAGCAAGTGCCGCCCGAGCAACTGGAATCGGTGCGTTGCATCGTGAAGTTCGCGCTGGTGGCGGCTTCGCCAGCGCTGAGCATCAGGTAGCCTGTAATCGTATATTGCGCACCCGGCAGCAGGATGTTGGTCAGCGAAGTGGAGGGGCCGCTGCTTTGACCGCTGCTGTTGGTCGTGGTCAACAGGCTGTACGAGCTTCCGCTGGGAGCGTATGCCTCGGCATTGCTGGCCACGGGCGTGCTTGCCCCATTAAATGAGGTCCACCCGTCGGCGGTTCCGTCAGCAAAAGTGTACAAAGCCACTATTTGTGCGCGCGCCGAACCCGCGCTAAGCAGCGCGAGAGCGCAGACCAGAAAGCCGTGAATGCAAACCCGTATCCGGGCAGTATGGAGAATTTGTTGCCAGACGGGAAGAAACATCGCGGTTTCTCCTGCGCCCGCGGAGGGCGAATGTATTTGACGTTAACGGTAACGATACGGTGAGATGAAGCGGATACGTAGCTACCGTGTGCGTGCACGGAACATTACGATACTTCGAGATCGAATGCAAGGCTAAAGTGAGCCGATTTCTTGTCCGCGTGGAATTGATGGGTAGTATGCCGTTGACATAGCAGACCCGACCTCATGCCGTGCCCTGAATTTTCGCGTTTTTCGTAGCGAACTAAACTCTGCCAAGAAATGGGGCTCGCAGTCTCTTCCGCCAGAACATGCACCCGCTAATGCACGAAGCTGAGATGGGCGGGCCGTCCGGCTTCGATAATTTGTTGACGAGATCAGGATCACACTCGATCTGGTCATCGAGTGAAATCGGGATTTTCTCGCCAGTCATGCTCCGAGTTAGACGGCTTGCTACCATCAACAGATGGATCGATCCAATGGATACGAAGCAGTCTCGGAAGAATTTCTTGCGGGTCGTGGCAGTAGAAGTCGGTCTACTGGAATCGGCGTGAAAGAAGTGTGGAAGTGGGCGAGAACACTACCGCGCGGCAGCAGCGTCATTGATCTGGGCTGCGGGCCCGGCTTTCCCATCACGGCGGTACTGGTTGATGAAGGACTTCACGTCTTCGGGGTAGATGCAGCACCATCCTTTGTCGCGGCATTCCAACGCAACCTACCCGGCACACCCATCGTCTGCGAAGCCGTTCAAGAGTCGAGATTCTTTGATCGAACCTTCGATGGTGTCTTGGCATGGGGGCTGATGTTCCTTCTCAAATCTGAGGATCAGCATCGCCTGATGCAGAGATTCGCCGAGATACTGGTCCCGGGTGGCCGGCTGCTATTCACCTCAACCGCCAAACCAGCCGTTTGGAACGATGGAATGACAGGGTTGGAATCGGTCTCCTTAGGGGCCGAGCAATACCGGAAGCTGCTGGGAGCCGTCGGTGTATCGGTTGCGGAGGAGTACGAGGATGAAGGCAAAAACCACTATTTCAACGCCTTCAAGGGAAGAATAGAGTAAGAGAATCGCCGCGTAAGCTTGCGCCGTCGTTTGGCGTTTTTGAAGGTCAATAAGTACTATCGGGACATTTCAACAGTTGCTTTGACGAAACCCTATCTCCACAATGCCTCGCGGTGAATAGACTACTAGAATGGTGCCCATGGCAAAAGTTCCTGTCGCTGGGGAAATTGCGAGGGGCTTCGAGTTGCTGGACTCGACACGCGCGCCAAGGCGGTTGTCCGAGTTGGTCTCCGAGGAAGGGCGCCTGGTTCTGCTCTTCTATCGCGGGAATTGGTGACCGTTTTGCCTCCGCCAGTTGGCGGATTGTCGCGAACACTATCCGGAAATCAAGTCAGCGGGCGCGAGCCTAGCGGCTGTTTCAGTGGATTCGTGCGAAACATCGGAGGCCTTGCGAACTCAGCTCTCATTGCCGTTTCCGATTTTGTGCGATACGGAACGACGCGTTGTCCAGGACTGGGACGTCTACAACTCGCGAGAAAGACGCGGCATCGCCAAACCGGCGGTCTTCGTGATTGATCCCAACCAGGTAGTCCGTTACGCTTCGGTGGACTCGGTCGCGACGCGCGTTCCAGCCGTCGAGATTGTGCACTTGCTACAAAGTGCTGCCAATGCGCAGCCGATTCAACGCAGAGTTCACATCCCCATGTTGTCGGAGTGGATCAGGGCGATTCGGAATCATTTTCAAAGTTAGGTGGAATGAATTCATTCGTCAGATTCAACGCGGGGTTGGCATTCCGGGCCCTCTGCTGCCAGTCGACTACCGCGCCGTTGAAAAGGATTGTCGTTAAGTGATGAAAGGTTAAGGACGCTGCTAGGTGACGGTAAAGGTCGATGCCGTGCTGTCGCCGCCACTGTCGCAACCGAGGTCTCCGGAGAGATTGGCGGGAGTGTGCACGACAATCTGGGCAGTGCCGGGAAACGAGATCTGGGTCGTGGTAATCGTGACCTGTAGCTGGGTACTACTCACGACGGTGGTGGGTAATGCCGCTCCATTCCATAGCAGATACGAATTGGAATAAAAGTGGCTGCCGTTCACTGTGAGCAGCAAGCCCTGCTCTACCTGATCGAGGCTCGCGGGGTTCGGTGCGAGTGAAACCAGTCCGGGTTTCGGCCGGGCACTCCCGCAGAAGGGGTTGGGCACCCCACAACTGGCAAATAACATGCTTCCGAGAAACAAGGCAAATAGCGATTTGTAGATTCGGTCGCGTGGCATTATTAAAGTCTAGGCCCGAAGGATGACCAACAGCTGGTTTCCGCCCAGTCAAAGCGTTACCGAAGTGTTTTGGCGACAATGAACGCCCGGCACACCGGTGAGGGTGGGCGATCATCGATCTTGAGTCGATTCGCGCCCCACACGAGCTCGGAAGTTGGGGCGATGAGTGTGGTTGCGAGTAGAGTCGAGAACAGATATCTGAGTAGGTCTGTCAATAGTTTTCTTGAGTTTTCTTATCTCCTTTCTCGAACTTATTCACAAGGTGTCCACAAAGGTTTTCAGAGGATCGATTCTCCCAGCTCGGTACCCAGATCTGCGGAAAGTCATCTTTCAGCATTAAGCGCAGTGTCAATTGCGCATCCTGCCGATCCGTCTTCTGCTTGCGTACCCGCTTCGCACTAATCTCCGCGGCCTCCCCGATCCCACAACTCACACTGCAGCTCGGAGAGTTGCTGTTCCAACCAGCGCCTATGCCCGCTCGCTTCCATCCCCACACGAACCTTCATCCCTGTGCCGCCAGATCACGGTAAAACTTCTCCGCTTCCTCGCGCTGGTGCAGTCGCCGCTCTCGCAGTTCCCCGGTCTCGGTATCTACAAAAGCGATTTGTTCGAAGCTCGGGTGATAATCGCGTCCTATTAATGATTCATGTGCGGATCCTCTCTCCCGAGCGCTCTTGGTTGGTTGGTAGCCGCCAAAGTCTACTCGCGTACAGGAGTCGACATTGTCATGGGGTGAATTACACGTTTTGACCGCCGGTCAATGCGTGCTAACGGGATTTGCAACAGTTAGGCGCTGAGACGACTTAGCTTCTGGCGGTGGATTTGGCCGGAAGCAGGGTTGCCGCTAGACGGCGCACACTATCGAGGAGCCGGTTCAAACTCTGGGTTCCGGCAGAAGCGGTTGCCTCTTCGCTGAAGCCTGCTTGTATCATTTGCCCGGCCGCAGCGGCGAAGCGGTCGGTGCTGGTATCGTCCATGGCGATGAAGCGAAATGCCTGGGCGAGCGCAACGCCATCGGCCCCGGTCCGTAGAAATTCGACCTTGGCGTCCACCCTCCCGAAGACCGTGTTCAGGGATATGTCGCCCATGGTTCCATGTGGTATGGGGCCTTTGGAAAGAACTGCCGAACCACCGGTGAGGGAGAGACGGCGAATTACGCCAACGAACCGGGCAGTGTCCACAGTGAAAAGCGCTCGCTCGCTATTCGGAACGCGAATGCGAGGGGCTCGGGCCCGTTTGCTCGGTTTCTGAGACTTCCGCACCATCCTAGGCAGCATGGCAAGCGGGGAGGCTGCGGTCAAGATTACCGCAGTGCCGCGCAGTACCCAGTCTTACCCGCTTTGGGTTCTTGCAGTTTGCTAGTTGAGTTAAGAAGCGTCAGCGTGGGCGCTCTGGCGCTAGAAATCCGATGCTCTATTCGTTTGCGCTGCGGGCCCGCATTTGATGATTAGCGAAGCGCTGCTTGAACTCTTTCGCTAGATAAGACTGAAACTCAACAAGAAGGTCGGCTGGGAACAGCGCCGTGTTGGTGGCATATTCCGAACAAAAGGGGCTGAGTGTCTGATTTGAACTCGTTACACGACACTCTCTTGCCCAACGATCTGCTCTCGCTTCGCGGTCGCGTCCTGCGGCAGGGGGAACTTGAATGAAATCTTTGTTCCTCCACGATTCGACTCAATATCCATTTGACCTCCGAAGTGGCGCACCCGCTCCCGCATCCCTCTAATCCCAACGCCAGAGCCCTGCGACTGAAGATCCACCAGCTTTTCTGCCGCTATCCCCTTCCCCTCATCCTGGACTTCGAGAGCAACGCTTTCCCGGTCCCGCGCAATGAGAATTACTGCGGTTTTACTCCCGCTATGGCGATGAATATTGGTCAAGCATTCTTGCACGAGACGAAACATTACCAATTCCATTTCACGAGAAAGTCTTTCGAAATCCGCCGGTACTTCGAGCGCGATCTCTAAACCACTGCGCTCGGCCAGACCCTGTATATACCAGCGGAGCGCTTCCGCCAGCCCCGTTTCGTCCAACAGCGGCGGATGCAGCAGGTAAGACATGGTCCGTATCTCCTGGCTCAACTGTTGAACCAACTGCTCACTCTCCTTCACATACTCGGTGAATCCGGCAGGCTCTTGCGGCGCATGTCGCGCCGCTTGCGCCAGACTCATGCTCAGCGCGGTCAGAATTTGGCCGGCGCTGTCGTGCAGTTCGCGTGCGATATGCCGCCGTTCTTCGTCCTGCGCCTGCAACAAACGGCTCGACAGGTCGCGTAGCTGTTCGGCCTGCTGCACAACTTCACTGGTTCGCACTCGCACTTCAGCATCCAGTGTTTGCGCCAGGGTGCGATAGTTCTCTTCCGCCCGCATCCGTTCCGTTATGTCCAACGTGATACCGTCGAAACGCTTTGGCTGCCGGGCGGAATCATAAAATGTCCGGCCCATTGCCCGAATCCATTTCTGGCGCCCATCGGGCGAAAGCGTACGGTATTCAATGTCATAAGGAATATCGCTGGCATTGCTTTCGGCGATGGCTTGACGGGTGCGCTCGCGGTCGTCGGGATGCAAACGATCGTAAAACGTATCGATCGTCACTTCCGCGTCGGGCGGCAGCCAGAAATGATCCTTGACCATGTTGTCCCAGATCAACCTGTCGAAAGGCAGATCACAGAACCAGAATCCAACCTGAGCTGCTTCGGCAACCAGGTCGAAGCGCTCCCGATGCTGTCGCAACATCTCCTCGGCTTGCTTTCGACTCGTGATGTCCTGCACGGTACCGAGCAACCGTAACGGTAAGCCGTCGGAGCCGTGTTCAACTTGCCCGGTGAATTCTACCCAGACACACGTGCGATCCGTGCGGTAAATGCGGCCTTGAAAAAAGAAACGATTACCGGTTTCGAGCGTGCGAGAAAAGGCCTCTTCGAATGCTCGTAAATCGTCAGGGTGACAGAACTTGGCGCGGAACTCAGCTGCGGAAATCGGGCCCTGCTCGTGAGTTCGCGCGAACACCTCATACGGTCGCTCGTTTTCCCACGTGACTCGGTCCTCTTCCGGATACCAATGCCAGATGCCAAGCTCCGCGGCTTCGGTAGCCAGCCTGAGCCGTTGTTCGGACGCCGCGATCGCCTCTCGGGCCAATACCTGGCGAGAAATGTCGCGGAAATAGCAGACCACGCCGAATTGACCTTCTGGCAGGGGGATGCGCGTGATCCGCCACTCGTAGTACTCGATGGCTCCTCGATCCAGGCGCTTTTCGGTCCATTCGGGAACAACATAAGGCTCGCCGGTTTTAAGCGTCTGACGGAATCGCCTGACGATTTCATCGGCATGTCCTTTCGGCCATAGGATGTGGATCACTTCGTCAAAATCCCGCCCGATCAAGTTGGCGACAGATCCAAACACCGGAAGCGCCGTTGGGTTTACCTCCCGTATGCGAAAGTCGCTATCCACCAGATACACGCCCAGCGGAGCCTCGTTAAGTAGAGTCGCAAACTGCTCGGAGCGCCGGCGCAGGTCCTGTTCTGCCTGCTTGCGTACTTGGGACATTTCTAAATGTGTTTGCACCCGCGCCAACAACTCGCGGGCGCTGAACGGCTTGATCAGGTAATCGTCGGCCCCGTGTTCCATGCCCTCAACGCGCGATTCTTCTCCCGCGCGCGCGGAGAGAACGATGATTGGAAGCGTGCGCGTTTGAGGATCCGACCGCAATTCGTGGAGGAGCCCGAAGCCGTCCAGATTGGGCATCATCACATCGGTGAGAACCAGGTTCGGCGTCCGCTCCCGAGCTGAAGCTAAAGCCGCCTCTCCGTCCGGAACAGCTTCCACGTCGTACCGCTCCGCCAGCAATCGCACCAGGTACTGGCGCATATCTGCGTTGTCATCAGCAACGAGAATGAGTGGACGCTTCTCGGATGCAACCTTGGTATTTGCGAGCGGGGGACAGGGTATGGGAATCAACTCGTCGCCTGGAAGAAGTTCGTCGGCGACATCGCTTTGTCCGGCTTCGGGAAGCCAGCGGAGCGCTTCCTCCACAAACGGCGCAGCTCCGACCGCAGTTGACGCCAAGCTGCGCGTTCCTCCAATCCTGTCCGAGGGCAAGTGACCGCTTCCGAGCGGCAGGCTCACAATAAAAGTGCTGCCTTCTCCCTCAGCGCTTTCCACGCGCACGGCTCCGCCATGAAGCTTGACCAATTCCTGCACCAGTGCCAGGCCGATCCCGCTTCCTTCGTGGGTTCTGCTGCGCGTGTTTTCGATGCGATGGAAGCGCTCAAACAGACGGGGTAATTCCTGCGCCGCAATGCCGACCCCGGTGTCCCGAACTCGCAATGCGACGTCGTTCCCTTCCCTGGCCAGTGCAACAACGATTTTGCCTTCGAACGTAAACTTGAAAGCGTTGGAGATCAGGTTAAGGACGATCTTCTCCCACATGCCGCGGTCTACAAAAACTGGTTCGTCGAGTTTTGCACAATCAACTTCCAGCCACAGACCCGCCTTATCGGTGGCCGAGCGGAACACGCTGGCAAGCTCAACCGTAAAGGCGGGAAGATCGGTGGGCTGATAAATAGCCTGCATCCGACCGGCTTCAATACGCGAAAAATCCAGCAGCGTATTGACTAACCGCAATAAGCGAGAACCGTTGCGATTCACCAGTTCGAGCTGATTTTTGGCCGCCGGCGACAGGTCAGTGTGGCTGCGCGAAAGCAATTCCTCTACCGGCCCCAACATCAGCGTGAGCGGCGTGCGAAACTCGTGGCTCACATTGCTGAAGAAAGCCGTCTTAGCGCGATCAATTTCCGCCAAAGCCTCGGCGCGTTTTCGCTCTTCATAGTGCGAGCGTGCATCCGCGATGCTGGTCACGATTTGACGCGTAACCAAGCTAAAGAAAGTTCGGTATTTTTCGTCTAATTTTTTCTTAGGACTGACAGCGCAAACCAACACACCGGGCGAGCCGTTCTCCCTCGCAGCAGGAATGGGCATTAGCAGCGCTTCTGATGGCGGAGCATCCCATGCGCCGAGAGGAAACTCGCACCCAACTGTTGCGAGACTTATTTCGAGGAGCTGCTCCGATCGAATGACCTCGTCCATCTTCTGTGAAAACTGTGGCCCGGCTCCACAAAGCAACGATCGGAGGGGATGACCCGAGGGAATTCCGGAACTTGACAGGACCTGAAATCGACCATTCGTCCTGGCGCACAATGCCGAAAAGGGAACGTCGTACGAGTTTTCCGATAGCGTTTCTGCGGCGATTCGATAGGCGTCTTCTTCGCTCTTGGCATCGACAGCCCGCGCAGCCAGATCACGCAAGGTTCGAAGCCGCCGCTCGCCAATAATGTTCTCGGTGGTTTCTATGACGGCGGTAAATATGCCGCCCACGGCTCCGGCTTCGACTCGAACCGGACTAAACGAAAAAGAGAAATAGCACTCTTCCGCATAGCCATACCGATGCAGCACGAGCAGCAAGTCGTTCGACCATGTGGCCTCGCCGGTTTGCACCACGCTGTCCAGCATCGGGCCGATCGTGTCCCAGATCTCGGCCCAGCAGTCACAGCAACGTTGTCCCAAAGCCCACGGATGTTTCGTGCCCAGGATCGCCCGGTACGCGTCGTTGTAGAGAACTACCCGCTCCGGTCCCCAATACAACACGATCGGAAAACGCGACGCCAGGCAGATACTCACTGAAGTCTTCAGGCTCTGCGGCCAGCCGTCGAGCGGGCCGAGCGGCGTCTGCGACCAGTCATGTTCCTGGATCAACCGGCTCAGTTCTCCGCCACCCGCCAGCCATTCCTGCGCGGATGAGGCTGGTGCGGCG
>JGI12635J15846_10002356_pt1 | contig 16515 bp, 14 predicted proteins | sample BlaSpr_A8_OM2_M2_FD_15846 | JGI IMG/M metagenome (IMG submission 15846) | reverse complement strand
CGTTGACGAAGTAAGATTATTGCGCACGCCACTTCTTGCCGCACTCGCGGCGTCGGCGCGAAGTGGCGTCACTTCCCTTTTCTACCGCGTTAAATCCATTACTGCCATTTGCGAGCGCGTGCGCGGATCGAGCCAGTCGCGCCAGGCATCTCCTAATAAATTGAAGGCAAGCACCGCCAGCATCACGGCGAGCGCGGGAAAAATGACGAGATGCGGCGCGTCGAATAGATGGCTGCGCGCGTCGTTGAGCATCGCGCCCCAACTGGGAGTCGGCGCAAGAACGCCGAGGCCGAGAAAGCTGAGCGTTGATTCGGCGAGAATCGCACCTGCCATGCCGATCGTGGCTTGAATCAGAACCGGCTGCAGAATATTTGGAAACATGTGGCGCACGAGGATTCTGATGTGCGACGCACCGAGCGAGCGTGCGGCGAGAATGAATTCCAGCTCCTTCACCTTCAGAACCTGGGCGCGCGCAAGGCGCGCGTAGCCCGCCCAACCGGTGATCACCAGCGCCATGATGACTTTACTGACGCCTGGGCCGAGAAATGCGGCGAATGCGATTGCCAGAAGAATTCCAGGAAACGAGAGAAATGCGTTGATGAGCAGCAAGTTCACGAAGCGATCGAACCAGCCGCCGGCGTAACCCGCGAGCATACCGATGAGCAAGCCAGTGATGCCGCAGCCGCAGACAACAGAGATCGCAACCATCAGCGAAATGCGTGCGCCGTAGATTGTGCGCGAGAGTGTGTCGCGGCCGAGTTCGTCGGTGCCCATCCAGTGCGCGAATGAAGGCGGCTGCAAGCGTGATGGCAAATCCTGCGCCGCGGGATTTGCCGGGGCGATCAACGGCGCGAACAGTGCGACGACAAGCAGCAATACCGCGACGGAAAATCCGACTCGCGCGAGTACGCTCTGGCGCAAGAACTGGCGCAACTCGTCGAGCGATTTCACGAGAGCCTCACGCGCGGATCGATCACGGAGTACAAAACGTCGGTGAGGAGATTGACGAGGACGTAAGACAGCGAGATCACGAGAATGCAGCCCTGGAGCAAAGGATAGTCACGCGCGGAGATTGCTTGCACCGTGAGGCGGCCGATGCCCGGCCAGGAAAAGATTGTTTCGGTGACGATCGTTCCGGCCAGCAGCGTGCCGAATTGCAGCCCGAGGATCGTGATGATGGGAATCAGCGCGTTGCGAAAGGCGTGGCGGAATAGAACGGCGCTTGTCGAGAGTCCTTTGGCGCGAGCGGTGCGGACGTAATCACTCGACAGCTCTTCGAGCATCGAGCCGCGCACCATGCGCGTGAGAATCGCGGCTAGCGCGGCGCCGAGAGTCGCTGCGGGGAGAATGTAGTAGCTTGGGCCACCGCGGCCTGAGACCGGCAGTAATCCAATCTCGATCGAGAAAATCAAAATCAGCACGGGACCGAGCGCAAAATTTGGAAAGGCGAGTCCGAACAGCGTGAATAAGCCCACGGCGCGATCAGCCGGTTGCCCGCGGCGGTAGGCGGCGAGGATGCCTGCCNGAATCGCGATNGCCGCGCAAACGATCAGCGCGAGAAACGCGAGGCTCAGCGTCGCGGGATAGCGATCGAAAATGATTTGGCGCACGGGTGCTTGAAACTTGAACGACTGGCCCAGGTCGCCGCGTGCGAGTCCCTTTAGATAGTGGCCGTATTGAGTGAGCAGCGGCTGATCCAAGCCGAGCGAGTGACGCAACTGCACGATTTCGCCGGGTGCCGCGCCTTCGCCAAGCATTTGTTCGACGGGATCGCCGGGAACAATGTGAATCATCAGGAAAACGAGAGTGAGTACGAGCCAGAGCGCCGGTAGTGCGAGTAGAAGGCGCTGCAGCAGATGGCGCGCCATCAGCGGGTTCGCGCCGCGGGATCGGGATGAGTTTTGAGAGGGTCGGCGACAGGAGTCGAATCTGAAGCGCCGGCTGGAGCGCTCGCCCCGTTGGAACTGTTCGCAGCGCCGCTGCCGCTTGCGCTCGCGGGCTTCGCTTCGGTCGCAATCGGGAGAATCCGTTCGATTTTCACGCGAGCGACGCGGCGCCCGTCCATTTCAACGACGGTGAAGCGATATCCGTCGTACTCAAAATTTTCGCCGCCGCGCGGGATGAAACCGAGCTGGTCGAGAACGAATCCGCCGACGGTCGCGTAGGCCGGATCATCAGGCAAGATGATGTTGTACTGCCCGTCGAGATCGCGCACGTTGAGCGCAGCGTCGAAGACCACGGCGCCGTCGGCCAGCTTTTGCGGCCGTTCAACGACATCGAACTCGTCGTGAATTTCGCCGACCACCTGCTCGAGAATATCTTCCAGCGTCACAAGTCCAAGGATGCTGCCAAACTCGTCGATGACCAATGCCATTCCGACGCGGTGGTTCCTCAACTCCACGAGGAGCTCGCTGGCGGGTTTTGTTTCAGGGACGATCAGGACTTCGCGCAGGACCCGGCGGAGATCGAATGTCGCGGGCGCGAGATTTTCTTCCAGGCGGCGCTCGCGATCAAGCAGGACCCACATCATGTCTTTGATGTGGACGAAGCCGAGAATCTGATCTTCGGAGCCGCGATAGACCGGGATACGCGAGCGTTGCGTCGTCGCGAAGGCCCGCATCACTTCGTCGATGTTGGCTTCGACAGGGAGCAAATGCATGTCGGGACGCGGCACCATGATTTCGCGCACCTGGACCTGACCGAGCTCGATGGCGCTGGAGATAAATTTTTCTTCGCCGGGAGCGATCAGGCCGCGCTCGCGCGCCTGCTGGATCTGGATCTGCAGTTCTTCGGTGGAATGCACCGAACCGTGGACTCCTGGCTCTGTTACACCGAGCGCGCGGACAATCGCGGTGGAAACGCCGTCGAGCAAGTCGATCACCCAGCGAAATGTTTTGAGAAACCAGGAGAACGGGCGCGCGATGAGCAGCGCGACGCGTTCGGCGCGGGCGAGGCTTACTGTCTTCGGAACGAGTTCGCCCATCACGACGTGGAGCGCGCTAAGCATCGCGAACGCGAGCCCGAGCGCGATTCCGTGCGCGATCAGCGCGGCCCGAGCAGAACTCACGCCGGCGAATAGAGGCTGTAACATGCCCGCGAGGGTGCTTTCGCCGAGAGCGCCAAGCGCCAGGCTTGTGAGCGTGATGCCGAGTTGCACGGCGGAAACGACGCGATGGAGGTCGCTGAGAAGCGATTCCACGACGCGGGCTCGCGTGTTGCCCTTTTGGATGAGCTGCCGCACGCGCGACAGTCGCACGGCCACGAGCGAAAATTCCGCAGCCGCGAAGAATCCGTTGAGCGCGATGAGCGCGAGCACGCCAATTAAGCGCACCGCAAACATGAGCTAGGCTTGGCCCCCTGCGTTCATTGTATCAGCCTGGAATGGGGGACGCGGTTCGGCCCTCCGCGGCGTTGTTTCGCTGCAAAACAGCATAGATGCGCGAGGTTGCGCGGCTCCCGGCGCTCCTCTAGACTTTGAGTTTCGCCACTCTGTTAGGCACCCGCGGGAGCCCGCTTGCGATCTCTGCTTCGCGTTGTGTTCGTACTTCTCTGCATCGTCGTTGTGATCGTGGGCGCCGCCCTCTGGCGTTTCGTTTACCGGCCGCTGCCACAGCTTGACGGCAACATTAACCTTCCCGGACTGCAGAAAGATGTGATCGTCGAACGCGATCACTGGGGCGTGCCGCACATCCGCGCGAGTTCTGTCGAAGACATGGTCGAAGCGCAGGGGTACGTCATGGCGCAGGACCGGCTTTGGCAGATGGATTTGCTGCGACGCGTGGCACGCGGACAGCTCTCGGAAATTCTCGGTTCAGCGACCGTCAATATCGATAAGCAATTTCGTACGCTCGGATTTGGGCGTGCGGCTGAGCGGGACTGGGGGCTTGTCGATCCGACGACGCGCAGTTTGTTCGAGGCGTACGCTCGCGGCGTGAATCGATTCATCGAGCAACATTCCGATGAGCTGCCGATCGAGTTCACACTATTGAAGTACAAGCCTTTGCCGTGGACTCCGACCGATACGCTGGTGATTTCGGGCTACATGTATGAAACGCTGACCGATACGTGGGAAGAAGAGATCGATCGGGCGAAGGTCACGGACAAAGTCGGTACGGATCGGGCGCGTGAGCTTTTTTCTGCGGACGCGGCGATGGATCACTACGTCGTCGGCGATCCCAACGTCAGCAACGACGGCTCGCAGCGCTCACATCTCGATCCGGATAGCGACGACGATGATGATGACGACGATGACATGGAGCCGGACGGCGTGCTCAAGGCGAATGCGGCGGTCCCCAACGGCGCGTCACGATCGATGCACTCGGAATCTTCAGCGGATCTGACGACGGCGCTGGCGAATTCGGTCGTCGGCTACATTCGCGATTCGCAGGCNGAGATTCGTCACAGCCTCGGCAGCAACAACTGGGTTGTTTCGGGCGATCACACAGCTACCGGCAAGCCGCTTCTCGCCAACGACACGCATCTCGAACTTTCGATTCCGCCGATCTGGTACGAGATTCATCTCACTGCGCCCGGATGGAACGTGAAGGGTTTCACGCTTCCCGGCGCGCCCTTCGTCGTGATCGGTCACAACGATCACATTGCGTGGGGATTCACGAACAACGGCGCGGACGTGCAGGACCTTTATATTGAGACGTTCAATCCGGCCAATGCCGACGAATATTCGGTGAACAAGAAATGGGTGAAGGCGGAGACGATCGACGAGGTGATCAAAGTCAAAGATCGGCCTGACGAGCATCTGCCGATTGTGATCACGAGGCACGGCCCGATTATGCGCCGTGAAAATGGAAAGGCGTACGCATTGCGCTGGACGGCGACGGAGCCAACTGGATTGTCGAACGTCTATAACTGGCTTGGCAAAGCGCAGAACTGGGATGAATTCCGCAGCGTGATCAAAAAAGTTTGGGGGCCGGCGCAAAACGCGGTCTATGCCGACACGCAAGGCAACATCGGCTATGTCATGTCGGCGCGAGTGCCGATTCGCAAGAAGGGGCGCGGCGAAGTTCCGGTGCCAGGCGATACCGACGATTACGAATGGACCGGATACATTCCCTTTGAACAGCTTCCGCAAGCGCTCAATCCCGACAGCGGATTGATCGCGACCGCGAATGCTCGTGTCGTTGGTCCATCGTACAAGCCGTATTTGACCGACCGATGGGAAGAGCCGTATCGGACAGCGCGCATCTACGATCTGCTGCTCGACAAGCATGATTTGCGGCCGAGCGACATGCTGAAAGTGCAGACCGACACATACAGCTACCCGCATGTTTTTCTCGCCGATCAACTGATCGCGGCGGCGAAGACGGTTACTCCTCAGGATGACCGCACGAAGAAATTGATCGAAGGATTGAAGGATTGGAACGGAATCGCGGACGCCGATTCGTCCGAGGTCACATTCTTAGTGCGGTTCCGGCGAACAGCGCTGAATTTGTTGCTAGAGCCTTATCTAGGCGCGGATACGAATCTTTACCGGTGGCGCGCNACGACTTTTCTGCAGAAGACGCTTACGGAGCGGCCGTCGAAGTGGCTCCCGTCAAAATACAAGAGCTATGATGATTTGTTGGTTGCGGCTGCGGATAGCACTGTCGCGAAGCTTGCTGAGGAGTCGAAGAGCGCGCGCATCGAAGATTGGCAGTGGAAGAATTTCAATGCGCTCGACATGCTGCATCCGATCGGCCGCGACGGCGTCTTGAAAAAATTGCTCAGCATCAGCGGGAAGCCGCAGTCGGGGACTAACTACAGCGTGCGGGCGGCGACGCCGCGCCACGGACCGGCGATGCGCTTTGTGGCCAATACGGCGGATTGGGATCAGTCGATTTTGCTTATCCCGGCGGGGCAATCGGGTCAGCCGGGTAGCAGCCACTATGCGGATCAGTTTGAATATTGGTATGAGGGGCGGCCGATTTACGCGCCGTTCAGCGATGCTGCTGAACTGAAAGATCGGAAGCACGTTCTCACGTTGAAGGAGGCGCAATGAGGCCGATGCAGATGATTCGACGCGGGTAGAACGCGCGACTTACCTTCACCGAAGAAATCTATGCCCGAACTTCCCGAAGTTGAAGCGATTGCGATCTCGCTGCGGCCGCTCGTCGTAAAGCGCAAGATTCGCAGCGTCGAAGTGTTTCATCCGATCGCGGTGCTGCCGCAGTCGGCGGCGCATGTCTCTAAGCTTCTCACTGGACGTCGCATCGAGTCCGTTCAACGCAAAGGGAAATATCTTTTCCTCGTGCTCGACAATGGTGCGGCGATCGAAATGCATTTTCGGTTTGATGGGCATCTCATCCATCTGAGAAATGCGAAAGAACTCGATACGCGCGCGAACAGGAAGACCGACGACGGCGTACACATCGACGTTGCTCTTGAGTTCGACAAGGGAGTGCTCGCGTTCGCAGATGGCCGTCATCTCGGCCGCGTGCACGCATGGGAATCACTCGAAGACTGTCCGTCTTACAATGAGCTCGGCATCGATGCGCTGTCGCCGGAATTCACGGCGAAGGCGTTTACGCAGTTGGTTTCAAAGTCTCGGCGACCGCTGAAGGAATTCCTGCTCGATCAATCGCGAATCGCCGGCGTCGGCAATATTTATTCGTGCGAAGCGCTCTGGCACGCGAAGTTCAGTCCGTTTCGACTTGCGAATTCACTGAAGCCCGGCGAGGCGCGTAACCTTTATAAAGCAATCGTCTCGGTGTTGGGTCGCGCTTTGCAGCTTTGTCTGAATCCGCCACCTGATTTCCGAGACGCTGAATGGTGGTTTCAGGGCATCGAAGGCATTCTGCGCGTCTATCAACGTGAGGGCGAGCCGTGCCGGCGTGATGGGTATCCGATCAAACGAACCACCAAAGGCAATCGATCGACATATTTCTGCGCTCACTGTCAGAAGTAGCACACCGCGCAAAATTGGCTTGCGTGACGTTTACAAATCTCTGCGAAGTCCCTTACTCTCGTAACATCAGCAGCGCGTGGAACATCAAAAGGGGTTCGCGATTGTTTGAGGTGATTTCGTCGCGAGTGACGCGAGGCGCAGTTTTCATTTCGCGTGACGCAACACTTTGAGGCAACTTTGAATACAACACCGATAAAGAAACCCGAGCCGGCGAAAAAGCCTGATTTTGAAAAGTCGCTCGGAAGATTGGAAGAAGTAGTGCGCCGGTTGGAATCTCCGCAACTATCCCTTGATGACGCAATGAAGCTTTTCGAAGAAGGAGTCGAACTTTCTCGCGAATGCCAGAAGCAACTCGAAGAAGCGGAAGGCAAAGTCGAAATTCTTCTGAAAAAGGCCGACGGCAAGCTGACCGCACAGCCGTTTGATCCCGAGCGCGAGACTGAACTGTGAGCACTGCCAAGACCCCAGCCGCATCCACTCCGGTGCCAACTTCGTCGAAGCTGCCCGACTTTTTTGAAGAAGATCGCGTCGCTGTCGATGCTCACCTCGAGAAATTGCTTCCGTCGGAGGCCACGCAGCCCACGTCGATCCATCAGGCGATGCGCTACAGCGTGCAGGCCGGCGGCAAACGTATCCGGCCGATTCTCGTGCTCGAAACGGCGCGAATCTTTGAATCGGATATCACGCCCGCGCTGCATCCGGCGTGCGCGATTGAATTCATCCACACATATTCTTTGATTCACGACGATCTTCCTGCACTCGACAACGATGATCTTCGACGCGGCAAGCCGACGAGCCACAAGAAATTTGGCGAAGCGACGGCCATCCTCGCGGGCGATGCGCTGCTCACGCTGGCGTTTGAAGTCGTTGGCGCCGCGCCGGTCGATGCGGAGCGCCGCGTGGCGATGTTGACCGAAATCGCGACCGCCGCCGGAACGATCAACGGCATGGTCGGCGGCCAAGTGGCGGATCTCGAAGCGGAAGGTAAGCCAGTCGGAAAAAGAATGCTCGAATACATTCACCGCTCGAAAACAGCGGCGCTGATTCGCGCTTCTGTTACGGCGGGCGCGCTTTGTGTCGGTGCGCCGAAAGCCGAAGTCGCGCGCCTGCGCAAATTCGGTGAAAACATCGGCTGGGCGTTTCAGGTCACCGACGATATCCTCGACGTCGAAGAATCATCGGCAGCGCTGGGCAAAACCGCGGGCAAAGATGTGGCGCAACAAAAGGCAACATATCCCGCCGTCTATGGTCTCGAGCGTTCACACGAAATTGCCACTGACCTGGCAACACGCGCCATCGATGGACTTGCCCCGTTCGGCGAAAAGGCTGACCGACTTCGCGCGATCGCTGAATTTCTGGTTCTTCGCCGGACCTGAGTCAAGCGTTTGCCACCGAAGACGCGCAAAATCCGCCTCGATCGACTCTTGCTCGATCGCGGACTGACCGATTCCCTATCGAAAGCACAAGCGGTCATACTTGCCGGCGAAGTGTCGGTGGATGACGTGCGCGTCGATAAACCGGGTACAGCAATTGCAGACTCCGCGAAAGTTTCCGTTTCGAGCCGTAGTCCCAAATTCGCGAGCCGCGCCGGAGAGAAGTTGGAGGGAGCGCTCGAAGATTTTTCGATCAATGTCGCGAATCAGATCTGCCTCGATATCGGCGCTTCCAACGGGGGTTTCACGGATTGTCTGTTACAACGCGGCGCGTCCCGCGTCTATTCCGTGGACGTAAACATCAGCCAGCTGGCCTGGAAGCTGCAGCAGGATCCGCGCGTAATTAAAATAGAGCGCAACGCGCGCGAACTGCGTGCCGAAGACATCGCGGAGTCTATTGATCTCGCGGTCGTCGATGTTTCGTTCATCTCTGCTACGAAAGTCGTGGTGCCCGCGGCAGCAGTGCTGAAACCGAACGCTGACTTACTTGTGCTCGTAAAGCCGCAGTTTGAGCTTCCAAAACAAGACATTCCGGCTGGCGGCGTAGTCACGGATCCGGAGTTGCACCAAAAAGCCGTGGAAAAAGTCCGCATCGCCACGACCCTAGCAGAACTCGAAATCCTCGGCGTGACGCCGAGCCGCCTGCCCGGCGCCGAAGGCAACCTGGAATACTTTCTCCACGCGCGCAAAGCCGGAGCCTAGGTTAGAATCTCAGTCATCCATGCAGACGACCGGCCCCTTCAAAAAAATTGGCGTCATCTCGCGTCCGCGGCGCTCGAACCTTGCCGCCGTCGTTCCTCCACTGCTGGAGTGGCTGAATTCGCGCAAGCTCGAAATCTATTACGACACAGAGTCGGCCGGCGTTCTGCCCGATCCATCGAAGGGACTTTCACGCGAAGAGGTCGCCGAAAAGTCGGAGTTGCTTCTCGTTCTCGGCGGTGACGGCACGCTCCTCGCCGCCGCGAAAGTTGCCGCGCCACTCGGCATTCCGATTCTCCCGATCAACATGGGCAGCCTCGGCTTCCTCACCAGTTTTAAAGCCGATGAAATGTATTCTGCGCTCGAAGATACGCTCGCGGGCCGGCTCCCGCTGAGTGAACGCGTCATGCTCGACGTCGAACTCATTCGCGACGGGCGCGTCATCGAGCGTCAGACCGTTGCCAACGAATCCGTCATCAACAAAGGCACGCTGGCGCGCATGATCGATCTCGAGCTGATCATCGATAACGAGTTCGTCGCGCGCTATCGCGTCGATGGTCTCATCGTTGCGACGCCGACTGGCTCGACGGCGTACTCGCTTTCTGCCGGTGGGCCGATCGTGCATCCGTCGGTCGAATCGTGGATCATCACACCGATTTGCCCGCACACGTTGACCGATCGCCCTGTCGTCATCCGCGACTCGTCGATTATCGATGTGCATCTTTCGGCTGGAACGGAGTCCGTTTTTCTTACGCTCGACGGACAAACCGGTATCCCGATGCACCAGTCCGATCGGGTTCGCATGACGCGCTCGAAGGAAAGATTGAAGCTGATTCAGCCGGTGAAGAAGTCTTACTTTGAAATTCTGCACAGCAAATTGAAGTGGGGAGAAAGCTGATGCGAATTTCCTGCGAGGAATTTCAGAGCCGAGATCGAAACAGTCTTGCCGCCACAAAATCGCTAAAAAATCTGCCCGCGAACTAAATCATCGATCGTTTCTCGTTTTCGTATCACGCGATACCTCGCGCCATCGACCAAAACCTCTGCCGCGCGACAGCGCCCGTTGTAGTTCGATGACTGGCTCATTCCGTACGCACCCGCAACCCAGATCGCCAGCACATCACCGGGCGAAACCGGATCGAGCGGCCAATCGTGCAGAAAACAATCGCCGGTTTCACATACGGGACCGACGACGTCGACTCGCTTCCGCCCGCCGCGCTCTGCGCCTCTTGTGACGCGAGTGATCGGATGAGTCGCTCCATACAACACCGGCCGCATGAGATCGTTCATTCCAGCATCCACGACGACGAACGTTTTGCCGCGACTTTCCTTCACGTACAGCACGCGCGTCAGCAGCACTCCCGCCGGACCGATGATCGTGCGACCCGGTTCGAGCAAGAGATGCGTATGGAGCGGCTCGAGAATTTGCGCAATCATGCGCGCATACGCTTCGCATGCCGGAGGCTTCTCTTTCGCATATCGCACACCGAGGCCGCCGCCAAAATCGAGATACCTCAGCAAAATTCCATGGCTGCGTAAGTCGCAAAAATACGAAGCCAATCGTTGTAGCGCCTGGCGAAACGGATCGAGCGACACAATCTGCGAACCGATGTGCACGCTGATTCCCTGCCAGCAAATCCAGTGCGAATCCGCATGCGCGAGATACAGGCGCCGCGCCTCTTCCCAAGTCATCCCGAATTTGTGTTGATGGCGCCCCGTCGAAATATGCGGATGTCCGCCGGCCTGCACGTCCGGATTCACGCGAATCGATACCCAAGGCAAAGCGTTGCCGCGCCCAACACTTCGCGACGCCTCTTCGAGCAAAACTTCGAGTTCCGCTTCCGACTCGATGTTGAAGAGCAGAATGCCGGGCCTGTCGCCGCCGCGCTTGCTCTTGCGATTTGCGGTCACTCGATATTGCAGCGCCTCACGAATCTCCTCACGCGTCTTGCCCACTCCGGAAAAAACGATACGATCGCCGCGAACGCCGATGGTTCGCAGCATTTCGAGTTCGCCGCCCGAAACGATGTCGAACCCGTTCCCCGCGTTCGCGACATGCTTCGAAATCGCAAGATTGCCGTTGGATTTCACCGCGAAGCACAGCGTGTGCGGCAGTGAACCGAGGCCGCGATGCAGTTCATCCTGAGCATCATCGATCGCCGCACGGCTGTAAACGTAAGTCGGCGTGTCGATTTTGCCGGCTATGTCGACCAGTCGCACATCTTCACACGCGACAGCTTCCGCAATGCCTGACGCGCTTTCTGCCTTCCCTTGTTTTTCCCAGGAAAAATGCGGAGTGAACGTCGCCGGATCAACAAACGCCAACTTCTTTGCCGGTGCTTCGCCGTGCCCGCTCATCGTACCTTGAGCACTACTAGCGTTCGATCGTCGGAAAGCGCCGCGCTCTGCGAAAACCAATCGACATCATCAAACACGCGATCGACCAACTCGGATGCCGTCAGTTCGTGATGATCCTCGACGATCTTACGTAGGCGCTCCATCCCGAAAAATTGCCCCTCGCTGTTTGTGGTTTCCGCGATTCCATCGGAGTGAAACACGAGGATATCGCCGGATTCGAGCGTAACGCCCCACTCATCATAGGTGACGTCTTCGAAAATCCCGAGCGGAAATCCAGTGAGCTCGATTTTGCCGCACCGCCCGTCCTTATAAAGCAACGGCTGCGACTGTCCGGCATTTGCGACTCGCAGTTTGCTCCGGCCTTTCTGCCACGTTGCAAAACACGCGGTCATGAAGCGCCCTTCGATCCGTCTCTCACCGATGATCTGATTCATCTGCCGCAGCATTTCAGCCGGTTGCAATTTCTGTGGCGCAAGGCTGCGCATGATTCCGATCGCAACAGCTCCATACAAGGCCGCAGCGGTGCCCTTCCCGCTCACGTCCCCGAGCGCGATGCCTAGTTGCTGGGGACCGTAGCGCAGAAACTCGTAAAGGTCGCCACCGAGTTCGCGCGCCGACAGATACCGCGCGGCCATATCCAAGCCGTATTCCTCGGAGGACGACACCGACCGCAGCAATGCACCCTGAATTCTCTTCGCCGCCTGAAGATCGCGATCGAGGCGCGCTTCATCGCGTGCCACCTTTTCGTAGAGCCGCGCGTTTTCCAGCGAGACCGCAAAGTTTGCCGCGAGAATCGAGAGCGTTTGCACGTGATCGTCAGTGAAGTAGTTGAGCTGAGGGCTTTCGAGGTCGAGCACGCCGATCACGCGTCCCTTATGCATCATCGGGATCGCGAGTTCCGAACGCGTCTCGGGGTTCGCCATGATGTAACGCGGGTCCGCGGCCACGTCGGGCACGAGCACCGGCTCCTTTAGCGTAGCTGCGGCGCCAACGATCCCCTCGCTTGCAGCCACTCGCAGCTTTCCTTGAACGCGCTGTCCGTGTTTCACATCCACGCGATGACGGAAAACTTTCTGATCTTCGTCATATAGCATGATGCTCAGAATCTGATAGTCGATGACGCGCTTGGTCTGTTCCGCTGCTCGCCGCAACAACTCCTCGACGTCGAGAATCGAGCTCGTCTCGCGTCCGACTTCATTCAGCAACAGCAATGTGTCTGCCTGCGCACGGACGCGCTCGAATAGCCGCGCGTTTTCGACGGCGACTGCAAGACGGCTCGCCAACAGCGTGAGAATATTTTGTTGTTCGCGCGTGAAATACTCTGGCTGCTGACTCTGAATGTCGAGCACGCCGATACACTTGCCGCGCAGCATCAGCGGAACGGCCAGCTCCGATCGAACACCATCCACCGCGTGGATGTATCGCGGATCGTGCACCGTATCGCCGACGCGAACTGGATGCCCCGTCGCCGCCGCAGTGCCGCTAATCCCCTGCCCCAACGGCACGCGGAGATTTGCCGCCAGGTCCGGCGGATACCCGATCGAAAAGCGATGCCGCAGATACGAGCCATCGCCGTCGAACATCAAAACACCAAAAATTTCGTAGTCGATATGCCGCTTGATCAATGCCGCCGACCGCGCCAGCACTTCGTCGAGGTCGAGCGATGCGTTGACCTCTTCGCCGATTTCGGCGAGCGTCGCCAGGACCTCGGCGGAGGTCTCCGCTGCGGCGTTTTCAGCCAGCGTGCCCGTTTGTGATTCGCGGGGATTCATCGAGGCACTCATTATAGCAGGCGAGATGGAACTGCAAGATGTTCGATTGACCTATGTTGAAAACGAGCCGGTGTCGTGATTTCGCCGCATTTCTAGCGGGTTTTATTCAGAACGCGGCCGCTCAACTCGACTTCGCGCTGGTTCCCAGGGAAAGCACGGCGACTTCGGGCATATTTCGATATCGTTCGGCGTAATCGAGTCCGTACCCAACGACAAATTCGTTCGGAATCGTGAATCCGACGTAGTCCGCGTGGACCGCCGCGATGCGGCGCTCCGGCTTGTCGAGTAATACCGCGATCCGGATACGCTTCGGCTTGCGCTGTTCGAACACGCGCAGCAAATATTGCAGCGTCATGCCCGTGTCGAGAATGTCTTCGACGACGATGACTGTCTTACCCTCGATGCTCGAATCGAGATCGCGCGTCAAACGAACCTGACCGGACGAATGCGTGTCGGTTCCATAGCTCGAAACCGCGATGAAGTCGAATGAAACCTCGCCAGAAATCTGTTTTCCCAGGTCCGTCAGAAAAAATACGGCGCCTTTGAGAACACCGACCAGATGCAGCGGCTCGTCCGGGAAATCCTTGCGAATTTCGCGGGCGATCTCGGTGATGCGTTTCTGTACCCGTGCGCGCGAAATCAGGATGCGGAGGCTCTCTCCGTTCTTGCTCTTCCGCCGCGACACCTTTGCTGACTTCGCTTTTTTCGCCATAGCCGACCTTTTCGTGGAACCGAGACTCTAGCTCACGCCGTCACGTTCGGCAAGGCGCGAACAAAGCCCGCACGCTATTGCAGCCTCCTACGCCTACTTTATGATGACAGCAGAGGTCCTTTCACGTGAATACGTCTTCATCGCTGCCGGAGCCTTGGCTGCGCGGCACACTGACTGAGGTTGGCGCGGTCCCTCGCGCTGTGCTACACGCGCTCGAGCTGACTGGAGAAGATCTCGAAAAATGGTGCGGATCCCTCACGGATGCCGAGTTCAACAAACAGCCTCATGGCTTGCCTTCGGTCGCGTTTCAGATTCGTCACATCGCGCGCAGCATTGACCGCCTGCTGACTTACGCCGAAGGAAAGTCTCTGTCCACCGAACAACTCGAATCGTTGCGCCAAGAGTCGCAACCGAATGCGTCGGCCCGGTCCGTTCTCGACGAATTGTCAGAAATGCTCGCGCGCACAGCCGCTCGCGTCCGCGCACTGGCAAAGTCCGACCTCGAGCAGCCGAGATCGGTGGGGAAGAAAGCGCTGCCAACCACGCTCGGCGGACTTCTCGTTCACGTCGCCGACCACACGCAACGTCACGTCGGCCAAGCCATCACGACCGCCAAGATTCTCCTCGCCGACCGACAACGTTAAGCAACATCGATAAAATTCACCTCTCTTCGCGCCATCGTCGCATCGAATGAAATTCAGCTATACTCCCTCACCCGGAGGCGGCGTTGCTGCTCGAAGCGGTCGAGACCACAATCCTTTTTCTCAGCGCGCTTTTTCCCATCGTCAACCCGCTGGGCGGCAGCCCCATTTTTCTCGCATTGACGCAGGAATATTCCCCAGCGTCACGTCGCCTGCTTTCGCAACGCATCGCGCTCAACAGTTTTGTCCTCCTGGTCGTTTCGGGTCTGGTCGGCACTCACATCCTCGCGTTCTTTGGAATTTCGCTGCCCGTTGTGCAAGTTGGCGGCGGAATGATTGTGATCGCCACCGGCTGGAACATGCTCCAACAAAAAGACAATGACGACGATCCGGACAATCAAGTTCATCACGACGTCAATCCGCGCGATATCTTTCGAAGCGCGTTTTATCCCTTCACGCTCCCACTGACGGTCGGCCCCGGATCGATCTCCGTGGCAATCACGTTGGGCGCTAACGCCGCTCGCCACGGTGATCCGTTCTATCTGGAAGTGATCGTTCTACTCATCGGCTCGGCTTTGCTCGCTCTCAGCGTCTATATCTGTTATGGCTTCTCAGACCGCATCGCGACCATCGTCGGCGCCACAGGAATGAGCGTGATCATGCGGCTGTCGTCATTTTTACTGGTCTGCATCGGTGTCCAGATTTTCTGGAACGGTGCGGGTTCACTGCTGCACACCGTCTTCAACGGGCATTGAGCCGCGACCGGCGGCAAGCAACCTCAATCAGTGAAAATCGTGCGAAACAGTTTCCGCTTTTGTCAGGAACAGCGGATGAAGTCGCTGCACTTTCACCGAAATGACGTTCTCCTGATTCTGCAACACGCCTTCAAGCAATAAAAATTGCTGGTGCACGACCACGACGTGATGCTCTCGAAAGATTTGCGGCGTCAGGATCGCATTGGAAATCCCCGTTTCATCTTCGAGGCTGAGAAACACGAAGCCTTTGGCAGTTCCGGGACGTTGACGCGCGATTACGGAGCCGGCAACTCGCACCTGAGTTCCATCACGCAAGCTGCGCAGTTCGATTGCGGTAATGACACCTTGCCGGCGTAAATCTTCGCGATGGTATCGCAGCGGATGCGGACCGACGGTCATGCCGGTGTTGTGAAAGTCCGCGACGAGGCGATCTTCCGTCGTCATCGGTTGCAGCGGTGATCGCTGCGCCAGCGCATTATCAGGCTCAACAGATTCGAGCAATGGCCCTGGTCGACGCGCAACGCGTTCGATCTGCCACAATGCATCGCGCCGGTGGAAACCCTGCTTGTCGCCGACACAATTGAGCGCCCCGATTTCCGCCAGCGCCGCTAAATCGTTCTTTCGCAACTCCGGCACGCGCAGTTTCAAATCATCGATCGAGCGGAACATTTCGATCTCGCGTTGGCGCACGACCGCGCGGCCGATCTCCTCGCGCAGCCCCTTCACGTAGCGCAGGCCAACGCGCATGACGTGCTCGTCACCGATTTTTTCGATTGTGCAAATCCAATCCGATTTCGTAACATCGATAGGCCGCACGCGCAAACCATGCCGCTGCGCATCTTTCACCAGCGTTGACGGACTGTAAAATCCCATCGGCTGATTGTTGAGCATCGCCGCCGTGAACGCAGCGAGATAGTGACATTTCAAAAACGCGCTGGCATACGCGATCAGCGCAAAGCTCGCCGCATGCGATTCAGGGAATCCATACAGCGCAAACGACGTGATCGATTGCACGATCGTATCCTGCGTAGTCCCAGTGATGCCGTTGCGCTCCATCCCGCGCCGAAGCTTCACCTCTACATCGCGCATCAATTTTTCCGAGCGCTTGAAGCCAAACGCGCGCCGCAACTCTTCCGCCTCACCGCCGCTAAAATCCGCTGCAATCATCGCCATGCGCAAAAGCTGCTCCTGAAACAATGGCACGCCCAGCGTGCGCTCCAGCACCGGTTTCAGCGACGGATGCA
>JGI12635J15846_10002355_pt1 | contig 16527 bp, 13 predicted proteins | sample BlaSpr_A8_OM2_M2_FD_15846 | JGI IMG/M metagenome (IMG submission 15846) | reverse complement strand
CCTCGGCGCGGGCTTCGATTGCTTTGGCCTGGCGCTGAACTTATTTCTCACGGTGCGAGCCACGGTGCAGTCCGGCCCAACTGCCCACAGCGAAGCCCGTACTCGTGGCGTTGACGGCAGCGAAGCTCTGCCGGGCGCGCCGGAAGACAATCTGATCCTCCGCGCCATGCAACACGCCGCGGAACGCCACGGCCTGCGCTTGCCTCCGGTTCATCTCGCCGTGCAGAACCGAATTCCAATTGCTGGAGGCCTGGGCAGCAGCGCCGCAGCCATCGTCGCCGGCACAGCGCTGGGCTTTGCGGTCTGCGGGAAAAAACCAACGGTGGACAATGCACTGCGGCTTGCTGCGGAGATGGAGCAACACACCGACAACTTGGGAGCCGCGCTGCTCGGTGGCCTGGTCGTCTCGTTTGTAGGCGCGGGCGGCAACGTCGTCGCACTTCGCAGAAAATGGCCGAAACAAATAAAAGTAGTCGCCGTCACGCCAAAAATGAGGCTACAGACAGCCGCCTCGCGCGCCGCGTTGCCGCAAACAATCGAACACGCCGCCGCCGTGCACAATCTCCAACGTTCCGCGCTATTTCTCGCCGCGCTCGACGGCCGGCACGACGATCTGCTTTGGGAAGCGATGCAGGATCGTTTGCATCAATCCTATCGCCAGGCGCTGATCCCTGGGCTCGCCGAAGTTCTCGCGATTCCGCGCATGCCTGGCCTCCTCGGCGTCGCGCTCAGCGGCTCCGGCCCCACCGTGATCGCACTCGCCACTAAAAATTTCGCGCAGATCGCAAAAGCGCTCGCCGGCCAGTTCGAACGGCGCGGCCTTTCCGCGACCATCCGCAAATTGACCGCAGCGCAGGAGGGAATTCGCCTGAACGGGAAGCCACTCGCGAAAAACTAGCCCGCGCTCGCCTGATTTGAATTAAATCGCGCGCGGGAAATCACTTCACAAACGTCAAGCCATGCGGCACGAAGTGCGGAAACACATAAGCGTACAGCATCACAATCACGCCCACGATCGAACCCAGCGCAATCGAATGCCAAAACACAAAACGAAAAATTATTCCTTCGTTGCCCACTTGCTCGGTCGCCGCCGTCGCAATCGTGATGGACTGCGCGTCCACCATTTTCCCCATCACGCCGCCTGCGCTATTCGCGGCGCACATCAGAACCGGATCAATTCCCAATTGCTGTGAAGTGATGCGCTGCAAACTTCCAAAAAGCACGTTCGACGAAGTATCGCTCCCGGTCAAAGCCACGCCCAGCCATCCCAGAAACGTCCCGAAAAATGGATAGAGCCATCCGGTCCGCGTGAACGCCAGGCCCAGCACCGCATCCAATCCGGAATAGCGCGTCACGTACCCCAGCCCCAGCATGAACGAAATCGCGATCATCGCCAGTCGCATGCGCACCAGCGTGCGCCAAAATATTTTCATTAACTTTATCGGACTGAGTCCCAACAACATTCCGGAAACAAGCGCAGCCAAAAAGCAGCCGGTACCCGTCGCTGATAGCCAATTGAAATCGTAGCGCGCCTGTTCCGGTGTCGGCTTGCTCACCACCGGCGCCGCGCGCGTAATAGCATTGTGCAGATATGGCCAATTCCATCCAGGATTACCGGGCCGCACTTTACCGTCGGGCTGCATCACGATAAACGCGGGCGTGGTGGCTTTATTCATGGCCAGCTTCACATTAGGAAGTCCCCACACCAGCACGAAAATCGAAAGAACCGCGAACGGCATCCACGCTTTCAGCACAGTCAAAATAGGGTATTTCCGCACCGTCACATAGCCATCGAATTCCTTCGGGTTCCACTCCCCGCCCATGTCGTCCGCAATTTTTCCTCCCACCGCCGCGGGTTTCGCGCTTTCACGATCGTAATCGAACCGCCAGATTTTCTTTGGCTTCCAAAAACGCAGAAAAATCACCGTGCAGAGAATGGACACCACCGCCGCCACAATATCCACCAGGTTGCTGTCACGATAGTTCGACCACAAATACTGCGTGCCCGCAAAAGAAATCCCCACCACCAGAATCGCCGGCAATACTTCGAAAGTTCCGACCAGCTTACCATCGTGCGCACCAGCCAGAGCGGCACGATCACCGCCGTAAACGGCAGAATGCGCCCTATCATCGCGCTCACATCCGATTCCGGCAAACCTGAAACTGCCGCAAGCGCGTGCACCGGAGTTCCGATCGCGCCCCAGGCCACCGGCGCGGTGTTCGCAATTAAATTCAGCGCCGCTGCGTGAAATGGCCGGAATCCCAGCCCGATCATGAAAGCGCCCGCGATTGCCACCGGCGCGCCGAATCCTGCCGCGCCTTCGATAAACGCGCCAAAACAAAACGCCACCAGCAGAACCTGCAGCCTCCGGTCGGGCGTAATTCCCGCGATGGATTCCTTCATGATCTCAAACTGCCCGGTCTCCACCGAAATGTCATACAAATAAACGGCCGCCAGCACGATCCACGCAATTTTCAGAATTCCATACGCCACGCCGTAAGCGAACGCTGATCCCGCCAGCAGCGCCGGCATTTTGAAAACCAGGGTCGCCAGTATCACCGCCGTAAACGCGGCGGCAATGGCGCACCAATGCGGTTTCACTTTCAGGCCAGCCAGAAGGGTGAAAAGAACCACGATCGGAAGAGCTGCGATCAGCGTCGAGACCCACCAGATCCCGGCGGGATCATAAACTTGCGTCCAACTCATACAGCCCCCTTGAGGCAGCTTGAGCGCGTCACTAGGCCCGAGTTTGTGGACGTTCCATATCCCGCCGTGGAAATTTTGTCAAGAAATGGAATTACTGAATGGACCATCGCAAATATTGAAGAAAAAACTGCCCGCAGTTAGGCGCGAGCCTTTCTTCGCAACAGCCAAACACACCCGCAACCTGCCGCGAGCATCAGAACACCGGAAGGTTCCGGCGTGCTAATCGGCGGCGGTGGAGGAGGTGGTGGTGGAGGCGGGCCAGACGGCGGCGGACCAGATGGAGGCGTGCCAGACGGTGGTGGCGCGGTCGGCGGCGGGCCCACCGGAATTCCCGGAGTAGATGGCGTCCCGCTGACCGGGAAAATTGGCGGAACGATCGGGATGTAGATTGATCCAGGAGCTTGCGGCGGCACGACAATCGCGGTCGTCGGCGGCACGGCCAGAGGCAATTCACTCAAAGATTCCGGCGCAGGGAGCAGCCGGCCATCCGCCGGAATTTCCATCGCCTCCGGCAAAGGCTCATTGCTCAGCACCGGCCCAATCGGAACGTCAGACAGCCGGTTCCCGCAGCGAGTCCTCGCCATATGCTCGCCGTCGCTCACCATCGTTTCCCCCGCGGGCAGTTTCAGCCGGTTCTTCGTCCAGAAAATTCGGCTGCCAATGCGATAAGAAACGAAGACGGCGCGAGCTTCGCGCAATTGCATCACGCGCGCGTTGCCCAGATTAAAATCCGCATAGTGCTGTGCCACCGTATCGTCGTGCGCCACGGCGTTCCGCAGTTCGGCTGTATTTCTCACGCCGCCCGGAATCACCGAGTAGGGATAAAGTACGCGGTCCGTTTTTCCCAATACGGGAGCTGGCGCGAACCAATCGCTATCGGTAGCATCTGCGGCTGCTGTGGCTGTTGCAGAGATCTTCTCGGCGGTAGAATTACGAGGTGAGTAGCCGCAGTTATACGACGGCAGCACAACCGATACCACTACGCTTTCCAGAATTAGGACCGCCAGCGCTCCCAAGCGACGGCGATCAATTTTTCCGGCGAATTTCGCCGCAATCGTCCAGCACTTCCCCATTTCCCCTTGTACAGTTCGGCAATCCCCATTGCCGAACGTCTTCCCCGTACTGGGACTACGCAATCCCCTTGCCAACCCCGCTCCTGGTCCCGCGCAAGACCGAGCCTACAATGGGCTAGAAGCCTATGTAAACAAAGGGCAAGTCGTAAACGGCGATCTGCGGATTGAGCGTGCTGGCAGGGCCTGGGGACAATCGAGAGAAGAAAGTTTCCCGTAAATGGTACTAACGTTCTAAAGGTACCGTACGGAGTTGAGGTAATTCGGGCGCCCGATATGCGGCGGCACGGAGTTGCCGGAAGGGGGAAAGCGGGAATTTTGACACGCTTAGTGGTCTGATTTGGGAGATTGTTCTTGAGCGCCCGCCGGTGAACCTAGCGCGACTTCTCCCTTACCGTGCTTCCACACCGCAAAACCCAGCCCCAAAAACGGTCCAATCAGCACGATCAGAAAGGCCAATAGGAAAAGCACAAGAAAAAGCAGGACAATAACAATCGCTGGCATTGGTTTTACCCGCTCCCATACCGGAGCTGAGCCCTCCTTGCCGCATATCCAAGCACGTGTACATCCACCTGTTTAGATGCTGGTAACAACACTGTTGGGTACAGAAAGTTACTGCTCCTTTTGACTTTTTCGCTCCACTCCAAGCCCTGGCTTTCACTCATGCGCCCCCATGTCGTTATAAAGTTGGAGGCCATGGTCCAGCCTGCCACGCTCACGATCTCCCATGGCAGGAATCCCCGCGTCGAAATTCGCCAGCCGCGCCGCAACAGCCCTAAAATCAGCTTCTTCCACCACCGTAACCAGATTAGCAACGCGCACGTCCAAATTATGTCCGTCAATTCGTGTTGAATCTCTTTCGCTTCGCCGCGAATCTGTTGCTGTATGCTGTTTCCCTTGGCGTTCAGCTGCGGGTGCGAGCGTGCGACACTGAACCTCCGGTACGCGGATTCGTAAATCTCCGAACTACGGAGGGATCGTACTTGCTGTACCTTTCGGGAGCCTTTGATCGATGTGGATTGTTCGACTTGCGTTACGCCGGCCTTACACGTTCATCGTAACGTCTATCCTCCTGTTGATTTTGGGACCCGTCGCAATTCTGCGCACTCCTACGGACATTTTCCCCAACATTGACATTCCGGTTGTCAGCGTCCTCTGGAACTACACTGGCCTCTCGCCCGAGGAAATGTCTAACCGCATCGTCTTTCAGTACGAGCGGGTGCTCACCACCACCGTCAACAACATCGAGCACATCGAATCGCAATCCCTGAATGGGATTGCCGTCGTCAAAATCTTTTTTCATTCCGGCGTGGACATTGGCAACGCGGTGGCCCAGGTGACCGCGGTTTCCCAAACTCTCTTGCGTCAGCTCCCTCAGGGCACCACCCCTCCGCTCATCATCCAGTACAACGCCTCGAGCGTGCCCATTCTGCAACTGGCGCTGGCCGGCGAAGGGCTCTCCGAGCAGCAACTTGGCGACATCGGCCTGAACTTCGTGCGCACCGGATTAGTTAGTGTGCCGGGCGCGGCGATTCCATATCCTTACGGCGGCAAGCAGCGTCAGGTTCAAGTGGACCTCGACACCACGGCGCTACAGTCAAAAGGGCTATCACCAAACGACGTCGTCAACGCCATCAACCTCCAGAATCTGATTCTTCCCGCCGGCACCGCGAAAATCGGCACCTTCGAATACGAAGTGGATATGAACGGCGCGCCGGCCACCGTGCCGGAATTGAACGATCTCCCCGTGAAAACTGTGGGGACGACCACGATTTACATCCATGACGTTGCGAACGTGCGCGACGGTTTCCCTCCGCAAACGAACATCGTGCGCGTCAACGGCCAGCGCTCGGCCCTCATGACCATCTTGAAATCCGGAGATGCTTCCACGCTGGACATCATCTCCAGCGTGAAATCGCTGCTGCCCTCGATCAAGGCAACGTTGCCACCAGCGCTGGTAATCAATCCGCTTTCCGATCAGTCCATCTTCGTGAAAGCCTCCATCGTTGGCGTGGTTCGCGAAGCGATCATCGCCGCTTGCCTCACTGGTTTCATGATTCTGGTGTTCCTGGGAAGCTGGCGCAGCACGCTGATCATTGCCGTCTCGATTCCGCTTTCCATCCTGACGTCGCTGATCGTTCTCAGCGCGCTCGGCGAGACCATCAACATCATGACGCTCGGCGGCCTTGCCTTGGCGGTCGGTATCCTGGTAGACGACGCCACCGTGGAAATCGAAAACATCAATCGCAACATTGATCAGGGCAAGGAAATCGTGCAGGCCATTCTGGACGGCGCTTCGCAAATCGCCGTGCCTGCCTTGGTCTCCACTCTCGCCATTTGCATCGTGTTCGTGCCCATGTTTTTTCTTTCGGGCGTCGCGCGCTACCTCTTCGTTCCACTCGCCGAAGCGGTCTGCTTCGCCATGCTGGCCTCATACTTGCTCTCTCGTACTCTTGTGCCCACCATGGCTAAATATTTACTCGAGGCCCGCACCGAAGAAGATCCCAACGCGCCCGCCAAAGCCTCCTCCAATCCTTTTGTGCGCATGCAGCACGCATTTGAGGTCCATTTCGATGGCCTGCGCGATCGTTACCATCGCTTGTTGGAGCGTTGCATCGCCCACCGCGTGATCTTCGCCATCTGCTTCCTGGCGTTTTGCGTGCTTTCCTTCGCGCTGCTGCCGCTGCTCGGGCAGGACTTTTTCCCGGAAGTGGACAGCGGCGAATTCAAGTTGCACATGCGCGCTCCCACCGGCACGCGCATCGAAGAAACCGCCGCGCTCTGCGACCAGGTCGAAGCAGTCATCCGCAAACAAATTCCGCAATCCGAATTGACCAGTCTGATTGACAATATCGGCCTGCCTTACAGCAGTATCAATCTTTCCTACAGCAATTCCGCGCCGATCGGTACGGGCGACGCCGATATCCTCGCCGAACTTTCCAAGGATCATCATCCCACCGCCGAGTACGTTCACGAACTGCGCATCGAACTCGCCAAGGATTTCCCCGGCGTCACCTTTTATTTCTTGCCCGCGGATATCGTCAGCCAGATTCTCAATTTCGGCCTGCCCGCTCCCATTGACATCCAGATCCTCGGACGCGATCTTCAGGCCAATCGGGTGTTTGCGGACAACTTGCTGAACCGCCTGAAATTCGTCCCCGGCACGGTAGATCTTCGTATTCAGCAGGCCTTCGACCAGCCCAAATTGCACATCGAAGTGGACCGCACCAAAGCGCAGCAGATTGGGTACTCGACGCGTGACGTCGCGAACAACGTGCTGATTTCACTCAGCGGCAGTTTTCAAACGACTCCCAACTACTGGCTCGACTTGCACACCGGAGTGAGCTACAGCATCGCAGCGCAAACGCCGCAGTACATTGTTGACAGCTTGCAGGATCTGGAAAATATTCCGGTCACCGGCCCCGGCACGCCGCAATCCCAAATTATGGCCGGCGTGGCTTCCTTCAGCCGTGGCGCGGAGATGGGCGTGGTCTCGCACTACAACATCATGCCGGTGATCGACATTTTCGGCGCGGTGCAGGGCCGCGACCTTGGCGGACTCTCTCGCGAAATCGCACCGATCATCGAAAACAGCAAAAAAGATTTGCCGCGCGGCGCGCAGATAATTGTTCGCGGGCAGATTCTCACCATGGCCTCATCCTTCTCCGGATTGCTTTGGGGACTGGCGTTTTCCATCGTATTGGTCTATCTGCTGATCGTTGTTAATTTTCAGTCGTGGCTCGATCCATTTATTATTCTCATGGCGCTGCCTGCCGCGCTCGCCGGAATCGTCTGGTTTCTTTTCATCACGCGCACCACCGTCAGCGTGCCGGCGCTCACCGGCGCTATCATGTGCATGGGCGTGGCCACCGCCAATAGCATCCTGGTCGTCAGCTTTTCGAAAGAACGCCTCGGCGAAGGGAAAACCGCCGCGGAAGCCGCCTCCGAATCGGGCTTCACGCGCTTCCGTCCCGTGCTCATGACNGCTCTCGCCATGATCATCGGCATGTTGCCAATGTCCCTGGGCTTGGGCGAGGGCGGCGAACAGAACGCCCCGCTGGGGCGCGCCGTGATTGGCGGCCTGATGTTTGCCACCGTTGCAACGCTGTTTTTCGTGCCGGTAACCTTCAGCATCGTGCACGGTGCGCACGAGAAGAAACTAGCTGCCGCACCGGATGAACGGCTGGAGAACTAAACAACCACGCATGCTCAAAAGATCGCGAAGCGCAAATTCAAGAGGACGCAATGACAGAGCCAGTTGAAAGTAAATCATCGCAGCCGAATCCACACCACACCGGCGCGGAAAAATCCGGCCACGGGGTACTGATCGCCATCATCGCCGTGATCGTCGTGATTGCGATCGTAGTCGCCGGAGTCGTGCCGCGCCTGCGTGCCAAGACCGCCCTGAAAAAAGAAACCGACACGCTCGCCGTTCCCGAGGTCGGGGTAATTCAACCCAAGCGCGGCTCCACGGCGCAGGAAATCATCCTGCCCGGCAATATCCAAGCCTTCATTGACGCGCCCATCTACGCGCGCACTAATGGCTATCTGAAAATTTGGTACTTTGATATCGGCGCGCACGTGAAAAAAGGCCAGCTACTCGCCGAAATCGAAACGCCCGAAGTGGATCAACAACTTCTGCAAGCGCGCGCAGACCTGAACACCGCACAGGCGAACTTAAATTTGTCCCAAATCACCTTCAACAGATTTGAAGGCTTGAAGAATACCGATTCCGTGGCCGTTCAAGATGTGGACAATGCCGCAGGCGACTACGCCGCGAAGAAGGCCACCGTGGAATCGGCGCGGTCCAATGTGAACCGGCTCGAAGACCTGCAATCTTTCGAGAAAGTCTATGCGCCGTTTGATGGTGTAGTCACGGCGCGCAATACCGACGTGGGCCANTTGATTGACTCCGGTTCGTCGGGTGGCGTCGCCAAGGAACTGTTCCACGTTGCTGCGATCCGCACGTTGCGTGTTTACATTAACGTCCCGCAGCAATATTCCGTGGCGGCCAAGCCCGGTATCCTCGCGGATTTAACGCTTGCGCAGTTTCCGGGCCGGAAGTTCCAGGGGAAATTAGTCCGCACCGCCAACGCCATTGACCTGGCTTCCCGTACCCTGCTGGTGGAAGTGGACGTTGACAATTCCACCGGAGAGTTGCTTCCCGGCGCCTTCACCGAAGTTCATCTGAAGATACCCACCGAGGTCCCGTCTTACATTCTTCCCGTGAACGCGCTCATTTTCCGGGCGCAAGGCCTGCAGGTCGCCACGGTTGAAAATGGCAATCGCGCCAAGCTCGTGACGGTTGTATTGGGCCGTGATTTCGGCGCCACCGTGGAAGTTGTCTCAGGCCTCACGGACGCAGACCGCGTGATCGTCAGTCCGCCTGATTCGCTCGTGGACGGAGAAGCAGTGCAGATCGCACAACCAAACCAGCAAGGAGGCTCCGGCAGTGCGTCGCCCCAACCTCACTAGCTTCCGCCACAATCCCCCGCGCCCATTCCGTCTCGCGGCGCTCTGCGCCATTGCAGTCGCGTTGTTCGCGGGCTGCACCGTCGGGCCCAACTACGTCCATCCCACCGCCGAGGTCCCCGCGGATTTCAAGGAAACTCCCGCCAACTGGAAGCAAGCGCAGCCCAGCGACGCGGTGACGAAAGGCAAATGGTGGGAAATTTATTCGGACCCGCAGCTGAACGAGCTCGAAGAGAAGATCAACGTCTCCAACCAAACTCTAAAAGCCGAGCAGGAACAATTTGCCCAGGCGCGCGCCGCACTGCGCATCACCCGCTCGAACCTGTTTCCGGAAGTCACCACCACTCCCTCGGTCACGCGCACTCATCTCGCACCCAACCAGCCGCTCTTTAACTCCAACCTGGAATCCAAGGACTACAACACCTTCACCATCCCCGTGGACGTTTCCTACGAGGTCGATCTCTGGGGCCGCGTGCGTCGCACCGTCGAAGCCAGCCGCTCCGAAGCGCAAGCCACCGGCGCGGATCTCGCGAACGTCAGCCTGAGCCTTCATGCCGAACTGGCGGGCGATTATTTTCAGCTGCGAGGACTTGATGCCCAGAAGCAACTTCTCGATTCCACCGTGGAGTCCTTCCAAAAAGCGCTCGACTTGACGGAAAGCCGTTATCACGGCGGCCTCGCTTCGGCTGTGGACGTCGCCCAGGCGCAAACCATACTCGACACCACGCGCGCCGAAGCCACCGATGTCGGCGTCCAGCGCGCCGCCTTCGAGCACGCCATCGCCGTGCTGGTCGGCAAGCCTGCTTCGCAGTTCAGCCTGCCGCCGATTCCACTCAACGCGCCTCCGCCAATAATTCCGTCAGGCATGCCCTCGGATTTGCTCGAACGCCGCCCCGATATTTCCGCCGCGGAAAGACGCGTGCAAGAACAGAACGCAAATATCGGCGTGGCCCGCGCCGCATACTATCCGCAGATCACTCTCAGCGGCACAGGCGGCTTCGAAAGCACGGCGATCACTACGTTATTGCAGGGGCCCAGCGGTTTCTGGATGCTCGGTGGCCAAGCGGCCGAATATCTATTCGACGGCGGCGCCCGCCGCGGCGCATCCGAACAAGCTAAAGCCGCTTGGAACCAATCGGTGGATAATTATCGTCAGACGGTGCTGGTCGCCTTCCAGGAAGTCGAAGATAATCTTGCCGCGCTGCGCATCCTCGAAACCGAAGCCGATCAAGAAGCCCAAGCCGTCGCCGCCGCGCAGCACTCCGTCTCGCTCTCACTCACTCGCTACCGTGGCGGCGTCACCAACTACCTCGAAGTCACCACCGCGCAGAGCGCCGCGCTCGCCGACGAAGTCACCGCCGTCAACATCCTCAGCCGCCGCCTCGCCGCCAGCGTCCTCCTAATCAAAGCCCTAGGCGGCGGCTGGAACGTCTCCCAAATCCCTCGCGTCTAGCCCTCGCGCCATTCATTCACTCAATTGCGAATCGCGAATCTCGAATCATAATGGAAGCCATGCGCGCATTTGAGGTGTCTCTCAACGGTAAGCGATTTTGTCTCGCAGGGATCGGAAATGACGGCGTTGTCACGGCCAATGTGACCTATGCTCCGCTTCGAAAAAGGCGTGAAACGCGGATCTATATCGGAGGGTTGATCCTTCCTCAGGACGAACACGTGTTTCGGAAGCAATCGACGCTTCGCGTGGGCGACGAGCTGCGGATCAAGGTCGTCGAGAAAGGCTCCGTAGACCTGCCCCGCACACGTCTTGCACGAGATCCTGCCGCCAAAGCCAAGGCAGAGAAACGCCACTTGCGAAAACTGGCGAAGAAGTTCGGGTGGAAACTTCAGAAATCCGGCAAATCAAAATCGGGTGCAGTGAGACGTACTATCTGATGTGTCGCGTTTTCGAACAAGTGCCGCACCACCAGCTCGTCATGGCAGGCGCATCCCCGTGCGCCCGCAAGTCTCGAATACGGAGAGAACATTCGTAATACTGAGGAGTTCGCGGATCCGCGGGCTCAAATTGAGCAGCTGCAATTCGCACTTCGCGCCCTTCGCTGAAATGTATAGTCCCACCAGCGTCCCGAGGCCCGAACTATCCATGTACCCGAGTTCGCTCAGGTCCAGGATCACGGGCCTTTTGTTTGGCAGCAGCGCCTTTACTTCCGTCTTCAGCTGCGCCGAGGTCTCGGTTGTAAGCCGCCCAGTGCAACGCACCACCGTAGCGTCTTCCCAAGCATATGTGTGGAGATGCAATCCAAGCGTAGGAATCGAAACATCACTGGACATTTGAACTGCTTGTTTACCCCGCCTATCCAGCAATGGCAAGCTTTTTCGCCGCACCGGCACAGTCGCGCAACCGGACAATCGCCTCAAGCCAGATTTTGAATGTTTGGTTACGGCTGCCAGCTCAACCGGTCGATGCGACACCAACGATGTCAGCTTCGAACTGCTCAGACGGTCCGAACAGCCAATCGCAGTTGTTCATGAAACCATTTGTGAGCAGGTTCATTCGTGAGTCGCGGATGCCATGCCATGAAATACGGAAAGGACTTGATCTCACGCGGCGCTTCCACCACGCGCACACCAGCCATCCCCGCGCTGATCTTTGCCAATCTGCGCGGCACGGTGAGAATCAAGTCTGTCTGTGCAATGGCAAAGATCGCGGGTACAAAAAATGGCAGAGTAAGCGCGACACGCCGCTTTTCGCCAAGCTGTGCCAAAGCACGATCCACTAAAGCCTGTTGCCCCTTCCGTATCTCCACTAGGGCATGCTCGAATTCCAGATATTGTTTCAGGGTTAGACGACGGCCACGTACCCGCAGCGCCGCGCCAACCAGACAAACAAAATCTACGGTAAAGAGCATTTCGGAGTCTAGAGAAGGGGGCGCCTCTTCTGCGCAAAGAAACGTATCGATCCTTCCCGCCGCGACATGCTCATAAGTCTCACCCCCAGACGCGGACACTTCGACCTTTACGTGAGTCGCTGCTCTCCTCAAGCTCGCCAAGAGCGCTGGCAACACAATCATCGAGGCATGGTCGCTCATTGCCACGCGAAATACTTCCTGGCTTCGCGCTGGATCGAATTTTTCTCCTCGCACCATATCCTCAAGCCGCGGCATGAGCGACTCGATCTCTCGCAGCACACGTTCTCCCCGCGCCGTGCGCTCATAGCCGCGGCCGTTACGAACAAGCAGAGGGTCTTCGAACATCTCGCGTAACCGCTCCAGCGCCCTGCTCATCGCCGATTGACTTAAGAAACTTCGGTTTGCCGCGCGGGTGACGTGGCACTCCTCCAAAAGCGCGTGGAGGGGATGTATCAGGTTCAGGTCCAGGTTCCGTAAATGCACGTCGCGCATGAGAAGCATTCTAACAATGCATGCACCAGATAGGATGCCTGAATATCTAATAAAACGTAGAAGGACGAAAACGGAGAAACACAGGAGCGCAAGACGAAATCAGCAATCCTAAAAGGAGGAGGAGAAATGCCAATCGTTCGCATCGACCTCATCGAAGGAAAATCAGAGGAATATCGCACTCAAGTCGGCGAAATTGTCTACCAGACCCTGCTGGACGTCCTTAACGTTCCCAAGGGTGATCGCTTCCAAGTGATTACCGAACATCGCAAGAGCGCGTTGCCGTTTGATCGTGACTATCTCGGCGTCCATCGCACGGACGATTGTATCTACTTTCAAATCACGCTCAACGCAGGACGATCTGTGGAGCTGAAGCAAAGTTTCTACAAGGAACTTACCGACCGCCTCCATCAGGCCGTGAAGCTTCGCAACGAGGATGTCTTCATCAACCTCGTTGAGGTGCCGAAAGAGAATTGGTCCTATGGAAATGGACTGGCCCAGTACGTTTCGCGCTGACCTATCCAATCAAGCGAAAGGGGGTGGAAATAAAATGACTCGTCTGAATGATTTACGCCGCCGGAACCTTCTGAAAATTGCGGCGGCACTTGGCGGCGCTTCCACGCTGGCAGCTTTGCCCCACCTCGCTGGCGCTCAGGATGCATCACAACAGACTGACACCCCAGCCACAACGCTTCAGGACGTACCGCTCAGTTCCGGAGCAAAGCTGACCATCGAGCGCCGCGGGCAGATCGTCCTTTTTGGCATCAATCGTCCTTACATCCAGAACCGCATTGATCCTGAAACTTTCGAAAAACTGGCCGAAGCCTATTACCAATATGACCACGATCCCTCGCTGCGCGCCGCGATTCTGTTTGGTCACGGCGAGAACTTTTCCAGAGGGATCGACGTTGAAGGATTTAAGTCGCTCGCAGGGACGGGCAAGCCCTGGATCGCAAGCACTGGAACCATAGACCCTCTTGCCAAACGTCCGCCGTTCCTCACCAAGCCTCTAGTCGTGGTTACGCACGGCGATACCTGGAATATGGCCCATGAGTTCCATCTCGTCGCCGACATCCGTATCGCTTCAGCGGACACCCGCTTCGGCCAGGATGAGAATACACATGGACGCTTTCCCGGAGGAGGCTCGACCATCCGCTTCCCCCGGGAAGTAGGCTGGGGGAATGCCATGCGCTACATCCTCACCGGAGATCACTCGAGCGCCGAAGAAGCATACCGTATCGGAGAAGTGCAACAGGTAGCTCCGGATGCGAAGCAAGCGCTAGAGGCTGGCATTCGAATCGCGAACAAGATTGCCGATTGCGCGCCGCTCGGCATCGAGACCACGTTGGCGTCCGCGCACCTGGCGATTGATCAAACTGAGGAAGAGGCATTGTCAAAACTCGATGCGCAATTTGCAGCCCTTTTCCACACCCAGGACTTTCTAGAAGGCCGGAAGGCAGAGGCGGAAGGCCGCAAGCCGGTTTACCAGGGAAAATAAGTGGTTATCACAAGACACGACACCAACCGGTAGACTTTGACATCAATGCATGGGAAAGGAGACGCCATGCAACAATTCGCACGCGTGCAACAGGGCAGTGCTGTAATACCAGCGCTCGTCAGCGAGGCCGGACTTCTGGATCTTCGCTCTCTCGTCGCCGACATCACTCCGGAGACAATTGCCAGTGGTGTCCTCGCTAAAGTTGACGCCGCTCGTCTTAAACCTCTTGCCGGAGACGTGCGTTACCTCGCGCCGATTTCCGGCATACGCCAGATTCCGGCGACAGGCTTCAACTACAAGAAGCACATCGAGGAAATGAAAGTGCCCACGCCAACCGAGCCCGAGGTTTTCCTTAAATCGATGCTCTCGCTGACCGGGCCTTTCGCTCCCATCAGCCGCGGTCCCAATCCGGGCGTCAAGCTGGATTGGGAAACCGAGCTCGCCATTGTTGTCGGGCGCGAAGTGCAGGACATCACGGCGGACGAAGCTGCCGGCTGCATCTTCGGCTACATTTGCCTCAACGACGTCTCCGATCGGTCAACCCAGGTGGACGCGCAGAAACAGCAGCACCTGGTGCGTGCCAAGTCGCGTCCCACGTATTGTCCCATCGGGCCTTATCTCACTACAGGTATCACTCCAATGGACCTTGACGTATGGACGAAATTGAACGGCCACTATGAGCAGCAAGGGAACACGAGCGACATGTTGTTTTCGGTCCATGAGTTGCTTGCTTATTTTTCTCGCCACATGCGAATGGTTCCCGGCGACATCCTGGCGACGGGCACTCCGCCAGGTGTGGGCATGGGCAAGAATCGATACATGGCGGTTGGAGACATCTTGGAATGCGGCATCGCTAGTTTAGGTGCTCAACGCCACCAAATCATTGCGTGAGATGCTCTCCGAACATCTCGGGCAACCACTCGAGCGCCCTGCTCCTCGCCGACTGACTCAAAGAGCTTCGTCTCGCCGCGCGCACGCGTAACCTAGCACTCCTCCAACCACGCCTCGTTTCTTGCCAGCCTAATTTCGTGCCCCTAAACTCCCGCGACGCCGATGTAAGGGCGGTTCTCAGACCCGCCCGCTGCACGAGGAGGGGATGTATGAGGTTCAGGCCCGGTTTCCGTAAATGTATGTAGCGCATGAGAGGCATTCCAACAATGCATGGAACAGATAGCACCGCCGAACATCCAAGAAAGCGAAAAGCATTTTTTTCCTGCGCTTGCACGTGTTCCGGCAAGAGCGCAGGTCTCAAGAAAAGGAGAAACACATGATTCGCACCAACGTTTGGATGAAGCTGCTGACAACTGCTCTCTTCACCGTGGCTCCCGCCTTCGCTCAGTCGTCAAATCGACTGCCGGCTACTGACGCGGAGAAGATCGCGGACGCCTTGCGCGCCGGTCCCGCATTCGTCACCAAAGACGCGACGCTACTCGATTGGCCGGCGGCGCCTGGAGGTGAATACCGGCTCCTTCGTAAAGGCTCAAACGACTGGACCTGCCTCCCGGGCGTTCCGGGGTACACGCACGACGAACCGGGCTGCTTCGATCCCGTCTTTATGGAATGGATAAAGGAGAGCCTTGCCGGCAAAGAGCCCCACATCGAAACGGTAGGTATTGCCTACATGTATGTCGGCGCATGGGTACCCAACCTGTCCGGTCCAGGCACGAAAACCCAAGACTTTCACGTCGGCCCTCACATCATGATCGTGAGCCCTCACGAAAACCAGAAGGAACTGGAGTCATTCAGCCATGACGGGTCGTACGGAATGCCTTATGTGGCGCATCTTCCCGACGGGAAGGATCTTTACCTTGTGATCCCGATCCGCGAATGGGACGAGCACCACGTTCAACAATGAGCTCACCGCACTGCTGCACGCAGCTGCTGCGGTGCAGGCCAATGAGCCTCGCGCCGCCGGCAACGATAAAAGCTATGAAGCGGTGAGCGATCAAGATCGCACCGCGCAAAAAAGTTGAGTCGAAAAAAAAGGAGCGATAACATGAATTTCATTACCAATATGCTAGTCAGACTCGGAATTCTGAAGGACGATCTGGATTATCACTTGATTAGAGCATCGATGGTGATCATCTTCCTGTTTTTTGGCTATCAGAAAAGGTTCGCCTATGAAGCGCAGGCGTTGGTTCCATACATTAGCCATGGTCCGCTGATCTTCTGGATGTACCCAGTGTTTGGTGTCCGAGGGGCCACTTATTTTCTGGGAGCTTCGGAATGGCTGTTTGGTGCGCTGTTGATCGCTGGATTCTGGAACAAGAAACTAGGAATTCTCGGCGCGCTCGGTGCCTGCTTCAGCTTTGTCGCCACAAGCACGATTGTTCCATTTATGCCCGATGGTTGGGCGGCGTCGGCCGGAGGATTTCCGGCGATGACCGAGCACGTCGCATTTCTGATGAAGGACCTGCTGTTTCTTAC
>JGI12635J15846_10002351_pt1 | contig 16544 bp, 15 predicted proteins | sample BlaSpr_A8_OM2_M2_FD_15846 | JGI IMG/M metagenome (IMG submission 15846) | reverse complement strand
TAGACCTTGCCCGCGACGAAATTCGCGGCCTGGCTTGTCATCCCGGGCACGTAGCCGGGGTTACTGGGGGTGCGATCAACATCGCGGCGTCCGCGATGAATGCGGCAGCCGCCAGGCCGGCGAAAACGGTGCACCCGTGGGTTTACAGCGTCACGCCTCATGACGCGATGTTACGGGCTTATTGACACCGCGTCAGTGAATCGCTGTGACCAGTCCGGGGTCCGGCGCGACGGACCCGTGTATCGACGGGCTAGACCCGGGTGTCTGCGGACCGGGCGTCTTCGGGCCATACCCGGGCGTCCGCGGGGCGTATCCCTGTATCTCCGGCCCAAACCCGGGCACCTGCTGGCCGGTCCCGGCCATAAGCTTGGACGCAACGAAAGCCGCTGCCTGGGTGGTGTAGACGGGGACGTAGCCCTCGGTGTGCCCGCTCCACTCATTGCCCGGACCCGCGTGACAGATCGGGTCGTCGGGGTTACACAGGTCGATTGCCTTGGAACCGAACAGTGGGCTCAGGGTCGGCAGCGACCCGCCGGCGCGATCAGCCACGTCGCCGAACGTAGCAACCGCCGCGACGTTGTTCGCCAACTCGGGCGGGAGCGAACTGCCCCAGCTGATGCCGCCGATCGGGACGCCGGCCACGATGTCGATCACGTCTGCGCCTTGCGAGTAGCCGCCCAATACGATCTTGGTGTTCGGGCACGAGGACGCCATGGACTTGACGTGTGACACGACGTCGTTGGCGCCGTCGCCGGTGTGTATCTGGAGCTTGCTGGCGTCATAGTTCACCCCGTACGTCCCGATGTTCATGCCGCCGGTCTGCTGGCGCAGCGAGTCGACGAAGGAGTCGCCGACCCGGCCGAGGCCGGGTGGCTCGTTGGTTCCGCGCGCGAAGGTGACCTCGGCGTCCGGGCAGTCCGCGTGCGCGACCGGAGCGACGCTTGGGATAAAGAGCCCGAAGGCAGCGCTGACTAGGGCAGCAGCGCCCAGACTGACCCAGCGACCGGCTGACCGTGCGCTGCCCGCCCGAGGGCTACGTATGCGGTGAAGAGTCACCCGGTAATTTTACCCGTAACCGCCGGGACGAAACCCATGCGCTTGTGATAAAGCCCTCGGCTCACGGTCTGACGTGAGCCGAGGGCACCGTCGAATCTGGCGCTTCGCGGCGTTACACCGCGAGTAACCGTTCGAAGAACTCGCGGTAATGCATCAGGGCCACGCGGAGATCTTCGGTGGACGCTTCCTCGCCGCGAGCCCACTGCTCTTCGAGACGTGAGCGCGCGCCCGCGAAACCGCTTGTGAGCTGTTCGACCAGGTCGGAGACCAGGCCATCGGCCTTGTGGACGCACTCCTTGGGGTCATCGACGAAGCCCGCCTGNACGGCGGCCCACCGGGTACGCATGTCTGCGAGCTCGTCGTCGGCGAACAGCAATTCCTCTGGTGATGATTCGCGTTCGGTGCTCAAATGNTCCGCGGATACCTCTTCTGCAGGTACCGCAGCCGCACCNTTGGTTGCNGATCCGCTGGCCGAGGGATCCTCCGGTGNGCTCGACGGCAGTGATGGTTCGGCCGNAGCGGTTGAGGGGTCGGCCGACGCTGCCGGCTCGGTGGGCTCGCTCACCGGTGGTGTTTCTGCGTCCGCGGTCTGGGACTCATCGTAGGAATCGGTCAGTTTTTCCTGATCGTGCGTTGTCATGCGCTTGCCTCCTTGTGTGCTTCCTTGTCCGTGGTTTCGAGCAACGCCTCGAACAGCGCCCGGTAGTGCACGAATGCCTCGCGCTGCTGCTCGGTGCTGACATCACCCTGGTGCTGGGCTAGATGAATGCCGTGCGCGGTGCGGTAGTTCTCGACGATCTGCGGGTGGTCCACCGAGATGTCAGCCGCCCGCTGATCGAAGTCGTCGACGGGATAGCCGCGTTCGCGCATCACCTCGGTCACCAGCCGATCGGCGACGCCGACGGCGGTTGCTGGATTATCGACGAACCCGGTCTGCACCTCGTGCCAGCGGGTGGTGAAATCCGATAGGGCTGACGGTGTCAACGCAACAATGTCGAGTTTGTCTCGGCTGCGTTCCCGGGCGGTGAGTTCTTTCTCGGCCGACTTTTGGTCTCCGGTCTCCGACTCCAGACGCTCGTACTCGCGGCCATAGTGCTGTTTGAGGCGCTCTGTCTTCTTGCGACTGCGCACCACGCTTGCGGCGACGATCACCACGGCGACCACGACGACGACGGAGGCCGCGATCAAAATCCATTCCCAAATGGGCATTTCGTGCTCCTCTCGTACACCTGTTGAATTACCCGATCGGCACCTGCGCAAACGTCAGTTTGTGATGTGCACCACCCCGCGACCCGGTGGGATGAAACCCTGCAGCTGTGGATGAGCTGCGCACCGCACTCGACTGCCGGGTCTAACGTGAGCGGAACGGATTCAGGGATCGTGGGGGAGTAGGGGAGTAGTGGCGCGCCAGCCGACAACTTGGCTGCACGTCAGCGGTTATCGATTTCTGCTGCGCCGCATCGAGTGCGCGTTGCTGGGTGCAGACAGCCGCGCGGCCAGTGAGATGCTGCGTGCGCAGATGGTTTCGCTGACGGCCGGGTGCGTAGTGGCGGCCGTCGCAGTGATGGCATGCGCGTTCCTGGCCGTGTTGCGACCACAGGCACGACTCGATCAAGCGCGGATCGTGATGGGCCAAGAATCCGGAGCGCTGTACGTCCGGGTGGGCGACATCTGGCATCCGGTGCTGAACTTGGCGTCGGCGCGCTTGATCGCGGCGACGGATGCAAACCCGCAGCCGGTGCGCGAGTCTGAATTGGGCCGCACCAACCGCGGTCCGCTGCTGGGTATTCCGGGTGCGCCCCAGCTTCTCGCCCCGCCGTTGTCCGCCGATGAATCGATCTGGACGATCTGCGATGCAGACGGCAACGCGACTACGACGGTCATCGTCGGGAGCGTTGCCGGGAGCACTGAGGGATCATCTTTCCGTCGCCTTGCTTCGGCGCAAGCCGTCCTGGTCGCGCCTGGCTCGGGTTCGCCGGCCTACCTGCTTTACGACGGACGGCGGGCGGTGGTAGATCTCGCTGACCCTGCAGTCTTGCGTGCACTGCGGTTGGAGGGCCGCGCGCCGCGCTTGGTGTCACAGGCATTGCTCAATGCCGTCCCCGAGGCACCGTCGATCACGGCTCCACGGATTCGCGGCACGGGAGCCAAGGCGGCCGGGCTTCCCGGATTCTCAGTCGGAAGCGTGTTGCGCATCGCACGGGGCGACGGCGACGAGTACTACGCCGTTTTGGACGCCGGCGTTCAGCGGATCGGCGCGGTTGCCGCCGATCTATTGCGTTTCAGCAACTCGCAGGGCACCACCAACATCATCACGGTGGCCCCCGATGTGATCCGCGCCAGCCCGATCGTGAACACGCTGCCGGTGGCGACTTTTCCAGATCGGGCACCGGGCGACGGCGGCATGGAGAGCGCCGGCACCACCGTGTGCGTGGCTTGGGCCCCTGCGGCGCCTGAGGCATCCGGCCATTCCGACATCTCATTTCTGACGGGGACCGGTCTGCCGGTGCCGGCCGGGCGGGTGCCGGTGACCCTTTCACAAGCCGACGGCAATGGTCGCGCGCTGGACGGGGTCTACCTGCCACCCGGACGCAGCGCCTACGTCCGGGGGAATGGGCGAGTCGGCACGCGATACCTTGTCACCGACACCGGGGTGCGATTTGCGATCCACGACGATGAGGCGGCACATGACCTCGGCCTGCCGGCGGCGACTTTGGCGCCGTGGCCGGTGTTGGCTGCGTTGCCGTCNGGACCNGAGCTGAGCAGGCAGAACGCATCAGTCACTTGGGATACCGTCGCGGCACCGCCGTAACCGACCCCTGGCTGCGCCGATNGCCAGCGCTGCTAGCAGCGCAACCAGGCAGATCGCCGCGCCATAGAAGGCCGTGTTCCGGGCCTGCGGGNCAGGTGCCCCGGGTGCGGGCGCAGAGGTGATCGGTACCGGCGTCGGGTCTGGTGTGGAAGTGTTGGGCGGTGTCGAGTCGGTGCTGACCGCGGCCAGGGCATCGATCGTCCCGTGCCCGACGAGCGGATCCCGTCCGGCGGGCGGATGATGCGCGGTCGACTCGATGCGCTGCATCACTTGACGTGCGGTCAAAGCGGGGAACCGGGCCCGGATCAGCGCGGCCAGCCCGCTGACAACCGGTGCCGCAAAACTGGTGCCGGATAGTCGTGTCGAACCGAGCGAGGTCACCGCCTCGCCGGCCGCGGCAACGTCTACCCAGGGCCCGGCAAGAGTGAATGCCGACGGCGCCCCGTCGGCGTTTACCGAGCCGACTGTCAGTACGTAGTCGTCGTACCAGGCTGGACTGACCGCGACCGTCGCGGTCTCCCAGGTCGCTCCGGGCGGTTGCTGCGGGCACTGCGCGATGCCGCCGCTATTGCCGGCTGCGGCCACGACGACAGCGTTTTTGATGTCGACCGCGTAGGCCAGGGCCGCGCCCAACGCTCGGTCGTCGAGCGCTGACCCGGCCGGAACGCATGCAACCGAAGAAATGTTGATCACCGATGCACCGAGATCGGCGGCCGTACGGACCGCTCTCGCCATGGTCTCTACGTCACCGACCCCTATGCTGGAGCGGTCGCTCGCAGCGAACTTCGCACTGGACTGCCGAATGCTGATCAAGGTTACGTCCGGCGCCACGCCGCTGAAGCGATCGGCGTCGGAATCCGCTGCTGCAGCGATTATTCCGGCGACTAAGGTGCCGTGCGCGTCGCAATCCTGGCTACCGTCGCCAGTGGACACGTAGTCGCCTCCGGCGACCACATCAGGCAGCCGGCGGTGTCGCGAGACGCCAGTGTCGATGACCGCGACCCGCTGACCCGCACCGCGGGTGAGTTGCCAGACGTGCGGTAGGTCGAGGTCTGCGAGCTGGTTTGGGCCGGGTGGTGAGTTCGCCGTCACCACCGCGCAAACCTCGCGTTGTACGGTCGGCTTTGGTGGCGCAGGCAATGCCGGTTTGGGCAGCCACCGGTCGTCGATCTGCGGCGGCGAAACCGCATTCGCGGCGGGGGTTCCGAACGGGGTCAGTGCCGTGAGCGCCGATGCCACCAGCAGGCGCACCACACGTGACGTGGTCAATTGGGATTCAGGCCGCGAACGGCCTCGTAGAGGCCGCATATCCAGCAGGTCAGGGGCACCATCGCGACCAGCGCCAGAAGCTCCAGCAGCTCCACGCTTCGCCGTACCACGGGCGAGAACGACATCGCGGGAGCGACGAACCCCAAATAGACCGCTACCGCGGCCAGCGTCGCCGTCGCCGCCGCTATCAATGGACCCGGCGCACTGACCGCCGCGACGGCGAAGGTCGCTCCGGTGGTGATGATTCCAGTGACGGCGAACACCAGGGTCCTTCTCCTGTCGTGGCGTGTGCGCAGCAACAGCAGGGCGCCGATGATCGCGGCAAAAGCGATGGAGCCAATGCGCGAGGCGCCGGCGAATGCGGTGACCACGGCGCCAACGGCCGCTGACGACGCAAATGCGGCGAGCAGGCTGGCCAACCAGCCGTCAGCACGGATCGCCTTGGCGGCCAGACGATCCGCCGAATCCAAGTGGGGTGCGGGCGGCAGCTGTGGGGACAAACCCGAGAGTACGATCGACATCCGCCCGGCTAACCCGAGTACACCGAAAGATATCAGCGCGCAGACCGAACCGATCGTGTGCAGCGCAGCCTCGGTGATGACGGCCACCAATGTGGCGGCGGCGATCACCATCGCGAAGCATGCAATTGCCGTCAATGTGACAACGCCGCAACCAGTTACGCGCATTGCAAACACCGACATGACGGCCGCCGCCATCGCGGCCAGCAGCACATTGGGGCCTCCTGGCCCGCCGGGCACCGCCAGAAAACCGGCAACCGCGGCGAATGCGGTGGCGCCCAGGTTCAACGTGAGCCCGGCGACCGGGTCCCGATATGCCCGGTGCGCGATCACCGCAGCCACCAGGGCGAACAAGCCGGCCAGTGCCGCGACGGCCGCAGTGGTACCGAGGTTACGGGCGACGGTGCTGCTGAGGGCATTTCGAATGAGTGCTAGGCCACCGATACCGGTAAGGCAGCCCGCCGCCACTGCGCTGGTGAGCTGGGTCGCTTGCCGGTTCCAGGGCAGGGCTATCACATCGATGGTCGCCCACACGCCCTCCGCCACGTCGTCGTAACGTGGAGCGGGCAGTGCTATGGACGGCTGGCTGAGCACCAGAACCGCACCGTCTCGGATACCGTTCTGCGCCAACGTCGTCGATGCTGGCAGAGCGGATGCGCCCGGGAGAGAAAGCTGGTAATGCTTAGCCAGCGGATCGCCGAACGTATCGCCGTCGTGGCCATCTAGCATGTCGACGATCGACGGGATCAGGCTGGCGACGGGCATCCCGGCGGGCAGCGCCAGGTCGACGACGGCTGTGTCAGCATGAACTGACACGCGGCGCAGCCCCGGATCGATTGCAGACAAGATCAGCCCCTTCAGAATCGGATGATCGGCACGGTAGCCAGTTTTCGATCCTCAGGTGTTCGGTTATCCACAGGTGACTTGCGGCTGATTCCGGTGTTACTTAGCGTCGTCCGATGGTGGGAGGGGCCGGGATGACGCAGGGTTTCGCTCCCCTACAGAGGGGGCAAGAAAGGCGGCTGCCGCCGGCGTCGGCGACTGCGGACATCGTGGTTGAGGCGCCGCCGGAGCTACCGCGGTCGCCATCGCCAGGGCTGTTGCTACGGCTGTTGCCGGTCGTTATGCCCATCGCGACCGTGGTCGTCATGGCGGCGGCCTTCTTCTCAGGGTCGGCCGTTGCGCGCAACCCCACGTTTCTGGCGTTCCCGATGATGATGCTGGTCTCNGTGGCGGTGACCGCGGCAACCGGACGTGGCCGCCGGCGCAGTATCGAGGCCGACCGCATCGACTACCTCGGATACCTAAGTCGGCTCCGCNGGCGTGTCTGCGANACGGCCGCGGCACAACGCTTGTCACTGGCATGGGAACATCCTGACCCCGATACATTGTGGACGTTGATCGGCGGCCCGCGGATGTGGGAGCGTCGGACGGCGGACTCCGACTTCTGCCTTGTCCGCGTCGGCATTGGAACCCCGGCGCTTGCTACCAGTTTGGTGGCTCCGGAGACTGCACCCGTCGATCGGGCGGACCCGGTCACCGTGGCGGCGCTGCGCCGCTTCATCGACGCACATTCGACGATTGCCAACGCGCCGGTCGCCATCTCGTTACGTGGGAAGGCGACTGTGACAATCGATGGCGATCTGAGCCGGGTTCGTGGACTGCTCCGCGCGATTATCTGCGAGCTGGCCGTGCTGCACGCTCCGGACCAGTTGCTGATTGTCGGCGCGATCAGTGATCGAAATCGAGCCCACTGGGATTGGCTGAAATGGCTGCCGCACAATCAACATCCGACCGCCACCGATGCGGTCGGGTCGGCCCGGATGGTGTATCGGAGTCTGACCGAGGTCCAGGGTGCGCTCGTCGGTGTGCGAGCGCCGCACGTGGTGGTGATCGCCGATGCGGAGGAGCGTGCCACCCCAGGCGCGGTTGAGAGTATGACGATCCTCGAGGCCGGAACCGGCCGTGCGGGCGCGGTGTTGACGATCACGTGTGCAGGCGAAACTCAAGCGTTGGCGTGTCCCGATCAGATGGAACCCATAGTGGCGCTGATGTGTGCGCGTCGGCTAGCCGGATACCGCCATGCGGAGGCGGGTGCGGCTTTCGGCCACGGCTCGGGCTGGCCGAGTCTGATCGGCGTAGGAGATGTCGCCCGTTTCGACCCGATCACGCTGTGGCGCAGCCAAGACCACCGTCATCGACTCTGCGTTCCCATCGGAACCACAGCCGACGGCAGGCCTTTCGAGCTGGACATCAAGGAACCCGCCGAGAACGGTATGGGACCACACGGGCTGTGTGTAGGCGCCACCGGATCAGGTAAGTCGGAGCTGCTGCGCACGGTCGCACTGGGCATGATGGCGCGGAACTCCCCAGAGGTGCTCAACCTGCTACTGATCGATTTCAAGGGAGGTGCAGCGTTTCTCGACTTGGCACCCGCCCCGCATGTGGCCGCGGTCATCACCAACCTCTCCGATGAAGCGCCGTTGGTTGCCCGAATGCGAGACGCGCTGGCCGGCGAGATGAACCGTCGCCAGCAGTTGCTGCGTACGGCACGCTATGTCAGCGTTGCTGCGTACGAGCGTGCGCGCCGGGCCGGCGCACCATTGACCGCTCTGCCCACCTTGTTCATCATCGTGGACGAGTTTTCCGAACTGCTAAGCCAGCATCCCGATTTCGCCGACATGTTCGTGGCCATCGGCCGGCTCGGCCGGTCGCTGGGTATGCATCTGTTGCTGGCCAGTCAGCGGCTCGACGAGGGCCGGCTGCGGGGACTGGAAGCGCACCTGTCTTACCGGGTGTGCCTGAAAACTCTGTCCGCCGCCGAATCACGGACCGTGCTGGGAACACTCGATGCATATCAGTTGCCGAACACGCCCGGCGCCGGCTTTCTGCGCTCCAGCACCGGCGAGCTGATCGGGTTCCAGAGCGCATTCGTTTCGGGACCGCTGGATTCGGGCGGACCCGCCCGCGACACTGCGGCGGCGGCGCCGCCTTCGGCGCGGCTGTTCACCGCACAAACGACGGGGCCACTCACCTGCGCCGTCGCCGGTTCGGCGGCGCGGACCGTCCTGCAAGCGGTGCTGGACCGGATATCCGAACAGGGACCACCCGCGCACCAGGTCTGGCTCCCGCCACTAGGGGAGGCGCCGGCTCTGGACGTCCTTTTACGCGACGCTGGATCCACTTCGGTCGATCTGGTTGTTCCCGTCGGAATCGTCGACCGTCCGTTCGAGCAGTGCCGGACGCTCCTAATGGTTGAGTTGTCCGGATCCGCAGGCAATGTCGCTGTTGTCGGTGCACCTCAATCGGGCAAGTCGACGGCGCTGCGCACACTGATCACGGCGTTGGCGGCGACTCACGGTCCGGGTCAGGTGCAGTTCTACTGCCTGGACTTCGGTGGCGGAGCACTGTCGTCGGTGCGCAGCTTGCCACATGTGGGTGCGGTCGCCGGCAGGGCAGAGCCGCAGCTGGTCGGGCGAATGATCGCCGAACTGGAATCAGTCGTGCGGTGTCGGGAAGCCTTTTTCCGCCGGCACGGCGTCGACTCGATCGTCCGATATCGTCAGCTGCGAGCGGAGCGGTGCGCGGTGCCGCACACCGACCCGTTCGGCGACGTGTTTCTCGTCGTCGACGGCTGGGCAAGCCTGCGTCACGACTTCGAGGCCCTCGAGGAGCCGATTATTGCCCTTGCGGCCCAAGGGCTTTCCTTCGGTGTACATGTGGTGTTGTCGGCGTCGCGCTGGGCGGAGCTCAGACCGTCGTTGAAGGATCAGATCGGCACTCGCATCGAGTTGCGGCTGGGCGAACCCGCCGAATCCGAACTCGACCGCAAGCGCGCGCTGCAAGTACCCCACGACAGACCGGGCCGCGGACTGTCCCGCGACGGACTGCACACGCTGATCGCGTTGCCCCGGCTGGACGGGGTCCAGTCGACCTCGGGGCTGGCCGAAGCCGCTGCGCGAGTGGGCGACATGCTGCGGCGCCGGCACGGCGAATCGGCCGCACCCGCGATACCACTGCTGCCTACCCAAGTGGACCACGACAGGGTGATCGCAAAAGCAGGTGACGAACTGCGCTCGGGCATCCTTCTCGGCATCGAGGAGCGTCGACTCCAACCGGTAGCCGTCGATTTCGAGCACCACTCGCACCTGCTCGTGCTCGGCGACAACGAGTGCGGAAAGACCGCCGTGCTGCGGACGCTGTGCCGCGAGATCGTCCGGACTAAGACCCCCGCGCAAGCCCAGCTGCTGATCGTCGACTTCCGGCGTGCCCTGCTCGGCGTGGTCGAGTCGGAACATCTTTGTGGCTATGCCATGTCGGCGGCTGCGCTGGGTGCGGCACTGCCGACTGTGCTCGATCTGCTGCAGCGACGGATGCCACCGCCGGATGCCAGCCAGGCGCAATTGCGCGCCAGGTCTTGGTGGACCGGGCCCGACATCTATGTCTTGGTCGACGACTACGACTTGGTCGCAACCCAAACGGGCAACCCACTGACACCCATGCTCGAATACTTGCCGTATGCAAGGGATCTAGGGCTGCATTTGATCGTGGCGCGGCGCAGTGGGGGAGCAGCGCGCGCCCTGTTCGAGCCCCTTCTTGCGGGTCTGCGTGACCTGGGCTGCATGGGGCTGGTGATGAGTGGACGTCCAGACGAGGGGACACTATTCGGCTCGGGTCGCCCAGAACCGCTGCCGCCCGGCCGTGGCATTCTGGTCACTCGTACCGGCGACGAGCAGCTGGTTCAGGTGGCCTGGAGCCCGCTCCCATGACTCACTGCGCAGTCATCGAGGCAGGTCCGGGCGTCATCCGCCGATTATGTTGTGGCACCAGCATGGTCGTCGACGTTGAGATGTCCGAGATTTATGCGGCGGCACTGGCCGCTATAGACGATCCTGTGGCGCTGGTCGACGAACGTCCGGTCTCCGTCGCTTCGCTGTGGCGCGACGCACTGCGGTCACTGGACTGCGGGAACGCGGACGCGCCGAAAACGATGGTCGTCGTGCATCCGTCGTGGTGGCCGGCGTCGCGTGTCGGCGTGGTCACCGCCGCCGCCGCCAAGACTGGGGCCGACGGCGTTGATCACCTCAATGGCATTGTGGCGCGCCCGCGCTCGTGGTTGCTGACTCAGGCATCCAACGCCGCACCGGAAGCGACGGTGGTGGTCGAGATCGCCGAGCGGTTGGTATCGATCACGGGTGACTTGCAAGAAGGGGAGGTCGTCGCGGTACCCCGCAGGACTGAAACGCAGCCCATTGCCGAGGAGGCCGAGGAGGTAGCGAGTGTCATCGCCTCGATAAGCCGGGAGACGACGTCGGTCGTGCTGATCGACGCGCCAAGCACGGTTGCCGGGGCCACTGCGGTCGCGACGTTGATCGCCGCCGCGATGCGGGATGCGAACAGCGGCCGTGCGGTAGTGGTGATCGATGACGCCCGGTTGCCGCTACTGGTCCGGGCAGCCCAATCGCCGCAGGACGAACCGTCCGGGCCGGCCGCAGGTGCCAGTGATGTTCGGTCGCGCGCCTGGAAGCTTTCGGGGCTCGCGGCCGCCGGTGTCGTGCTGGCCGCGGCCGTGCCGGCTGTGGCCACAACGACACCAGTGGGCCGCCACGGAGTGCCGGCCACCGAAAGACAGCCGACGACGTTTCTGGTCGAAGGCCGGGTAGCGCTGACGGTTCCCGCGAACTGGCCCATGCAGCGTGTGGTCGATGGGCCTGGTTCGGCGCGGGTACAGGTCACGTCGCCGTCAGATCCTGAATTGGCCCTGCACGTCACACAATCATCGGTCCCCGACGAAACACTCACTGGCACCGCTGAGCGTTTGAAACGGGCTATCGATGCGGAGCCGGCCGGTGTGTTTGTCGACTTCAACCCGTCCGGAACCAGCGCCGGCCGGCCCGCGGTGACGTACCGCGAAGTGCGCGCCGGACACCACGTGCGGTGGACGGTTTTGCTCGACGGGGCGGTCCGGATCAGCATCGGATGCCAGAGCAGGCCCGGCGGTGAGGATGCCGTCCGCGAGGTGTGCGAGCAGGCGGTGCGGTCCGCGCACGCGTTCGGCTGACCTGGGGATACGAGCCCGGATAGCGAATGGAACCAAATAACGGTCGGCGCGGTCGTACTTGGTATCAGTACGGAAGGAGAACAAGTGAGCAGCACACCGGCGGGTGCCAACTCACTGCACACCGATTTTGACCTGATGCACTCGGTTGCGAGCACGACGGACAACCGCAACGAAGAAATCCGGGCGATGTTGCAGTCATTCATCGGCCAAATGAGCAGCGTGCCGTCGTCGGTGTGGGGCGGGCTGGCAGCTGCCCGGTTCAAGGATGTGGTGGATCGCTGGAACTCCGAGTCGATGCGGCTCTATCAGGTCCTGCACACGATCGCCGAAACCATCCGGCACAACGAGGCCGTGCTGCGGGAGGCCGGCCAGAATCACGCCCACCACATCGCCGCCGCCGGCGCCGACCTTTGATTGAGAGGGAATGCTCATGGACCCGGTGTTGTCCTACGACTTTGGCGAAATCGAATACTCGGTGCGCCAGGAGATCCACACCACGTCGGCGCGGTTCAACGCCGCGCTGGACGAACTGAAGTCACAAATCGCGCCATTGCAGCAACTCTGGACTCGCGAAGCTGCGGCCGCCTACCAGGTCGAGCAGCTCAAGTGGCATCAGGCGGCGACAGCGCTCAACGAAATCCTGGTGGACCTGGGCAATGCGGTACGCGACGGTGCGGAAGAGGTGGCGACCGCCGACCGCCGGGCAGCCGGCGTCTGGGCGAGGTAGCCGCAGCTGGCAAACCCGCCGAGCAGACACCGTGCGGCGATAGCCGCGCCGAGCAGACACCGTGCGGCGATAGCCGCGCCGAGCAGACACCGTGCGGCGATAGCCGCGCCAAACAGACTCTGTGTGGTCCCGACGGAGGAGAGCCGTCGGGACCACACAGTCATTTTGACCTGCAGGGATGCCGGTCGGTAAGCTGCTCGGTTGGCGTGCGGTACGCCGGGGCCTCGGGTCAATGTCGGTCGCCGAGACCAACCCCACCGTGGACGCCTGACCGGCACCCGGGTCGCACCGGGATCCACCCTAGAGAAAGACAAGGTAAGCGCTGTGCCTACATACGCGCCCAAGGCGGGTGACACCACGAGGTCGTGGTACGTCATCGACGCCACGGACGTCGTGCTTGGCCGCCTTGCCGTCGCGGCAGCCAACCTGCTGCGGGGCAAGCACAAGCCGACGTTCGCTCCCAATGTCGATGGCGGGGACTTCGTCATCGTCATCAACGCCGACAAGGTCGCCATCAGCGGCGACAAACTGCGGGACAAGCTGGCTTACCGCCACTCGGGATATCCCGGCGGCCTGCACAAACGAACGATCGGCGAGCTGATGGAAAAGCACCCCGACCGCGTGGTCGAGAAGGCGATCGTCGGCATGTTGCCCAAGAACAAGCTCAGCCGTCAGATCCAGCGCAAGCTGCGCGTCTACGCAGGGCCAGAGCATCCACACACCGCGCAGCAGCCGGTTCGTTACGAGATCAAGCAGGTGGCGCAATGACAGGGACCGAAACAAACGAACCCTCAGAAGCCCCGGAAGCCCCGGAAGCCCCGGAAGCCGCGGCCGAGACACCGACGGCCAAGCCTGCCGAGTCGTTCGTGTTCGAGCGGCCTATCCAGACCGTCGGCCGCCGCAAGGAGGCCGTGGTACGGGTGCGACTGGTGCCCGGCACCGGCAAGTTCGACCTCGACGGCCGCAGCTTGGAGGCCTACTTCCCCAATAAAGTGCACCAGCAGCTCATCAAGGCTCCGCTGGTCACTGTCGACCGGGCGGAAAGCTTCGACATCTTTGCTCACCTGCACGGTGGCGGCCCATCAGGCCAGGCGGGTGCGTTGCGCCTGGGCATCGCCCGGGCGTTGATTCTGGTATCGCCGGAGGACCGGCCCGCGCTGAAGAAGGCCGGGTTCCTCACCCGCGATCCGCGTGCCACCGAGCGCAAGAAGTACGGCCTGAAGAAGGCCCGTAAGGCCCCGCAGTACAGCAAGCGCTGATCAAGCGATCACTTTCTGGCCGCGACCGTGCATCTTTGAGCATCTCTGCGCTGTAGTTTTCGGCGTGTCGGCGCATAAAACTGCACGGTTGCGGTCACAAAGGAAGGTGCACTTTGTGCGCATGACGTCACCGTGAGAGGTTTGTCCGCATGGGTCGACTATTCGGCACCGATGGTGTTCGCGGCGTCGCCAATCGCGAGCTGACCGCTGAGCTGGCGCTGGCGCTGGGCGCCGCGGCGGCAAGGCGCCTGGCCAGCTCGGGCGAACCGGGCCGGCATGTTGCCGTGATCGGTCGCGATCCGCGGGCCAGCGGCGAGATGCTGGAGGCCGCGGTGATCGCCGGCCTGACCAGTCAGGGTGTCGACGCGCTGCGGGTCGGGGTGCTTCCCACCCCTGCGGTGGCGTATCTGACCGGTGCCTACGACGCGGACTTCGGGGTGATGATCTCGGCGTCGCACAACCCGATGCCCGACAACGGCATCAAGATCTTCGGTCCCGGCGGCCACAAACTGGACGACGACACCGAGGATCAGATCGAAGAACTGGTTGCGGCCGGACCCGGCTTGCGCCCAGTGGGCGCCGGGATCGGCCGTCTCATCGACGCTGAGGATGCAGCGGAGCGCTACCTGCACCATGTGGGTAAGGCCAGCACCGTCCGGCTCGACGGCCTGACCGTGGTCGTGGACTGCGCTCATGGCGCCGCGTCTGCGGCGGCACCGCGCGCCTACCACGCGGCCGGTGCCCAGGTCATCGCGATCAACGCCGAGCCCGACGGGCTCAACATCAACGACGGGTGCGGATCGACGCACCTGGATTCGCTGCGGTCAGCGGTGCTTGCCCACCGTGCCGACCTGGGCCTGGCGCACGACGGCGATGCCGACCGGTGCCTGGCAGTGGATGCCAACGGGGAACTCGTCGACGGCGACGCCATCATGGTCGTGCTCGCGCTGGCGATGCGGGAGGTCGGCGAACTGGCTTCCGACACGCTGGTGACCACCGTGATGAGCAACCTCGGGCTGCACCTGGCCATGCGCTCGGCCGGCGTCACAGTCCGCACGACCGCCGTCGGTGACCGCTACGTCCTCGAGGAGTTACGAACCGGCGACTACAGCCTCGGCGGCGAGCAATCTGGCCATATCGTGATGCCCGCGCTGGGCTCCACCGGCGACGGCATCGTAACGGGGTTGCGATTGATGGCGCGCATGGCGCAGACGGGCTCGTCACTGGCCGTCCTCGCCTCGGCGATGCAGTCGTTGCCGCAGGTGCTCATCAACGTCGAGGTTGCTGACAAGGCGACTGCGGCTGCGGCTCCGTCGGTACAGACCGCGGTCGATGAGGCCGAGGCCGAGCTGGGTGACACCGGTCGGATCCTGTTGCGCCCCTCGGGAACTGAGCCAATGATCCGGGTCATGGTGGAAGCGCCCGACGAAGACGTCGCTCAGCTGGTGGCTACTCGAGTCGCCGCAGCGGTGAGTACCCAGAGCTGATCCGAGCCGGAACCGCCAGCCGGTGCCGGTCGTCAGATTAGGCATGAGATCTGTTAGTCGTGAACGCACTTTTACCCGTACCAGGGTCGACGTCGCGGCGGTGTACGCGGTCGCTGACCAGTTGAGCGCTGCCGCCGAAATCATCGACGGCGCCTTGACCGAGCACCTGGCGAGGCTGTCCTTTAGTGGGGCCAGCGCCGGCCGGGCGCATACCGCACGCGGCGACACGTTGCGCGGCGCGTTGGAGCGGCTGGCGGTTGAGTTGTCGCAGTGGTCACGGGCAACCACCGAGATCAGTTCCGCTCTGCGGGCCGGCGCCGACCGCTACGCCGATGCCGAACTGTATGCCGCGGCGCGGATCGCCTGATCGTGGCCGACCGGCTAGATGTCGCCGAGCGCCTGGCTGAGGGCCGGGTTGCCGTCGAGCGCACGCAAGGTTACGTACGCGGCTGCCAGGCGCTCGGCTACCAACATCCCGACCTGACATCGCACCCCTCCCAGATCCGCGATTGGTACGACAGCGAAGAGGGCCTGGACCTTCGCGCGCTCGACAACGACTGCGCAAAGCTGCGGGCGGCGGGCGCCGCGGCCTCCGACGCTCTGCAGATGCAGCATGCCCAGCTCACCGAGCTGGCGGCGGCATGGACGGGGCCGAGCGCGGACTCCGCGCTCCGATTTCTGGAACGCCATTGCGACGCCGGAAGCGCGGTGGCCAACGAAGTCCGCGCGGCGGCCCAGCGGTGCGAGTCGCTGCGCGACAACCTTTGGTTCCTGGTGGACTCAAAGGCCGCGACGGCCATCGCGATCGACGATCGCACTTTGGCGCAGAGATCGGCGTGGCTGGCCGCCGCCGATACGGTCACGACCGGGGTGGGGGATCGGCCGACCGCCGAGGACGTGGTCCAGCAACAGATAAAGCCGTACGTGGACGACGATATTCGCAACGATTGGCTCAACACCATGCGCTCGACGCTGGACGGCGTGGCGACGTCCTATGACATGGTCACCGACCGGATGGCCGCCACGTTGGCGGCGCAGTTCGAGTTTCCCGGTGATCTTGGGCTCGGCTGCCAAACGTTGCAGCCAGGCGGGTCGTGCCCCCCGGTAGCCCCAGCGCCGGTCGCGCCTGCGGCTGCCTATCCTAGCCTTCCGGCAGATCCCGCGCCGGCGACAAACCCATCGACCTCAGCGCCGCCGCAGTCGCCGCTCGCACCGTCGGAATTGGGAACCGCGCTGGGTGATGCGTCGGCCATACCCACAGCCGGCGGGGATCCCGGTGGTCTGGGTGGCGGATTGAGTGGTCCTAGCGGTCTCGGCGGACTCGCCAGCCGGATCGTCGATGCGATGGGTGGTTT
>JGI12635J15846_10002350_pt1 | contig 16551 bp, 20 predicted proteins | sample BlaSpr_A8_OM2_M2_FD_15846 | JGI IMG/M metagenome (IMG submission 15846) | reverse complement strand
GCTACCAAGAGAAGCCGTAAGAAGCCGCGTCATAAGCTATGGAGCCGGGATCCGTTGGTGAATCCGGAGATCAGAATTAAGATCTTACCCCGAACTGTCGCTCTCGATCTCGCTCCCTTCGAACTGCCGTCGCTGCAGTCGCGCCTATTTCGCAAATTCCCAATGGTCGCCTATCATAACGAACGTCGCACTATCGGACGGGTTGGAGCCGAGAGCCGAGGCAACATTTGCAATCTGATAATGGTAGGTTGACAGCGACTGTCTTAGGACCGTTGCCATCCGTGCCGAGCGTCGAGTTCTCGATTGACGTTACTTGCCGGTTTCCAAAGCAAACGTTTCCGTAGCCCGGCTGCGAGGAATCGGGCGTCCCTGAGGTGCGGCCCTTATCCGAAAGGTCGTAATGATTCACCTGCTTCGATGCCACGATCAGCACCTTCTTTTCCCCTGTGGTGCGTGTCAACAGACCTTCCTGCGTCAGGGCATCGTAGCCTTCAGTTTTTGCGTCGTCGGAGGTTGCAGCTTGGACGGGGAACTTCTTCGGCTGCGACCAGATGCAAGTCGGGAACGCCTTGAAATGATCGTTAATCGCAGCCTTGTAACTGAGATCGGTATTGCTACGGTTATTACAGCCAGCCGGTTATTAATGAAAGAATGCCTGCCGCGATTGTGTAACTCCTTAGCCGGTTGATTAGCATGAATCTCCTTGAGATGTGGATCAGTGATTGGGGGGCGTCGCTGGGTTCTCGGCTATTCAATCGATTTTCCAGCGTATTGCCGATGCCCACATCCGCAGGCAAGTTCAGAGCCTGTCCTCAGTGTTTCGCAATGTGGGCTGCAATATTTGCTGTCATCACCGCTGAGCAACTGCACCCGGTATGCCCACAGCGACCTTTCTTCTTGTCGTCCATTGGATAATTCTCCCAGGTCTCGAAGTTTCTATGTTTTGGTCCTTGTGCAGTAGCGGAATGCCTTCGCCTCAGCGAAGACCGCCCAACATATAAGCGATGAGCAGGATCAACAGAATGGTGCCCAACCCTATGCCTGCACCGCCCCCATAGCCCCAGCGGCTATGACCGTAATATCCACCGCCACCACCCAACACCAAAATCAAAATGATTATCAGTATCAACATATGCTTCTCCTTTTCCTACAAAGCGACGGAAGATTGAAGCCTTCAATGTTTGCGCACTGACTTTAGGCGTACCAGCAAGCCCCATCAATACCGCATACACCTCAGACTGTCCCACTTAATACAGGAGAGAGCGGGTCGGGTCGGCAGGCGTGAAAAGGGCGGCATTGAAACCCAGAACTTCAGAATCGGCACAGACCGGGTCATAAACTGGTATTCTTTAGCCGCGAGCAGTTGCCTTCTGCATTACGGGATGGGCCCGCTGTATTGGGAGCCTAAAACGAGGAATTGACCCACGGGCGCCAGAACTCGGGATCTATGTTTTCGGCAGGCGGTTACCGGTTGATGGAAACCTGCATTAGGCCGACTTCTTCCGCATACAGGAATATTCTGCCGCTGGAATCATTGCGCTGACTGTAGTGCCTTCTTTGGTTGATACTAATTCGAGCGAGCCTCCCAGTTGCCGCATGCGTTCGTTCATGCCTCGCAATCCAACTCCAAGTGCGCCCGTCCAGTCCTGGCCAGATTGTTCCAAGAGTCCTGTTGGAATTCCTTTTCCTTTGTCGGTTACTTCCAGAGTGACCGCTCGATCGCCATCGGGACCAAAGCTCTCGGCCAATCGCCGGTTGCTTCCGATTCGACATCGTCGCTAACATCACCCCTCGGCGAGTTGCCGCTCGCTTGTTACAAGCCGTCGACTGCCAGTGCGGCTCCCTCGTTCAAGAAAGCTGCAAAAATCACAGCCGTGATGCCAGTTGCACCTCCAGTGACGGCAGCTACTTGTCCTCAAAGTTTCATGGTCGTCTTCCTGGAACATTCGGCGAAGTTGCTGTTGACGCCGACGCGGCCGCGCGCGATCACTCGCCAAGTCCCCTCGTCAGAATCAATCCGGGTGCGAACTAACCTTCATCTGCTCCAGGATACGCAGGTGCGCCGTCAAGCGATTCCAAGCTTCTCTGTTCTTCTTGGTGGTGATCGGAGCGTTTGGATCCTCGTAGTAAGCCAAAATGTTCTGTTTCAAGCTCTGAGGAATAGTTCGCTCAGGTTTGATGGTCACTTGCTCGACTAATTTCGCGTACGTCTCGTCGGTCAGGGGATAGGAGCCGGGCTTGGTGCGTTCTCCAGTGTCGAGGTCAAGATTCAAGAGCGCCAGCGGGTCGTCGGCACCCGTTTTCAGTTTATCCAGAATGTCGCGATACGAGTCGACTGTATGGTTCACACTTTTCAGGTACCACGCCTCGGTTTCGGGAGTCGGGATTTTGATGACCAAGTCCGAAGCGGGCCCAATCTTAGGAATCATGAAAACGAGAATGGCCAATAGATACGCCTCGAGACCAGGACCTTTTAACGTATGCATCCAGTGCCGCTCATAATTGGTGCGGGACACTCGTTCGGAAAAGACTTGATAAGCAGGGTCATCCGGCTGGGCGGGAAACTGATGTCGGTGGAGAACCAACTCAGCTTCGGCAAATCGGGGAATGAAACTGCGAACCGACGTGCGATAACTGCGGAGCGCCGGGTGTGATCTGCCGAGTACTTCATGAGTGTCAAATCCGTACGTCTCGAAAAATGCCTGTTCCAAAAGCCTCCTGGGTACTTTGAACCCAATAAAACGGAGGTACACCGGCGGCGCAAATGCCCGATCGTTCAGTTGGCCGATATCAAAGGCAAATTCGGTGCGAATGTGGCTGTGCGGACTCTGATCGTAGGCTACGCTTGGCCCAAATTTACGCTTCAACTTGGGGAATTCAATCGCGGTCGCGCGATTAATCGCCTCCGAATGACCAATGGAATCACCCAAATAATGGGACAGAGCTCCAATGGCAAAAGCCAATTCATCGACGTTACGTGCGTTGCGAAACAAACAGCTAATAAAATCACCCGTGCGAACATAGTGCGTAAGATCGCTGAAAAATTGCTTGCCAAATGGATAGTAGCCCATGTCTTGAATTGCCGAGCCGCCATAGGCGTATGCGTGGGCTTCGCGCAATTGCGCTTCCGTTGTCTGCGGAAAACGTGCGAGCAGCAGGGGGCGAATTGAGTCATTCCAGGCTAAGTCGATCAATTCTTCATGTGTGAGGACCGAGTAACCGGCGGCCGGCGAGCTGAAATACAGCACGATTGCGAAGCTCGTAAGTAGCACCGTGCACTGCCGGAGGCGTTTCATTCGTTCCCAGAACCACGCGAGTGATGTGCCGTTTCGTTTGTAATCTACCGAGAAATCGTTCGACCACCGACTCTTGCAATGAAAACTGGGGGTGCTATTAATCCGGTCCCGGCAAAACCTGACGGGTGATTATATTCGACTCTTGAATGGTAGAGGAACCCAGCGGAGCATTTGCCGTCCAGCCCTTGCCGGCGCTTTCTGTTCTATGCGACCACACCATCGCATCGGCCACGAAGACCGAGTATTGAGACGGCCCTATTGCAGTAGCACTTCACGCCACCGCGAAACCCGCTCGATCATGAGGCGCGGATGGATGCGTAACAGTCCACCAAGCGTACCTTTGAAGGTCTTTGGTTCACTGCTTTGACCCATTATTCGGCAACGGAGATGTCGTCGCCTCTGTTCGCGTAGGGAGCATCGTGCGCAACACTGCAACGAGAGGAGAGAGGGACGTGTGGTACGGATAGTCGAAGAAGATGGTGGTGTGTCCTCTGTGATACCTCCAAGGCGACGTGGCGAAACAGGATCGGCCTCGGCGGCTCCTGTGGCGGCAATCGGGTTGGTTAACCAGGTATAACGTTCGCCTGGGAGCCTTCCCCGCGTCACTCGCCCAGACACGTGGCGGGCGTCGCGGATCGATCCAATGCAAGCATTGCGAAGTGAATACCGAGTCGGTCCGAGGGAGCAGGTTCTGCAAGGTCGAAGAATACTTGAGCATGTGGTGAATTCTTTCCCGCTTCTTCGTGACGTCCTCTGGCTGCGAAAAGTGACGCCCGGCTGTTCCGCCATCGGAAGACGCGTTCTCAATCAGTGCAATCATCGCCGGGCGCTCATTGTGATTCGCTTGGTCCGCGATATGCAGGCTTGCGAGAATCGATTCGCGGTCCCGTCCCGTATAACGGGCGATTCGGAAGTAATGTTCACGGTGGCTATCCACCGTGAAGCATCATGAGACAGGTTTTTAGTCTGACCAATGCTGCGGCTTGCGGTCCCAGCGGTGCTTTTTTAAATCCGCAAGCAAGCCGGAATCGAGCCCTCCGGCGTCACTCGCCGCCACGTTCTGCCGCACATGCTCCGGACTGCGCATACCTACGATGGTCGTGCTCACAGCAGGATGAGACAGGATAAACCGCAGCGACATTTCCGGAAGCGTCATACCACTGGGAAGAATGCTCTTGAGCTTGTCGACCCGCTGGATCGTATTGGCCAGATTTTCGGGGCCAAAGTAACCGGAGCGCCAATCGCTCTTCGGGAAGCGGGTTTCGAGCGTCATCTTGCCGCCCAGGCTGCCCTCATCCAGGGGCACGCGCGCGATCACACCCACGTTGAGCTCCTGGCATAGAGGAAACAATCTATCCTCGGGCGCCTGATCGAAAATGTTGTAGATCACCTGCACCACGTCGACCAGTCCCGTGCGCAAAGCCTTGATGCCGTTCTCCGGCTCCCAACGATTCAGGCTCAGTCCGAAATAGCGAATCCAGCCGCCATCTTTCAGCTTTTCCACCGTGGAGCGAAATTCCGGATTGTCCGTCCAACTGTCATCCCACACATGGAACTGCAGCAGATCAATCGAATCGACGCGAAGCTTCTTGCGGATCAGGTCAGCGTACGTGAGGACGTGGTCGGCGGAAAACACGTCATGGTATTTGTACTTCGGAAGCGCGGGCCATTGTCCGTTGGCCGGAGGAATTTTAGATGCGGCATACAGCCGCTTCTTCGAATTGCGCGCCATGGTTTCGCCGAGCAGGCTGTCGCTTTTGCCCTCGCCGTAGGCCCACGCGGTGTCAAAGAAGTTGCAGCCTGAATCGACCGAGAGCTGCAGGGAATCCAGCGATTGCCGGTCGTCAGAACCGCTCCAGCCACTCATGCCCCAGAGTCCGTAGGCGATATCGCTCACTTCGAAACCGGTTCGGCCCAACCTGTGGTATTTCATAGGAGACTTGCTTCCTTATGGAACTCTTCCCTGGAGGATGAATTTCTTAAGTGCGAATCTCACATCCTAGCAGTTTTGTTCCAACAACCGAAAATGTGCCAAACGTCCGGATTTCAGGGTGCAGTTTTTTCGATGCGATGTATCGAGATTTTGCAGCCCAACGACCGACCTTAAGGTGTTTGAATAAGATCGAGATGAGAAAGATCTAAGGAGGTTTCCCCTGTGAAATCAGAATTCCCTACCCCACCAAGATCGCCCTACCCGAAAGAAGAGTTCCAGGCGCCATCCTCGCGCTTGATCGATGAGAAAATCTCGGACGACTCCGGCACGGAAGCGAGGGTCGACAGCGCATTCGCGCCCGCCGGACTGAAGAACCCGTTCTGGAAGTAGCGAGCACGGCCTCACGCTAACGCAAGATCGGCAGGCAAAGGCAAGGTCGCAGCGCGAAGGGCAGTGCAGACATTTCCTGCAGCGCGGGATGCAGCTGTGCATCACGGCAAGGTTCCAGCGTGATCACAAACGGCAGTGCAGCTTTCTCGAAACCAGGTTTTTGCAGAACCGCATCAATGTTCAATCGATGAGCCGAGAGGATTGCCGCCAATCCCGCGATAATGCCGGGTTGGTCATTCACTACGAAGCGCAGGTACCAGGGCGTTTCAAAATCGCAGGTCACTTTCGGCGAAACCAGTAGCAACGGACGGTGTGTGCGCGGTCCCGCCGAGAGGCTTTCCGCTACCGACATCAAGTCTGAGACCACCGCAACGGCTGTGGGATCTCCACCCGCGCCCGCACCCAGGAAAGCGATGTCGCCGCCGTATTCTCCCGAGGTCAAAACCATATTCAGGTTCCTCTGGACCCGTCCGAAGGGCGAAGATGCGGGAACCAGGCTGGGGCCAACCTCCGCGAATAGTGTGCTTTCTTTCAGATCGGCGCGGGAGATTTGCCGGATGGTGCATCCTAACTCCGCGGCATAATCAAAATCGATCGCGTCGATGCCGCGAATTGTGCGGGCGCGAATCTCAGTCGGAGAAACACGCACCTGCAGCCCGGCCAGGACAAGGATGGAAAGTTTTGCGCGAGCATCGCCGCCGTCAAGATCTTCGCTGGCGTCGGCTTCTGCGTAACCGCGAGCCTGCGCCTCCTCAAGTGCCTCACTGAAAGGAATGCGATCGGTCTCAATACGGCTGAGGATGTAGTTGCAAGTCCCATTCAAAATGCCCGCAATGCCGTGCAGCCGGTCACCGCACAAGCCGGTACGCAGCGCCGGCAGAACTGGAACGCCGCCGGCAACGGAAGCTCCATACTCAAGCTGGCATCCATTCACGCTCGCCAGTTGTAGCAGGTCCGGGCCGTGACGCGCGATAAGTTGCTTGTTGGCAGTCACCACCGACTTGCCTGCATTCAAAGCGCCCCGTACCAACTCCTCCGCGGCCGTTACGCCTCCGATCAGTTCAATAATAATCTCGGCATCGGAGTCAAGGATGGCACGCAATTCTTCCGTCCAAATCACACTACTCAGCACCCAGGGCTGCTTCTTGCGCTCGACGTTGCGGTTAAAGATGTGCGTCAGGCGCAATAACCCATCACTGCGCTCGCATAGAATTTTGGCGACAGCGCGCCCGACGGTTCCAAAGCCTGCCAGCGCGACGCGGGTCACAGTTGTTTCCCCAGAGGGAAGGGACGAGGTTGGCGCCGAATTCTGTGGCGGAGTTCTAGGCAAGGTTATTCTCGAAAGAGAAACATCATGTTCATAATACGTGTGACTACGGCTCGCGCGAAACAGAAAGCGAGCATCCGCGCTCGAAAATACACTAAGAAGAATCTGATCATGTTCCCCCTTTCCACAGGGCTGGTGAATATAGTGGCGCCAGAGGAGACAGAGGACACTGGCGATGAGGAATGGCTTTGAGCGGTACACGAAGAAGACACGACGGGTTGCGTTCTTGGAAGAGATGGAGCAGATGGTACCGTGGCGCGAGTTATGTGAGCGGATAGATCCGCATGATCCGAAGGCGGCCCAGGGGCGCCCGCCGGTGGGGGTGGAGCGAAGGCTGCGGATGTACTTTCTGCAGCCGTGGTTCCGTCTTTCAGAGCCTGGGGTGGAAGAAGCGCTGTACGACTCGATGGTGCTGCAACAATTTGTGGGCATCGAACTGGGACGCGAACCGGTGCCGGACGAGACCACGGTATGCAAGTTCTGGCACTTGCTGGACGAGCACGGCTTGGGGGAGCAGATCGTGGGTCGGGTCAACTTGCATTTGCAGAGTAAGGGTGAGCGGATCACGACCGGCACGGTTGTGGACGCGACCATTTTCCATGCGCCCAGTTCGACCAAAAACCGAGAGCAGAAGCGTGATCCGGAGATGCAGCAGACGAGGAAGGGGAACCATGGTACTTCGGAATGAAGGCGCAGGTGGGAGTAGATAGCGAGACGAAGATCATCCACACGGCGGTGGCGACAGCAGCCAACATAGCGGACTCGGCGGTGCTGCCCGATTTATGGCATGGCGAGGAAACGCGAGTGTGGGGTGATCAGGCTTATCGCGGCCAGACCGAGGTGATCCGCGAGTGTGCGCCCCAGGCCCAAGACTGCATCCATCGGCGCTTCGCTACTAGAATCGCGTCGATGAAATGGAGCGAGCGAAGAATCGGACGAAGTCGACCGTGCGCTCAAAGGTGGAACATGGGTTTGGAGTGATGAAACTGAAGTTCGGATTCGTGAAGCTGCGCGACCGCGGACTGAGGAAGAATGCCAACCAACTGTTTGCCATATTGCGGGCTGGTGAACTTGTACCGGTTGCGGAAAAAAACTGCTTCACCGGGCACCGGCTTAGCTCGGCGCGCAGGTTGCGGATCGGACCAATCGACGAAGTGGACGGCCGACCAGGAAAAACCAAATCAGACGCCTGCATCGCCGAACATCTTACTGCTTACGAAAGAGGCTTGTTCAGAGTTTCCCTGAGCAAAAACGACCGGCAGCGGTTGGAGAATAGCGGCGATAGCCCCGTCAGGCGGCGTGCCAGGCAGAATCAGCATCAAAGTTGGTAATATAATGCGATCCCGCCGCAAACAAGGCAATGCCTTCCTGCGAGGAATCACACGCGGAACCAATACCAACGGCGCCTTTTCCATGCCGAGCGCTAAGGTCCGCCACACGCCCGGTTATGGAGGAGAATGGATGATTGGAAAGTTCGCCACTGCGAGTGCGCTGTCGCTCCTGATTCTCACAATGCTGCTCGGAGGGCAGGGACTTGCCCAGACAACGCCGTCCGGCGAATCTCCATCTTCCCCAACTCCTTCCGCGCAACAGCCCACTCCGCCACAGTCCTCTACACAACCTGCCGCTCCGCAAAACTCGAGCGATCAGGAGCCCGCCACGGAAGAATCCTCGTCACGGCGAAAGACGAAGCCCAAGGACTATAAAAACTGGACGTACAACGTCGGCGTCGGCGCAAACGTAGATAGCGGCACGACTCGGACGTTCGTGAGAGGCGGAGGATATGGGGCGACGGCTGGCGTGGCACGCAATGCTAATAAATATTTGGGGCTGCGCGCGGATTTCATCTTTGCCGACCTGCCGTTGCGCCAGTCCTCTCTGTCGCTGGCACAGGCCGGAAGCGCCTCCAGTTATCTTTTCGCGCTTACGCTTGGTCCGGTGATCAACATTCCAGTCACCAAGCAATGGGGGGGATATATCCTTTTCGGGGCGGGCTATTACCATCGCATGGGAAACTTGAGCTCCGACGCCGCCATCCCGGGCTCTTCTTGCAATGCCTTCTTTGTGTGGTGGGGTGTTTGTCCGAGCGTTAGCATCCCGCTCAGCGGTACCTTCACCGATTCCAGCCAGAACCAAGTCGGATACGACATTGGAGCCGGCATCACTCACAAAATGCCCAGCGGCGNCGAAATCTACGCCGAGTATCGCCTCACTCATGGATCAGGCTACAACAGCACAACCGACGTTCGTCCGATTACGATCGGTGTTCGCTGGTAAGGGACTGCTTTCAGCCGCTTCATTACTCAGGATTGGTCCGGTAACTCCACAGATGTGCAGCACGCTGCTGCAGCTGCACGAATGAGGCAGCGGGAACAGGTTGCGAAACGGCGGCACTGGAGTTAGCCTCGGCCAGCGCTGATTCGACGGTGGAATGCGCGAGCGACAGCGAGCACGCGGGATCGGTTGCGGCCGCATCGCCGGTAAGCAACAGCGCCTGGCACCGGCATCCGCCAAAATCCTCCGCCCGCCGATCGCAACTGCGGCACGGTTCCGGCATCCATTCTTCTCCACGAAACCGTTGGAATGAGGACGATTGCCGCCAGATGTACTCCAATTTTTTCTTCCGGACATTCTCGAATTCGAGACCGGGAATCACTTCCGCCGCGTGGCAGGGAAGAACCTTGCCTGATGGATTGATGAGCATCAATCTACGTCCCCACCCCCCCATGCAGGCTTTAGGAAAGCGCGCATAGTAGTCGGGTACCACGGAGTCGATGCGGATGTGTCCGGCGAGGCGTTTTTCCGCTGCCGCCACGGTTTCTAGGGCGTTCTCCAGCTGCGCTCGCGTGGGCAGCAACGCAGCGCGGTTCTGCAATGCCCAACCGTAATATTGCGTGTGGGCAATTTCCATACGCTCGGGCGCGAGCTGCTCGATGAATGCGATCATTTCCTCGAGGTGATCGATGTTCTGCCGGTGGATGACAAGATTCACTGTAAACGCGATTTTATGGTGTCGGATGATGTGCGATAGTTCAATCTTGTGCGCATGCGCTTTTGCCCCCGCAATCCAGTTCGCTGCATCCTGGCGCGAATCCTGGAAGCTGAGCTGGATGTGATCGAGACCGGCATCGACCAGAGCTTTCAGTCGTGATTCCGTAAGCCCGATCCCGGAGGTGATTAGATTGGTATAGAGGCCCGCAGTCCGCGCTCCCGCAATCAGTTCAATCAGATCAGGGCGCGCCAGCGGCTCGCCGCCGGTGAAGTGCGCGTGCAGCATCCCCAGCTTGCCCGACTGCTGAAAAATATCGATCCACTCTTCGGTGGAAAGTTCCGAATTCACCGAGGCCAGTTCCAGCGGATTTGAGCAATATATGCAGTGCAGCGGGCAGCGGTGAGTGACCTCGGCGATGAGTGCGAGCGGGTTGGGAATCATGAGCAATTCGGAGTCTGCGATCAATAGTCGACGATCCGCTTGTACCGCAATTGTTCCAAAAACTGGCTGATGTCGGCGCGAATTTTGACCGGATCGGCAACGCCGAATTGAGTCTGCAATTCCTCAATGATCTGGCCGAACGTGCGTTCTCCATCACACCGCTCTAATATCTGCAGGCCCGTACCCTGCAGCTTGATCGCGCCTTCGGGAAAGAGGATCATGCGCTCCTGTTCACTGCCGGCTTTGGTCTCTGCGCCCCAGCGGCATCCCGCCGCTAGGCGGGGCTGGCTGGAATCTTCCGGAGGAGGCATGCTAGTGTCCGATCTCCCGATGCCACGAGTTGCAGGAAGCAGGTCCCTCGACTTCGCATTGGGATTGATAAAGCCAATCGCAATGCTGCGCCCGGGATGACGGAGTTTCCGGCCTCACCCTACCTGGCCTCGATCCGAAAAGCTCCCGGCGGCGGCCATCCCGGCTGCACGTAGGCGAAGTAGAGCGCGTCGAGTTGCGCCCATAGAATGTCGCACTTGTCGCGCAGAGCCTGGATGGCCAACTCCTGCTCAGCCCTCGTCTTCGCGTTGACATATACATAGTTCACCGCGAATTGCGAATCCTCCGGTGCCTGATAAAGTCTGGCTTCGAAATAATCCAGACCTCCCGCCAGCCAGGGATAATACTGTCGCAGTTTCTCCACGCGCAAAGTAATCAGCTTGGTGGAGAACAATTCCGTGAGCGAGGAAGCAACCGCCTCCAGCAGCGACCGGCTGCGAACGATATTCAGATACTCATTCACCGCGAAGCGCGTAGCCGGAAGAATCCCGTTGCTGGCGCGAACCTGCGCTGGATCGAGACCCGTAGCTTCGGCCAATTTTATCCAGCGCTTGATGCCACCTTCGCTGGTGGCATCGCCATCGTGGTCGACCACCCGCTTGCGCCACGCCCGGCGGAAGACCGGGTCTGGCCCACGAGAGAGAATGATCGAATCTTTCACGGGGATGATGCTCTGATAGTAATAGCGGTTCAGCGCCCAGGCCTGCAGCTGTCCGCGGCCGAGTTTGCCTTCGTGCATCAACAAATGAAAAGGGTGTTTGTGGTGGTAGCGCTCCTCGCCCGTGGCCTGCAATTGTGCGCTCAATTCTTCGAGCGAAAGCAACGGGGCTGCGTGTGCAATGGTTCCGGTTTCTACAGATCGAACTTCCATCCATCCTCCGCGATCTCCCAGCCCGCGCCCCGCACTTGGCGATGTTGAGGACTTGCCTCGTCCAGCATGGGATTCGTGTTATTGATGTGTAGGAATATCTTACGCGGACGCCCTACACCCGCCAACTTGACCAGCACACTTTCCACCGGGATGTGACCCATCTGCCGCGCAGTTTGTCCGGTGCCTTGCACCCGGATCAATTCGTCGTCGCTCCAGAATGTGCCATCGAAGAGCAGGACGTCGCAGGTGTCGACTCGCTCGAGAAACATTTCGCTTAATTCCGGAACGGCCGGCATATAGGCGAATCGCCGCCCGGAGGGCGAATCGATGATGAAGCCCAGGGAAGCCTCGCCAGGCACGAGTTGTGACTGCCGCTCCGCGGTGACATAAGTGGGATAGTGGTTGCTCAATGAGCATGCCCGGCAACGCAGGCCGGAGTCTTCGCCCTGAGCATTGCGCAGACTGAATTCAGCTTCGGGCTCGAAGCCGCTCCATACCGTTTGATTCTTGATTCGCTCCAGCATGCCGAACATCGAGTTATCTTCGCGAAGAATACGGCGAACCGAGGCTGTGGCATGGACGCGCAGCGGCTGGAGTTCGCGCAGTAACAGCAGCCCAAGAACGTGGTCGAGATCGGCATTGGCCAGCACCACGCCGGCGATCGGGGACTGGCGAAGGCCCACGCGCGGATGCAATTCTGGCGTAGCTTCGATTTGTGCGCGTAGATCCGGAGAGGCGCCTAGAAGGAACCACGAGCGGCCGTCTTGCGTGATCGCAACTTGGGTTTGGCTGCGCGGCCTGCCCCGGAACGTTCCAGCTCTCACGGCGCGACAATTGGCGCAGGCGCAATTCCACTGCGGAAACGCGCCTCCGGCCGCCGAACCAAGAATCTTCACTAGCATCTCTGCGAGTTTACAGCCTCAAGCGGATGACGAAGATAATTCCGACGCAACCTCCGTGAGCCAGCCCGCTCGAGATTGCCGAACCGCTGTATGCTAGCTGTGAAAGCTGAATGCCGTCTTAGCCCTGTCCCACAGCGGCTGCGCAGCGCAGGGGATCTACATCCCAAAAGATTTTCTCAGAGGAAAGATTCTCCACGCCGACTTCCCCCGCCATCTCAGTTCCAGGCTTGCCACACCACACGATACGGAATTGCGCCTTGGTACCTTGATACAGAACGTCGACCACGTCGCCTGGCTTCAGGTGAGCGTCCACGCACTGCAGAGTCGCTCCGCGGCCGCTGATGGTGCGGAGGCTGGCAGGCTGGGTAAATGGGCGGGAATGTGTGTCCATCCCATAGATCTGGACGGGAAGATCAACGAAGACGCGGGACTGGCGGCGCCGATCCATGCGATGCTCCTTGAGTTTTGCCGGGGGATGAAGCATCGTAGGCGTGCTTATTGGAGAAGCAAAGGTAACAAGAGTCACGGGCGAAAGGGTGACGAAAGTTTGCTCCATGCACTGGTTCGGCGAAGTTACAACGGCCTAGTCTAAATCCCCCAGCGAGCACGCGCCTGGACCGCGAGGATCGCCGCATGAACCACAACTGCCAGTCGCAGTTCCCGCGCCCGTCGAGCCCTTCGCGGATACAGCAAAAACACTCAGCTGCGGGCTCAGCTTTTTGCTCTGGCACTTGGGGCACTTCGCTTTGTCGCGGCCGAACACCAGGGCCTCAAACTCGTGCTGACATTCCTGGCAGATATATTCAAAAATCGGCATGTCGATTACTCCCTTGACGCTGACTTGCACTATTAGAATCAATTTGTGCGAACTTGGCAAACTGGAGAAATGATTCTTGCCACTTTCAGTTGTAGAAGTGTGAGGATGGCTTGATCGAGAAGCCGCCAGCTTTTACCCAGCGCGCTTTTCGGCCACATCGCTGGTTGCGGGGTGGGCACACGCAAACTCTCGCCGCCTTTTTTCTCAGTCGCCGAATTGATCTGCCTACTGCCGACAAACGCCTCATCGAGGTGGAACCCGGCGTGCCCGTGCTCTGCCATTGTCATTGGCAGAAGGATCGGAGCGCACTGACACTGATCGTCGTGCATGGCTTGGAGGGATCGAGCGAATCGCAATACATGCTGGGCATCGCGCGGAACGCATTGGCCCTGGGCATGAACGTGGTGCGTATGAACCAGCGCAACTGCGGCGGCATGAATCATTGCGCGCCCACGCTTTACAACTCCGGACGTTCCGCCGACGTCGCTGCGGTAGCGCGCAATCTTGTCGAACGCGACGGAGTCTCCGGCTTCGTGCTCATTGGGTTTTCCATGGGTGGAAATCTGGTTCTGAAATTAGCCGGAGAGTGGGGGAGCGATGGCCCTCCGGAGTTTCGTGCAGTGGCGGCGGTTTGCCCGGCGATAGATCTGGCGGCAGGCGCCGACGCCCTGCACGAGCCCGCGAACCGCATTTACGAATACTATTTTCTGCTGCAATTGTTCCAGCGCTTTCGCCGTAAGGCGCGGCTGTTTCCCCGCGACTTCGACGCTTCACGATTGCGCGGTGTCAAGACCCTGCGAGAGTTCGACGAACGCGTGACCGCCTACTACTGCGGTTTCGCCGGGTCCGACGATTACTACGCCCGTGCGTCTGCTGTTAATGTCCTCGATCATATCGCGCGTCCCACGCTGGTGATCCACGCGGCCAACGATCCTTTTGTCAGAATTTTGCCCGAGACTCGTCAGATGCTGCTTTCCAATCGCAACATCACTTACGTGGAAGCGGAGGATGGTGGTCACTGCGCATTTGTTGCCAAGCGCGCCCGTGACTCGACTGATGATGGCCGCTGGGCGGAGCGGGAAGTCGTCGAGTTTGCCAGGCAGTTTCAGTAAGATCCCGGGCGGGGCGCGTATCCACGCCCGCCTGCTGGATTCCGCAACCAAGCCAGAATCTCAGAACCACGCCCCTTCAGACGTGTCCGCAGCAAAGCTAGCGCCAGCATTGCAAGAAAAATAACCAGCAACCCGAAAGATGCGATTCGCACGCTTACATTGTGCTTGGGCAAAATCGATAAACGTCCATACACAAATTCGATGTGCACCCAATAGACCAGCAGCGAAGCCCGGCCCAGTTGAATCAGCGGACTGAATCCCTGCTGTGCCGCTCCCCAACGGCACCAACCGTAACTTGCCGCCAAAATCACAAGCAGCATTCCCACGCGAATCACGAAAAAATTCGGGCTGGTGTGCCAAAAATCATCAACGGCATATAGACGATAAGGCTGCGCGTCGAGCCAGTGGGCGACTTCCACAAGCAGAACGCCGGTTGCAGCTGCCGTAAGAAAGATTACCGACTCTCGCCTGCGGGCCCACTGGCTTTGCAAAATAAAGCCCAGCGCCAGTCCGGCGAAAGCGAATGCACTCCAGGGAAAGATGGGAAAGAGCCAGGCCTGCGGCGTGTCCAGATTGTGCACACCGTTAATGTAGGATTCCAGTGGCCAGGGCAGCCAGCGGAGCCTCCAGCTTGTCCACATCAGGGGAGTGAGCAAGGAAATCAGCAAAGCCGTGCCGGCCGATGCAATAATCAGAGCGAGACGGACATCCGTACGTGTAGGTGACAACGCTCCGCGCCGAATCGAGAGCACGACCCAGCAGAGCACTCCCATCATCATCATCGAGAGGCCGATAGTGTTGAGGATGTCTACGCGCAACAGATCGCTCAACGGCGCCCATCCCCAGGCGATGGCGTACTCCTGCAAGCGAAAGACCAAGCCAAAGGCAAAGATCTCAGCGCCCCGACGGATCGTAGTCCGGGCAATCTGATCGACCGGCAAATTCTTCGTCCACAGCTTTTCTGTCACTAAGGCAAACGAAATGCCCGCCAGAAACAAAAACAGAGGAGCGGGAAATGTTCCCCCCAATTGCGAGTACATAAAAAATTTGCCCTGTCGCGCGCCAGGGCTAAGCCAGGAATCATAGCAATGGGTCTGAAACATCAGGACGCAAGCCAAGCCGCGCATCCAGTCGATGTAGGCCAGCCGGGATGGAGTAGCGGAAGTCAATGCGACACCGCATGATACTCCACGGGAAGCTTGTGATAAATTTTGCTAGGGGCGCGTAGCTCAATTGGATAGAGCACCGGTTTTCTAAACCGGTGGTTGCAGGTTCGATCCCTGCCGCGCCTACCAACAACTCAATGTTTATGCAGCTTCCTGCATTTTCACCGCTGGACAGACGGGCAGTTGTTAACAGCAGTGCGCTGTTGTCATTTGCTATTGCTTCCTGCATTGGTTCTGCAAACGCTCTCGAGTTTGAGCACCACCGAGAAGTCTGCTCCGTTTCCGGCGAGGTAATGTTGTCCCAGAAAGGCGACTCAACCTCTGTCTGCCCGATTACAGGGCAGCATTCGCTTTTTCTCGGTTCCGCTATCCGCATCACCATCGCTCCGCCTTCGGCTTCACTTCCCCAGAGGGGAGCGATTCGGACTTACCCGGTTCAGCTGAGAGGACGTGATTAGGTTAGGCCTTCCCTCTACGCCGGCAGCGTGATATGCCCATGACCAAGGAAAATCGAGCCCGGGTGCCCACTGCAAAAAGAGCGCTTAGCATCTTCCGCTCCCCTGCTGTCACCACGCTTACGGGAATTTGCATAGGCTGGACCAAGTAGCCGGACCCCATTGCTGGGGCCCAGCCCTCTAAGAACTGTGCATGCAAGTTTCCTCGCACACAGCTCAAGCCCTGCGAACGCCTCTTTAAGGGAGACGCGGCTTCGATACGGAAAGACGCTGGCGGTGAACCCTGTCGTGGCACTCCGGATGAAGTAGAACGCGGTTTTCAGCACTCTTCGAACCACCCTTCACAAGAGGAACGCAGTGGTGAACGCGCCAGCCCGTGATGCGAGTGATTTTGGTATAGCAAACAGCGCAGAGGCGCCCCTGATTCATTTTCTGGTTCCTTTGGTCTATGTTTTATTTTTCGCGCGCTATTGGCGTGAGCGGCGACTATACCCAGATGAGCATTGGGAGCGGCTGATG
>JGI12635J15846_10002349_pt1 | contig 16555 bp, 14 predicted proteins | sample BlaSpr_A8_OM2_M2_FD_15846 | JGI IMG/M metagenome (IMG submission 15846) | reverse complement strand
ACGATCGCACCGGCGCCCGCCACATCCACATCGAGTCCAAGGAAGACAACAACGGGTTCGCGGTCTTCTTCCCGACGCCGCCGAGCGACTCGACGGGCGCAGCACACATCCTCGAGCACGTCGTCCTGGCCGGCTCGCAGCGCTACCCGGTGCGCGATCCGTTTTTCAGCATGTCGAGGCGCTCCCTCGCCACCTTCATGAACGCGCTTACGGGTCCGGACTGGACGATGTACCCCTTCAGCACCCGCAACGCGAAGGACTACGTGAACCTTCTGGACGTCTACCTCGACGCGACGTTCTTCCCTCGCATCTCAGAGGACGCGTTCAAGCAGGAGGGCATCCGCTTCGAGTTCGAGGACCCTGCGGATCCGACGAGCGGGCTGCGCTACAAGGGCGTGGTCTTCAACGAGATGAAGGGCAGCCTCGCGACGCCGGGTGCGGCGGTCGACCGCGCGATGCGCAAAACGCTTTTCGAGGGCTTGCCCTACGAGCACCTTTCGGGTGGCGATCCGCAAGAGATCCCCAATCTGACCTGGGAGCAGCTGCGAAAGTTCCACGCTACGCACTATCACCCGAGCAACGCGTACTTCTACACATATGGGGACCGGCCGCTCGTCGAGACGCTCGAAACGATCGAGCGCAACGTCCTGTCACGATTCGAGCGCATCCAGGTCGACAGCGCGATCCCCGACCTGAAGCGATTCAAGAACCCGCGCCGCGCGGTTGAGCCATATCCGGTCACAGCGGACGAGGATCGATCCCGCAAGTCCCAGGCGCTTCTCGCGTGGGTGACCGTGCCCGGTGCGGACTCTTTCAAGCTGCTCGCCATGAGGGTCCTGTCCGACGTGCTGCTCGGCAACGCGGGCTCGCCGCTGCGCAAGGCCCTCATCGACTCGGGAATCGGAAGCGCGCTCGCGGACGGCAGCGGCCTGCACGACGATTTCCGCGACTCGGTTTTCGGGGCGGGGTTGAAGGGCATCGCGAGCGAGGACGCCGAGAAGGTCGAACGGGTCATCCTCGACACGCTCGAGAGCGTGGCTGACCGCGGCGTGGACCAATCACAGGTCGATGCCGCGATCCATCACCTCGAGTTCGAGAAGCGCGAGCGATCCAACGCCGGCTTTCCATATGCCCTGAGGCTGCTGTTCACGATCCATCCCCCGTACCAGTTCGGCGGGGACCCGATGAGCGCGCTCGACTTTGACGCCGACCTGGAGCACCTCGAGAAGGCGCGCCGCGAGGGTCGCTTCTTCGAAAACCTGATCCGGGCGGAGCTGGTCGACAACATGCACCGCGCCCTGCTCACAGTCGAGCCCGACCCGGACCTTGAGGAGCGCCAGCGGCGCGTCGAGCTCGACCGCCTCGCAGCCGTCGAGGCGCGGCTCGACGAGGCGGAGAAGAAGAGAATCGTCGAGGAGGCGCTGCGGCTGAAGGCAGACCAGGACGCGAAGCAGGATCTTTCAGTGCTCCCGACGCTCGAGCTGTCGGACATCCCGATGAAGTTCGAGGACGTGCCAAGCCGCGACGCCACCGTGCGCGAGGCCACGGTGGAGTTCTATCCCCAGCCCACGAACGGCATCACATATCTGGACCTGCGCAGCAACTTTGGGGCGCTGACCCAGGAGCAGAAGGACATGCTTCCGCTCTTCAGCCGCGCCCTGACGCAGAGCGGGGCCGCGGGCCAGGACTACGTGCAGGTCGCGGCCCGCATCGCGTCGCACACGGGCGGCGTCGGCGCGGCAGCGCAGGTCCAGTCGCTTGCCGCGAAGGAAGACTTCCTGCAGTCGTTCGTCGTCTCAGGCCGGGCCCTCGACCGCAACGCTCAGCCGTTCATCGAGCTGCTCACCGACCTCGTTGCAAGGCTCGAGATCGAACCGCGGCGCCTGAAGGAGATCATCGCCGAGATAGCGACTCGGCTCGAAAGCTCGCTCGCGGGCCTGGGTTTCCAGTTCGCCCTGCTGCGCGCTCACTCGAAGCTGAGCTCGGAAGGCGCGATCAACGACCGCCTGCAGGGGATCGGAATGCTGCACACGATGCGCCGCCTGGCAAAGCTGGAGGAGAACGAGCTGAGCGGTGTCATTGCGACGCTCGACGAAATCCGGACGAACCTGTTCCGCAGCGACTCGCTGAGGATCATCGTCACGTGCGAGGAGGCGATGATCGCCCCCCTCGAGGAGCTTCTGACGGGTCTGGTCGGCGCGCTGCCGCCGGACGGCGCCGTCGGACTGCCCGGGAAGCCTGCGCCGCGGGAGCAAGCGCCCGAGGCGCGGATCGCACCGGTGCCCGTCGCGTTCAACGTGCGGATCTTCAAGACCGTCCGCTACACGCACCCCGACTCGCCCGCGCTCCTCGTCCTGGCCAACTACCTGCGCGACACCTTCCTCCACCGCGAGCTGCGCGAGAAGGGCGGCGCGTACGGCGGCTACGCGCAGTCCGGAGTCGCGAGCGGCACCTTCTACCTCGGGTCGTACCGCGACCCGAACATCATCCGCACCTACGACGTCTTCGACCAGGCTCTGCGCTGGGTGACCGAAGGCGACATCGACGCGGAACCGCTCAAGGAGGCGATTCTCGGCGCGTGCGGCGACGTAGATCCTCTCGAGTCGCCCGACATCAAAGGCCGCCGCGAGGCGACCAACCGCTCGACTGGCTTCACCCGAGAGGCGAGGGAGAGGTTCAAGCAGCGCCTTCTCGAGGTCAGCGCCGACGACCTCCGCCGTGTGACACGCGCGTACCTGCTCGGCGCACCCTCGGTGCAGACGACGGTCGGCGGCGCCGAGCTGATTGAGGCGGCGCGCAAGGAGAAGCCGGGCCTCTTTGAGGTGGTCGCTCCGGTTTGACCCATCGCCCGTAGACTGCCCACCGTGAGGGAGTTCTGGAAACACGAGTACTTCTGGCCGGGGGTCCTGATTGCGGTCGGCGTGTTCTTCCTGCTCAGGAACGTGGGTCTGCTCGACTGGCTTCGAGCTGACATCTTCTGGCCCATCGTCCTGATCGCCCTGGGCGTCTGGCTGATCGCCCGGCGGGCGCGCTAGGCCGAGACCATATGCCAACCCGCTACCGGAGCTTCTTTTGGCCGGCGGTGCTCATCCTGGCGGGCGTCATCGCGCTGCTCGTCAACACAGGCAAGCTCCCGGCCGACCGCCTCTACCTTCTGTTCGACCTGTGGCCCGTAATCCTCATCGTGATCGGCCTCGAGATCATCGTGCGCCGCTCCGTGCGCGGCCCAAACACCGAGCTCGCGGCCGCCTTGATCGTGCTGCTAGCGATCGCGGGCGCCGCCGGTTACGTCGCGCTGGCGCCCAACCCCTCGGCGACGCATACGCATGACTGGGCGGAAAGCGTCGGCAGCCTGAACAAGGTTGCGATCGAGATCAATGCCGGATCGGCGACGGTGACGCTCTCGGCTACTTCCGACATCGGCACCGACCTGTACCGCGCGCATATTGAATATTCGGGGGCACAGCCCCAGGTCCAGCTCGATCGCTCGAGCGCCACGTTGAGCATCTCGCAGGCCAGCGGAAGTTTTCTGCAGAACCGCCACTTTGTGTTGGCGCTGAAGCTGAACCCGAACGTCCACGTTGCCTCGCTGTCTCTCAACTCGGGCGCTGGGACCGAAGACATCACGCTCGGGCCGCCCTCGGGGAAGGTTCCGATCACGATCAACGCTGGAGCCCTGACACTGCATGTGCATAGGGCGCAATCGGCCGCCTCCGTGGCCGCGTCATGCGGCTCGATCAGCCTCACCGCCGACGGGGGCGCGACTCAGCACGCCATCGGCAACCTCGACTACCAGACGCCGGGCTTCAACCAGACGCGTGACGCCTACGTCATCGAGGTGAACGGTGGCGCGTGCACCGTGACCCTGGACACCGTGACGGGCTCAGACTAGGCGCGCGTCTAGAGAGTCGACGCGCGCCCGATAGATCGCCGCGGTCGCCTCGCTGACCGCGGCGCGCAGACCGCGCGAGGCCACGAGCAGCATCGCCTCCAGCTCCGGATGCAGCACCTGCGCGGCCCCCAGCACCTGGATGAGCGCGGCCGCCCGCTCGGCCCCGGCCAGGATCGCGTCCTCGTCGGCCGCCAAAGTCGCCAGGCCGGTGGCCTCGCGGTCCAGGCGAACGGCGAGAGCGTCGAGCTCCTCACCGCCTCGCTCGCGGCACCGCCGCGCCCCGTCCGCCGCAGCGGCGGAGGCCAGGCGGCCTTCGAGCAGGCGTCCGTCCGCCGCCGGGCTCGCCGCCACGGCCGGGCACAGGCCCACGACCTGCTCGGCGCCCACCGACACCCCGCGCCGCCTAAGCTCCGCGATCACATCAGAGGGCGTCGTCTCGTCGGTGCGGAACAGGTTCATCGAAAGCTGCACTCGCCTCCCCGGCAGCTCGAAGGCGAGGGCCTGGACGCCGCGCAGCCCGGCCCCCGTCTCCCGGATCGTGCGCGCCAGGGCGCGGGCAGACACGAGGTCCGTGCCGTAGAGGATCACGTTGAACGCGACGAGGAGCGGTCGCGCACCGACGCACACCGCACCAGCTGTCGGATGGGGCGCGGAGCCCAGGTCGAGAGAAGCGCGCCCAGCCCGGATGTCGGCCAGGCGGTGCTGCTCGCCGTGTCCGTAGAAGTACACAGGAACCGACAGCCGGCTCCAGATCCGCTCACCGACCTCGTGCGCGACGTCGCGGCACACGTCCAGGCTCGTTCCGCCCAGGGGGACGATCGGGACCACGTCGGCGGCGCCGACGCGCGGATGGACGCCACGATGCTCGCGCAGGTCGATTCGCTCGATCGCCGCCCCCACCGCGGCCAGCAGGCCATCGACCAGCCGCCGCCGAAAGCCGGCCACCGAGACCACGGCGCGGTTGTGGTCAGGGTCAGCGTCGGCGTCCAGCAGGTAGGCGGACGAGGCAGCTGAAGCGATCGCCTCGATCACCTCGGTGCGCGTGCCCTCCGAGAAGTTGGGCACCGATTCGAACAGCTCTTCTCGGATCAATGAAGCGTTAGCGTAAGTTGCCGTGCCCGGGCCGGTCGCGCTCGTCTACGGCGACGCGTTGATGAAGCATCACCTTTCCGACGAGCACCCTTTGCAGCCGATCCGGGTGCAGCTGGCGGTTGAGTTGATCCGTTCGACGGGCCTGATCGAGCACGCGCACCTCCTGCCGCCGCGCGCCGCGACCATCGACGAGCTCTCGCTCGTCCATTCACCCGACTACATCGACCTGGTCCGCAAGCTCAGCGACCCAGCGCAGCGCCGCGACGTGTCGCCGGAGGCGATCGAGGCTGCGGGATTCGCATCCGCGGACAACCCGATCTCCAACGAGCTGCACGAAGGCACCGCGCTGGTCGCCGGCGCGTCGCTGGTGGCGGCGGAACAGATAGAAAGCGGCGCTGCGCTTCATGTGTTCAGCCCGAGCGGCGGCCTGCATCACGCGCATCGCGACCGCGCGTCGGGCTTCTGCACCTACAACGACGCGGCCATCACGTGCATGTGGCTCAAAAAGCGAGGCCATCGCGTCGCTTATGTCGACGTCGACGTGCACCACGGCGATGGCGTCGAGGGGATCTTCCAGAGCGACCCCGACGTGATGACCATCAGCCTGCACGAGAGCGGGCAGTGGCTGTTCCCTGGAAGCGGGTTTCCCCAGGACTGCGGCGTGGGGCCGGGGCGAGGCTCCGCCGCGAACATGCCCTTCGTGCCGTACACATGGGACGAGCCGTGGCTGCAGGCGTTCGACAAGGTCGTCCCAGCGCTGCTGAGACGCTTCAAACCGACGGTGCTCGTGACGCAGGACGGCTGCGACACGCATTACCTGGACCCGCTGGCGCACCTCGCCGGGACCACCCGCATCTGGCCCCACGTGGGCCGGGTTTTTCACAAGCTCGCGCACGAGCTGTGCGAAGGACGGTGGCTGGCGCTAGGTGGAGGCGGCTATGCGGTCAGGGAGGTGGTGCCGCGGGCCTGGACGCTCCTGTTTGCCGAGATGGTGGAGAGACCGGACCTGGCCGCGGACGTCGACGACAAATCTGAGGTCGTGCCGGCCGTCGAGGCTCAGGAGCGGGTCTGGACGGCGCTACGAAAAGACCTTCGCCGCCTGGGCGAGGTGCACGGGCTGGACTTCGGCTAGGCCCCGGAATATGTGCGCAGGCAGCGGGTGCAGACCTTTGCCCGGAAGGTCTTGCCGTCCACGGTCACGCGGCCCATCTGCAAGTTGGGCAGGAACCTCCGGTTGACCCGGTTCTTGGCGTGACTGACGTGATGTCCGAATTGCGGCGTCTTGCCGCAGATCGCGCACTGCCTTGCCACTGGAATATGCACCGCCTGGAGTGAAATGAGGCGCGCTTCAGCCCACGATCACGAGCGCGCGGACGTGAATTGTACCATGAGCCCTCAGATGGCCTCCAAGACCACCACAGCACTCGTCCAGTCCCGGCAGTGGGGCCGGATCGAGGTGTTCCCTTCAGCGGTCGCCGCCATCGCGGGCCACGCCGCGATGCGCTGCTACGGCATCGGCGGCATGGCCGGACGCGGCCTCCGCGACGGCTTCGCCGAGCTCCTGCGCCGCGAGCACGTCGACAAGGGCGTCGACGTCGTCCCGGTCGACGGCGCCCTGGTGATCGACGTCTACGTCATCGTCCAGTACGGGATACGCATCTCCGAAGTCGCGCACAACCTGCAGCAGGCGGTCAAGTTCGAGGTCGAGCGATCCGTGAACGTGCCCGTGAGCAGGGTCAACGTCAACGTTCAGGGCGTTCGCGAAGAGAGACGCTGAGTGGCTGCCCCGGCCAAGGCCGTTGGCGTGGACGGTCCGCTCTTCAAGAGAGCGCTCCTCGGCAGCCTCAGCTGGCTCGCCGCCAACCATGAGGAGGTCAACCGGCTCAACGTGTTTCCCGTGCCGGACGGGGACACGGGGACGAACATGCTGCTCACGCTCCAGTCGGCGGTCGAAGACCTGAAGGAATCGAACGCAGCCGAGGTGAGCAAGATCGCCAAGCTAGCGTCCCACGGAAGCCTGATGGGCGCGCGCGGCAACTCGGGCGTGATCCTCTCGCAGATCTTTCGCGGCTTCGCGCGAGCGGTCGAAGGCAAGAGCTCGCTGACACCGGCGGAGCTGGCCGCAGCGTTCGAGGAGGCGGCGAACGCCGCATACCGCGCAGTCAACAAGCCGACCGAGGGCACGATCCTCACGGTCGCGCGCGAGGCGGGCCGCGCCGCGGCGACCGCAGCGAGCGCGCCCGAGGCAAACGTGCCCCGCGTCATCGCGGCCGCCGCCGCCGGCGCGCGGGCAGCGGTGCTCAAGACCCCGACCCAGCTGCAGATCCTCCGGGACGCCGGCGTCGTGGATGCGGGCGGCTTTGGGCTGCAGCTCATCCTCGAGGGCATGCTGAAGACCTTCGAGGAAACAGAGGCATTCCTCTCGACCCTTCCGGAAACCAAGAGGTCACACGCCCCGGCGTCGCAGGTGTCGCTCGCGCTGCCCGAGGGCGGCTGGGGCTACTGCACCGAGTTTCTGATCGAGGGCAACAACCTCGACACGGACCTGATCCGCAACCAGATCGAGGCGCTCGGCAACTCGGTGCTCGTTGTCGGGGAGCCTGAGCTGGTCAAGGTGCACGTGCACACCGACGACCCGACGACCGTCATCAACCTCGCCGGCGGCTACGGAAAGATCCTGAAGCTCAACGTCGGCGACATGTCGACGCAGCACCGCAGGATCCTCGAGACCGAAGGCGCCGCTCCCGCGCCGACGCGGCCCAACGGCGTCGGGATTGTCGCAGTCGTGGCCGGCCGTGGGCTGGTCGACATATTCCGCGGCCTCGGCGTCGACGCGATCATCGAGGGCGGCCAGACGATGAACCCGAGCACGCAGGACATGCTGACGGCGATCGAGTCTGTGCCGTACGACGAGGTCATCCTGCTGCCCAACAACGGGAACGTGGTCGCCGCGGCCAAGCAGGTCATCGGGCTCACCAAGAAGAAGGTCCACGTGATCGAGACGCACAGCGTGCCGCAGGGCGTGTCGGCGGTCGTCGCGTTCCGTCCCGACCGGTCCGCGGAGGAAAACGTGCGGGCGATGAAGGCCGAGGCCGAGCGAGTGCAGACGATCGAGGTCACGCACGCGGTGCGCGACACCCGCTCGAATGGCCTCAAGGTCAAGAAGGGCGACGTGATCGGGCTGATCAACGACCGCCTCGAGTTCGCCGGGGAGGACTACGGGGAGGTCGTCAACAAGGCCCTCGGGAGGTTGGGTCCTGACTCTTACGAGCTCGTGACGGTATACCGCGGTGAGCAGGCCAGCGATGCGGAGATGGCGAAGCTGGAGTCGGCGATCCGCTCCAACTATCCAGGCCTCGAGGTCGAGGTCCAGCACGGCGGGCAGCATCACTATCCCTTCATCCTGTCGGTCGAGTAGCTACAAGACCTGCCTGCGGTGAAGCGGAGCTTCGCGGTCGTCACAGACTCGACTGCCGACCTGCCCGCCGAATGGGCCGAGCGATTCGGGATCGAGGTCGTCCCACTGAAGGTCATCTTCGGCCAGGAGACGTTCCGCGACCGGGTCGACATCACGGGTGAGCAGTTTTTCAGCAGGCTCGCCGCGTCCACGGTGCTGCCCAAGACGTCTGCCCCCTCGCCGGGCGAGTTCGCCGAGTTGTACCAGCGGCTCGCCAAGGACCACGACGGCTGCATCTCGATCCACATCGGGGCGACCCTCTCCGCCACGGGTGAGGCGGCGAGGGTCGGCGCCACGTCCGTCGAAGGATTCAGGGTCGAGGTCGTCGACAGCCAGACGGTTTCGATGCCGGTGGCGTTCCTGTGCCGGGTGGCGGCGGAATGCTCGAGCCTGGACGAGGCTGTGGCGGCCGTGAAGGAGCGCGTGTCGAAGACGCGCGTCCTCGCGCTGCTCGACACGCTGCGCTACCTCGAGATGGGCGGCCGGCTGAGCCGCGCCGGGGCGATGATCGGGACGATGCTCGACGTCAAACCGATCCTGCTCGTGAAAGATGGGNAGATAAAGCCGGTCGACCGTGTGCGCACGCGGTCGCGGGCCATTCCGCGGATGATCGAATACTTCCGCTCCGACGAGCCTGTGGAGTACCTCGGCGTGGTGCACGCCCAGTCGGCCGACGACGCAGAGCGCATCGCCGGCGACCTGCGCAAGGAGCTGCCCGACCAGGAGGTCACGGTGGGCCAGATCGGCAGCGTGCTCGGAACGCACACCGGGCCCCGGGCGCTCGGGATCGTCTACATCAAGCGCTGAGAGAGAAGTCGGCGGCGATCTTCACGTTGTGTCCGGGCAGCGGCCATACGCGCAGGACGGGCGGTGTCACCGCCACCAGCCTCGGCACCGCGATCACGAACAACCGGTAGAGACGCTCCTGACGCCTCCCCCAGGCGAGACCGTACTGCTCTCGAATTTCCTGCGGCAGCAGGCCCGTCGTGATCACCTCCCATGGGATGAAGACCTTGCCGGGGAGACGCAGCAGCCTCGGGCGCAGGACGAGCTTCGACAGCTCGATTCCCTGGCTGCCGGCCCGCAGCGTGCCGTCCGTGACCATCGTGTCGACATAGCGGGTGAAGTCGTCGAATGATTCAGGAAACCGGTCGTGGGGCACGTGCAGCATCTCGCCGAGGAGCTTCATCTGCTGATAGAAGTCCTCCCGCTCCTCGTCGTTCAAGCGCTTGACGAAGGTCTCGTACGTCACGAGGGCGGTGTCGACCAGCGTCGCGTGCACCCAGAGCAACAGGTCGGGGTCGAGCGCCCTGTAATCGTCGCCCCGGACTCGGCCGTGCACCTTGTTGACGGTGCGCGCCGCGGCCAGCGCCGTCTCGCGATCGCCGAAGACGATCGCCATGGTGAGCCGGACCGTCCGCCTGAGCCGATACATGGGCCGCCTCCGGAAGTCCGAATGCTCGTCCACGCCCGCCGCAACTTTCGGGTGAGCGAGCTGCATGAGCAGGGCGCGGCCCCCGCCGAGCATCAGCACGTTCTCGCGGTTGACGCGCCGCACGATCGAATCGTCGGTGAACATTCCCGGCCGGATATGCCTAATGATGCGGTATGGGCACCCTCTCCCCATTTGGGGAGAGGGATGTGGGGTGAGGGGCGGACTGAGAATCGAGGTCGGAGAGCGGGGTAATCTCTGCCTATATGTACCAGCAGATCATCATCTTCGGTGCGGCTTTCCTGGGCTCGGCCGTCGAGTCCACCGAAGCGCTGACGATCGTGCTGGCGGTCGGGCTCACGCGCGGCTGGCGTGCCCCGCTCCTGGGCACCGTCGTGGCCCTCGTCTCGCTGGCGGTGCTGGTCGTCCTGTTCGGCCAGTTCATCGTCACCCGGATACCCGACTCGGCGTTGAAGCTGCTGGTCGGCACGCTGCTGCTGCTCTTCGGGCTTCGGTGGCTGCACAAGGCCGTCCTCCGGTCGGCGGGCATCGTCGCGATGCATGACGAGGAGCGCGCCTACGAGCAGACCGTCAACTCCCTGCGCGAGGCGCTCACCAACACAGACTGGATCGGATTCGTCCTCGCGCTGAAGGGCGTGTTTCTCGAGGGCCTGGAGGTCGTCTTCATCGTAATCGCGGTCGGAGGGACGGGGCGCGGCCTGCCGGCGGCGGTTGCGGGTGGCCTCGTCTCGATGGCCGTAGTGGCGGCGACCGGCTTTTTCGTGCGGCGGCCGCTCGCGCGCGTGCCGGAGAACACGCTGAAGTACACCGTCGGCGTGCTGCTGACCAGCCTCGGCACGTTCTGGGCCGCGGAGGGGATGGGCGCGTCGTGGCCGCTCGACTTCGTCTCGATCCTGGGCCTGGCGGTGATCTACTTCGCGGCCTCCCGCTTTGCGGTGATGCTGATCAGGCGGCCCGCGGTCGCGTGAAGTTCCTTCGCTCGGCGGGCGTCCAGGTCGTGGGACTCTTCGTCTCCGACTGGGTGCAGAGCGCGGTGATCGTGGTCATCCTGGCGGCCGCCTGGCTCGCTGTGTCGAGGCTGGGCGCGCCGGCCCTCGTGCTTTTCGTGCTTCTTCTAGCCGGCCAGCTCGTCTGGTTCGCCCGCGCGGAGGCGAAGCGTTCGCGCTAAGCGGTCGCCGCTGCCATCTCCGTGTTGAACGTGTCGATGTAGGGCTTGTAGAAAGCGTCGATGGCGTTGCCCATCTTGGTGAAGTCGTACGAGCCGAGCTTGGTCGCGTCCGCAGTGACCTTGTCCGCGTACGTGTTGACTCCGGCGTCGTCCGAAGCAATGGCCGCGTCGAGAAGCTTCGCGAAATCGGAGGCCATGGTCTGGAAGTCGACCATCAGAGCGTGGAACTCAGGTGGGAGACCTGGCGCCGTCGAGCGCTGCGTCGCCGTGTCGACGTGGGTCTTCAACGTAGCGACAGTGGTCTTGGCCCCCGCGAGGTCGTTGCTCGAGGCCTGAGTGCTCAGCTTGTCGAGGTCGATGATCGTGTCCATGAACGCCTGCAGGAACTGTCCGTCCTGCACGTAGTCGTCCGAGACGACCTTCGCGGCGGCCAGCGCCTTGAGCGCGTGGTTGATGCGCGCATGGGCCTTGTCGATGTTGCCCTTGTCCATGACGGTGAGCCACGACGAGTCGTCGAGCTTCGTCGCGGCCGCGGCCAGCGCGGCCTGGTCCTTGTCCACCGTCTTGCTCGAGTCCTGGGCGTCGGCAACGAATTGGTCCGTGAGGGTCTTCGCCTGCTGTGCGTCGAAGCTGCCCCCCGTGCTGAGACTGCTGAACTTCGTGCTCATCGAGTTGAAGGTCGTGGTGAACTTGTTCTGGTCCGAGGTCACCGAGTTGAGCGTCTTGTTGGCCTCGGTGACGCGGCTCTCGCCGGCCGCATAGCCCACGACGGCATAACCGATGATTGCTATGACGATGAGGGCGATCAGGATGATCGCGACGATCACGAAGCGCAATCCGCCCGAGCGCGGCTTTGGCGGCGCGGTCATTGCGGGCTGCGGCGCCGCGGCTATAGGCGCTGGCTCGGGCGTAGGCGGTGCAGGTGATGCAGGCGCAGGCGGCTCGGCCGGGGTCTCGGCAGGTGTCGCCGGCGGTGTGTCGGGCGGCTCTTCCATCATGGCGTCCCGCCGAAGATACCTGAAAAGGTAATTGTCCACGCGAGTCCTCTCCTTGAGCCGGAGCCTGGATGCCTCGGTCGACGTGCTCGACGGCATCGGCAAGACGAACGCCGCGCGCCTCGAAAAGCTAGGCGTTCGAACCGTGCGCGACCTCCTCCTCACGCTGCCATTCGGCTGGCAGGCGTATGAGTCCACGCAGATCTCGGGTCTGGAGCCGGGCAAGCAAGCATCCATCGTCGGCACGGTCCTCTCGATCAAGTCTGTGGTGACCAGGCACCGGCGGATGCAGCTGACGGAGGCGACCATCCAGGACGACGCGGGCGCCGAGATCAGGGTCGTTTGGTTCAAGAACCCGTGGGTCATCAAGCACCTGCACCCGGGTGACAGGGTCGCCCTCGCCGGGATGGTCAAGGCGTCGCGCTACGGCAACCGGCCCGAGCTGCAGAGCCCGGAATACGAGCGGCTGGAGGCGGACGTCGAGGCTCAACCGAAGCGCGTCGGAGGCTTGATGCCGAAGTACCACCTGGTCGACGGCCTGACCTCGCGCAGGATTGCCGGCTGGGTGGAGGCCGTGCTGCCCCTCGCGTCAGGCCTCGAAGACGTCCTTCCCCCGGATGTTCGTGAGCGCCACCATCTGCTCGGCATCGCCGATGCCGTCAGGCAGGGTCACGCGCCTGAGACGGAGGCCGACTACTGGAAGGCCCGCCGCCGCATGGCGTTCGTCGAGCTGCTCGAGCTGCAGATGGCATTCGCCATGATTCGAGCCCGCATCGCGGCCGAGCCCGCGACCCCGATTCCGTTCCTGCCGGAGGTCGGTGACGCGTTCAAGGCCGGCCTCGGTTTCGAGCTGACAGAGGCCCAGCGCCGCTCGACGCGCGACGCGTTCAAGGACATGCAGGGGGCTGTCCCCATGAACCGCCTCCTCAACGGCGACGTCGGCTCGGGCAAGACGGCGGTCGCGGCCGCGTGCGCCGCGATGGCGCACGCNGCNGGNATGCAGACCGTGGTCATGGCGCCGACCGAGATCCTTGCCAGGCAGCATCTGCGCAAGTTCCGGACCTACCTTGAGGAGAGCTTTNCCGGCCTGACGGTCGAGCTTCTCGTGAGCAGCCAGACCGCTGCCGAGCGCCGGCGCGTGCGGACGGCGGCGGCGTCGGGGCACTGCGCGCTCGTGGTCGGCACCCACGCCCTGATCGAGGAGGACGTCGAGCTCGCCAACCTGGGCCTTGCGGTGGTCGACGAGCAGCACCGCTTCGGCACCCGGCAGCGCGAGCTGCTGCGCGGCAAGGGCCGCGGCCGGCCGCATTTCCTCGCCATGACGGCGACGCCGATCCCGCGCACGCTGGCGCTTGCTCTCTATGGGGAGATGACCCTGTCCACGATCGATGAGATGCCTCCTGGCCGCCTCCCGGTCGACACCGAGGTCATCGAGCCCGATCGGCGCGAGCGGGCGTACGACCTGGTTCGCGCAGAGGTTGCGGCCGGGCACCAGGCCTTCGTGATATGCCCATTGATCGAGGAATCGGAAGCCGTCGTCGCTCGCTCCGCGACCGCCGAGTTCGAACGACTCCAGAGGGAAGTGTTTCCGGAGCTGCGCATGGGGTTGATCCACGGCCGCCTCAAGGAGAAGGAAGAGGTGATGCAGCGATTCGTCGCCGGGGAGATCCAGGTCCTGGTGGCGACCGCGGTCGTCGAGGTGGGCGTAGACGTGCCCAACGCAACGGTGATGATGATCGAAGGCGCCGACCATTTCGGGCTGGCCCAGCTGCATCAGTTCCGCGGCCGCGTGGGTCGCGGCTCGGCCGGCAGCCGCTGCCTGCTCCTGGCTGACGATCCATCCGAGAAGAGCGTTGCAAGGCTCGAGCTGCTGACGCGAGTTCGTGACGGTTTCAAGCTTGCGGAGGAGGACATGCGGCTTCGCGGGATGGGGGAGCTGATGGGTGCGCGCCAGCACGGCATGTCCGACGTCGCGATGGATGCGCTGCAACAGCCCGAGCTCCTGAGCGAGGTTCGCCAGGAGGCGGAGAAGATCGTGCAGGAAGATCCTGACCTGGAGCGTCACGCGCTCCTCAAAGCGTCGGTGATCCGCCGGCTGGAGCTGACCTCGATCAGTTGAGAGAGCGCTGACGGGACGGATCGCTGGATCTGCGTCGCCCAGATCGGCCGAATGCCGTCGTCAGCTCCTGCGCTCCTCGCTCACGCATCCACAGATGCGCTCGCTGCGGTGCTCGTCGCTTCCTAGGCCTCGGCCGCCTGGACGCCGCAGCTCTCAGCGCCCGCCCGTCATCGCCCTCTAGGCACGTAGGCCGCGGTCAGCATCCCAAAGTAGGTCGGCGCCTCATACGAGATGAGCTTGCCGTGCCAACCCGCGGTCGCGCCGTGGAGCATCAGCATCTGCCACCAGCTGTCGGCCTTCGCGTCTTCGATCATCTCGTGCGAGATGTCGACGAGCCGGTCGAGACGGTTGTCTCGCACCATCTCGACGACCATCGCGTCGTACTCGGCCGCCGCGTCATGAAAACCGTATGGCCCGCTCTCATGATGCGCGTGCCCGTGGTCGGCGCTTGCGATGAAGGCGACTCGGCGTGATGATGTTGCGGCCGCGATGGCGATCGCGGCGCCCGCCGTCACGTGGTCCGGGGCTGTCAGCTCACGCGCGGGCGTGACCACAACTACTGGCAGCGGGGGATGGTGCCGTCCCCCCATGAACCACAGCGGGATCAGAACGCCCCAATCCATCGGAGCGACGGCGGACGCCGGGTCGTTCGACCCGAAGCTCACCGCGGCCGCGGGCAGCCCCGCGCCCGCCAGGGACTGGAGGACGCCCCACGCGAGCTGGGTGTCGCACGGAACCTCGAGCTCGATGAGCGGATCGGTCCCGTCGAGGCTGCCCGCCAGACGCGCCGCGACGATCACGCCTATCGCGTTGGAGATGTGCACGTTGTGCGGCGTGGCCACGATCACGACGTCGGGCTTCGCAGCGGAAAAGAGCCGGCCGAGCTCCTGCATCCCGGAGCGAGTCACGGATGCAGCATCGCGCTCGTCAGGAGCGCACGCCTCCTCGATCGCGATACCCCCATGCGGCGCGATCGCGGCAAACACCAGAGGCACGCGCGGATACTAACGAGCGCATGGAACCGGTTTCGCCTCTTCGATTGACGGAGTACAGCCACGGGGCGGGTTGAGCCTGCAAGCTCAGCCCGGTGGAGCTAGGGCAGGTACTCGGGGCGCTGCCCCCGATCGTCGACCCCAACGTGCTGCACGGTGCGGCCGCCCGCGACGACGCGGCGGTCTATCGCATCGCGCCGGACCGCGCCCTCGTGGCGACGGTCGACTTCTTCACGCCCATCGTCGACGACCCGTCCGACTTCGGCGCAATCGCCGCGGCCAATGCGCTCAGCGACGTCTACGTGGTCGGGGCGAGGCCGCTGTTCGCCCTGGGCATCACCGCGTTTCCCCGTGACAAGCTCGGCACCGGCCTGCTCGAGAAGATCGTGAGCGGCGGTGCCACAAAGCTCGCGGAGGCCGGGGTCGCGGTGGTCGGCGGTCACTCGGTCGACGATGCAGAGCCGAAGTTCGGCTACGCGGTCATCGGCGAGGTGCACCCCGACCGCGCGGTGGGGCATGAGTCGGCTCATGCGGGCGACGTCCTGTTCCTGACCAAACCGCTCGGCACGGGCCTGGTCACAACGGCTATCAAGCGCGGCGTGTGTCCACCGGACCTGGAAAGGGAGGCGGTCCGCGTGATGTCGACTCTGAATCGCGCGGCGGCTGAGGCGATGCTCGCGGCGCGCGCGACGGCGGCGACGGATATCACCGGCTACGGTCTGATCGGCCACCTGGCCAACCTCGTCGGCGGTGCGGACATCGAGATGGACGCGATGCCGTTCATGAACGGTGTGCGCGCGCTGGCCGAGAAGGACCTGTTTCCTGACGGAAGCCGTCGCAACCACGCCGCCTATCGGGACCGGGTGGTGTGGGCTGGCCTTGCCGAGATCGACCAGATGCTGCTCTGCGACTCGCAGACGAGCGGCGGCCTCCTGGTGGCGATCCCGCCCGCCAACGCCCGCGCATTCCATGACGCGATGCCGACCGCGGCCCGGATCGGCACGATGCGCGACGACGGCGAGATCCGGGTCCACTCATGACGAAGCTTCGCGTGAGTGGAGGCGAGGCGAGGGGCCGCCGCCTCAAGGCGCCGAAGAACATCCGCCCGACCCAGGGCATCGTGAAGCAGGCGATCTTCAACATGGTCGGCCCCGAGGTCGAAGGCGTGGAGGTGCTCGACCTCTTCGCGGGCTCGGGTGCGCTCGGCATCGAGGCCCTCTCGCGCGGTGCGGCAAGCGTCACTTTCGTGGACCGGCAGCCACGCGGTCTTGATATCCTGCGCCAGAACTTGGACGCCCTCGGCTTCAAGGACCGCGCGCGCATCGTCCGCGGAGACGCTGTGCGCTGGCTCGAAGCATCGCCTGATGCGATTCGAACCGCCGGCTTC
>JGI12635J15846_10002348_pt1 | contig 16556 bp, 14 predicted proteins | sample BlaSpr_A8_OM2_M2_FD_15846 | JGI IMG/M metagenome (IMG submission 15846) | reverse complement strand
ATGGCTGTGGAGCGAAGGCAGTTACGCAGATATCAAGAAAACGATAAGAGACGGTGTCTCGCAGCCGAAGCAATATCGCAGCCCGATGCCGGCGATGGGTGGCGCGCAACTCACGCCCGATCAGCTATCGGCGGTCGCAGCCTATGTGTGGAGCATAAGCCATAAAGCTTCACCCAAACGCAACTGAACTGCATTCGACAAACAACTGATTCCGAATCAGTCGCTTTCTCGCTTTCAGACTTATCGGCACGTCTTCTGACCGCGCGAAACTGCATGTCGCTCATTCTAAAGATGAAAACTAGTGCCGAGAGTGGGTTATGAGTAGACCAAAAATAGCTATAACTTATTGATTATAAAGGACTTGGAGGAGAGAGTGGGATTCGAAACCATCGTTCAACGTAGTTTTATGTAGTTAGCTTGCGGCAGATGGCTTCTAACGCGGCTAATTCCATGCAATGCAGCGCTAACGGCACGGAAACGGCACGGGCAGTGGAAGGTTCTCTTGGTTGTGAACGAAGGATTAATTGTTGGTGACATCGTGATCCGGATCTAACGTCTTTGCTCACAAACCGCTCCTGGGATGACTGACTTTGCGCCCATCATCAAGGAGCGGCGCTCGGGTTGTAATCAGACCACGAAGTGCTCTAGAGAAGGATCCGAGGATCGTATGGCTTCGCTGGAGCAAACTCGCCTGTCCAGGCGCGCTCGTGCAGTTCCCATGGCGATGCTCCGGCCTCTCGGGCGGCAACCATCTTGTCGGGGTCGACATACTTGCCCATTGGATTCTTCGCAAACTCCGGCGAGGTCCTCAGATGTTCGGTCGACGTCCAGCTGTCGCCGTAATTGTCGACATTCAGCTCGACGCTGTTGCGATCGGGATCCTCATAGTAGAAGGCAGTCTGGGCGCCAGAATCAGTGCACAGGACCGGCGTGATGCCTTCTCCTTTCAGACGCGCATAGGTGCCGAGCAAGTCATCGAGGCTGCGGTATTCAAAGGCAAAGTGCTGAAGCCGTTTATGTTGCGATCTGTCGGGATCTTGGCCGAGACCCGGCAACTGGACGAACGCCAAGCGATGGTTCGCCTCATCATTGCCGACCCATGCCGCCATTAGATTGGGCCCGCCCTTTTGATCACCCGTCGCGGAGCTGGTGCGATGGATCAGGCTCATACCCAACACAGCGCGGTACCAATTCAGCATCACGTCGATATCGGCCGTGGTCATGCCAAGGTGCTGCAGCCGAGGGTGGATGATCGTTACTTTGTTCATAGGTCCTGATCTCCTCATCACAACTATTGCTCCACCGCAATTCGAGATCCAAAGGCTGATCTTCGCAACGTTCTCTAGCAACGAGCAGAGGAAAGTTGATGTTGAAGTGCCTTCTCCAGGCGAGTGCCAAGCTGTTAGCAATCGATAGCCCGCTAGCATCGGATGTTGGGACACAGCCGCTCGTCCGCCGCGACGTTTTCTTCCGCCGACCTATTTGTCCTGGTCGTGAAAGGTCAGCGGCTCTAGCCGGAGGATGCTATCGATTTCCGGAGTCATTCCAGCAGTCTGTGACCCGGACCTGATCAACTAAAGAATGTTCACAGCTCTAGCGGCTAGCAACGCGACTACAGCTAACGAAATTGTCGCCTGTATCATCATCAGAATTTTCGCCCAGCGAGAGAGAGCTTGCGTATCCGCGGGCGATAAAGCTGTGCTGGTGTTAAAGGCCAAGAACAAGTAATCCACGAAATTGGGGGACCAGCTTGGGTCGGAGGTCGTCTCAAGATTCATCTGCGGAAACAAGAAAGCTCCCTCGTTATGTCCCGGAACCTTATCGCGCTCATGCGGGCCACCGGCGTCGAGCCGCCAGTACCACAGCGCGAACACGAGAACATTTGTCGCCCACAACGAGGCCGCGGACCGAAGCAGAATTTTTGGATCGATCTGGTGCTTGGGAATGGCTTCCACTAGAAGGCCCAGAGACCAGATCATTGCGATGGTCAAAATTCCACTGGCTGTGTAGCCGATCATTTTGTCGGTCCTGTGATGTCCGAACCTATGGGAGATGCGCGCGGAGACCGTCACTGCAGCCATGACAGCCAAAAGGAGCCACCGCGGACCAACTGAAAGAGTGCTCGGTAATGCCGCATAGACCAGGCCGGTTGCCAGCATCGCTATTAGAGCGAGCCAGCGTGGTTCTTGAGCGCCATTCGCGTTCGTCTCCATTTATTCTCACCAACCGTTCGGTTCGAACCAAGTGGTGCTTTGATTCCTCAACTCACGGTACGTTCTTGATGGGCCCAGAAACGCTCGCGCAGAACTCTCTTTAGTATTTTTCCGGAGCTGCTCTTTGGCAGCTCAGTCTCTGAGAACTCGACGCGGCGTGGAATCTTGTAACTGGCAAGAGTTTGCCGACAATGGGCGATCAGGTCATCTGCCGTGAGGGTTTTCCCTGACTTCAGCACGATGCAAGCCATCACTAGTTCGCCCCACTGTGGATCGGGTATTCCGAAGACTGCCACTTCGCGAACCGCTGGATGCTCGTAAATAACCGCCTCGACTTCACCGGAGTAGACATTTTCGCCGCCGGTAACAATCATGTCCTTCAAGCGGTCAAGAATGTAGAAATACCCGGCTTCATCCTGATAGGCGATGTCTCCCGTTCGAAACAGACCATCCCGAAATGCAAGCGCGGTTTCTTCCTTGTTGTTGCAATAGCCACGCATGACATTCGCGCCCCGTGCGACCAGTTCGCCAGTATGACCGACTTCGACTTGTTTTCCTGACTCGTCAACGACCTGCACGTCGATTCCGGGACAAGGCCGCCCGCAGGACAAGAGCCTATTTTCAGTGTGTTCGTGGTCTTGGAGGCCCGTGAGAAAGCCGGTTTCGCTCAATCCGTAGACTTGAACAAGCTTAAGACTCGGCAGAAGCTGCCTCGTCCGTTGGATGAGTTCCGGCGCCATGGGAGACCCGCCGTAAGCTAGTACTTCGAGACTGCTCAAGTCATATTTGTTGGCTTCTAGGAATTGAGTCAGCAAATTGATCATTGTCGGCACCAGGACAGTGTGTGTGACGCGCTCGCGTTCGACAGTCTCACAGAAGGATTGCGGGCTGAACTTCGGGATGGTGACCTGGCTCGCGCCGAAGGCCGGGGTCGCGAACATGGCTGGAAAATCGGCGATATGGAAAATCGGCGCTGCATGGAGATAGACTCCGCCTTCCCGGTATCTCATCCAGTAATTAAAGGCGTGAACGTTCGAAAAGATGTTGGCATGAGTCTGTATGACGCCCTTCGGTCGGCCAGTGGTGCCGCTGGTGTAGATGAGAGCCAAAACTGCTTCTGGGTCGTAGTGGTCTTGCGGATGGGAATCGCCGACAACCTCCAAGGGTTCTTCGTCGAGCACCAGTTGCCATGACAGTCGCGCTGTCGGGGCGGTTAGCGATGAGTGCCGCACCAGCCCGCGCGGATTTGCGTCAGCGAGCACGCGATCGATTTCTATAGCCGAGAGCCGCGTGTTTAAAGGAACCACGATCACTCCCAGCCAACTGCACGCATAGATCAGTTCGATGTATTCGGGCCCGTTCGGGAGCAGAAGTGCGAGCCGGTCACCAAGACCGAAACCTTGCCTGCTTAACGCGGCTGCAATGCCCGCCACGCGATCATGAAGCTCCCGAAAAGTTATGCGAGCGCCGCCAGGAGTAAGCGCCGTCCTTTCCGGATAGTAGCGCGCGGCGCGGCCGACGGAATGGATGTAGATCATCTTCTGTCCTCCCACTCGCTATTTGTGGCTAATCAAGTGCAATTGAGGTGCCGTTGGCGGATGGGTCGATTCGAGGGAAGGAGAGGCTAGCAGCGCGTCCGCGTCACTTTTTCTGTGCAACTGCCATTTTGTAAGCTGGGCGCGAGAGCGGAGGAGAATGCCAACCAGTTGGCAAGCGACAACTGTTTGGCAGGGAGATATTGCTAGAACCCCAGAGATCGCGGAACTCTTGGAAGCGACTCACCTCTGCTGAGCCAGCGAGAAGTAGGAGAACATCATGAGTCAGACGCCAATCGGCGAGCTTGGCCCTAAGATAACGACCGAGTCGCTGCGGGAACAGAAACTGCGAGGCGAACCCATCACTTGTCTGACGGCATACGACTACGCCGGTGCACGTCTCGTCGACGAAGCGGGAATCGAAATGATACTNGTGGGTGATTCGCTGGCNCAGACCATGTTGGGGCACGAAGACACGCTCTCGGTCACGATGGATGAAATGCTGCATCACGTTAAGGCCGTTCGTCGAGGCGTGAAGANCGCGCTGTTGGTGGCGGACATGCCTTANGGGTCGTACCAGATTAACCCNGAAGATGCCGTTCGCAACGCTACACGCTTTGTGAAGGAAGGCGGGGCACAAGTTGTGAAAATCGAGGGCGGTGAGAAGAGGGCAGATCTGATTAGAAGGATCTGTGATGCTGAAATTCCTGTGGCAGGGCATATTGGATTGACGCCTCAGTCAGTCAACGTCATGGGCGGGTACAAGGTGCAAGGAAAGAATGTCAGCGGTGTTGAACAACTGAAGCGTGACGCTGTCGCGCTTGATCGCGCGGGTGTGGCCTGTTTGTTCTTGGAAGGAATTCCTCGCGAAGTGGCAGCAATGATCACGGGGGAAATCAGCACTCCGACCATTGGCATCGGGGCTGGTCCCGAGTGCGACGGTCAGGTGCTTGTCTTCCACGACATTCTGAATCTGACCTTTGGTCCTTCAGCGAAATTTGTACGCCGCTATGGTGACGCTGCCGCGCTCATCACTAAGTCTGTTCAGGGGTTCCGCACTGATGTGAAATCGCATCAATATCCGTCTGACCAGGAGTCCTATCATCTGCCGGCGGAAACAAAGACGAGTCTTGATACCGCGCTCGACAGGTCCCCGATTCGTTATTCATCTTGGCAGATCCTGCCCGGTCGTACAGAATCCGCGCGCGACCCAGATTGACAAAGCGGACCTTTTACCCAGATGAGTCCCGGGTGACGGATTCCGGAACGTTGGTTTTCGTCAGCGCCAGTTTCGTCTGAATCTGAATTTCGGAAACTAGAGTACGGTGAACCGGGCACTGATTAGCCACCTCTAGCAAGCGACGCCGTTGCTCTTCGGATAGGTCACCAACTAAAACGATCTCCATTTCGATTTGGTCGATCATTCCCTTCTTGGTATCGCACTCAACACAATCCTCGGCGTGGATTCTCGAGTGTGCCAGGCTCACTTGCACACCTTGAAGATGCCACTGTTTCCGCTCTGCGTACATGCGAACGGTCATGCTGGTACAGGTCCCTAATGCGGCTAAGAGAAGTTCGTACGGATTAGGGCCGGCATCGTTGCCTCCCGAATCTGTCGGCTCGTCCGCTCGGAGAAGATGAGGACCGATGGATATGTTCTGGATATATCTGGGAAGTCCGGCGTTGACCACTACATTTCTAGACACAAGTCTCTCCTTGCGGTTGAATCTACCGGATGCACCACCTGAACANANTCCACCTGGGACTANCCCCCAGCCGCGCGATTCGCGCGCTCGGGAGTCAGCAACGACTCTCCANGGGTTTTACCAACAACCGTGTGTTTNGCTGCNGCCTTGGTGAACGCGGGATCCACGCCCGAAAGCTGCGTGAATGCTTGGATTCGCGCCTCAACCACATCTCGTATCGTACAGCCAAGCAGAAGGGCGCAATCGCGCACGGAGTACCCTTCCANNACCGACATGACGAAGACGAATCGCGGAAGCGGCGACGCTAATCTGCTCACAATCTCGAAGTCAGAAAGTCCTTCCGATTCGATATCGACTTCGCATGAGCGGCCGGCCTCCCCACCATCGACGAACGAGTGGGGACGCTTGCGGCGTATAGCATTGATGACCAAGCAACGCTTGCTCCATGACCGTTCCCACCCTTTGAAAATGCAAGTTGCTCTGGAGGCATCCTCGACCATCGCGACAAAGCAAAGTTCCGCCTCGGCGTGATTTCCGGTTAACAGAAAGGCAAACCTATACAAAGGCTCCAGGTGCATCGCGAAATTCTCACAGAAGTCAGCCCAAGTGGCGTATTCCGAACGGCCTGGTGCATTTTGTTTGCCTTTGCACATCACGTCCGTGCTTTCTGCTTCGTCACGGTGTCACGACTTCGCGCGTTTTCTGCCGGGCGATTGCTTCGAGATGGAGGGCCAATCCTCCGCGATCGTCCGAACAAGCTCTGTCATGACAATTCCCTCGGCAGTCAGTTCCGTGCCGCAGTGGCGAAGCAAGGCCAATAGGTATCGGCCGGCGTTGTCAACATATTCAACTCGCAACAAATGCACGCGTAGCAGACGCCCGGTACGTGTCGGATACAGCGCGCGCCAAGACTCCTCTAAGTCCATGACCCAAATCCCAGCAAGTGAGCCTTCAAGCTTCAACGTTAGTTGGTGCGGCTCGTCCTCCATGCTGATTTTGAGCATTGGACCCTTGTGATTTGGCAGGCAATCGTATTGCCAAGCCTCCGCAGGCGCACGGTTCTCCCGTAAGTAGCTGAGTCTGGGACGCGATGGCGGAATCAAGAATGGAAGGGTGCATTTGCTGTTCCCGCGCTGCGGTGATGACCGGCCAGCGGTTGCCAATGGCCGATCATATTCATTCTGCACTTTCAGACTGAACGCACCACTAAATTGGTCGGGCAATTCCAAGCTTTTTCATTCGGAACTGGAGGGTAGAGCGGTTCAATCCCAAACGTATCGCAGCGCCATTGGGGCCGGACAGAACCCACTTCGTTTGCTTAAGAGTTGCCAGGATCTGCGCCCGTTCAACTTCCTCGAGAGTCTGGTGACTTCCTTTGTCGTCTCCCGCTGCAACTCGGCTACAAATATCGTGCAGCGGAACTCTCAAGACGGACCCGGGAGACAGAATTACGGCGCGTTCGATTACATTCTCCAACTCACGAATGTTGCCAGGCCAGCCATAGCGAACGAGGGCTTCCATCGTCTCCGAAGGAATCGTATCGATCAAGTTGTTCATTCGTTGCGAGAAGTACTGGACGAAGTGCCGCACTAATAGCGGAATATCTTCGGGGCGCTCGCGCAGAGCGGGTACCCGAATGGGGAACACATTTAGCCGGTAGAACAGGTCGGCGCGAAATTTCTGCTCCTCCACCATCGCCATCAGGTCGCGATTGGTTGAGGCGACCAGGCGCGCGTCGGCGCTGAGAGTGCGCGAATTCCCCAGGCGTTCGAATTCCCGTTGCTGTAACACACGAAGCAGCTTGGGCTGCAGTTCCAGCGGAATCTCACCGATCTCATCCAGCAGTATGGTTCCACGATTGGCTAGCTCGAAGCGTCCGATGCGTTGAGAAATAGCCCCGGTGAACGCCCCCTTCTCATGGCCGAAGAGTTCGCTTTCGAGCAAGCCTGTTGGGATTGCGGCACAGTTCAAAGTGACGAATGTATTGGACCGGCGAGGGCTGAGGTCATGAATTGCGCGTGCGACGAGTTCCTTGCCAGTCCCAGTCTCGCCGAAAATGAGAACGCTGGAGTTAGTGCGTGCCACTNTCTCGGCCTGCTTGAGCACTCTTCGCAAAGCAGCGCTTTTCCCGATGATCCCTTGAAANTGCATTTCGTCGCAAGTTTCGTTCTCGACGTAGACGCTTTCTTGGGCAGCTTTGTCCTCAAGNTCAGCGATGTCGCTGTGGGCGAGGCAGTTNTCGATCGCGAGGGCCAGTTGACCCGCTACTTGATTTAGGAACTCCCNNTCCTCAACAGTGGAAGCATTGGGCTGCAGGCTGGCAAGNCCGAATACGCCAAGGCGGCGATATGGAGTGCTCAATGGCAGTCCGCCAAAGGATCGATACCCCAATCCGAGGGTCTTGAGCCTCTGACTCGCCACGGCACAGCCCTCATCAGTGTCGCAGTCCGCGATCCAGAGAGGCTGTTGATGTTGGTAGACGGACCAAAATAGCGTTTCTTCTATTGCTACTTCTTCACACGCGGTCTGGCCCGTTGCGGAGAAACGCCANTGTACTTCTTTGCTGTCCTTCTTGTAGACGACGACATCCAGAAGATCGAAGTGAAGCATGCCTCGAAGGTCGGCGGTAAGATTGCAGATCCAGTCTTCGGGCGTGCCAGAGGCAAGGGACTCGGACAGGCGCGACAATATTTCGTAGCGTCTGCGAAGCATCTCATACCCTGTCCTGGCTTGGTCGGNCCGTTTCCCCGGAAAGATATTGGTCCACGGCGCCTGTGGTATGGGGCTAAGTTCTGCGACGCTCGCCATAGATTCCTCCTCGGGCATACCGTTCGTTCGGTGGAGCGAGACTAAGCCGATCCGATCGTTAAGTTGTGATGATTGGGTGGTCTTTTGGTGAAATAGGCGTTTCGAAAGTAATGTACGCAACCATTTTAGGCGGAAGATTCTATGGCCGCAGCGGCCGATCTAGTACCCCGGTGTTCGATGCATATGGCCGCGATGCTTGACTGTCCCAAATACGTGCGCCATGTCTTGCTCGAAAACAATTCGACCATCTTATTGAAACAAAAAGGTTAGGCAGTCATGCCCTTGGCTGTCGAAAAAATCCACGCGCTCAAGAACTCAGATTCACTTGCGTCGCAGATTGCTCCCGCTTCCAAAATCTTTCACCGATTTCACCAAAAGACTACCGAAAATCCACTTTTTCCGGCGCAATTCGTCTTACGCTCGCTAAGCCTATGAAACGGGCATTTGTTATCAGGTTAAGCCCTGACACGAACCTCGCAAAAAGCAAGTTCCAAGGCCATGTCGAAGAGGTCGACACCGGCCGCGAACTGAAATTCCGCTCGGTCGAAGAGTTCCTTGCCTTCCTGCAGGAATGTGTTGCGGACAGCTCAGACGGCGGTTAACATCCCGGCAGTCGGAAGAGCATCTGTGTCCTGAGTGGCAAAAGAGGTCACCCTAGTCGTGGCAGAGGTCGTGCCGACACGGCGCCCAAGCCAAGGTACGTTAGAAGACGAGATTCACAAAGTTGCCGCCGGATTCGGTCGTATGGAAGTTTTAATCCAGCTGTCTGTATCATGACGAGAGCAAGAGAATGAGGACTGCGGGTTTGCAGGGTAAACATGAAGGAGTTCCTTCCGTTCCGGCTGGATACGGTGAACCAGTGCCTTTGGCGGCTCAGGGGCACGGAAGATGCCGAGCGTATCTCTCTGACGCCCAAGGCATTTAGTCTTCTGGGCTATCTCGTTGAGCATCCAGGACGATTGGTAACGCATGACGAACTTCTCGATGCCTTGTGGCCCGATACCTTCGTCCAGCCGGAAGTGCTGAAAAGCCATATCCTCGACGTTCGAAGCGCGCTCGGCGACCATGCTAAGAATCCCCAGTTTATCGAGACCCTGCCGAAACGGGGATATCAGTTCGTCGCTCCGGTGAGGGATGCGTTTACCGCGACGGAGCTCATAGTTCAGCCTCCTTCCCGGAAGCTGGTTGGCAGGAATACGCAAATGGGGGAACTCCACAATTGCCTGCAGAGGGCGTTAACGAGCCAACGCCAAGTTGTCTTCATAACCGGAGAGCCGGGCATCGGGAAAACGTCTCTAGTCGATGAGTTCGCAAGGCGGGCCGCAAGCGATTTTCCCGCCTTGCGCTTTGCACGTGGTCAATGCGTCGAAGGGTATGGAGGTAAAGAAGCCTACTACCCTGTGCTGGAAGCGTTGTCGCAGTTGTGTGCCAGTTCCGGAGGAGACGCAGTGGTGCAGATAATGTCTGCGCAAGCACCCACATGGTTGGTGCAGTTTCCAGCTCTTGTAAACACCAAACAACGTGAGATCCTGCAACGGGAAATTCTGGGCGCCACTCGGGAACGTATGCTGCGTGAAATTGGCGAAGCGCTGGAGACCATTGCTGTCGAAAAACCGCTGCTGCTGGTGCTCGAAGATCTGCACTGGGCGGACCCGTCCACGGTGGATCTCGTCTCGTCGCTGGCTCGGCGTCGCGCCATGGGAAAGCTGATGCTGATCGGCACATATCGCCCTGTCGACGTGACGCTCGCGAGGCATCCGTTGAAAGCTGTCAAGCAGGATTTGCTGGTCCATCACTTGTGTCACGAGATTGCTTTGGAGCCGCTAGGGGAAGCCGAGGTGGCCGAATATCTGGTTGTCGAGTCGGGAGGAGCGGCAGTGCCTGACGGCTTGGCCGGGCTGATCTATCGGCACACCGAAGGCAATCCGCTATTCATGGTGGCCGCCTTGGACCACATGCGGGACCGCGGCCTGATCGCCCTCGAGAACGGAACCTGGGGACTCAAGGCGCCAATCCAGAAGATCGATCTAGATGCACCCGAGAGTTTACGGCAAATGATCGAACTCCAGATTGAGCGACTCAGCGAGGACGAACAGCGCGTGCTTGAGATCGCCAGTGTCCTCAGAAAATTTCCACTGTCGGTCGCGCTTGGAGCCGCGGTCGCGAATGTTGAGCCGGACACCATTGAAGAATTGCTCGAGGGGCTCGCCAGACGACATCAGGTTATCCGCTCGGCCGGTTTCATGAATTGCCGGAACGGTCCTTCTCCCTGCTACGAGTTTGTGCATGCGCTGTACCGTCAGGTGTTGTATCGGCGAATCCGCCCTACACGCAGGAGAAAACTTCACGAGAGCGTTGGGGAAAATGGCGAGACGCTGCATGTGATGCGCGAGGCAAACGTTTCAGCTGAATTGGCTTATCAGTTCGAGGAAGGTGGCGACTGGCTTCGGGCGGTCAAGTATCTCCTTGTGGAAGCAGAAACGGCGGGCCGGCGTTTTGAACCCAAGCAAGCGGCAGCTATTCTCGAGCACGCCCTGGACTTGGCGAACAAAATACCGGAAGCGGAGCGTGCCCATAGCGAAACCCAGATACTGCAGAAACTGTCTGCGATCTACTCGGTAGCATTCGACCCCCGCGCTGTAGAAACCTACGAAGCGTTGGCTGACCGAGCGGCCAACTACGGTATGACGGACATGGAAGTACGGGCTTTGATGGAGATGGCCTTACCGATAGCGCACTTTGCTGGCATTGATCGGTACAACTTAGCCTTGGAACGAGCGCGCGAGGTACTTTCACACTCCAATGGGGCGGATACTCTCGATCGGGCTGCCATGCGCTTGATCGTTAAGCAATGCCGTGGCGTCGGCAAATGGGAACCTGGAGACCTGGAAGAGTGCAAGAACCTGATCGCGAAAATTCGTGAAGCCGGAGATCGGCGACTGCTGGGTGAGATTCAGTTTTACATCTGTTATCCGCTCTTCAATTCCTCTGAATACCTCGAGGCGCGCCGGAACGCGGAAGAAAGCCTTGCAATTTCGCTGGAGGGATACGAGGAAAATCCGTATCTGAAGTGGAACTTTCAATCTTATGGGCATCTCGTGATCTCGTGCCATTTGTTTCTTGGAGAGTGGGGCAAGGCACTGCGAAATATCCAGCAGCGAATCGAGGCGGTCGAGAAGAATGGCGACCAGCAAAGTACTACCATGGCGCGCCTGGAGCGCATATGGATGCATATCTATGGAATGGACTTCATTGGAGCACACGAGTTACTTGAGTCGATGCCTTTTCTGGCGAGCTCTATGTTTCGTCGCTACTGGTTGATTTGGGCCGGGTCGGTTGAAGCAGGTCTTGGAAATCATGAGCGGGCCCTTGAACTCTTGTTGACGTGCAGAGACGAAATGGATCACCATCCAATGATGACCGACTGGTACTACCGCATGCCCCTCCAATTTGCCCTCACGGAAGCTTCGCTATCCAAGGGAGATTGCGAGAAGGCGCGCGGAGAAGCAGATCAGTTTTTGAAGGTCACTCTGGACAACGAGGAGCGCACCTTCCGAGCACTGGCCTTTGAAGTGAATGCGCGAGTCGCCATCGCGGAACTGAATTTGGATCACGCTCAGGATTTTATCTCCAAGGCTCTGCAGGCGATGGAGGGTTACGAGGTTCCGCTCGCCCACTGGCGAGTACACGCCACGGCTGCCGACCTTCACAAGCTTGGGGGAAATGGAGACTTGGCTAACAGTCATCGGGAAATCAGCCGAGTTACGATTATGAAACTCGCGGATTCGCTGCCCGCCAAAGAGTCTCTGCGAAGAAGGTTTCTCGCAGCTCCAACTATTCGCAAGATACTTGATGCAAGTGATAAGAATCCAAGGTTGAGTACTAAGAAAGCTTGATGTAGCGCGCTTTTCACAGTTCCTTCTGCGCCGCCCCATCCCGCAGAAATAAGGTCAAAACAAGAGCAACCGCCATAACCCCCGCGGCATACAAGAAGATGGAATGAAGCGCGAACAAGAGACCCATGCGGACGCCCTGAAGCAAGTTCGCCATGAGGACGCGCCCATTCGCTATCTGTGAAAAGGTAGTTTCCAGGTTCGGTCGGGTGAAAACAAGCTGCAATGGGTTATCGAAGACTTGGACCAGCGCTCTTGGATGTGCCGGCGGGAATCAGTGGGTCAACCTGCAAATGATAGAGCCGTAGCAAAATCGTGCCGAACAGTGCGAGACCTATAGTGCCGCCGATGGTTCTGGTGAATTGAGTGAATCCCGTTGTCAAACCCATCTGCTCTTTGGGTGTCGCGTTTTGAACCAGCACCTCATAAGTGGGGCTCAGCATCCCGAATCCGAGCCCGCAAATGATCGCATTGCAAAGGAGTGCAAGTTGGGTCGTGCCTCCGTCCATTCGAGACATCAGGAATAGACCGCACGCGGCGAGTCCAGCTCCGCTAGTCGCCAAGAGTTTGTACCGGCCAGTTTTGGAGAGCAGTAGTCCGCCGATAAGATTACCTGCAAGCATAGCGAGAGTTAGTTGTGCCAGAATCACACCCGACTTGGCAGCCGACGCGCCTAGGACGCCCTGAACGAAAAGCGGAAGATAGACCGCGACGCCGAACAGGCTAATTCCCATGAGGAAGAAATTCACGGACATGAGCGAAATCCGCCGGTCGCGGAACAAACTCAGCACAAGCATCGGTTCCGACGCGCGTTTTTCAACGATAAGGAACACTGCCAGCAGCATGACGGACGCGATCAGGAGGTTTCGAATTAGGGGTGACGACCAACTGTTCTGTCCGACCCAAGTCAGTGCGAGTAGTAGGGGCACGATCCAGCCGCATAAGGTGGCGATTCCCGCCCAGTCGATCAAGCGCCGCTCGCGACGTGGCTGAATGTTAGGGAGGGCGAAGTAGACTACCACGATGGCCAAGAGGCCTAGAGGCACATTGGCGTAATACGCCCAGCGCCAGGAAAGATGGTCCGTGATCCAACCACCCAAGGGAGGGCCAACGATGAAAGCAACGCCAAATATCGCGGCCATAATCCCTTGATACCGGCCACGTTCGGAAGGCGGAAACAGGTCGGCTACCAGCGTGAACGTGAGGGCAATGATCGCGCCATTGCCGATACCCAGAAGTCCACAGGCAACGATGAGTTGATTCATGCCGTCCAGCGGTATCGGCAGATTTCCTGCCGCGCCGCATAAGAGAAGAGAGAGGACGAAGANCCCCGTGCACCCCAAATACAACGATTTCCGGCCGTANAGGTCCGAGAGTTTTGCGAACACCAACATGGCAATGGTGGATGTGAGCAAGTAGATTGTNGATGGCCAGGGATAGCGTGCAAAACCGTTCAGANTGGCAATAGCACGCGGCATTGCGGTGCCCCCGAGTGCTTCATTCATGGCCGCCGCCAGCAGTGTGAGCACCATGCCCGTCAGAGCGAGGAGCAGCTCATTGCGGCTGAGATCCGCAAACGAATTGGCCTTCATCGATGGCGAAGTGGATGACGATCCCATTTCAGAAAGATGCCCTCAAGGACAATTGGATCTGCCGCGGATTATTTGCTTGGCTCGTGATTTTCCCAAACAACGGCCCTCCAAATAACGTGTTTGGCGGGCCGAACTGAACCCGATTAAACAGGTTGAAGAACCCTGCCTGGAAATCGAGGCTGACCCGCTCGGTCAAGTGAGTGACTTTTGACACGGAGAAATCCCAGTCGTTAATGCCTTGGGCGCGTAACGTCGGATCGAGCCGTGACTCGTTTCCCAGGCTGAATTCACCTGGCGCCGCAAAACATGCGGCGTTCACCACCGGATTCCCGGCAATCACATTGGGGACGATCGAACCGCTAACCGACTTGTCACAGCCCGGCACAACATTTGGGCGGATCGTACCAGCGCCGAAGAAAGTGGCGATGTTATTCGGTGCAGCACTTATGATTCCCAAAGGGAACCCACTCGCGAACGTTGTGATTCCACTCACGCTCCATCCGGAAACCAATTTGTCCGCAGCTCCTGGATCCGCCAAGAAACGCTTGCCCCGCCCAAACGGCAGCTCAAGGATGTAGCTCAATACAAACCGGTGTGGGACATCGAAACCCGCCAGCGATCGCTCCGCCCGCAGGTTTGTATAGTCCTGAATTGCTCCCGCACCGCCCGTGCTGAGTTCAAGAAAAGGAGCAACCCCTTCTGAATTTGAGATCAGTTTTGCCCAAGAGTAGCTAGCCAGAATGGCCCCGCCGTAGGAGAATCGCTTCTCGACCGAGGCTTGCAAGGAGTTGTAGTAAGTGTCGCCGACGAAATCAGAGTTGGCGTCGACATTCTGGTACGAAGGATAAGGACGCAGTGTCTGCCCCAAGATCTGGCCGCTGGCGACCGGTTGAAGGAGGGCTGAACCCATTGAGTAGTAGGCCGGAGAGAGCTGATTCAGATTTGCTCCAACATCGCCGATCTCTAGAGCGGGAACGCCCAACGGGATGTGCTCGCCACGCGATCCGGCGTAACCGATCTTGAACAATGCGCCACTCCCGAATGTTTGTTGGAGGTTCAGATTCCATTGCTGCACATAAGGGAATGATTGATTAGGGATTCTGCTTTGGATGCTTTGACCAATGAAAGTGCTCAATTCGCTTTCATTTCGACCGATCGGTTGGAGCAATGGCGCTCCCGGCAGAGGGTTGCTCAAGGTTCCTCCGAAGGGCACGTCGGTCTCTGCGGAATTGATTGGGGAGTCCCACGGGCCTGCGACGCCGACTCCTTGTGGTAGGAAATTAATCCCATATGCCGCGCGAATCACCGAACGCGTGTCGAACTGATATGCGAGTCCAACTCGGGGAGCGAATAGCCGATAGTGAGATTCGAGATCGTTTCGGCTCGGATATTGCGGGCTCCGAACGAGAACCAGCGGACTCTGCAATTGCGGGAGCAGCGCTGTGTTGCGATCTTCAGCTTCCGTGTACGAGCCAGGTATGTCCCAGCGCAAGCCGGCGTTAATCGTCAGCTTATGAGACAACTGAAAGATATCATTCAAGTAGTAGCCCTGGTAGTACTGCTGACCGTGACTATTCACTGTGGTTTGGAAGCCAGACGTACCCGGCACGGGAGTAATGTCGCCAAGTACGAAATCGGCAATGGGAGTTGCGCCGGAGCCCGGCGGAGAGAGCGGACCGCCGGTAAAGATACCCGCAAATATGAACAGGCCCGAGGCTGAGACGGTCAGCCCCCGGCGAAAATCATATCGACGGAGATCGGCGCCAAACGTCAGAGCATGTCGTCCTATGATTTTTGTTAGCGATGCTGAGATGCCGTAATTGTTCGCGGTGTCGTTGGTGGTGACATCCATGCCGCCATAGGGCAGCGGGAGAGTGCCNATGACAATCGGGTCTGGAAATTGCTGATGGGTGAGACTGCTGGAAATGCCAGCCCAAAAGGGACCGAACTGCGATAAATCCACATTGGGGTTTGCAGGGGTAATGGGAGTTCTCGCGCGCAAGTATGAAAGCCGAAAGCCACCAACGGTTGTAGAACTGAAGGTGTACACGTCTGCGATGACAACTTGCTGATCTTTCACCAAACCGATGCTCGCGCTCTGCGGCCCACCTCCAGTCGTGTCGAACACGTACTGAGTCGGATGAGTATTGATATTCCAGTAGGTGTAACGGCCAAAAGCACGCTGTTTGTCGCTTAGTATCTGGTCAATGCGCGCGTTGTATTCGCTCGTGTCCACACCCGCCTTGGCATTTACGCTGTAGTTCGATCCGTCCGGGAGGTTCGCGTTGGGCGAGGGCCAATAATGAAGGACGTTGGCCATTACGTTTGCCGTCGGATCAATTCGATTCGAGCAAATCATGTTGAGCACACCGTTACAAACGAACTGCTGCCCAGTTTGAGGATCGTAGATTGGCGGATCGGTGCTGAAGTCGCCTCTCAACTCGGAGGGGGTAGGAGTTCTGCCCTCGTAAGGAATTCCATTGCGCCGGGTAAATCTCTCGTAGTTGAGAAAGAAAAAAGTGCGATCCTTTACAACCGGTCCACCGATTGTCACGCCGAACTGGTTCTGAACGAGTTGCGAGCGCGGAACACTGCTAGCGTTGTTGAAGAAATTGTTGGCGTCGAGAACCGTATTGCGCAGGTATTCATAAGCGGATCCGTGAAAGGCGTTCGATCCCGACCTAGACGTAAACGAAACTACGCCTCCAGAGAATCCGCCGAATTCCGGACTCGGCACACTCGTCACAACCCGGAACTCCTGAACTACATCTTGCGCCGGCACCAAGACAGTGCTGTTGCTCAAGACTTC
>JGI12635J15846_10002343_pt1 | contig 16574 bp, 12 predicted proteins | sample BlaSpr_A8_OM2_M2_FD_15846 | JGI IMG/M metagenome (IMG submission 15846) | reverse complement strand
GCGACTCTCTGTTGTTCTCCGCCAGATATTTCATCGGCCTTTCGTTTGGCCAACTGCTCGACGCGAAAGGCTTCCAGCATTGCTTTTACGCGCAAGGCTCGTTCCGGCGCGGGCATGTCCGCGAGTCCATAGGCGACATTTTGTTCCACAGTCATGTGCGGAAATAGCGCCAGGCTTTGAAAAACGTACGCGACTTTTCTTTTTGCAGGAGGCACGTCGATCCGCCGCTCCACATCAAGCAGTACCTCGCCGTCTATTTCAATTCGCCCGGTATCAGGCTTGAGCAATCCAGCGATGCAATCCAGTAACGAGGACTTCCCGGCTCCCGAGGGACCAAAGACGATCGTAATACCGGGAGGAATTTCGATCGCGACATCCAGTACGAACGAGGATTGCGTACGTCCGGAGCGCTCTTTTCGCAGCCGCGCCTTAAGCACCGGCGGATTTATCTCGCTGCCCACGAGGCCCACACGCGCCGACCGATTTGCCGATTGACGCCGTACACCGCGGACAGCACCACGAACGAAATGATCAACAGCACCAGGGCCATGCGGTTCGCTTCGGCATACTCCATAGACTGCACGCGGTCGTAAATATCGATGGACGCCGTGCGCGTAATGCCGGGCAAATTTCCGCCAACCATTAATACCACTCCGAATTCCCCCAGCGTGTGCGCAAAACTCAAAACAACAGCGGTCACAATGCCCGGCAAAGAGAGCGGCAGGATCACTTTCGCAAAAGTGCGCAAGCGGCTGGCGCCTAATAGCGCAGATGCGTCCAATAATCTGCGGTCCATGGCTTCAAACGAAGCAATTAGTGGCTGCACTGTGAATGGGAAGCTGTACAAGACTGATGCGAATACCAAACCGCCGAAGGTGAACGCCAACCCACGGTGGAATAATGCTTCAGAGATTTTTCCAATCGGGCCATGCGGTCCGAGCGCGATCAAGACATAAAATCCAAGAACGGTTGGCGGCAACACGAGTGGCAGCGCCACGATGGCTTCCAGTAAGAATTTACCGCGCCAATTCCAATACGCCAGCCAGTACGCCAGCGGCATGCCGATCAACAACAAAATTATCGATACGCACGCCGCAAGGCGCACGGAGAGAATCAACGAGTCCATATCACTTTTGGGAATCTATCTTGCTTCGTTGCAGTGGCAATAAATGCATTGGGATTGTTTATGGCGTCGGAGCGGTGAAACCAAATCGCTGCAAGATTTCCCGGCCTTGCGGCCCGCTGACGAACTCCAGAAACCGTCGAGCTGCATCTTTATTCTTCGAAGCTTTGAGCAGCACGACCGCTTGTTTGATAGGCGGATAGCTATCAGCGGGGACTTCCCATCTGTTTCCGTTCTTCATCGCCGGAGAGATAGCCAGCGACAGAGCCACGATCCCTGCTTGCGCGTTACCGGATTGCACGAACTCGGCCGCTTGAGAAATATTTTCGCCGTACACCAGCTTGTCTTTCAATTGCTCGTAGATGCCGGCTTTCTTCATTGCCGCGAGAGCAGCGCGCCCGTACGGAGCATGCTCAGGATTAGCGATAGCTATTTTTTTTACGCGTTGATCCAGCAAACACTTCCATGCGTCTTTCGCTGCATTGATTTCACTATCGCCAGGAGTCCAGATTACGATGCGGCCCACGGCGTATTCACGCAAGGTGCCAGGTTCAGCCAACCCGGCAGCTTCCAGCTTTTTGGGGTATTCGGAATCGGCGGAAAAAAACAGGTCGAAGGGCGCGCCATTCTGAATTTGAGTTAGAAAATTGCCGCTGGATCCATAGGTGACATCCAGTTTCGTGCCGCTTTGCTTTTCGAACTGGGCTGCCAGCTCCGCCATGGCAAATTTCAAATCCGCAGCGGCGGCGACCTTGACGGCTTGCGCGCGCGCACAGGTACTCGTCAAAAGTACGGCGAGCAAAAGAATGATGTGTTTCAATGGATTCTCATAGTGCTTCGATTAACGCTGCAAGACAACTATAATTTACTATTAAAGTCGGTTAATTCCGTAGGGGTTTGCCAGTTTTTAAGGTGTGGGCAATGCGTTCCTGCGTTTTCTTCTCGCCGCACAAAGAGACGAATGCTTCGCGTTCGAGGCCCAGCACGTATTGTTCGCTTACAAATTGCGGCGAGCTCAACGCACCGCCGGCCAGAATATTCCCGAGCTTTCGTCCCACGTGGGCATCGTAATCGGTTATATAGCCGCCGCGCTGCATCATATGGATCGCCAGCTTCGCACCCGACAGAAATTGTTCGCCGAGCACTTTGATCTGTGTGGTTTGCGCGCCTTCTTGCCAATTCGCCGCTTTGGCGCGGTACCCGCCGCGCACCAGCGCCAGTGCAGCTTCTTTGGCGTCGCCAACCAAACGGTCGCGATTCATGGACACCCCATCTTCGCGCCGCAAGAAACCAAGATCGCGGCATTCTTCCGCGCTGGTGCCGACTTTAGCCATCGCAATAGTTTCGAAGACCGGCTTCATCGCGTGAAATAAATCCAGGTCTTCGCCGCCACCGGCACGCTCGTTGGCGCGAATCATCATCTCCTTAGTGCCGCCGCCGCCCGGGATCAAACCGACTCCAGTTTCCACCAGTCCCATGTAGGCTTCCGCAGCGGCTTGAATTCTTGCACCGTGAAGACTGACTTCGCAGCCGCCGCCCAAGGCCATGCCTTGCGGAGCGACTACCACCGGCTTCGGTGCATATTTAATGGCGAGATTCGCGTTCTGAAATTGTTTGACGGCCAGGTGCAGCTCGTCCCACTCCTGTTCCTGCGCGCCCATCAGCACCAGCATCAGGTTCGCGCCGACAGAAAAATTCACCGCTTGATTGGCGATGACCATGGCGTCGAAATCAGTTTCCAGCCGCTTCAATCCTTTGTGAATCATGGCGATCAAATCCGCGCCAATGGCGTTCATCTTGGAGTGAAATTCGCAGCACAGCACGCCGTCGCCCAAGTCGATCAGGCTCGCACCAGAGTTGCGCTCCACTTCTTTTCCGGCATCTTTCAGCGACTTCAGAAAAATCACGCCGGCCGGCTCTTCGATTTTTCTGGCGCCGCCGCCACTCAATTCGAGAACTGACGTCACACCTTTTTCACTGTTGTAGAAACTCGTACGTCCGCTGGCCAGCAATTTATCGATCGCGGGAGGCAGCGCTCGGCCTTCCTTTTTAATTTGTGCCGCGAAGGCAGGTACTCCCAATGTATCCATTATTTGAAACGGCCCCAGTTCCCAGCCAAAACCCCAGCGCATGGCGCGATCGAGGTCCTCCACACGGTCGGAAATCTCCGGAACGCGCCGGGCTGCGTATAAACACGTCTCGGAGAGCGAGCCCCACAAAAACTGCTGAGCCTTGTCACCCGTTTGACCGTTCAAAACGGGGCCGATAAGCGCGCGCAAACGATCGCTGGTGTCTTCAATTGTTTTGCCCGCTTCGATGGAGGTGAATCGCGCTTTCTGACGCGGGCGGTATTCCATGGTGTTGACATCGAGAGTGAGGATTTCTTTTTCGCCGTCGCCTCGCAGCTTTTTGTAAAAGCCCTGCCCGGTTTTATCGCCGAGCCACTTACGCTTGGCCATGTCTTCGACAAATGCGGGCACTTTATACATTTCGCGCGATTCATCATCCGTTGCTGTTTCGTAGATATTTTTCACCACGTGCATCAGTACATCCAGGCCGACGATGTCCGCGGTACGAAATGTCGCTGATTTCGGCTGACCGATGGCCGGGCCAGTGCAGGCGTCCACTTCTTCGATGGTCATTCCCAATTTATTCATCAAGCGCAGCGCGTTCAGCATGGAAAATGTGCCGATGCGATTGGCGATGAAGTTTGGGGTGTCCTTCGCCACCACTACGCCCTTGCCCAGGCGGCGATCGCAAAACTCGGAGAGGGTCTCCAGCACTTCAGGCGATGTCTTTGGCCCGGGAATTAGCTCGACCAGCTTCAAGTAGCGCGGCGGATTGAAAAAGTGGGTTCCTGCCCAATGCTGCTGAAATTCTTCACTCATGCCTTCGGCGATTAAATGCACCGGCAGCCCAGACGTGTTGGTGGTGACAATCGCTCCGGGCTTGCGAAACTGCGCCACGCGCGCGAGGAGACTCTTTTTGATTTCGAGATTTTCGGCTACCACCTCAATAATCCAGTCCGCATCCTTGCATCGCTGCAAATCATCTTCAAAATTTCCAATGGAAATCTGATCCGCCAGCGCAGGGCTAAAAAACGCCGCGGGCTTGGACTTTTTTGCGGCATCCAGGCCGGCACGCACAATTTTGTTGCGCTCCGCCGCATCGCCGGAGGTCAAGCCAGGTGGCACCATATCCAACAACAGCACCGGGACGCCGGCGTTTGCAAAATGAGCCGCGATGCGGGAGCCCATCGTTCCGGCCCCGAGCACCACGACCTTTTCGATGCGACGTTTCATGGCTGACCTTTTTTTTCTGATTTGCACGAATGGACAGGTTACAAAACCAACATACACGGGTCAATCGAACTGACACAAACGTCATTAGCGCCTAAACTGGTTATGGCATGCCTGAACCTGTCATTTCGAGCGTGTTGCGCAAGTGGCTGGACGAAAAAGAGCGCGTTTTGTCCGCCGAAACCACCGGTAGGCACGACGTACCCGGGCGTCCAAAAGTTGGCCTGGCATTGGCTGGCGGGTTCGCTCGCGGCATCGCACATATCGGAGTGTTGCGGGTTCTTCGTGACGCCGGTATCCACATTGACGCGGTAGCGGGCACCAGCGTGGGCGCACTGATCGGGGCTGCGTTTTGTGCCGGCACGCCTCTTGAAGAGATGGCACGCATCGGCGAACACACCAGCTTTACCGATTTTGGCCGCTGGACTCCATCGTGGCTCGGGCTCGCCACCAACCACCGTCTGGAAAAATATCTCGCACGACTCACAACGGCAAAAAATTTCGAGGATCTGGTAACTCCGCTGGCCATCGCGGCGACGGACCTCAACGCGGGAATTACGATTTACTACACGCGGGGACCGCTGGTGCCTCCGCTGCGCGGCTCGTGCGCCTATCCCGGTCTGTTTGTACCCATACAATTTGAAGATCGCACTTTAGTGGATGGCTTCCTCACTTCGCCGGTGCCTGTCGAAGGCGTTGCGCTACTGGGCGTCGACATTGTGATCGCTGTGTATCTTGAACCGTCGAGTTTGGAGCCGCCGCGTACGTTTACTGACGTCCTGAGCCGCTCGTTCAATATTATTCAGCGTCATGCTGATGTGGCGTGGCGCCAACAAGCTGACGTCATCATCGAGCCGGATATGAAAACATTTTTGTGGGACGATTTCACGCGCACGCCGGAGCTGGTTGCGGCTGGAGAAGCTGCGGCCAGGGATGCTTTGCCGAGAATTCGCGAATTGATCCGAAGCGATTCGTCGGGAGCCGGCGGAAGCGATGCCGCTGGAAAAGATGTCGTCTCGCGTCAGTGAAGGGACGCATTTCTTCACGCTTCATGAAGCTACCCCAGGACCGAACACCAAGACCCACCCTGCAAACCGAGGGTGGGGCACCCTCCGTGATTTCTCAAATTGTGCACCGTTATTTAATTTGTAGCCAAACTCACGAGGAAACTTTTTCAGGAACTACTTCGCGCTTCAGTTGCAGTCGCTGGCGCAGGGGCGGGCTTTGGCTTGGTCTCCAACGGTGTGACTTGCACGATCACCGGCTGACCTTCGCCTTTGCCACGTTGCGTGAGCCACGCGCCCAAACCTTCCGCAAACCGTTCCGGAGTAAGGCGGAAGCTGGTTTCAACCTGACCATCGGCAATGGGCAAAGTGTCGTCGAACTCTGCGGCATTGGTGAAATTGCGCATGCAAAATTGATCGAGCCATTCGAGCGGGCAGGGCTTGGCCTCACCGCGAATCACGACATTCACGTTAAATTTTTGTGCGTACATACCGGTTAGAACAGCGATGAAACGGACGTTTTAGTTTAGTCCGCGTGAAATACAAAGCTACGATGCGCGCGGGCGCTTCACAGAATGCGCAAGGCCCATGGCTTCGAGCATCCAGATGAAATACCAGCCAATGTCCGGCTGCCACCAGCGCAGACCCAAGCGTGCCGAGCCCGCATGAGTATGGTGATTCTTATGCCAATTTTCGCCCCACGCCGTAAGTTGAAAGGGACCGAGCCACCAAACGTTTTTGCTGGAGTCGCCTTCCGCGACGTGATCAAGGTGCGTCAGGCTGTTCACGAAGCATTGCATGTGCAGCGTGTACACCAGGCGAATCGCGCCAAGCCAGAAAAAGCCCATCCAGCCGAGGCCCAAGATCGGCCCGATAAAAATGGACAAAATAATTACCGGCGTTTCCGCATAGCCCCAGATTTTGTAAATGCCGCGATCCACTTCGGGCGCCCAGCGTTGCCGGTCGGCTGGCGGCGTTTGATACAGCCAGCGCAAGTGCGCCCACCAAAAGCCGCCTTGCTTGGGGCTTGAAATGTCGTTGGGCGTGTCAGTGGTGGAATGATGTTGCCGGTGATAAGCGACCCAGCTTGCGGGATGACCGGAAGCGTTGAATACCGCCCAGAAAATCAGCATCTGCTCGATGAAGCGATTAGTCTTCAGAGTTTTGTGCGCGAGCATGCGATGGTAACAGACGGTCGTTCCGAGTCCGCCAAAAGCGATAAAAAGTGCGGCTAGTCCGAGTACTTTAAGGCTGGGCAACGGAAATAAAATTATTCCCACGATGGCCAGCACGTGAATTAATAGCAGAAAAGCAAAAACTCCTTCTTTGCGCCGAACCGGTTTCCAAAATGGACGGTCCCATGGCCGAGCTACTGCGGTTGCTGCTTGATTCATGTACTCTCCGGATGAGCTTGGGACAGGGCCAAGCAGTTAGTTATATAGAGGTGTAAAGTCTTTGTGAGACGTATACACAATACCATTTTCTTGGAATTATTCGATGGCTTCTGTTCAAAAAGGGACAGTTTTAGTTACTACCTAGATTAATTAAATTTAAGCTTCGAAGAATGCGCAATAAAATCCCGCGAAAATATTCACGAAATATTATTGCTACAAGCGCAAAATAACATACACAGGGTATTTCTAAAGCTCGCTCATAATTACTACACTCCACGTCTGGGTATTTTGAAAGGGATTCCGCACCTTGCGCTATTTTTGTCTGATTTCTGATTACGACGGAACCCTGGCTCACGATGGCCAGGTGACCGAGAGCACGTTGCAAGCACTCAAGCGCGTCAAGGCTTCAGGGCGCAAACTGGTACTGGCCACTGGCCGCGAACTTCCCGAGTTGCTGCGAGTTTTTCCTGAAACGTCTCTTTTCGATCTCGCGGTCGTTGAAAATGGAGCGCTGCTTTACAATCCCGCCACGGGAGAAAAACGTTTGCTGGCCGAACCGCCGCCGGCCACTTTTGTAGAAGAACTTCGGCGCCGCGGCGTTACACCTTTGTCAGTCGGCGAATGCATCGTGGCCACCTGGCATCCGCATGAGACTGAAGTGCTAGAAGTAATTCGTTCCATGGGATTCGAGCTGCAAGTGATCTTCAATAAAGACGCGGTGATGATCCTTCCTTCGGGGATCAATAAGGGTACGGGTGTGAAGGCTGCGCTCGATGAGCTGGGACTTTCGACGCACAACACTGTGGGTGTCGGAGACGCCGAGAACGATCACGCTTTTTTGGGGATTTGCGAATGCAGCGTGGCAGTTGGCAACGCCCTGCCAGTTTTAAAAGAGCGCGCCGATGTGGTGACCCAGAAAACTCACGGCGCGGGCGTGGAAGAAATCATCGAGCAACTATTGGCCGATGATTTAAGAAGTCTGCAGCCCCGTTTGAAGCGCCACGATATTCTTCTGGGACACAAAGAAAATGGCGAGGAATTTTGTCTGGGGCCTTACGGCACGCGCGCCGCGGTGGCTGGGCCGTCGGGCGGCGGAAAGTCCACGGTGGTTACCGCCATCGTGGAGCGCCTGATTCAAAAGCAGTATCAGGTGTGCGTCGTCGATCCTGAAGGTGACTACGACGATGTGGCGCAATTTGTTACTTTGGGCGCTTCCGATCGCATTCCGGGAATCTCGGAGATTCTGGAGGTTTTAAAAAACGCCGGAAGTTCGATCAGCATCAATTTGCTTGGCGTGCCTCTGGCTGATCGCCCCAGTTATTTCGTGGGACTACTTCCCCGGCTCCAGGAGTTGCGCGCCCGCACTGGCCGGCCGCACTGGATTGTTATCGATGAGGCTCATCACCTGCTTCCGTCGGAATTGGATTCCGCGAGTTTGAGTATTCCTTCAAGCTTGGGCAGCTTTGCCTTGATCACCGTGCATCCGAAGAGTGTTTCCAAGGCGTTGCTGGATGCCGTCAATTGCGTGATCGCCATCGGGCCACAGCCTGGCGAGGTCATCGAGGAAGTCAATGAAGGCTCGGGTAAAGCCTGGGCGCTACCGGAGGCCACCGCGCCCAGTGAGTCCGGCCCGGAGGTGCGTTCCGGGGAAATGATGGTGTGGCAGCTTCCCGAATCAAATCTTCCGGAGAAGGTGACGCTGGAACCGGCCAAAATCGAGTTGCGCCGGCATAAGCGCAAGTACGCCGCGGGACAGTTAGGTGAAGACAAGAGCTTTTACTTCCGCGGCCCGCAAGGGAAGCTGAATATCCGTGCGCAAAACCTGAACCTCTTTGCACAAATCGCGGAGGGCGTGGACGAAGAAACCTGGTCGTACCATCTGAAGCAGAACGATTATTCCGAGTGGTTGCGGGAAGCTGTGAAAGACGACGCTGTCGCGGACGAGATCGCCATGGTGGAACGAAATACCAAATTGCCGCCCGCAGAGAGCCGCGCACGTATCCTCGAAACTATCCGCAAACACTACACTGGCCCGGCGTGAGGAGCTTTATCCCCGCAACAACTTGCTGAGCAAATTAACGTCTTTCTCTGGGCCAGTTACAGCAAAGACCTTATTGATGAGTTTGGAACCTACGGCTATCTTCGTTTTATTGTTTTTGCTTCAAATACCTCACAACGGATAGGCGCTTGGCCCCGAACACAAGTGCCTATCCCCCCACCTTCCGATTTTTTTCTTGAAAAACTAAATCGCAAAACGCAATGACGGATTGTGGTTCTCAGAACATGGCGATTAAACTGCTGTTATGTGATTGAAACTGGCTCAAGCGAGGTGTGCTTGCGCGTGGGTGAATTCCTAACATAAACTGGATCGTCGTTTCACGCTGCTCTGCCGCTTCAGTTTCTTCCCGCCGCACTCTCCGGGTTGGCAGGGCTGGTTATCACGAACTGAACTTCTCGATTTTATTACTCTCGGCCCAGACTGGCGGGTGCGCGGTTTAGGGGGATACAGCTTGGCCACTCCGCTGGAAAATTGGGTGAACGAGGCAGCGCAGTTAACGCGACCTGACCGCATCGTCTACTGCGATGGCTCGGAAGCGGAGAATCAGAGAATCCTGGCCGAAATGCTGCGCTGCGGGGACTCCGTTAAACTGAATGAAACCACCTACCCCAATTGCTACCTGAGTCGCAGCAGCCCCAATGATGTCGCCCGCACCGAACATTTGACCTTTATTTGCACTCCTGAAAAAGATGATGCCGGTCCCACCAATAACTGGATGGATCCAGAGGGGGCCAAACACAAGGTTGGGGCGCTGCTTAGCAACGCGATGCGCGGCCGGACCATGTACGTCATTCCGTACATGCTGGGGCCGGTGAATTCCCCACTAAGCAAGATTGGCGTGGAAGTCACGGACAGCCCGTACGTAGTGGCGAATATGCGCATCATGTCGCGCATGGGAAAAACGATCCAGGATAAGTTAGGAGCCTCCTCGGATTTCGTGGCAGGACTGCACTCCCTCGGCGATCTGGACCCCATGCGGCGGTACATTCTGCACTTCCCGCAGGAAAAATTGATCTGGAGTGTGGGATCGGGGTACGGGGGCAATGCCCTGCTGGGCAAGAAATGCTTTGCCCTGCGCATCGCCAGCTACATGGCTCGCGATCAAGGTTGGATGGCGGAACACATGCTGATCCTGGGCCTCGAAGCGCCCGGCGGCAAAGTCACGTACATGGCGGCGGCATTCCCCAGCGCCTGCGGCAAGACTAACCTAGCCATGATGGTCTCCGCGCTCGAGAGCCAGGGCTACCGCGTCTGGACCGTGGGCGATGATATCGCCTGGATGAAAATCGGGGCCGACGGCTACTTGCACGCTATCAATCCCGAGGCTGGCTTTTTTGGGGTCGCGCCCGGCACGGGCTACAACACCAATCCCAACGTGATGGACGCGCTCCATCGCAACACCATCTTTACTAACGTGGCCCTGACCGCCCAGAACGAACCGTGGTGGGAAGGCATCGGGGAAGCTCCTCCGCCCGGGTTGATCAACTGGAAAGGCGACGTATGGGATTCATCGAAGGGCCCCGCGGCACATCCCAACGCGCGTTACACCGTGCCAGCCAACCAGTCACCGAGCATTTCTTCGCAGTGGGAAGCGCCGGAAGGCGTGCCCATTTCCGCATTCATTTTTGGCGGCCGTCGGGCACGGCTCGCGCCGCTGGTTTACGAATCCTTTAATTGGCAGCACGGCACATTTGTCGGCGCGACGATGGCGTCCGAAACTACCGCGGCCGCCACCGGCGAAGTCGGCATTACGCGCCGCGACCCGATGGCCATGCTGCCTTTTTGCGGTTACAACATGGCGGATTATTTCGGTCACTGGCTGGAAATGGGGAAAAAGATCCCTCACCCGCCAAAAATCTTTCATGTGAACTGGTTTCGTCGTGGCGCAGACGGAAAATTTCTGTGGCCGGGTTATGGTGAAAATGTTCGCGTGTTGAAGTGGATTCTGGAGCGCGTGGAAGGCCGCGGTTCGGCGCAGGAAACCCCTATAGGCTACGTACCCGGCCCCGGCGGGTTAACACTGGATGGATTGAAGATTTCGCCAGCCGCGATTGAGGAGTTGCTGCGAGTAAATCCCGATGATTGGCAATCGGAAATGGATGACACCCGCCAGTTTTTCGATAAATTCGGCACGCGCCTTCCGCACGAAATGCGCGAAGAACATGAAAAACTCGGCCGCCGCCTGCAGCGCACGGTGACCGCCTAGCAAACCCTTGTTGCCTAACGTCGAGATTACGAGAGGGTTTCGAATCGAGCGCGGATGTGGGCACTGTTCGGAACACCGGAAGGAGCTGCAGCACTAGTAATCGGTCGTTTCTTGTATCGTCTCAAGAAGGTGTTCAACATCGACAAACATACGCGTGCCTTTCCGGTAAGTTCTTCGATGTCAGCCCCAGCGACGGGAATATTTGGCGGCAGGTCAGCGAAACCGTTGTTACCGACGAACGAATAAGTGGAGCCTACGGTCGTCGTTCGAGGCCCTTCGCGGCCAAGGGCGTATCGCCCAACGAAGAACAGGGTGGCGAGACAAACTGTCAAGATAATGCGTGGTACGCGGGACATGCATCATTGTTGTCAGGGGCAGGCTAAGGAAAAATAGTACTTCCGGTTCATGCGCCGCGAAGAACTCCAAAACGTAAACAAAATGCCACCTGTACCGCGGGCCAAGAAGAACGTCCGATGGAACACAAGACGGAGCCTCGCTGATTTTACCGGCGCCTGTACTTATCAAATTATCTTGGCACCACGCGCCCTTACTCTATCCGCAGCGCTTGCATGGGCGATATCGAGGCTGCGCGGCTAGCGGGAATAATGGCCGCGAAAAACGAGCAGACAGCGAGCGCGCTGGCGGCAACGCCGAGTGCCAGCGGGTCCCAGGAAGAAACACCGTAAAGCTGCGCGGAGATTAATCTCCCTGCTCCAACAGCCAGAGGCAATCCCAATAATAGGCCGACCAGCACGCGCTTGAATGCGCCGCGCAGCACCAGGCGGATCACCTTCACGCGATCAGCGCCCAGCGCCATGCGCACGCCGATTTCGTTGGTCCGCTGATTCACGGTATAAGCAGTTACGCCGTAGAGTCCTACGGCAGCCAACAGCAGGGCCACAATTCCGAACAGGCCCGCCAGGCTGGCAACGGCGCGCTCCTGGTCGAATGAGAGTTCCACTTGTTGTTGCATGGTCCTGATGCTGGTAATGGTCAAGTTGGGATCCACCTCCGCGATTGCTTTGGTGAGCAGCGGCTCAAGCGTTCCGGTGGGTGTATTTGTCACTAACATTGTTGCGCTGATGTAGTGGCTACTTAGCTCCAGCCTGGCCATCAGCTCGTTTTTGTAATCAACGCTTTGAGCCAACGGTACAAAGAACATAGGGCGCGCGGGTTTGCTCAGTTCGAAGCCCGCAAATTTTGCGTCGCGCACGATGCCAATGATTCGGTACGTGCCTACGTTCTCGGGCAGGTCCAGACCGAAATGCTGATCAATGGGATTTTCGCCGTTCTTAAAAAAGCGCTTCACAAACGCTTCGTTCACGATGGCCGCCGACGCGGAAGTCTCGTTATCCGCAGGCGTAAAATATCGTCCGCGCAAAATGGGTATAGCGAAGTTTTGCAGATAGTTCACGCTTACGCGGTCCCAGGACGCGCCCGAGTCTTCGCCGGGCGTTGGAGCGGAATGGCCAGCCACTAAAACCTCTTCGCCCCAGTTATTGGTGAGCGGGTTGTAAAGCGCCAGGCCGGAGCCCTGTACGCCAGGTAGCCGGTCAAGGCTAGCTTCCAGTTGGCGATAACGCGCGGCTAGCTGAGGCATGGTGTAGTTGGCTGATGGGTTGTGCAACTCCACCACTACACGGCCCGGCGCTTGAAAGCCGAAGTCCTGATGTTCCAGTTTGTTCAGGCTGCGTCCCAGCATGGTAGCGCCCGCGACCAATACAATCGAAACAGCGGCTTGTACCACGAGAAGCGCTTTGCGGCTGAAAGAAGAGCGGTCAGTGGTGCCGCGGCCCGCTCCGCGCAAGGCTTCCGCCGGATCAGTGCGCGTAGCGAACCACGCGGGGGCCGCGCCAAAAATGATTCCCGTCAGCAATGCCAGCGCGAATGCAAACGCCAAGACTGCGAGCGATGGCATGGCGCTAATGGGAAGGAAATGTGCACGGTGAAACGCCAGTGCGAGGAGCAGCCGAGCAGCCACGACAGCGAAGATAAGCCCGAGAATTCCTCCGGCAATCGCCAGCAGAATACTCTCCGTTAGAGCTTGCGTGATGATCTCGCGTCTGGTGGCCCCGATAGCCATGCGCAGAGCGGTTTGCCCTCGGCGAGCAACCGCGCGAGCAAGCAAAAGGTTCGCTACATTGGCGCACGCGACCAGCAGGACCAAGCCACAAACGGTAAGTAGAATTTGCAGACTGCGGCCGTATTCTTCCTTCATCTCAGCAACGCCGGCGCCTGCGGGCACTACGTTTAATACCTGCTTGGGCAGGCTGTGTAGCACCTCGGGCATCCAATTGGCCGGATAGCCGGAGTCGTTTTGCATCCACTGACGAAGAAATACAGTAAGGCGCGGCGACATCCCGGCAGTCGACGCTCCGGGCCGTAATCGCCCAATCATGCGCAGCCACGCGGAAACAGATTGATGCAGCAGCGAGACCTCGCCATTAATCATGGGCTCTTGTTGCAGCGGTATCCAGATATCAGGAGGATCACTACGCAGCGTTTCACCGAAGAATCCGGCCGGCGCGACCCCGATCATGGTGAAGGGCTTGCCCTCCACAATGAAGGTGGAACCCACCACGGAAGTGTCGCCAGCATAGATGGTCTGCCACGCGCGATGGCTGAGGACCGCAACCGGTGGAGCAGCCGGTTTGTCATCTTCGGGGATAAACACTCGTCCACCGAAGGCCTTGATACCGAGCGTGTGGAAATAATTTCCGGTAACATACTCGGACCGCAAATGCCTGCTGGCCTTGTCGACGCCCTGTCGTCGAACGCTTAATCCACCGCGTCCTGCCTGAAAAGCCATGACCTCTTCGAACTCTGGAGTTTCAGCTTTCAGCCGCTCGAACAGAGGGAACGAGAACAAGCCCCAGCGATCCTGCGGATCCCCTTCAACGCAGCAAACGTCACCTTCTCCTACGCGATAAAGTTGCGCGGGATCGGAAACCGGCAAGGAACGCAGCATAACCGCGTGGATCAGCGTGAAAATGGCGGTAGTTCCGCCGATTCCGAGTGCGAGGGTGAGTACCGCCGCAGCGGTAAAAACGGGTGACAGTCTGAACTGTCGCGCGGCGTAACGCAGGTTGGCAAACAGGTTGTGCATCGCGCACCTCTTTTCAGTCTTGTACGAAGAGGCGCGACCTCAAGTTCCCCGGCTATCCAGTGATTTTTGTCCACTCCGGAGATTTGGCGACATAAGCCAGCGGTTAAGCTTCGAGCGAATCGACGAATCAAGGGCGGCAAGCGGACTCTTACGGCGTTTGTATACAATCCTCGGATGTCGCCACCGGAAAAATCCGTGTGACATCGAATTCAAGATAGGTTGAGAAAATATGAATGTCGAAGAATTCAACGCCTTGGTTGCCGAAGAACAGGCACCGCCAGCGGGATTATCCGTCCCGCTTGCGGCGCTGTGGTGGGACGCTAAAGGGGATTGGGCACGCGCCTATTTGCTGGTGGATGAATTGGAAAGTCAGGATGGCATGGCAGTTCACGCCTACCTGCACCGCAAAGAGGGTTCTGCCTCCAACGCTGATTACTGGTACCAGCGTTCCGGGCGCAGCTTTTACCGGCCGGTGCTCGACGCGGAGCGCACGGTACTAATTGAAGGGCTGCTGGCTGGAGATTGGAGCGCTTAGAGCAGGCTGCAAGTCTGCGATGAGTGTTTTATTCGCCGCGTTCCAGGCCTCGCAGAACTGATTTTCCCAGAATGGATTGATCCATTTAGGCGCGTGCGACGGCCGCCGTGAGTTGTTTGCGAACTACGGGGGCGACACCTGTTCCGAGCAGTTCGATGGCGCGCAACATTTTCTGATGTGGAAGCGTTGAAACGCCCATTTGAAAAGTTATTCGCGAGACGCCGCCCAAGGCTTCATTCACGTAGACAATTTTTTTCGCAACGGTGTCCACGTCGCCGATCAGCAGCGCACCTTTCGGTCCACGCAACGCGTCGAACTGCGCTCGAGTAGTTGGCGGCCAGCCGCGCTCCTTGCCAATTTCCGTGAAGGTGTGGGCGTAACCGGGGAAAAAAACGTCCGCGGCTTCCTTGGTGGTATCGCCGAGAAAGCCAACCATGTGCAGGCCGACCTTGAGCTGTTCGGGTTTGTGCCCCGCGCGGAGGCCTGCTTCACGGTACAGATCGATGAGCGGCCGGAAGCGGTGAGGTTCGCCACCGATGATGGCAACCATGAGCGGCAGCCCGAGGACGCCGGCGCGCGCGAAAGAAGCTGGCGTGCCGCCCACGCCGACCCAGATGGGCAGTGGATCCTGCAGCGGTCGCGGGTAAATGGCCTGGCCGGTAAGGGCTGGGCGATGCTTTCCGGACCAGTGCACGTGCGTGTTCTCGCGAATCTTCAGCAGCAACTCCAGCTTTTCCGAGAACAGCGAATCGTAATCTTCGAGTTCGAAGCCGAAGAGCGGGAAAGATTCAATGAAGGAGCCGCGGCCTGCGACGATTTCGGCGCGCCCGTGCGAGATCAGGTCGAGCGTGGCGAATTCCTGAAAGACCCGCACAGGATCTGCAGCGCTGAGAACAGTGACCGCGCTGGTCAGCCGGATATTTTTTGTGCGGGTAGCGCCCGCTGCGAGAATGATGGTCGGCGCAGAGTCCAGGAATTCTTCGCGGTGATGCTCGCCGATGCCGAATACGTCGAGCCCTACCTTATCGGCGTGCTCAATCTCGGCCAATAGTTGCTGCATCCGATCGACCGGCTCAATGGTCTGACCGGTAACCGGGTCTGAAATGGCTGCTGCGAAGCTGTCGACGCCAATCTCCATGTGCGCACCTCTAGCTGCTGTTTTAGATTACATCGCTTGCGTTGTGGGTACTTCGATTACGCGGCTTGCCCTTAATTCGTTCGTTGCACAAAAATTCCCGCGAAGTACTCCTTGTTTCGGACCGCCAGAATGGACCACAGGATGACGACGAGAATCGCAAGGGGCAGCCCGGCCGGCGCCATAAGCGCGTGAAAGAAAAAAATGTTTACGATCACAGGTCCAAGTAGAACGAGTGCCAGCGGCACAAAGCGGTTGATTAGCAGCAATACTCCGCCGATGACTTGGACTCCAAAAATAACTACCCAATAGTGAGACGCGAAGATCGCGCCGAAGTACTGGCCCGCCACACCGGTCGGAGGCGGCATCGGAATGAAGTGAAGAAAGCCATTGAAGCCGAAAACCAGGAAGATCAAACCCAGAAGCAAACGTGCTATCAAGGAAGCAGTTTTCATTTTATTCTCCTCTTTTTGACCTGTGTTATTTAGAGACTCGCATGAGCGTGGACTTTTTCCAGCGATGGCGCAAGAAAGGTTTGTGGATCCATCTTGCCGGACATCAACTGCGCGGTGCCGCTGGCGGCGATGATGGTGACGTCGGTAATGCCGATGAACTCTAAGACCTTCTGCAAGTAGGGAGTCACAAAATCGAACGAAGCCATAGCGCTGCCCTTCCCGTACTCACCGCCGCTCGCAAGCAGCAAGGTGGCTTTT